>Ga0209736_1000565_pt1 | contig 11804 bp, 13 predicted proteins | sample BlaSpr_A8_Ref_M3_FD_187992 | JGI IMG/M metagenome (GOLD analysis project Ga0209736, IMG submission 187992) | Forest soil microbial communities from Thunder Bay, Ontario, Canada - Black Spruce, Ontario site 2_A8_Ref_M3 (SPAdes) (version 2) | ecosystem: Environmental > Terrestrial > Soil > Boreal... | reverse complement strand
ACTGGTTCACTCTCTGCCCGTCTGAAGCTGCGGCGAAGCTATTCTGACTGCCGTTCCTTTTTGGGGTTGTCGCCAAGCTCCCTCATGAAATCTGCCACGTGGTGGGCCCAGAGTTCGGGATGGGCCATGGTCAGATGACCGAACGATCTATCTGAGCCCGGCTGCACCACAGCGTGACCATCGTGAACCTTGCTTATCAGCCGACCCAGCAAGTGAACTCGCTCCGGATTGAACTCGTCGTCCCCGAAATTGAGAGCAAGCACCTTCGTTTTGATCGCGGTAAGGTTTGGCTCGGGGTCGTAGTCCCCGGACGATTTAAGCGCGTAGAGCGTATCGTTGGCGTCGATGCTGCTCGCCTGCTCGTGCAGTTCAGCCATGATCCTATCGGCGGCAGCGCCGTTCGTGATTTCCGCCTGGAGGTGCTGGACGCCGTCGATCATCATGCGCAAGACCGCATAACCCTTCAGCCAGCCAGCTGGCGGTAGATCGTAATTGCCATTCTTCCAGTCGGGATCGGTACGAATCCCCTCGATCACGATCCGCCGCCATAATAGGTTGCGGCCTGATATCTTTGTGGGGAGGGCGACGACGGGCATGATGCCGTCCATCGCATCCGGATAGGCTTCAGCCCATTGCCACGCATTCATCCCGCCCATGGACATGCCAAGAATGGCGTGAAGGCGTTTGATGCCCAGCGTCTCGGTGACGAGCTTGTGCTGTAGATCCACCATGTCGTTATAGCCGTAGTTTGGGAACTTGGCCTTCAGGCCGTCACTTGGCTTGCTGGACAGTCCGTGGCCGACATTGTCGGGGAAAATCAGGTAGTAGCGGCTCGCATCGAGCGGCCGGCCGGGAGCGAAGAGCGCTTCTATGTAGTTGGGCGTGAGGAGCGCTCCGCCGCTCGCATCGGTCCAATGGAGGACAAGTACGGCATTGTCTATCTCCCCTTGGGCGTTGCGATGGGGCACGCCAAGGGTGGCAAAGTGCAAGCGCAGCTTCTCGATAACCTCACCGCTGCGGAAGGGATAATTGTCGAAATACGCATCGGCCTGTTTGGCTTCGGTACTCTGCCCCTCAGCGAACAACGCCGCGCTCCCCGTCAGCTTCTGTGGCTGAGCATTCGTCTGCGCCATGGTGTGCGTGAAGGGTGCAACTACACCGAAGGTCGCGATAGAGAGTGCAACGGCCAGTTTCTGGAATGTAGGAAACCTCATGATCGTATCTTCGCCTTCCTGTCCTGGTGCATTTTCATCTCTCCGGCACCAAGGCGGTGAGCAGATCGATGCATATACATCAATTATCGCAAGCTTTTCCGCTTGCAAGTCTCGCCCTCGTCCCGCAGCGAGCTTCCTCGGCCGGGTTTGCTGGGCGGTCACCGCCGCTTCGATTGCATACGGCGTCGGCTTGTTGTCCGCGTGCCATTTCTTCTCCTGCTCGGTGTTCGGCATCGGCGGTATTAGCCCCTGGATCAACCAGAGGTCCCGGGGCGTCTCGTCGACATGAAGTTCCCAGTTGACCCCTCGTGCCGTGAATATTGGGAGGACCGCTTTGTGCGCCCGCCGCATCCAGTCCGCCTTTTGTTCGGGAAGCGGCAAGGTGCGCGCGATGTGGTCGATCCAGATCCGCACAAAGTTCTTCGCCGGCTTGCCGGCGATATAGAAATTTTCTGCCGTCACTTCCTGAAACACGACGCCGACGTAGAACGCCGGCAGATGCGGATAGACGATGTTCGTTATCCGATCCGCCAGTTCGGCCTTTTCCTCGCCGTTGAAGGCGTCGTCTGTGTGATAAATATTCCAGAGAGGCATGTATCGCTCCTTTTGAGAGAGGTTGTTTGGTGTTGGATTCTTCTACGCCGCCGCGGCTGCACCGAACGGATGCGTGCCCACGGGATGCGTGTTGACGAGCTTTTTGTTGACGAACTCTTCGAAGCCGGCCTCCGACAATTCGCGCCCGAAGCCGGAGTTCTTCACGCCGCCGAACGGCAATTCGGGCGCCGTGCCAAACGGCCGGTTGACGAACACCATGCCGCTGTCGATTTGACCGGCGACCTCGCGCCCACGCTCGGTATCCGCGGTAAAAACGGAAGCGCCGAGGCCATAAGGCGTGCCGTTGGCCACGCGCACCGCTTCCGCCTCGTCCTTGACGGAATAGAAGGCCGCAACGGGACCGAATAGCTCTTCCCTATAGATCGGGTTGTCTTCGGTGATGCCTGTCAGAATGGTCGGCTCCAGGTAAAAACCCGGACGATCGATGCGCCGTCCGCCGACGACGACGGTGGCGCCGCCTGCCTTGGCGCGTTCGATCTGATCTAGCAGAAGATTGAGGGCTCGCCCGGACGAAAGCGGACCGAGGGTCGTGTCGGCGTCGGCAGGATTCCCCCGGCCGCAACGATGCCATCTGCTTCGTGAAACCCTCCAGAAAGGCCGCGCTACGCTCCTGGCCGACAACGATGATGCGCTTGGAGCCGACACAGCACTGGCCGCAGTTGAACATGCGTCCAACTGTTGCGCTGCTGACCGCCCAATCGAGCGGCGCATCTTCGAGGACGATCATGGGGTCGCTACCGCCGAGTTCAAGCACCGCCTTCTTTAGATTGCGGCCGGCACGTTGCGCAACCGACGCGCCGGCACGTTCGCTGCCCGTCAAGGTGACGCCGCGCACACGAGGATCGTCGATGATCCGCCCTACCTGGTCGATTGTCGCGAAGATGTTCGTGTAGACGCCTCTCGGTGCGCCAGCCTCTTCAAACAACCGGGCGAACGCAAGAGCCGATTGCGGCACACTTTCAGCGTGCTTCAACAGCAGGACGTTGCCCGCCATCAACTGGGGGCCCGCAACGCGCGCGATTTGATAATACGGGAAGTTCCAAGGCTCAATTCCGAGCAACACGCCGATGGGATCGATGCGAATCTCTGCGCTCGGCACGTCCGGGACAGGCTTCGGCCTCAGATACCCCTCGGCGCGGCTCGCGTAGTAATCGAGGATGCTTGCGGAAAGCATGACCTCTACCTGCGCTTCCATGATGCGCTTGCCCATCTCTAGCGTGATGATTTGCGCAAATTCATCGGCTTTTTCGCGCAGAATCGACCCCGCCTTGGAGATTATGCGCGCGCGGTGAGCCACCGTACGCTTGCGCCAGTCAATCTCGAAGGTGTTGTGCGCGGTGGCCAACACCTTTTCTAACTCGTAGTCGCCAATCGGCGCGAAGGTCTCAACCAACGCTCCGGTCGCGGGATTTACGGTCTGGTAGAGCATCACGGACTCCTCGGTTAGAGATCGGATCGCGCCGGGATCCGGGTTCGTCCGGACGCGGCGTGGCATGCGTGGGTCATGCCTGTGCGGAAGGAATTAGCCGTCTCTTGCAGCTCCTTTACGTACTGCGGCGTACGAGCGCGGACTTCCGCGGGAGCGACAGAACATGCGCTAGAGGGCCACAATGTGCTACTCTCGCGTCGGCCTCTCGCACAGAGGAGGACAAGGCGCTCCGGATAAGAGACGCGGGAGATCCGTTCCTCATGACGTGAAACGGACGCAAGTTGGACCTCGATCGCCAGCTCATGTCCATCGGTGCAGACAGGACTCGCCGCCCCTCGCTCTGTTTTCGAGCGTTACAGCCTTGCCGTCTACTCGCGTGGCGGGTAAGCGCGCCAAGTATGCTTTGGAAGCCAGCAGGCGAACGTCAGGGCGACGGAAGATATGGCGTTGGCGGCGGCAAGACGGATGGGCCGCCTGGTTTGCGAACCCGTTAGGTGCTGGTCGCAAACGCGTCAGGAGAGACAAAGTCGGCGGAACGCCGAAGGCGTAAGGCCAGTTACCCTCCTGAAAGTTGTTGCAAAATGTTGGGCGTGGCTGAAACCGCAGTCGAGCGCCACTTCAGTGATGCTTTGGCTTCCTTGCGACAAGCGTCGCTTTGCCTCCTCAATCCGCAAAGTGCGGACGTATCCAAGCGGGGTATCCCCGACGCTCTCGCGAAATGCCCGCAGGAAGTGCCGGCGGCTCAAGCCAGCGACCCTCGACAATTCGACCAGCGTGAGCGTCGCTGGAAGATTCGAGTGGATGTAGTCCTGAACCCTGCGCAGACTCTCGCCGGATAGGCCGCCACGCGATATCTCACGATTCGAATGGTGCCTGCCCGCGAGGCGAGACAGATGGGCCATAGCCTGCATGGCCCAACCTTCGGCGAACAGATCGAAAACGTTATCCGGAGCCGCTGCCTCGCGGCTCAACTCCACAAGGCCGCGCCGCAGCGCGTCATTGCTGGAGACGACGAGGGGCCGCCTAAGCTCCGGATTGAGTCGGCCGAACAGCGAGCGATCCAAGAATGTAACTGAGTAATCACTTACACCTTCGATATTGAACTCACCGCTCACCTCCGTGTCGGGAGGAATCAAAAGTAGATCGGATCTGTTCACTAGGTTTGCGTCCATCGAACGACCGTCGATATCCAGGTGAACTCTTTTAACTTTCACTCGGCAACACAACAGCACCAAGCTGGGCTGCCGAAAGTGCCAACGCGAGCGAGCGGAGTATTGGCGTCCGAACTCGGCGTGCAAGCCCTTGGCCTCGGCAACAATGGACGAAACGATCTGCCCGGTCTTCCGCCGGAAGTATTCCTTACTGAGGACGCCCTCCCGAAAGTCGCTCTGTGGCACAGCTCTCGTCCCTCATGCGGTTTGGTTAAAGCTGTTGCGGGGCGGCGCGATTCCGTGGTGGTTAATGCGTCTGTTCATCGGCCGACAGCAATGCCGTCAGCCACATTTTTTCGCGAAGAAGGTTTTCGATTTTCGAGTCGAGAATGCCGCGCGACAGCAAAGGCGTCCGGTCGTCGTAAAGGGCCGGATTCGCCAGCATGCCGTGCGACACCTGCGTGCCGTCTGGCCGCTCATTCACAAGAATCGCAACCGGACGCAAGTTCCAGCGTCGGCAACAAACTTCGCTGATCGAGCCGCCGGTATTGCGCGCTGCGTTGATCAAAGCTGCCGCCTGATAGGTCTTGTTGGGCGGAATGCCATCGTACGACGAAAGGCTCGGGAATGGCGGGTCATTGACGTGCTCCTGGGCGACCAATTAGGAAGCTTGATCTTTTCGAGGTGGAGCTTACCTCGGGACTGTCAATGGAATGACCGACATCATCTGATCACATGGCTGCGATCGACTCCACTGAAGGGGCGAACCTGCGACGGCGCCGCAGGGGCCGGCCGCAGGTCCGGCCCGACGACGAGACGCGTCAGCTAATCTATGAGGCGGCGCGGCATGAATTTGCCAGCCGCGGATATGCCGCGACCAGCATCGGGACGGTGGCGCGTCGAGCCGGAGTCTCGACCAAAACGTTGTATCGCCTCGTTCCCAACAAGGCCACGCTCTTTGAGCGCATGGCCTCGGACCGGCTAGATCGCTTCCTGTCAGACGTCAATTTGCAGGCGGTCGACCACGCCGACATCGACGAAGCTCCAAATGAGGCGCCCTTAGGCGCTGATATCGCGCGATCAAGCCCGAAGGCGCGCCGTGCTTTTGCAAAGAAGCTCGAACGGATGATCGATATGGTTGCCGGGTACCTTCCAAATGATTCGCCGCAGCAGGCGCGCCAGATCGCCACCGGCACGATCGCAACCATAGTGGGTACGGTCGTGCTCTCGCGCGCTGTCGGTAGCAGCAAGCTGTCTAACGACATTCTTGTGGCTGGTCGCAAGGCCGTTGTCTTGCAGGCGGCGGCTCGAAAGCCTGACCGCACAACGACTAATGCGACGACCCGTCGTCAACGGTAACGACATTCTCACAGGTCGATCTGTCCTTCGGAACACTCTCTCGGGTTGCCAATGTGGGATATAGGCTCGATCAGTTTGGTCTCCCGAACGGTCTTGCCGTAACACTCCGCAGGAGTTCCTGAAGCGGTTTCCAAGCACTGCGGATAGCGTCGGCGGAACGTCAAGACCGAGCGAGTGGGCCGTCTGTAGATTTATAGCTAACTCGAACTTCGTCGATTGCAGAACCGGAAGGTCTGATGGTTTTATACCCTTAAGAATGCTGCCTGTATAAATGCCGACCTGCCGATACATGTCTATAACGCTGGTCCCATAGCTCATTAGCAAGCCGGCTTCGAACATGTGGCGCGCGGAGAAGCTCGCGGGCATCCTGTCGCGCGCCGCCAGCGCCGCAAACTGCGCTTTACGACCAGCAAAGAAAACGTCTCTCGCGATGAAAAGAGCATCGCATCTTTCCCGTGCAAAGGCGACGAAGGCTAAATCGATCTCGTCCGAATTGCTGGCATTATAGAAAAAGACTTTCAGCCCGAGAGGGCCAGCGGTTTCCCCTAACCGTCTTGTGTGGTGGACGGAATTCACATTCGTCGGATTAAGCAGCACCGCAAAACGAGAAGACTGCGGCAAAAGTTCATGCATGAGTCCCAGACGCTTGGCGTCTTCACCAGCGAGGAAATTGATCCCTGTTGCGTTCCCACCCGGACGAGAGAGGCTTTTAACCAGTCCCAGCGTCATCGGGTCTTCAGCCACGCGAAAACAATGGGAATAGTTGTTGTCACCGATTGTGCGGCAAGCGTCGCCGGGTCGCTGCCAGGAGTAGCGATTACGGTCACGCGCCGACGGATCAGATCGTCAAGCACCCGCGGCAAATTCTCATAGTGCCATTCAAGCCCATGATACTCGACCGTGACGTTCCGACCGTCGAGGAAGCCCGTCTCGCCCAGCCCCTTACGGAATGCGGCAACTTGATCGGCGAATGCATCTGCCGATCCGGAAAAGACCACTGCAACCAGCGGCCGTTCGGCCTGCTGCGCGCGCGCGGCAAAGGAGGGCAACGTGGACGCCGCAGCTGCGCCGCCGACAAACTTGATGAAATCCCGACGCCGCATGGGTCAGGTAAAACTTGTGCGCTTCTAAGAACTCGACAGTGATCTCTCCCGCCAGCCCCAAGTCGTCCAATTCTTCCTCGCTCAAGTCGTCGGAGACCATCAGTTTGCCGTCCTCGACGAACGAGATCAGTATTTGTCCAATCGCTGCGTGTCCGGCCACGGCATGATGTGTGACGTCCGCAAAAGCTCTCGTCGTTTGTGGCGAGAGATCGGGCAACATTGTGCAGGATGCCGACATCAGCAAGCTCAGAAAACGCGCGCTTGCGCTCGGGAGCTTCTGCGGTCAGCAAAAGTACCCCGTCTGCGGCATCGGCATGCAGCATTAAGGCGACCAATTTGGCGAATTGCGGCACTTCTGCCAGTCCAGCGTCAATGTTGATTGAGGCTGCAAGCGCTTGCCAGCCACCTTTGATATGATCTACATCATATAAATAGCAATTATCTGACCGTCGATGGAGGACGGGCCGCCCATGCAGACCGAAGACGACCGAGTGGTTTTTGACCAGTCCCGAACGGTGAGCTGGACCTCGACGGTCCCGTTTCATCCGCGGATGGCCAAAATGTCGGGACGCGAGGTGCTCGAGGCCATACGGGCGGGTTTGTTGGCGCCGCCGCCTCTGGCGCGGGTGATCGGCTTTCACATCGTGGCGGTCGGTGATGGGCAGGCCGAGTTCGCATTGGAGCCGCGCGGGGATCTTGAGAATCTGGCCGGTGCCCTTCACGGGGGCGTGGCCGCCTCGCTGCCGACAATGCGTTGGGCGCGGCGGTGCAATCCCTGCTGCCGGCCGGGGCGCGCTCGGCGACGCTGAACCTCAACGTCAGCTACCTCCGGGGGCTGACCGTCCGTTCAGGCACGATTACTGCGCAGGGCCGCGTGGTGCGGCTCACGCGCTCCGCCGCCTTTGTCGAGGGCGCGGTGACCAATAGTCAGGGCGAGGTTTGCGCCCAGGCGGTGGCGACTTTCGCCGTCAGCTATCCGGAAGAGACATCATCCCGACTTCCTTGACCCCGGGCGCGACCGTCAGCTCCCAAGACCGCAGCGACGTGATCGATCTGGTCAATCGTTTCAACATGGCGTTCGACCGCCGAGTTGACCACGACGTCGCCGGTGAGGAGCATTTCTTCGCTGCCGGAACCGATATGCTCCGAGATGTGTCCCGGCGTGTGACCGGCGGTGTCGAAGGTCGTCACGCCTGGCGCCACCTCGGCAGCAGCCTTGGTCAGGCGCAGCCGGGGGGACCTTACGGCACTCGAACGGACGCGGTGCCGCCTCCACAAAGGTCAGATGACCTCTATCAGTTAACTGCTAAGTATTCCTGTAGCCGAGCCGCTGCCTTAGTCGCGGAATTGAAAAGTCCAGGAAGGCGCGCAACTTCAGCGGCACTTGGCGCTGGCTCGGATAGATCAAGCTGACCGGAATGGGAGGAGGCTCGTACGCTTCCAACAGCTTCACCAGTGATCGCGATTTCACCAAATCATCGATGAGGTACGACAAGACGCGCGCAATTCCGGCCCCGGCGGCCGCAGCGGCAACTGCCGCCTCGCCCAGGCTCACCGCGAGGTGCGACGGGATCTGGACCGTTTGCGCGCTCTCTTCGGTAAAGAACCCCCAATTGTACGAAGTTGCATGACCCTCGTGTATCACACAGTCGTGGGCCGCCAGATCAGCAGGCTGTTTCGGCGTGCCTCGCTTTTTCAGGTAGGCGGGGCTGGCGCACAGGACCAGGCCAACGGCGCCAACCCGCATTGCGATCGTGCTGCTGTCCGGCAGTTCCCCTATGCGCACGGCAAGGTCGACGTGCTCTTCTACCAGGTTCACGTGTCGATCGGTGAGCTGCAGCCGCATCCGGACATCCGGAAAGGCGCGCAGAAATTCCACGACGATCGGCAGAAGATGGCTGCGGCCCAATACCGCGGGCGCGGTGATGATCAGCTCGCCCTGAGGCGCCCGATATTCGCCCGACGCCGCACGCTCGACTTCCGCGATCTCCTCCATGATCCGACGGCATGAGGCGACATAGCTCTGCCCGATGTCGGTCAAAACAAGTTTGCGATTGCCCCGATGGAGCAGGCGGACATTCAAATGCTCCTCCAACTCCGAAAGCCTTCGGCTGACCGTCGCGAGAGGGATGCGGAGGTGACGACTGGCAGCGGAGAGGCTCCCGGTGTCCACCGCAGCTACCAGGATAGTCATTGCCTCAAGGCGATCCATAGCCTTCCACCAGTGAAAGGGCTGTTTCCAAATTTAGCCGTTACTGTCCGAATTTGGAAGGTATAAATCGTCCGTCAACGCGACACCGCAGCCGCTCAGCAGCAAGCAATATGATGAAAGCCATCCAGTATCAGTCCTATGGCGATTACAGCGAAAACCGCCTCGTTGAGCTGCCGCGGCCAGAACTTCGCGACGGCGAGGTTCTCGTCGAGATGCATACGGTCGGCATCAACCCGTTGGACAATACGTTTCGTTCAGGTCACCACTACGCGGCGACGCCTCAAAACCTGCCCCGCATTGGTGGTCAGACGGGCGCGGGCGCGGTCGTCGAGACAAAGAGCGAAGCTTTCAGTGTCGGCGATCGCGTTTTCGTAAGAGGACCGGGCTTCGGCCTTTCGGCCGATGGCACTTGGCGCGAGTTCGTTACTGCATCGGCGGCCGGCCTTTCACATATCCCTGACGGGATCGATGACGATCACGCCGCAGCCTACCTCGCGGGCGCAGGATATTTGACGGGCTATCTGGCTCTGACGGAGTTCGCGAAGTTCAGGCCCGGACAATCCGTGCTCGCGCCCGCCGTTGGCGGCGCTGTCGGGATGGAAACCGTGCAGGTCGCGCGCCGCCTTGGCGCCTCATTGGCGATCTCCACCGCGGGCAATGCTGAGAAAGCCGAACGCGCTCGCGCGGCTGGATATGAGCATGTCATCGATCTCTCCAAGGAGAGCCTCAAGGACGGCGTTCTGCGCATCACTGAAGGTAAGGGCGTAGATGTCATCGTGGATGGCGTCAGCGGAAGGCTGACCGGTCAGGCGCTGTCTTCACTCGCCTTCGGCGGCACATTTGTGATCGCCGGCTATGCCGGAGGACGCGAAGCGGACATCAACGTTACCGACATCATCTGGAAGGCTGCGACAATCCGTGGGTTCACCTTCAGACTCTTCACCCCGCAAACTGTGGCGGCAGCCAATGCAGCGCTCCTGGCGTACCTCAAAGAAGGGACGCTGCAGCCCACGATCGGCAAGATCTTCCCCTTATCCGAGACTGACGAGGCCGTTCGCTATCTGATCGAGGATCGTCCCTTCGGACGAGTGCTCATGCATGCTCAGCACTAGTCGCCGGCCGTCAGAGGGGCGATGCAGGTTCCATTGCTCCCAGACACCGATGCAGAGCCGGTCACCAGTTTCTCGTCCAGCTAGTCGCTTCCGCGTGCCGTTCGCGAACTCTATCGATCATTACGACCCAATCAAGGTTCTAGGCGCGGATCGCGCGGTCTGGTCGGAGGCACGGCGTCGGTCAAATGGAGGAAAGCGATGGTAAAGAAGTCGGAAGCGCCAACACAATCCTGGCGCTTCATTGTCAGCAAATCGAAGCTCGATGACTGCAAGGTCGTCGATGGACCGAGCGCTGACCCGGTCGATCTCGCCGACGGCGCGATCCTGATCAAAGTCGATCGCGTTTCGCTGACCGCCAACAATATTCTCTACGCGGTTCTCGGCGAGGAATTCCACTACTGGGATCTGTTTCCGGCTCCCGACGGTTTTGGCGTAATCCCGGCTTGGGGATTCGGGGATGTTGTCGCCTCTCGGCATCCAGGGATCGCCGTCGGCGAACGGCTCTTTGGCTACTTCCCCATGGCCTCTCACGCCACGCTCGAGCCCGCTGACGTAGCTCAAGGCCGATTTCGGGATGGCGCGCCGCATCGCGGCCTCGCGGCGGCTCCCTACAACGAATACCAGCGGATAAGCGGCGACCCTGCATTCGAAGGCCGCCAAGGCGACTATCTCATCCTGCTTCGCCCACTGTTCCTGGTATCGTGGCTGGCCTCAATTTACCTCTCCGAGAACGCCTTCTTCGGTGCCCAGGACGTCATCATCACGAGCGCCTCAAGCAAGACGGCCATTGCTTTGGCGTACCTGCTGCACAAGTCTGGTGCCTCGATCGAGATAATCGGGCTTACATCAAGCCGAAATGTGCCATTCGTAAAACAACTCGGTTATTATGATCGGGTCGTGAGCTACGACAACTTGGACGAACTGGAACCAGCTCGGACTAGCGTCTTGTTCGACATCGCAGGTGACGGAGGGTTGAGGGCAAAGATTCACGCGCTCTACGGCAACAACCTGCGGCACAGCGCGCAAGTCGGGCTCGCCCATTGGGACGCGCCTGCGCAGACCGAACCCCTTTCTGGTCCTGCGCCGACCCGCTTCTTCGGTCCTGACCACATGGCTCCCCTCAGGGAAAAGTGGGGGGTAGTTGAGTTCGAGCAACGTCGCAGGGCCGCCGCATTGGACTTCATCAATTCATTGGGCTCGCTACTGTCCCTTCGGGAGAGGCTGGCGCCGGACAACATTACAGACACGTACCTCGAGGTTCTAAACGGGCGCGCGCCTCCCGAGGTCGGCTACATCCTCGTCATGTCTTAGGCCCTCGGTCTGAGGGGCCGGAAAACGGAGAAGTTACAGCCAAAATCCTACTGAACGTTGTAGCCCACAGCATCGAACCGTCGCGCAGGTTACAACGCACACAGCAATTTTGAACGGTCTGCGTGGGAAAATTATGGCCCCCCAAACTGGGGAAACAGGCGCTTGACATTCTCTCTGGCGATCGCCCGATGATCGTCTTCACTAAGTGTCTGTCCGAAGAGTTCTTGAATCATATGAATCATATGTGATTCAAGGGTGGTGGCCTGATTCGAGGAGGGGTCACCGATGTGGACGAGCA
>Ga0209736_1000564_pt1 | contig 11814 bp, 10 predicted proteins | sample BlaSpr_A8_Ref_M3_FD_187992 | JGI IMG/M metagenome (GOLD analysis project Ga0209736, IMG submission 187992) | Forest soil microbial communities from Thunder Bay, Ontario, Canada - Black Spruce, Ontario site 2_A8_Ref_M3 (SPAdes) (version 2) | ecosystem: Environmental > Terrestrial > Soil > Boreal... | reverse complement strand
GCAATACTTCATCACCAACTTGAATTTGCGTAAATCGTTGGCGCTAGTAATTGACAGAAAGGCGCTTGAAAACACAATTCTGCCATTTGGTCAGAGGCCTGCATATGGATTCGTTCCGCCCGGCACTTGGAATTATGATCCCCAATCTTGGGAATGGTACAACCTAACGGACCAGGAAAGATTAGTAGAAGCTCGTCGGTTGTACGCGCGAGCGGGCTATTCCCCGCGCGGACCCTTGCACCTTAGAGTTCTCATTAATTCAAACAATTCCATCAAACAAGTGGCTATTGCGATCGCTTCGATGTGGAAACAGTCTCTCGGGGTCGACACGGAAATAATCGACGAGGAGTACCGTGTTTTCTTGGACTCGCGAAGAGACACATCAAAATGGGAAGTGGCCCGACTTGGGTGGACAGCGGACTACAACGACGCCGGGAATTTTTTAGACACGCTTCGCATCGGATCACCTAACAATGACGCCCGATACCAAAGGCGGGAATTTAACGAATTACTTGACCGCGCAGCATCTTCAGTCGATCCATCAGTTCGGCGTCATCTGCTCGAAGAAGCGGAAAAGATGATGCTTTCTGACTATCCAATATTGCCGATTTATTTCTTTAGCTCAAAAAGGCTTATAAAGCCGTATCTTAAGGGCGCAACGGCAAACCCTTTGAACAGGCTCTATTCGAAACATTTGGTCATCAGTGGCCGATGATCTAATTCAAGGAATGATACTAAATGCCAAAACCACGAATTAGGGCCGCAGCACGCACTCCCGTTAGAGCCAGACCTCGTAAATCGCAGCGCGAAGTCACCGTGGATGACGTCATCAAGGATCTTCTCGATCTCTTTGATCACTTGGGTCTCGACGCCGGGCGACTCGCGGCTCGCCTCGTCGACCTGGATCCAGCTTCGATGGCTACTAGACGACTGTATCCATACGCGTCCGCGATAGGAGAACTTTTGACGGAGTGGCATCAAAACCCAAAATACTTGGATGCCCTTGGCAGTCCATTGCCAATTCGAATGCGCACGGGTCATGGATCTTTTCGCCATCTAGCCGACAAAACCGTACCGAATATGGATCCCAAAAGTCTTTTATCGGAGCTAGCACGAATTGGAGCAGTCTCTATCGATGATAACGGATATATTCGTGTGCATATGCGCTCTCTACCAGTGTATGAGGACAAGCATCTTGCAATTCAGCACACTCTTATATCCCTAGATAGTTTTATTAGAACATTGCGTCATAACCTTGACAGTACCGTATCTAATTCGGACCAGCTGTTTCATCGAGTCGCTTGGAATGGAGATCTGGACGCGCGGGAAATCCCAATGTTAAAGATAAGGGTGAAGAGACACGGACAGAATTTCTTGGAATCCTGCGATAATTGGATGATGCGCAGAACCAAAGTCCCTAGTAATAGCTCGGCAAAAAGGAGAAAGCGGGCGCAGGTATTTATTGGTGTGTATCTCGCCGTGGATGCAAACTAGCAACGACTCGACTACTTAGGCGTCCCGTCGAAAATTTCGCCTCTTTCTAACCGTGTTCGTTTTTGGTTTCGTCTGACGCTCCGTTTCGTGACAGAAAATCGTCACGCTTACTCGACTCGCTTGGGATGGGTGCCGGTTCACAGACACACTTGCCGCCTCTCGGATTATAGAGTCGTGAATGTCGGCCAAGAAATCGGCCCCTTTGTTAGCCAGTTCCTTACGAAACAGTGGCATTAGCGCAGGCGAAATATTCGCTCCCGAAACGCTTGCGATAAATCTAGGGCTCTCGGGATCTCTCATGTTTTGCAGCATCGTTGACATAAGTTCCGTCACCCGCACGCCGAAAGCCCGTACAGCTCGGGCGCTCACTCCGCGATCAACGGCGACCGATGTCTTTACTCGAATTATTTGCGACGCAAGCACCTCCGCGGCACCAGTCCGAGTCAGTTCATCAAGCATGGCTCTCGTCGGAATGCCTCGACCGCAAATTCTAACTAGGGTCTCGAAAGTCGCGCCACGACCATATATTTTTAGATCTGCAGGTTTACCTGCGGGTGTGGTGAATTTGGGATCCTGATGCCATACCGCGAGCACTCTATTTGTTGATTGTTGCTGTCGATCGGCAAGTTGACGTGAGGAATCGACGCTTGACTTGAGTATTCGCGATATTTCGGCCCGGGGTATTCCCGTAGACGCCGCTATGCCGGAGATATTGATTCGTCGTGCGACCTGCAGCTGCCGTGCGGCGACACTTCGTATGGCAGCTTCGCGCAAGATTACGTGCAATTCTTCGGAACTCAGACCAGAATCGAGAACGAATCCAACCAACGGCTCCAACAATTGCACGAGCGCTTTTCTGGCGACGGCCCGCATATCGTTGCGATTTGGCCTGGCCGTTTGTTCGGATATGTTGGATGGCACTTTGGAATGATCCAGAATTGCTACTGCAGCGACAGCCGGATATGAACCGGGTTAAGCGCTCGGTTGGTCTTCAGCTGGGTCATAGGATCTAACGGCGCTCAAATTATAGTTGAGACACACAGGGATTTACGACCAAGGTGAAACATGTGCGGTAATGGCTATGAACCAGCAAATCCACAAGTAATTCGAATGGTTCATCCGCACCCAAATCTCATCCGCCATTTAATCCGCCCGGCACGCGGCGGAGCTGCCGGCGTCTTGATCGTGTTCGCGATCCTTTTCTCACTCGCGGTCCAGGCCGGGCTTATAGGGATTCCTCTGGCCTTCATCTTGACGTCCTGGTTCTTCAAGTACGCATACATCCTGTTTGATCATACCGTTCGCGGCTTCGACGAGCCGCCGACTCTCGACATCCAGATGCTGAATCCCCTCGACGAGCAACGCCCGCTCGCCCAGGTAGTAATCTTAGGCCTCATCTATGTCGCTGTGAAATTCGCGGAAACCAAGCTGGGCTCGACCGTGGCCACCGTCATCGCCGGGGCGGCGCTGCTTCTCCTGCCGGCCTCGGTCGCCATTCTCGGGCTGGAGGGAAACATCCTCAAGGCGGCATACCCCGTGGCCTGGATGCGCATGGTCTTGCAGTTGGGTCCAATGTACGTCCTGGTTCTCGCGATCATCGGCGGCTATGCATTGCTTATCGCATTTCTGGGAAGATGGGCACTGTGGTTACCAGTGCAAATCGCCATATATATGTTTTGCATTCTTTCGATATTCAGCGTTCTGGGCGGCGCACTGTATGAGCGGCGTCACGCGCTGGGGCTGGAAGTTTGGGCCTCGCCCGAACGCACCGAAGAGCTCCGGCGCGAACGGGAAAAGCGACACGGTGAGCAAGAAGTGCTGGAGGCCTACGGAAAAATGCGCGCCGGGTCGCACACTCAAGCCTGGCAGCTATTGCAGGCCTGGCTGACGAGTCGCGGGAATGCCCCTGACGAATACCGCTGGCTGTGCGGCCGGGTCGCGGCCTGGGACGATCCGCGCTATGTGACTCGCCTCACCGAGGACTACGTCGACCGGCTGCTGGCCCTTAAGCGCAGTGGCGAGGCGCTGGATGTCGTGGCAGCGCGCTTAGGTCACGACCCCGCCTTTCGCCCCAAGACTGCGGCAGCCACGCTGAAAATAGCGCAAATCGCCGCCGGCGGGGGCGGCAAGTCAGGGGTGGCGCGAGCCCTGCTGGCGGATTTCTCGGCACGCTTTGCCGGTGACCCAAACGTCGTGGCGGCCTCTGCGCTGGCCCGTCATCTGGGACAGTGACGCACCCAAGCCGCGTCATGGCGGGGCGGGCCGCGCTTTGACTTGGTGCATCATTGCGGCGCAATAGCTGTCAGTACATGATTGGAGTTCATTGCGCCGATGGCAGGGAATTTGCTCCAATTGCAAACGGAGGGGTTTTTTTGGGCAGCAAGCCGTACAACGAAATGACCTTGAGCGATGGCACCGCCCGCGCGCACTACTCGCGCTACTCCCAATGGCTTGATTCTCAGCCGGAGGAGCGATTGGCGCAGAAGCGTGCCGAAGCGGATGCCCTATTCCACCGCGTCGGCATTACCTTTGCTGTCTACGGCCAAGAAGAAGGCGCGGAACGCCTGATCCCTTTTGATATCGTGCCGCGCGTAGTGCCGCTGGAAGAATGGATTCGGCTCGAGGGCGGCCTGAAGCAGCGGGTGCGTGCGCTCAACGCCTTCATTCACGACATATACCACGACCAGCAGATTCTCAACGCGGGCATCATTCCCGCTGAACAGGTTCTCTGCAACTCGCAGTACCGCCCGGAGATGCAAGGCGTCGACGTGCCCGGGGGCATCTACGCGCACATCGCGGGCATCGACATCGTGCGCGACGATGCCGGCGAGTTCCTCGTACTCGAGGACAACTTGCGCGTCCCCTCCGGGGTCTCGTACATGCTCGAGAACCGCAAAATGATGATGCGCCTGTTTCCCGAGCTCTTCTCCGGGCAGCGCGTGGCGCCGGTAGATCACTACCCCGATGTGCTGCTCGACAATCTGCGCAGCGTAGCGCCCACCGGCGTCGCCGATCCCACGGTTGTTCTATTGACCGCGGGCGCCCACAACAGCGCGTATTTCGAACACGCCTTTCTGGCGCAACAAATGGGCATCGAACTGGTGGAAGGCCAGGACCTCTTCGTCCGTGACGAGGCGGTATTCATGCGCACCACCCAAGGTCCGCAACGCGTCGACGTGATCTACCGGCGCATCGACGATGACTTCCTGGATCCTTTGGTGTTTCGCCCCGAGTCGATGCTCGGCGTGCCTGGACTCCTCACCGCTTACCGCGCCGGCCGCATCACCATCGCCAATGCCATCGGCACCGGCGTCGCCGACGACAAGTCGATCTACCCCTACGTGCCTGAGATGATCCGCTTCTATCTGGGTCAGTCGCCCATTATCGCCAATGTGCACACCTGGATGCTGCGCCGCCAGGAAGACAAGGACTACGTGCTCGCGCATTTACCCGAGCTCGTGGTCAAAGAAGTCCATGGCGCGGGCGGCTACGGCATGTTGATTGGGCCCGCCGCCAGCAAGGCGGAAATCGACACCTTTCGTCGCCAGATCATCGCCACACCCGAACGCTACATTGCGCAGCCGACCCTGGCTCTGTCCACGTGTCCGACCTTTGCCGAGCAAGGTCTTGCCCCCCGCCACATCGATTTGCGCCCGTTCGTGCTCTCGGGCCGCGACGTCACCATCGTGCCGGGCGGGCTGACGCGGGTGGCGCTGCGCGCCGGCTCGCTGGTGGTCAACTCCTCGCAAGGCGGCGGCACCAAAGACACCTGGGTGCTGGAAAAGTAATGCTCAGCCGCACCGCCGATCACATGTACTGGATGTCGCGCTATATCGAACGCGCCGAGAGCCTGGCACGCCTGGTCGATGCGCACTATCGAATGTCGCTGTTGCCGCATTCCGGCGAAACCTTGGCGCAGTCCTTGAGTTCGACCATGGCTGCCCTGCAAATGGAGGAAGCGTACAAGGAACGGCACGACGTCATCGAACCGCGCGCCGTGTTCGAATTCGTCAGTTTGGATCGCGATTACGGCGGCAGTATCTTCAGCTGCCTGCGCTCGGCGCGGGAGAACGCGCGCGCCGTGCGCGGCTCCCTGACCTCGGAGCTCTGGGAGACGCTGAATTCCACCTGGTTGGAGGCCCGATTGCTCACCACCCGCCGCGGATCGAATCCGGACATCGGGCAGTTCGTCGAATGGGTCAAGGAGCGCTCGCACCTGACCCGCGGCGTCACGGTCGGCACGATGATGCGCGACGAAGCTTTTCACTTCACGCGCATCGGCACGTTTCTCGAGCGCGCCGACAGCACCGCCCGCATTCTCACGGCGCATCAGGACGACCTCGTGCCCGGCGCCGACGCGAGCGTCGTGCCCGACCCGTATCAATGGAGCGTGCTGTTGCGTGCGCTCTCGGCGTTCGAAGTCTATCGCCGCGTCTACCGCGACGTGATCACGCCGTCCAAAGTGGCGCAGCTGCTGATCTTGCGTGACGACATGCCGCGCTCGCTGCTGCGATGCTGCAAGGAGGTGTACCACAACCTCAAGTCGGTGGCGAACGAGCAATCGGCGGAAACGGAGCGGCGCGCCGGTGAAATGCACGCCATGCTGCATTTCACCCGCATGGAGGAAATTACCGCGACCGGCTTGCCGCGTTTTCTCGAGCGGTTCCTCCTGCGGCTGCGCGATCTCGGCGATCGAATAGCGTCGGACTTCCTGTTACCCCCGGCAGAGGCGTGAGCACATGCAGATGCACATTCGTCATGAAACGCGTTACCGCTACGAACGGCCCGTCAAGTACAGCGTGCAGAGTCTGCATCTGACGCCGCGCCGCGACTTGAGTCAGCGCGCCCTGTCATGGACGATTACCGCTCCCGGCAGGCGGCTCGAGCAGGTCGACGCTCACGGCAATATTGCGCATCTGCTCACCATCGAAGAGCCGCACCGTGAAATTCAAATCGTCGTGCGCGGGGTGGTCGAAACCGTCGACACGGAAGGACGCCAGGACGACGGGCCGCTCTCGCCGCTCGCCTATCTCGCACCGACCCAGTTGACGGCGCCCAATGATGAATTGCGGGCATTTGCGCAAAGCGCCCTGAAAGGGCTCACCGAGCCGCGGGCGCGCGCGCTGGCCTTGGCGGAAGCTGTGTTTGGCGCGGTGCGCTACAAATCCGGCACCAGCGATGTACAGGACAGCGCCGCGGTCGCGTTCAGGAGCGGCGAAGGCGTCTGCCAGGATCACGCGCATGTGTACATTGCCTCGGCCCGCGCGCTGGGAATGCCGGCGCGCTACGTCAGCGGCTATCTGTACACGGGTGACGCCAATGACGCCGCGAGTCACGCCTGGGTCGACATCTGGTTGGGTGCGGAAATCGGCTGGCAGAGCATGGATGTGACGCACAAGCGGCCCGCGGTGCGCACCTACTGCCGGCTCGCCGTGGGACGCGATTACCTGGATGCGGCCCCGGTCCGCGGCGTGCGCCATGGCGGCGGCGGCGAGAAAATGGAAGCCAACGTGCTGGTCGCGGAGTCGGCCCTTCAGCAGCAGTAGTGAGGTAGAATTTCGTTCCATGACTTACTGCGTCGGCTTGCTGGTCGACACCGGGCTCGTGTTGCTGTCCGATTCGCGGACCAACGCCGGTGTGGACCAAATCAATACTTTCCGAAAAATGGCGACGTTTCAGCGGGCGAACGAGCGGGTGCTGGTGCTGATGTCGGCGGGAAACCTCGCCATCACCCAGGCGGTGGTCAACCTGCTGCACGAAGCCCCCGACGATCCCGAGCAGCCGACGCGCATCTTTCGCGCGGCCAACATGTTCAACGCCGCGCGCGTGGTGGGCGATGCGCTGCGCGAAGTTCATGAACGCGATGCCGAGTCGCTGAAGGATCACGGCCACGAATTCAACGGCACGTTCATCCTGGGCGGCCAGATTTTAGGCGAAGAGCCGCGGCTCTTTTATATCTACTCCGCCGGCAATTTCATCGAATCCTCCGTCGATACGCCTTACTTTCAGATCGGCGAAACCAAGTACGGCAAACCCATCATCGATCGCGTCATCTCCCGCAGCAGCAGCCTGGCGCAGGCCGCCAAGTGCGCCTTGGTCTCGATGGATTCGACCATCCGCTCGAACCTATCCGTGGGTCCGCCGCTCGACCTCGCCATCATCCGGCGCGACGAATTCAAGCTCGCCACTCATATCAGCATCGATATGGACAACGAGTACTTCACCATGATCCGCACGCGCTGGGGATTTGCGCTCCGAGAGGTCTTCAGCGAGCTCCCCAATCCTAATTGGTAGGGGGATGCCGCGTCTTTTGCGCGGGCGGAGGGTCGCGCGATTCGCAGACCGTGTGTGGCAGCATCGCGCCGAGCGTGTACGCGTTCGCGTCGGAGGTGGCCACTTGGTAGCAGTTTGAATTGATCCAGACGATCCAATCGCCGCTGGCCGTCTTGAACGGCATACCGGCACGGCGGTGCGCCTGCGGCCACCAGGTCTCTTCCGCCGGCGAGCCCGACAGTGAGTTGTCGCTCTGCGGCAGGCGGTTGCGAATTTCGTAGGCTTGCAAGGCGCGGCGCGCTTCCGCCCGCCAATCCACTCCCGACCCGTTGCCGTTTGTCGCAGAGGGGTCTGATGCCGGTGAGGGCGCGACTGAATCGAACTCCGGCGGTGCCATCGTTATGGCCGTATCTCCGCTCAGGCGTTTGGGTCGAAAGCTCTCGGGACGCACCTTAGGAGCAGTCGTAGGCGGGAACAGCAATAATTCAACGGGTTGCTCCGCCGACAAGGCGCCAATTTGAGCTCGAGAGGCCATCATGAGCGCCGCCACCAATCCCAAATGGACGCCGATGACCACAATGAGAGTGACGTAGCGCGACCGTCCCCAGCCCTCTGACTGATCCATGTGCAGACTTCACTCGCGTTACGGCCACAGACTCGTTAATTATTAGACGCTTGATGATTGACCGGAAACACCGGATTTGGTTCCGGGACGGGGCTGCGGCGTCGCCCGCTGTCACGGCACTGAAATGCGCGCGTCAACTCCGCGTCACGCCCGCCATGCACCCTTCGCTTGCTCGCCGGCGCGAAAGGGAGGTCGCCCGGCGGGCGCCAAGAAATTATAGACAACCCAACACAACCCGTGCGCGAGCACGGTGGGAGTATTTAGATGAAACATTATCTGATCGGTTTGGCCGCCGCCGCCACGCTCGGCTCCGCGGCCGGCGCCGCGCACGCAAGCGAAAGAGACCGCGTGCCCAGTCTCGACCGCGCCTACGTGATCGTGCTCGAGAATCACAACAGCTTCACGAGCTTCGGCTCGAACGGCATTCTCGACAACCCGCAAGCCCCCCATTTGCAGGCGCTGGCGAGTACCTACAACTTCGCCGCCAATTACCACGGTGCCTGGCATCCGAGTCTTCCGAACTATCTCGCCATGATCACCGGCGACTTCATCGGCACCGACGTGATCGGGACCGGCCACACCTACCCCGTGGGCAGCACCGTCGGCATCAGCGACGACGATTCTCCTTCGGTGGCCACCGACTACGGTCCGCCGGCCAATCCTTCACCGCATCGCTGGCGCGTCAATCTGCCTTCCCTCGCCGGACAGCTGACCGCCGCCGGCAAGGACTGGCGCGCGTATCTGCAGAACATCCCGGAATCAGGCACGCATCTCGCCAACTGGCCCGGCGACAACAACACCGCCAAACTGTACGCGGTCAAGCACAACCCGTTCCCGTACGTCGCCGAAGTTCAGGACGACCCCGCGCAGTTCGCCAAGCAGCGGACTTTCGATGAGCTGTTCAGCGACCTTGGCACCAACAAGTCTCCGGCGTTTTCCTACATCGTCCCCGACCAGTGCCGCGACATGCACGGGATCGGCAATCCGCTGGCACCTTGCGGCGGTGCGTCCAGTACCGACAACAACGACATCAAGCGCGGCGACGATGAAGCGTTCTGGCTGGTCAATTCGATCACCGGCAGCCCGGGTTGGAAGCATGGACGCAATGCGATCTTCGTGGTGTTCGACGAAGGCAACGGGCCGCTGTCCTGCCCCAGCTACAATCCGGATACGGGTACCGACGCGTTTCCGGGCACACTGCTGCCGGGCGCCGACTGCTACGACCCGAAGAACTTCAACGACCGCGTGGTGATGATCGTCATTACCAACTACGGTGTGAAGGGCGTGATCGACAACAGCTTCTACAATCACTATTCGCTGTTGCGGACGATCGAAGATGCCTTTGGCCTCGCGCACCTGGGCCACGCAGCCGATCCGACCACGCACTCGCTGGCGCCGCTGCTCACGCCGAGCGACGACTAGCCGCTTGGGATTACGCACCGCGCTCGGCCGCGAGAAATCGCGGTCCAGCGCGCTCTGCTTGCTACGCTGCGGCGCTTGCAGGCTGGGCCGCAGGCTTCCATTGGAGCTCCGCAAGCTTCGGCACCATCCAGATCCAGCCGACCAAGCCCAGGACGCTCACCGCGGCAGCGACCACGAAAGCGTTCGTGTAATGACCGGTCGTCTCAATGATATAGCCGGTGAGCCAGGGTGCGATGATCCCCGGCAAGTTGCCGAGGGAGTTTTGAATGCCCACCCATCGCCCCGATGCGGGCGGCCCGGCCAGGATCTCGCACATGGCATACACGCCTGGCGAGGAAGCCCCGCAAAGCGCCTGATAAACGAACAAGCTCACCAGCGCCACCTTGGGCGAGCCCATCGCCATGGCCAGCATGCAAGCCACCGAACCCAAGTGCGCCACGGCCATGACGGACTTGTAGCCGACGTTCGCCGATCCGCCGCGAGCCAGGAAGCGATCGATGGCCCATCCGGCGATGAAGGCGCTCAACGCATTGGCCATGTAGGCGCTGGTCGCGATCCAAGCCATGCCGACGATAGAGAAGCCGCGCTCGGTCTGCAGATACGAGGGCAGCCAATACAGCATGAAGTAAAAAACGTAGTTTTGCGAGAACAGTCCGAGCGACGTGCCCCACAGCGATGGCTGCTTCAAAATCATCCACCACGTCGTCGAATCATCCGTGCTGGCGTGTACCGCCGTGCGCACCTCGCCCGCCACCCGCGACCACGGCAGCAGCCACAGCAGAGACAACCCACCGAACACCCAAAACGACGAGCGCCAGCCGAAGTGCGCCATCAGCAAGCCACCCGCGATGGTGCCCACCACCGGACCGGTCAAGTACCCAAGAGCGATGATGCCGTTGGCGGTGCCCAGGCCCTTTGCGGGCACGATCGCCGCCAGTATCTTCGCTACGCCGGGGAACCCGGCGCTCTCGCCCAAGCCCAACAGCAGCCGCAACACCAGCAGCATCGCGAACGTGTGCGCAAATCCGATCAGAATCGTGGCGGATGCCCATAGGGTAAGCCCGGCCGCGAGTATTCGATGGGCGCCGTAGCGTTCCGCGAGCCAGCCCACCGGAATTTGCGTCCAGGCATACGTCCAAGAGAAGGCCGACAGCAGCATGCCCATCTGCGTGTAGTTCAAGTTGAGGTCGCCCTGCACCAAGTGCGCCGCGGTGGACAAGTTGCCGCGATCGACGTAATTGATGAACAGCAGGACTGCCAATAAGATGACGATGGGGCTGCGGGCTGCCCGCGCGGGATCGACGGCCGCTAGAGCGCGCGAGTTCAGCTCGCGTAATCCGAATCGCTGCGATCGAGAACGCGCTTCAAGGCGTCGAAGTGCAGCTCGGCGCGATCGCGACCGCCGACGTCTCCGCCCGCGTGGATCTGCGCGATCGTCTTCTTGACTGTTGCTTCAGGGATGAGCTGCAATGGCCGGCCTGTCGACAGGGCGAGTATCTGCGCTTGCGCGGCGCGCTCCAGAAAATACAGCCGTTCGAATGCCTGCGGGAGTGTCTTGCCGACCACCAGCACGCCGTGATTGCTCATCATGAGCACCGACTTTTCCCCAAGCGCTCGCGCCAGACGCTCGCCCTCGGATTCATCGAAGGCGAATCCGTTGTACGTGGAGTCGTAGGCTACATCGTTGTAAAACCCCAGCGCACTCTGCACCGCCATCTCGAGACGCGGATTCTGCAGCATGCACAGCGCCGTGGCATAGGGCATGTGAGTGTGCAGCACGCAACGTCCCTGCGGCGACAGCCGATGCACCGGCTGGTGAATATACAAGGCGGTAGGTTCTACCGAACCCTGCCCGCTCACGACCTGTCCTTTGAAATCAACCTCCAGAAAAGCGCTGGCCTTCACTTCGGACCAATGCATGCCGAAAGGCGCTAGTAAAAATCGGTCCGAATACCCCGGCACCAGCATCGTCAGATGATTGTCGATGCCCTCGTTCAATC
>Ga0209736_1000563_pt1 | contig 11828 bp, 10 predicted proteins | sample BlaSpr_A8_Ref_M3_FD_187992 | JGI IMG/M metagenome (GOLD analysis project Ga0209736, IMG submission 187992) | Forest soil microbial communities from Thunder Bay, Ontario, Canada - Black Spruce, Ontario site 2_A8_Ref_M3 (SPAdes) (version 2) | ecosystem: Environmental > Terrestrial > Soil > Boreal... | reverse complement strand
CGAAGTGCAGGAACACTTCCTGTGGGCCAAAGGAGCAGTAGTTCGTATTGCGAACCAAACGTGCGATGGCGCGATTTTCGACCACCACTCCCTTCGGACTGCCAGTCGAGCCCGAGGTGTGCATGACATAGGCAATGTTTGTAGGACCGCCGACCGGGGCGGGATTGGAAGTGGCCCCGACGGACCCGGCATCGCGTACAGTGTCATCCGCGCAAAGCACTTGAACATCGCACAGGCTGCGCACGCTGGACTCCAATGAGCTCTGCGTAAGGATTAGGCGCATGCCGGTGTTTTTGACCAGCAAGTCGAATCGCTCTTTGGGGTAAGCGGGATCCAGTGGAACGTAGGCGCCCCCCGCCTTCAAAATGGCCACCAGGGAGACGATGAGCTCAATGGAGCGCTTCATGCAGCAACCGACCATTGTTTCCGGGCCGACCCCGAGCTGGCGCAAACGAAGCGCCAGAACGTTCGCGCGCGCGTTCAATTCGGCATAGGTAAGCCGCGCATCTGCAAAGTGGATGGCAATCGCGTCCGCGTGCGCCGCGGCAATTTCCTCGAAAATGGCCGCGACGGTCTTTTCGCGCGGATAGTCTGTCTTCGACCCGCTCCAGGCACGCAAAGGTTCCGGCAAAGCGGGTGAGGCAACTCTCTGCGGTGCAATACCGCTGGACGTGTGAATCTCTGGTGTCATAGCGCTCTGAATTTCAGTGCAGAAGGATTTCTTTCTCGCCGAACAGTCGCTCGGCGGTAATCCCACGGGAATGACAAGTGTCGATCAGGCGATTGGACTGAATGATCGGATTGGATTGTTCGGTGTACTTGATACTCATCACATGGTTCAGCCAGGGTTCCTGACCCATGGCATATACGTAGACCTCTTTACAGCGAAACTGTTCAACCATGTTGATAGCGCGGTCGTAATTCGAGCCGGCTAGACGACGAGAATGATCCTTGTCGCGTTCGAGCCGCTGGGTCAGCAGCGGTCCGTAAATCCAAGAGACTGGCGCGCCATCGCACTCCATTCCGACGAACAATGCGTCGACATCTCCGACTTCGCGATGCACATGGCGATACATTTCCGGCGAGATATTGCAAGAGTCGGCGGCAAAGATCAGTTTATGTTTATCGAGTTGCAGCAAGTAAGCGGCTTTGGACAAGACGTTGAGATCGCCGTGTTCGCCAAGGAAGGGCAGGGCGGTAATGGAGCCCTGGTCGAATGCAATCGTTTCCATCTCGCTGATATCGATTACGTTGCGGAATCCGCAGCGCTCCAGAAGAAGCCGGAGGGAAGGATCTTGCAGCGCTCCGCCGCTATTTCGCGGGACTACGATGTGGCGAATTCTGTGGCGGAGCTGTAGCAGCGTTTCAAACAGGATGTGATCTTGGTGGTTGTGAGTAATTAGAACGTAGTCGATCACCTCTGGCAGATCGTCATATGTGTAACGCGAAATGTCGCTCTCGTAGCTGTAGCTAAGCACCGGGTCCAGAAGGACGCTGACGTTGCGGGTCTCCAGAAGGATGCAAGCATGACCGAAGTAACGCCAACGAGCTCCTTCACCCTCGTAGCGTTTATACAACGAGGGCCCCTGTTGAGTGAGCAGCGCGCGTAGCTTCGCATTGTCCTGGCTGGCAGAGCCTAGCGAATCTTGAATATCTTGCAGGGAAGACGGATCTCTCTTTAAACGAAACAGATGGTCGAGCTGCTCGCTCGCAAACGGGATTTGCAGGCGAAGTGAGCCTTCGCCATCCTCGAGCCGGGGCGTGCTCAACACGAACGGACGATCGTCGCCGTTGATTTCCGAAAGCACGACACTCTGCAAGCCGCAATTGTAGTAGGGGCTCTTGTAGAGAAGGGGTTCGATCAGACGAAAAGAGGGATGATTATTGAGGTCGTAAACCAACTCGACATAACCCTTCAGCTCGTCGGGAACTTCTGCGTAGAGCGATTCCAGGCTTGCTCCGACAGCCTTCTCGCGCAAAAGATTATCCAAGCGATCGATGGCTTGGGAGAGCGCAATCAAGGGTCGACCAACTTGCAAGGTTCGTTGCCGCAGTTGTTTCACCTGGTCGACGCTGCGCTGCTTGAAGTCCATGAAAGGGCCACCGAGAAGCTTGGGATTCTTCACCGCGGCTTCATGGGTTTCCGGCGATTGGATATAGGACTCCATAATTTTCAAGTGCCGGCCGGTGAGATTGCGGGCCAAGGTTGAAGGAGGAATGAGATGAGCCCAGGCGTACCAGCCGTCCACTAGCGGTTCGGCGACAACATTTGGTCTGAGGAAAAACTGTTCCTGGTTCATTCCGAGAATGGCTCCAATCGACGCTGGGTCATACGAATGGGTGGCGCTGCCTCAGAAATAGCTGCCAGACACGCCATCGCTCCGCCGTTTATGGCGGGCAGCTAGTGACCCGACACACTCTGTAGACGATAGTCGAACGGCCTTAAATGTCGATAAGGCCCTGACCTTATATCCATACAGATTTCTTGGTATGTGAGTTGTTCAAAATCGGGGCTGGTTTTGGCGCCAATGCAGCGTGCGGGTGGTACAGGAAGTTCCGGAGTGCTGTACAAGGAGGGCCTTATCGACATCCAGAGCTCGAAAAGCGATAACACTGGGACGGTAAGTGAGCAAGGGTCAGTAATCACATCGGAGTCGCAGGCGCATCGATGCATGTTGCTTATTCAGCCAAATTCTTCCGCGTCGCGTGTCGTTCCGGTGTTAGGACGCGGTCTTGCCTCGTAGCCGCCTTCGGGCGTGAACCGATTTCAGAATCCGTAGCTTAGTTGTGCGTAACCTAGCTACGCAAGGAGTAAGCGTGATAAACCTTAAGGGCTACATATTCTCAGTCGCCGTCGTTGGAACGCTGGCCATCAGTGCACCGGCTCTTCCGCAAGGACAGAACCCGCAAGGACAGAAAGCGCTATCAAGTGGGCCCGTAACCGAGCCTGCTGGCGAGCGGCCAGCCGTTGTCGGCTCTGCGGCGAAAGTCAGCCCGGATTACGTAATCGGGGCAGACGACGTTTTGGATGTCAGCGTGTGGAAAGAGCAGGACTTAACGAGATCGCTGCAGGTACGTCCTGACGGAAGGATTTCCATGCCGCTGCTAAACGACGTTCAGGCTGCGGGCTTCACGCCTTCGCAGTTGGCGCAAAATATCAGTGAAAAGTTAAAGAAATATCTAACGGCACCACAGGTCACGGTCATCGTGACGCAAATCAATAGCCAGCGCGTGTACGTGATTGGGGAAGTTACCCGGCCGGGCGCTTATCCCTTGCTCCCGGGCATGTCTATTCTTCAGGCCATTTCCAGCGCCGGCGGTCTGACGCAATTTGCAAACAGCAAGAAAATTTTCTTGATGCGCAATGAGAACCACATCCAGACAAAATATCCGTTCAGCTACAAAGAAGTCCTTGATGGCCGCAAGGCCGAAGAGAATCTCCCGGTGAAAGCCGGCGATACGATCGTGGTTCCGTAGAGGCAATTTTGACAGCGCGAACATATGCTCTGGCGTGCGTGTTGTGCCTCGCGATAGTGCCCCTCACGTGGGCGCAGGACCCCTCACAGCAGAGTCAAAATCCGCCGCCCGCGCAGGAACCGACAGCTCCTGCGCAGCCGCTGCCCCCGGACCAGTCTGCGGAAGGCAATCAGGGAAAACCGAAACCTGACGATCAACCGATTTCCCCCGTCGTGGCCGGGACTGTCGTGGATGCCCCACTGACGGGCGCTGCGATGCCGATCATTGGTTTGATCAGGTCGCGGAGCTACATCGTTCCGGCTCTGTCTTACTACGGAGTGTTGGATACCAACGCTAACAATGCGGCTGGCAATTATCAGTTCGCCGCGATCAATAACGTGATGGCCAGTGTGGCGATTCAGAAATTGGGCCGCGTTTCTCAACTGAATCTTGGTTACTTGATTGGCCGCTCTTTTTCCAACGCTGGTGGCGAATTCAATTCGACCACTCACGATCTAACGGCATCAGAGTTGTGGACCAGAGGACGCTGGGACGGTTTTATTTTTGAGAAGCTGCTTTACAGCTCTCAAGCGGGGCTATTGGGAGGCGACGTTCCGTTCGATATTATCGGCCTGGACAACATGGGCGGTTTGGTCGGAACCGGCCCGATTACTTTGCACAACACATTCGTTCCAGGGCAGGGAATCTTTACGGGCTTTGGTCCTCGACTGAACAATGCGACGGTCGCACAAGTAACTAACCACCTGAGCCGACGGACATACTTTACGCTTATCGGAAATTACAACACTTTGCACTTTTTCAATTCCAGCCTCATTAACACCTCGGCCGCCGGGTTTCAAGCCGGATTTGGATACCAACGTACTCGCGAAGATTCAATCGCTCTGATATATCGCTTTAATGATTTTTGGTATGGCATGCTGCCAATAAGTGTGCGCGATAACGTCGTAGAGTTGGCGTACCAAAGGCAACTTGGGCAGCGGTTGCTCTTCCAAATCGGCGCCGGTCCGGAGTTCAGTTTCATCCATGACGCCACGCTGGTGGGCGGCACCCCGGGCACGCCGCTGCCTTCTACCACTCGTACTTCGTGGAGCCTGGACACTTCACTGCAATATCGATTGCGACGAATGATTCTGCAGGGTGGGTACGATCACTACTTGACAGGCGGGAACGGCGTGTTCCTCGGAGCGATCACGGATCGTGGGTTCTTCACGTACAGTCGCGAGGTCTCACGTCTATGGAACGCGAGCGCGACACTGAGTTATGCCCATAACGTTAATCTCGTGCCCCTCTTTACACAAAACCAGAACATACCGGCCAATGCTTCCTACGACTCCGTTTATGGGGGAATTTCGATGCAGCGCCGCGTAGGGAGGGATTCCGAACTGTTTTTCGGATATCTGTTCCGGTATCAGTCGGCAAACTACCAAGTATGTCTTACGGGAATCTGCAAGGGTTCGAATTTAATCGGCCATCAGGTCAACTTCGGATTTAGCTGGCGATTGAAGCCATATCCCGTTGATTGAGACGAGTTTTAGGAGAAGAGAACGAACATGATCGGACACCGCCAACTCACTACGGAAGACTATTTTGCAATTCTGCGCCGGCACAGGGGCACATTGCTCGCTTTGCTTGTACTCGGCCCGATCGTGGGGTACCTGATCAGCCTGGCGCTCCCCAAAGAGTACACCTCGCAGACCACCATTTTGGTACAGCAGCCGGCTGTGCCGATAGAGTATGTGACAAACATTAATTCCGGCGAACTCAAACAACAGCTGACTTCGCTGCAAGAGCAAATCTTGAGCCGCTCGCGCCTCGAAACCATGATCAAAAAGTACGGGCTTTACACAAACGAACAGATTCAGCAAGTGCCGATGGAAGCGCTCGTCGACCGCCTGCGCAAGAAGATCACGGTTACTCCTGTGAAGCCTATGGCGGATACAAATAGCACGCAGTTGCCCGGCTTTATCATTAGGGTCAGCAACCGCGACCCGGCGATGGCACAGAAGCTCTGCACGGAAGTGGCTTCCATGTTCATGTCCGAAAACCAGCGCATAAAACATGATCAAGCGCAAGGGACGACCACTTTCTTGACTAAGGAACTGGAAGACGCTAAAGCGAAGCTGGACGATCGCGATGCGAAGCTGGCCGCCTTTAAGAGCCGGTATATCGGGGAGCTGCCCGATGACCAGCAGGCCAATATGAGCCTGCTCGCAGCGCTGAATACCCAGTTGGACGCGTCTACCCAAGCATTGAGCCGTGCGCAGCAAGACAAGTCGTTCGCCGAGTCGATGCTCGCGCAACAGTCTGCGAACCAGTCTACCGACAATCCATCGATGGTGAAGCAGTTGACGGAACTTCAGAACGAACTCGCAGCGATGCGAGCGAAGTATACCGAGGATCATCCCGACGTGATCCGGTTGAAGCAGAACATTTCCGATCTCAAGGAGAAAATTGCGGCTACCGGAGGACAGGAGGCAGCGCCCACCAAGGCCGCCGTCATCGAGACTCCGGAAACCCTGCAACTGCGCGCACAGGTGCACCAGTACGATGCTACGGTTAAGGAAAAAACAGCCGAGCAGCGGGAAATTCAGAGGAAGATTAATTTGTACCAGGGCCGGATGCAAGTTAGCCCGAACGTTGAAGAACAATACAAGCTATTAACGCGCGATTACCAATCTGCGGCGGATTTCTATAACGCTTTGCTCAAAAAGCGCGGCGAGTCCGCGATGGTCAGCAACATGAATCATGAGAAGGAAAGCGCGGAATTCCGTATCCTTGACGCCGCTAATCTCCCGGGCAGTCCTTCTTTCCCCAATCCTCTCTTCTTCACGCTCGGTGGGTTGGGAGCGGGATTAGTTTTGGGGCTCGGCCTCATGGTACTTCGAGAGGGACGCGACAAGACGTTGCGCAATGAGGAAGACGTAGAGTTCTTTCTACAGTTGCCGACGCTTGCGAACATCCCTTCGGTTGCCAAAAGCCGCCATTCGCGGAAGGACGCGTCCGACGGCCCCAGACTCGTGGCCAGCGCTTGAGACTAGCTCATGTATAAATCGTTCTTTGGGTTGCGAGAAAACCCGTTTAACGCTAACCCGGATCCGCGCTACCTGTTCCTGACCCGTGAGATCCAAGAAGCGTTGGCAGGTTTGGCGTACGGGATCAAAAACCGGAAGGGTTTTATCCTGCTCACCGGCGAGGTCGGCACGGGTAAAACGACGCTGCTCAACCGTTTGCTCGATTGGCTGAACCTTGAAGGGGTGGCAACCGCCTACATATTCAATTCGCAACTGGACATAAGTCAGTTGCTCGATTTCATGATGGCGGACTTTGGGATTCCTTGCGAGAGCCGGGACAAAAGCCACGTACTCATGCGCTTGAACCAGTGGCTTCTGCAGCGGTACCGCGATCGGAAAACCTCTGTTCTCATCATCGATGAAGCGCAAAACCTTTCCTTCGAGGTCCTCGAGGAAATTCGCCTGCTTACGAATTTCGAAACCGCCAACGAGAAATTGCTGCAGATTGTTTTGGCGGGGCAGCCTGAACTCGAAGAGAAATTGCGCGATCCCCGTCTGCGACAGCTGCGCCAGCGCATCACCATGCGCTGCCGGACGCAACCTCTCTCACATGAGGAGTTGGCGGGATACATCGGCGAGCGGCTACGAATTGGCGGCGCCAATGGAACTGCTCCGATCTTTTCTCCCGAGGCCATCGAAGCTATCTATAAGTACTCTCGAGGTATTCCTCGCGTAGCGAACCTGCTCTGCGAGCATTCCTTGATGAATTCGTTCGCCGAGCAGGTGCGTCCTGTTCCTGAAAACATTGTGCGTGAAGCCGCACACGAATTTGAGCTGGACGAAGTTGATCCCATGGCTCGGCCTGTGCGGCGCAATGGGGACGATCAATCTGTAGCGGTTGAAGGTCTTCTACGCAGTTTAAATCATTTGCTCCAAGAAATGGGCCGGACCAACACAATCCGAAGCGAAGCAGGTGAAAGGAAACCATGAGTAGGATCCACGAAGCACTGAAACGCGCAGAACAAGAAAGAGCCTTCCCGATCGGTGCGGGCGCTGCCCCGGCAATCTCTGGGCCAGAGACGATCGCTGCGGAACCTGCGGTGATCCCGCCTCCGCCTTCGCAACCGTCCCCGGTGCCGGACCCACTTATCCACACCCAGGTCGATGCTGGCTTGCGTACCAGCGACTTCCTGCGCTTCGACGACGTTTGGAGCCGCTGCTCGAATCCAGGCTGGCGAATCAACCTGGAGCGGAATGCCTTTCTCGACCCCGCCACGCCGCCGTCGGTCCGGGAGCAGTTCCGGACGTTGCGCTCCAGGCTTTACCAGCTCCGTGACAAGCAGCCTTTGCGCACCGTGCTGGTTACCAGTTGCCTTCCCGGGGAGGGGAAGACTTTCGTCGCCAATAATCTCGCCCATGCTCTCGCCCGGCAACAGAACTGCCGCGTTTTGTTGATTGATGCTGATCTTCGCCGCCCCGACCTTCATCCGGGGTTCGGAGCGCAGTCTTCTCCTGGACTCGCAGAGTACTTGAAAGGCGAAGTAGACGAGATGGCCATAATCCAGCGCGGCCTGCCGGAGTACCTGTGCTTTATCCCTGGCGGCAAGCAAGCCGCGAACTCGGCCGAGCTGCTGGCGAACGGCCGCCTTAGAGTTCTGCTGGACACCGTCGGGCCGGTATTTGACTGGGTGATACTCGATTCACCCCCAACCTTGCCAGTTTCAGACGCTCTAGTCCTGGCCGACCATTGCGACGGCGTACTAACCGTCATCCGGGCGGCGCAAACGGGCTTCGACAGTGCGCAAAAGTCATGCCAGCAACTGCGCGAGAAGAACTTGCTGGGAGTCGCTCTCAATTGCGCAGAGGACGGGTCTGCCTACGGATCGTACTACGAAGAGCAGTCGGGGACCGGGCTTGCCAATTAAGCCTTCCTACCCAAACCTATACGTTGCTGAGGCAAATTCGAGCCCGGAAACGGGCTCGAATTTACATCCAACCGTCGGTACAGCGGTTCCCTTGTTAGGCTTACGGGAAGCACGGTATGGGTACCTACCGAACGCTATGCTACAAAAGTTGTGACAAGTTCTTGTGCCTCCTGCTGCACTCCATCAAGCAGGAACTTGAAACTGCAAAAAAAGAAAGTCCTGATGGGACTTTCATGGCGGTAGCCTATTGGACTCCCAGTCACAATCCACCGTTACACAAACCCGGCCCACAGCGATTCCCGGCGCGGTGACCTACCCTTGGTTCGCCTTACAGGTCCGGATGCGTCACGAAGCACTCGTGACGGATCATCTGAGCGGGAAAGGATACGAGTGGTTTCTTCCGCTGTACAAATGCCGAAAGCGGTGGTCCGACCGAGTTAAAGAAACCGAGCTTCCTTTGTTCCCCGGGTATTTATTCTGTCGATTCAATCCTCAGGACCGGTTGCCTATCTTGAAGACCCCGGGTGTGACTCAAATCGTCGGTTACAACCGAATTCCCGTGGCCGTCGACGAAAATGAAATTGAAGCCATCCGTGCCCTTGTCACTTCTGGAGTGCCAAACTTTCCCTGTGCATACCTTGACGTAGGAAGCCGGGTCAGAATCGAAAGCGGCGCATTGCGAGGAATTGAAGGCATTCTAACGGACTTGAAAGGCAAGCGTCGCCTGGTCCTTTCGGTTACGCTTCTTCAGCGCTCCGTAGCAGTGGAAATAGATTCCGATGCCGTGAGCGTTATTCATTCCAGCCAGCAAGCAGCGCACATTTAACTTCACTTACACCTCACTGGGAAAAATATGATTGATAGTCTGTCCGCTGGGTTAAGAGAATTTTTTAACGTATGGCCTCGCGGCGACGTCCGTGGAAGTCAGGTTCAAAGTCCCTGCAAACCCAAGGAGCGGTCCGTACCGGCGGCGAAAACTTCGGCTTCAGACGTTGAACTGATTCCTGCTAAGACCTTTCGCAGGATGTTATGCCAGGAGCGAAAGCGGTCCGAACGTTCCCGTAAATGCTTCATATTGATGCTGGTCCGCGCTAAGAGCGCGGCCGAAGGCGACGCCTCCGCCCTGCAGCGCGTGGCAGGTCAGCTCGGCTCGGTCATTCGCGAGACGGATATTCTTGGCTGGTTTGAAACCGGTATCTCCGCTGGGGTAATTTTCAATGAACTCGGCGGCGCCGATCTGAGCACCGCCGCCGAGAGTATCGAATCGAAAGCCCTAGCCGCAGTGCAGACAGTTGGAAAGTCGGCTTTCGACCTTTCTTTTTACGCTTTTCCGGAATGCCTGTTAAACAACAGTGCCCCCGGACCAGAAATTTATCCCGATCTTTTCGAGCTGGACGGTAGAAAGAAAATATCCCTTCAGATCAAACGTGCCATTGACGTGATCGGTAGCGCTCTCGCGCTGATCTTCCTTTCGCCCATCCTCGCGGTGCTGGCGTTGATCATAAAACTAACTTCTCCCGGTCCGGTATTTTTCCGCCAGGAACGTCTCGGGCACTTTCAAGCTCCCTTTGTGTTTCTAAAGTTTCGCTCGATGTACGTCGCCACAGGCGAGGAAATTCACAAGGAATACGTCAAGAATTTCATTGCCGGCCGAACCGAGCCGCGCAGCGCTGGCGGTCGCAAGACGGTGTACAAAATCACTAACGATCCGCGGGTAACCTGGATTGGTAAGTTCATGCGTCGTACGAGCTTAGACGAATTGCCCCAATTCTGGAACGTGTTCAAAGGCGAAATGTCCTTAGTGGGCCCGCGTCCTCCCATCCGGTACGAAATTGAAGCTTATGATGTGTGGCACCGCCGTCGCTTGTTGGAAGCCAAACCGGGGATCACTGGTCTGTGGCAGGTTCACGGCCGCAGCAGGACGACCTTTGACGAAATGGTCCGTCTCGACCTGCAATATTCGAAGACTTGCTCACCGTTGTCGGATCTAAAGATTCTGCTGCAAACTCCGCGCGCCGTGTTTTCTGGTGACGGCGCGTACTGACAGCGTGTTCCCTGGTCTCTCTCTTCGTGTGGCGTACCCGGCGCGTGCACTCGGTTCTGCAATTGACTTGCACACTCTATCTGAGGGTTTGATAACCGAATGGCTACCACTTTAAGCGTCAGTACTTCCACAGTTTTTCGCCCACGGACTGGTCTCGCCCGCGATGTCCTGCGCGTCGGTGTTATCGGATACGGATACTGGGGGCCAAACATCGTCAGGAATTTCCAGGGTCAGGAGGAAGCCGAAGTCGTAGCGGTATGCGACAAAAGTCCCAAATCCCTGGCGCGACTGCGTCGGGCTCACCCGGACATTCCCACAACTTCCGATCAGATGGATGTGTTGACCAATCCTCAAATCGACGTCGTTGCCGTCGTAACGCCGGTATGGACGCACTTCGAGCTCGCCAAGCTGGCTCTCGAGAATGGCAAGCACGTCTTCGTTGAAAAACCGTTTACTTGCACCGCGGCGCAGGCCGAACAATTGATCGAACTGGCCGAGCGCAAGAACTTGAAGATCATGGTCGACCACACCTTCTTGTTCACCGGAGCAGTCAAGAGGATCAGCCAGTTAGTGCACGATGGAACTCTCGGTGCCCTTTATTACTATGATTCGACCCGTGTGAACCTTGGACTGTTTCAACATGACGTCAATGTCATCTGGGACTTGGCGCCGCACGACCTTTCGATCATCGATCATTTGATTTTGTCCAAACCCGAGGCGGTAGTCGCCACGGGTTCCAACCATTTGAACGGACACGCGGATGTTGCGTTCGTCACGCTCTACTATCCCAACAATTTGATAGCTCACATCAATGTGAACTGGCTTTCGCCCGTTAAAGTTCGCACCACCCTGCTCGGTGGAGAGAAAAAAATGCTGGTTTGGAACGATCTGGAAGCCGACGAAAAAATCAAGGTTTACGACCGCGGGGTTCAGATGAGCAGCGGCGAGGCGGTCTATCAGCAGTTGGTGAGTTATCGCACCGGCGACATGTGGTCTCCGAATATCGAGCAGATCGAAGCTCTCAAAATGGAAGCGTCATATTTTATCGATTGCATCAAGAACGATAAGAAGCCGTTTAATGACGGTCATGCTGGATTGCGAATCGTCCGCATGCTCGAGGCGGCGGATGAGTCACTACGTCACAAAGGGAAGGTCATAAAGCTCTAACCTTGCCGGCCAAACTTGACCGGGCCCCACATAAAGGTCTTGACCGGGCCCCACATAAAGGTATCGACGCAAAACGATGAAACTCTCAGTCGTCATCATCTGCTGGAATGATCTCCGTGTTATCCCCGAGTGCCTGCGCTCGATTTATGCGGGTACCCATTCGATCGACTTCGAAGTCCTTGTTTCCGACAACGGCTCTACGGA
>Ga0209736_1000562_pt1 | contig 11846 bp, 13 predicted proteins | sample BlaSpr_A8_Ref_M3_FD_187992 | JGI IMG/M metagenome (GOLD analysis project Ga0209736, IMG submission 187992) | Forest soil microbial communities from Thunder Bay, Ontario, Canada - Black Spruce, Ontario site 2_A8_Ref_M3 (SPAdes) (version 2) | ecosystem: Environmental > Terrestrial > Soil > Boreal... | reverse complement strand
TACAAAAAAATGAACATGGGCAATCTAGAACGGATCAACCGGATGGCTCGCCCATGAACATTGACTGGATCCGCGATCTCTGTCTCTCATTCCCCCATTCGACCGAGCAGATCGTGTGGGGCGACGACCTCACGTTCAAGGTCGCAGGCAAGATCCACGCCATCAGCGTACTCAAGCCCGCCAAGACTTGGCTGTGTTTCAAAACATCCCCGGAAAAATTCGCCGAGTTAACCGAACGCCCCGGCGTCATTCCCGCACCTTACCTGGCCCGCGCGAAGTGGGTCGCTCTCGAAACCAAAGACGCTCTCACGCCCGACGAACTCGCCCTTTTGCTGCGCGAGTCCTACGACATGGTGGTTGCCAAGCTCCCTAAAAAAACGCGCGAAGCCCTCGCACACGGCAAGTCCCCGGCGCGACGGAAATCAGCCAAAAAGACCGCACCAATGAAAAGTCTTAGAATACCTCGCCACAAAAGCAAAAAGCCCTTTCAGTCAAGAAAGGGCTCTTAAGTTTCTTCGATCTTTAATCTCTATTATTAGAAACTACACGGTTGCCTTGGAATCCAGTGTACGACGCAGCGGCCGCGCTCCTGGCAGCGGGAAACTCATGTGCCAAAAATTTGAATCTGGCGAAGTAAATTCCACGCCTACGAATGTCTTGCTTTCGCGGTCGCGCCTGACGGAAACCACTCTGGATTCCACCGTCCGGTCACTATTCTCATTTACCAGAATGAGCATCTGTCCCACAACGACGGTCTCTTCGATCTGCAGCAACGCCCCGTGGCGGTTCACGGAGTGCGACTTCGCCTTCACACGGAACTTGTCGCCGTTCTCGTCCTGTCCGTGCACAGTCAACGGGACCGTGATACTTACCCGCAACGTTCGGCGCCGCTCTTTACAGCGAAAATGAAGTATGGCCATGAGAGACACTAACCTCTCTATTAATCTTGACGACTCGGAGACCTAAGCCTGTCCATACGGGACTGGCTTCAGCGTCATCACTTTCGTGAATATTACGCTGAAGTGAACGGTCGACACGAGCGAGGAAACGAGCACGAACGTCGTCCACATTGTTCGTATTCTGGGTTTTGGCACACTGCCCAGCAATAGCGAGACGGTACCAAATTCACAGCTTTGCTCCGGTACTGTAGTACGTTACTCGTTCTAGTACAACACCATTTCGGGAAAACACCACTTTTACGTAGTGCACGCGAAGGCCCGAGCGTTTCGCGCCTGCATAAATGTTCCGTATCGTGAAACTGCGCACGCCTTTTCGGCTGCCTCCGTCCTCTACTCCCCGGAGGGAGTGTCACTAAGTTGATTGTATTCTGTAACTTAGCACCAGGACCGCAGGCGCGCCTTACTTTGTGCCTTCGAGCTGGACGAATTCGACCGTCCAGGGTCTGACGCCCAAGTCCAGGCGCGCCAATGTAACCGGCAGGTAAAAACGACTCGGTCCGGCACTCCCTGGGTTAATGTAGAGCACGCCATCCTTCTCGGTCTGCCCAGGTTTATGGGAGTGTCCACTGACCACGATGTGAAACCCTGCAACCGCAGGGTTGATGTCCAAGTCCTGCAAAATATGCAACATATAGATCATCGCCGAGCCCGCACGGATGATTTCGGTCAACGGCAGAGCTTGCGCCCATTCTCCCGTATCCACGTTTCCACGCACCGCGACCACTGGAGCGATAGTTTTCAAAGCCTCAAGGATTTCCGGCGCGCCCACATCCCCGGCATGGAGGATCAGATCCGACCCCCGCAGCACACGCAAGGCCTCTTTGCGCAGCAATCCATGGGTGTCCGAGATCAGGCCGAGACTTGTTATTTCCTTACCCAAGATTCTCCATGGCGAATCGGAATGGTGGGCCGGCGGACTAGGCGTGTTAAAGGTTACGATCTCATTAAATCTTACAGAGCTTTACCTAATTCTCAACGCGCTTAGAAGCTCGAGCGCATTCACGCGGGCGCGCTGAACCGACAATCCCCAGTGCAGATGAGGACCCGTCACGCGGCCCGTCGCTCCGACCTTGCCCAAAACCGTCCCTGCTACGACCTCATCGCCAACTTTCGAGTCGATCTCCGAGAAATGGCAATAAAAAGTGTAAATCCCGAGACCGTGGTCGATAATGACGGTGTTCCCCGAGAAGAACAATTCCTCCGCTAGGACCACGCGGCCCTTTTGCGACGCGTGCACCGGCGTCCCCGTCGGCGCCGGAAAATCAACGCCGCCGTGCGGTGTACCAGGATGCCCGTTCAAAACGCGCCGTTTCCCAAAATTGCTACCCTTAAAATCACCGTCTAGGGGCAGGCGAAATGGCCCTTCCCACAAACGCTCCGGCGTCACGCGATCATAAATCTCTCGCAACCGTTTCAATTCCGCCGCCGCGCGCGCCTCCTGTTCCGGGTTCGGCTCGACAAACTGTTTTTTCACCGTCAGATTTTCCGTGGCGAAGTGTCCTTCTCTCACTTCCACCATCGCCCGGCAGCTCACCCGTTCGCCACTTTGCAGCTGACCCGCAACCGTGAATTCGTACATTCCCGCCGCTTTTTCCAGATCTACTCCCAGCAGCGCCTGCCGCACATCTGCGCTCGAAGCTCCGCTCTCCTTCCCTCCTCCCTGCCAAAAAGGAACATCCCGTTCGTTCCATTTGCCCGCAACTTCAGCCAACGGCTTCGCGCTGTGCATTTCCGCCAGCAGCAAAGTACCTTGAGCCGTTTCTGGCGCACTCAACCTCAGCTCCACCCCGTTTCCGCAATCTTCAGCACGAGCTGCGTCGGCAAGCGAGAACGCCCCAACCAAAACAACGGATGCCTCAATCATTAGGGAAAGCCTTCGCAATCTGCCCTCGCCAAGCCTCATTGCTTCGGCCGCAAAGCTTGAACCCGCGGTTCCACCTTTGCAAATTGCACTCGCCCCAACTTCGAGCCCATGATCACTTTCTCGACGTTTAGAAACATGTCCGGATTTTTGGCCTTTTCTCTGAGTTCCTTCAAAAAGGGCCGCACCTTCGCGAAAATGAAAAACAATTCTCCGCAGAACGACGGTGTAAAAAACAGCTTCTCGCTAAGCACGCCATTTCCCACAAAGGATGTCGCTATCCCCCAGTAGCTGAGCACTTGCCTCATCCAGTTGTTCTCTTCCGTACCCATCGTCATTGCGATTTTTATGAAGTCGTCCGCTCTATTTGGCCAAAACGTCGTCAACCACCATTGCCGCGCTTTCCGAATCTCCGGTTCGCGCCGCAAGTTGTACAGCTCGAGAATCAAGTGCGCGTCATCCGCTGTCGGTTTCTTCGCCATCCTTTTTCCTCCTAAATGTTCCGGCGAGTGATTTTACCTTCTAGGCCTGCCTTTTTGCTCCGGGTTTTTCAATCGTGTTCGACAATGCAGAGCATGGCCTCTCCGAGACCGCAAACTCCGTGCATGGCGCTCTCTTCCTGAGCCCACGAATTCTCGCTATTTACTCGGGCAGCCGCGTCAGGGATGATGCATGTTCGAAACTCGAGCCATGCCGCACTTGAGGAGAGCCTTCATGCGCAGAGAACTTGGCGCCACGACCGCGGTACTCACATTAGCCGTCCTCATATCACTCGGCGGTGTCGCATCGCGCGCCCACCAATCATCCACTCCCTCCGGGGCTACTCCCTCTGCGACGAAACAATCTGAAACCGATGAATACACGCGTTACGAACTCCTCGCTCCGGAAACCGCCAGCTTCAAGATCTCTTACGAAGTCACCGCCACAAGCCCCGGCGCCAAATTTTTCTACAATCCCATTCGCAAAGGCAGCGCCGCAAGCGAGGAAGCCGTCTTCGACTCGATGACCGGCGCACCGCTCGCCTTCGAAGTCGTGAGCGGCGCGGAAGCACGCAAAGACCCGCTCATGTCGGAAGCGGATGCCGACACAAACTTCATCAAAATCGGTCTGGCGCGGCCCGTTCCCCCTGAAGGCCAAGGCCGCGTTCTCATCCTCAAAACCTACAAAGACGCGAAGAGTTACTACCGGGAAGGCGACGCCATAGTTTTCAATCGCCCGTTAGGCATCAAGCGAAACAAAGTCGTCCTGCCCTCAGGCTACGAACTGGTGGGCTGCAATGTCCCGTCGCAAGTCTTACCGGAGCCGGATGGCCGCATCGCCATCAACTTCCTGAACCCCAACTCCGGCGAAGCGCCTCTGATTCTTCACGCCAAGCTCGGTGCACAAACCGGAACAGCCGCAGCCCCACACCCCGCCACGCAAGCGCGCAGTTGGGAATCCCCGTTCCAAGGAGAAGCCGAGCGCGCACGTCTCTCCGAGCGCGCCCATCAAGACCGCGATATCGTCTACTTCCTGCAGCAACCGGAAACGCACGCTTTCAGCCTCTACCACGACTACACAGAATCCCATGAAGGCGCCGACAAGTACCTTAACGTCGTTCGCGAAGGCAGCACAGTTTCCGACCCCTCGGCCTACATTCTCGATACCGGCGAAAAGCTCCCAACTAAAATGATGACTGGCGCCGATCTTACCGCCGCCAAAATTGACGCCGGTGATCCTGTGGCTCCCACGACGCAAGTCGTCCTCATCCCCTTCCCGCCAGTGAAGAAAGGCCAGTCCATCCGTCTGCGCATCTCCGAAACCTACACCGCCCCAACCAGCTACAAGCTCGATGGCGACGATTTGGTTTTTGACCGCAGCCTCGGCCGTCCCCGCAACGCCGTAGTTCTCCCCGCAGGCTGGTATCTCACTACCAGCGCCATCCCGGCCACCATTACCCAACTTCCCGATGGCCGCATCCGCCTCGATTTCTGGAATGGCCGCCCCGATTCCGTCGATGTCCTAATCAAGGCAAAACGCCGCGGCGGGGTAGTCCGCACAATAATTCGCGATAAGCCCTAGCCCGGAGCTGTTCGACTCAGCCTTTCATAGCTCCGCTAACCCCGTTGCGTGCGCTCTCGATCAGCGCCTCGCAGGCCTCAAGGCAAGCATCCTTAAATTCCTTAGCGATTTGCCCCTCAACTCCATCTCCCAAGAGCAGTATCGCGGTTCCGTGAACCTGCGCAACAAGCGCCAGCGCCAGCTGTGCGTAGTCCCGCGCAACACCGCCGAGATCCTCCGCTAACTTTTCCTGGACGTACTCGTACGATGGCATCGGCTCTTTACGCGCGAATCGCTCCGCCCAATCCGAAGTCAGCAGCAAGTATTCATTTCCATTCATGAGCGCAAATTCTAGCCCCAGACGGCAAACCTCCGCTGTGGACCGTGCCGGTTGCAGGGCGTTAAACATCCTCTCCCTCGCCCGCACTCTCAAGAATGCGATCAAATCATGCTTATCTCGGAACCTCTCGTACAACGTCGGTGTAGTCGTCTTCGCCGCAAGCGCCACAGCCCGCATCGTCAGGGCGTGCTCTCCACCTTTGCTCCACAACTGGTACGCAGCATCAACTATCCGCCCTTCCAACTGCTTGTCGGCTTTCCTCGGCATTTACTCCTCCTCCCTGCCTTGCCTGACCCAAATTATATACTTGACAGCGTTAAAGAGACAACGTATAAGTATTTGTCGCCCCGCCTGAGCGGTTGGCCAGTCCCCAATACACCTTAGCAAGGAGAAGTCAGAAACAAGTTATGGCAAGATTTGAGTATTCCGTTGTCACGAAGGCCAGCCCCGCGCTCGCCTGGCTCGTTTTTTCCGATTTACATCGCTGGAACACTTTCGCCAACGTTTACGGCGAACTGCGCTGGCGCGACGGCAACCCCTGGGAGCCCGGCAGCCGCCTTCAAATTGAGCTCCTACGGCCCGTAAATGCCGTCATCGACCACGTCATTACCACATGCATCCCCGCAAAGAAAGTCGGATGGATCGACCATGCCATCGGCGTGGCCATGGCCCAATGGGTCACCTTTGAGGAACGACAGGAAGGCACCCGCATCCACACTTGGGGGGAGGTCATTCATTCCGGCATTACCGTTGGGGGGCGTACCGTGGAAGAGCTAATCGCCAGCTTCACGCGAACCTGGTATGAAGCCTTTCGCGTCGCGTGCAACCAGCTTGTATTACCTAGCGGGCCTGTCCCGGGTGACGCGTAGGTCGTGACGCAGTAACCCCATTCCGCAACTCGAAACGTCAACAATCCAGCGAACCGAGACATGGCACCGACCCTGCCACGTCTATCGCCGAGCGCTAAGCCGTATTCCGGTGCGCCGATTGCTGCATGGTCCATTCACCGACGCTCACAAACAACTCCAAACCAATCGCGAACGAATCTTTCCCCAAGGGTTGGCAATAAACCACGCGCGCTCTGGATCTTAGACTCCCCAAGAGCGATCGAACCTTTACATGATCGTTGGGCTGCCACGGCTTGCTCGTCACAACGCGCGCACCTCGCGCGCTCACGTTTTCCGTGATTCCCTGCTGCGCCACGGTATGAATATCCAAACCAGCCAAGTCTACCGTTACGTGCACCGGAGCGCGATCTTCCAATCGGCGCGCCTCGCTTTCCATAGGGCACCGCGCTGCTTTCTGGACCGGGTTGTGAGTTTAAAACGTTGAGGTGGGTTCAACGGCAGGCGAATCATACGCTTCCAACCCCCAAGCCGGTCAAGAAGTTTAATTCCACATATATCCACAATTCTAACTGTCCGGCAACGCGACAAGCTCATCCCACGAGCGAACGCCCGCTAGCCATCCAAGGACCTCCCGCCAGACCGTAAATCTCTATTTTTCTGATAGTTACGCCCAGGGCAAAATCGGCCATTCGATTGCGCCTACTTTGCAATTTGCGTCTGACTCCCGTTCTTCGCCCGTCGTCAAGGAGGCATCCATGAAAAAACACGAACGCATTCGAGAAAAGGTCACCATCCTCCCAACCTCCATGTATCTCTCGAAGATGCACGACGCCGGCTGGACCCTAGTCGCCCTCGAATGGGAGCGCGAAGTCGAAACCTCCTCCACTCCCGAGCCTCCCGAAGAAGTTCTAGGCTCGGAAGAGATCCCCTTCGGTCTGCGCATCGCCGCGGACTGCCATCACCTAGAAGACGACCCTCTCGAGACCCAAACGCTCAAATTCCTCGCCGAACTGATCGTCCAGGACGTCTCTTTCACCAGCATGGCTGATGCCCTAAACGTCCGCGACTACCGCACCCGCGACGGCCGCTCCTGGACCTCCGCCGCCGTCTTCCGCCTCATCCCACGCCTGATCGACGTCGCCCCGCGCATCCTCTCAGGCAGTGAATGGGAATCCCGCAAAAAGCAGCTTTCCCGCGTCACCTGGAATTCCTAATAGGCAAGCTGGAGATTTCGGTAAGTAGTCCCTGCCGCGATGAGGCGTCATGCCTTACACAACCATGTCAGTGGTACCGTAACCGCCTCCTTTGCTCTCTCCTTGACATTCTACCTATCCGCGTCATATATATGTAGAATGTCTAGGAAGAGTCACCCTGGCGTTTTCCTTATGACCGTGGCTGCCGCCCTTCTTGCCCCCACCGGCACTTTCGCGAGTTCGCCCGACAGCGAACGAGAAGCAATCACCAAGATCGTTATGCGCATTCAAAAAGCAGACTACGCGGGTGATCGCGCGGCCCTCCAACACCTCCATGAAGAGCTGACCCCATTCATGGAGAGCAAGGAACTCAGATCCCGCGTGCTCTACTGGCGCGGCTTTGCCCTATGGCGCAAAGCGATAAACGGCTTCAACGACAACGTCGACAAGAAAGAGCTGCAGGAGGATCTTCAGCAAGCGGCGGAAGAATTCGAGAAGTCGGCCTCAGCGGACCCTGCTTTTGTAGACGCAAAGATTGCCCTCGGATCGTGCTACGGAATCCTGGCCTATTCCGCGAACAAGAAAGACGCCGCAGAGCAGCAAGCCCTGATTGCAAAGTCCCGGCAAGCCATAACAGACGCCAAGGCAGCGGCGCCTGACAATCCGCGCCTCCTTTGGGTGCTCGGTCCGGTCTACTGGAATATTCCTGTTGAGCGAGGCGGCGGCCAAGCCAAAGCGATGGAAAGCTATGAGAAGGGGCTCGAAACAATACGCAGCCGCAAAAACTCATCAAGCGACGCGCTCGATCCCGCTTGGGGCGAACCAGAACTATTGATGAGCCTCGCCTGGTCCAACCTGAATTGCACCGCGCCGGACCTGAAAGCCGCCGAGCAAAACGCGCAATCCGCGCTGGCACTCGTGCCCTATTGGCGCTACGTTCGCGACATTCTGATGCAGCAGATTCGTGACGCAAAAGCAAAACAGAACGGAACCAGTTAACTCTATCCTGGCGACGCCAAAAAACTTGGCGCGCATTTGGTTGAAGGATTCACTGAGTTTAGGAGACGCAATGCCCATCGAGAAATCTGATTTGCTCCAAGGCACTCTCGACATGCTCATTCTGAAAATCGTGGCCCTCGGCCCCGTCCACGGCTACGGCATCTCTCTCCGCATCCGGCAAATCTCCAAGGAAGTCTTGCAAGTCCAGCAGGGTTCGCTCTACCCCGCCCTGCACCGCCTAGAAAAGCGCGGCTGGCTCGAAGCCGATTGGGGCGAGTCCGAAAAAGGAAGGCAAGCCAAGTTCTACAAACTGTCCGCGAAAGGCCGCAAGCAGTTAGTGAGCGAGGAATCGAACTGGAATCGACTGGCCGGTGCGGTGGCCAACATCATGGAAACCGCGCAATAGGAGTCCGTCATGTCCTGGTGGAAGTCTCTCTTTCCCAAGCGTGCTTCCGACGCGCAAATGAACTCCGAGCTTCGCTTCCACATCGACGAACTCACCGATGAGAATATCGCCGCAGGCATGCCTCCCGACGAAGCCCGCCGCCGCGCCATCCTCGAATTCGGCGGCCACGAACAGGTCAAAGAAGAGCTTCGCGACGTCTATCGCATCCGCGTGCTCGACGCTACGGTCGCCAATCTTAAATCCGCTTTTCGATTCATCCGCAAATCCCCCACTTTCTCCGCCACCGTCATGCTCACCCTAGCTCTCGCCATCGGCGCAAACAGCGCCGTCTTCTCCGCCATTGACGCCATCCTCCTCAAACCTCTGCCCTTTCCCGACGCTGATCAGCTCATGCGCGTCGACCAATACAATCCGAAAACTTCAAGTCCCTTCCACATGGTCGCCCCGGTTCGCCTCGAAGACTGGAATCGTCTCAATTCCACGTTCCAAGCGCTCACCGGCTACTACACCGAAGACGTCTCCGAATCTACCAGCGCTTTGCCGGAGAAAGTGACCCGTGCATGGGTTTCGCCGCGCTTTTTCCAAGTTTGGGGCGTTGAACCCGCGCCAGGCCGGGAATTCATGCCCGAGGAGGAGACCCTCAACGGACCGCCTGCTGTCCTAATTAGCGATCGCTTCTGGCGTCGCCGTTTCAACGCCGATCCCAACATCATCGGCAAAAGTCTGCGGCTCGATGGCCACTTAACTCCCATCGTGGGGGTGATGCCGCCCTCATTCCTCTTTCCCAATCGCGACACCGATTTATGGTGTCCCATTCCTGGGGGCATTTCTTATGGTCCGCCCAGGGAAAACAACTGGTTCATCGTCATCGGACGCCTCAAACCTGGCGTCATCATTTCACAAGCTCGCGCCAACCTCGCCACCGTGCAGGCGCAGCTCGGCCGCGAGTTCCCCAAAACCGACGCCCAGCTTTCCGTCGGCATTGAGCCGCTCAAGGAAATCACCATCGCCGACTCGCGCCGCTCTCTCTGGCTGCTCTTCGGTTCCGTCACCCTGCTTCTGCTCATCGCCTGTACGAATATCGTTGCCCTGCTCTTGTCTCGCTCGGCTCAGCGGCAGCACGAGATCTCCGTCCGCTTCTCCTTGGGCGCTCCTCGCGGCGCGCTCATTGCCCAATTGCTCACGGAAACTTTTCTCCTCGCCTTCATCGGTTCTGGCCTCGGCCTCTTTCTCGCGGCGGCAGCGTCTGACATCTTCCGCTCTCTGGCCGCGCAGCTTCCCCGTGTCGAGGAAATCCATCTCGACGCTCGCATCGTCCTGTATTCCTTGGCGTGTTCGGTTGTAGTCACCCTGCTCTGCGGATTGGTTCCCGCCATTCGCGGCACCCGTCGCAGTCTGTCCGCGTCGCTTGCTCAATCCAGCCGCTCGCAAGTTTCAGGACGAAATCCGTTGCAGCGGCTGCTGGTCGGCATCCAGGTTGCCCTGGCCGTCACGCTGCTCGCCGGCGCCGGTCTGCTTCTTCGCAGTTTTCAGCAACTTGGCCGCGTTAACCCCGGCTTTGACGCCGCCCACATTCTCACCTTCCAGCTCAGCATGAACTATGGCGAAACCGGCGATTTGAAAAAACTGCGCCAGTTCACCGACCGCATCCTCGAAACTCTGCGCGCCACGCCCGGTGTCGAAGCCGCCGCGATCTCCGTAGGCGTTCCGGGCCAACCCCTCAAATACCAAACGGAAATAAAGCTCACCGAAGGACGCGCTGAGAGCGAACCGAAACTCATGGCCGACAACCGTTTAGTCTCCGCCAGCTACTTCGCCACCATGCGGATCCCTCTGCTCGCTGGCGAACTCTGCCGCGAAACCGATGGCCCACCCACGGTGGTCGTGAATCGCGCCTTCGCCGACGCCTATTTCCACGGCGCGCCTGTCATTGGCCATCATGTGCAATCTTTGAATTTGGGTTACTCCGGCCCTGCCGAAATCGTCGGCGTCGCCAGTGATGTCCGCGAAATAGGTTTGGACCAGCCGCCTGCTCCCACCGTCTACTGGTGCGCCCCTCTCGCGGAGCCAGGCACGTATTTCCTCGTCCGCACGCGCAACCCCCCCATGACCATGGCCGAAACTATCCGCAAGCAAATTCGAGATATCGAGCCGCAACGCTCCCTCTATGATTTCGCCCCGCTCGAGCAGCATTTCTCCGATGCGCTCGCCGAAAATCGCCTCCGCACCATTCTGCTCACGTTCTTTGCCGCTACGGCTCTTTCCTTGGCCTGCATCGGCTTGTACGGCACGCTCAGCTACAACGTCAACATCCGCCGGCGCGAAGTCGGCCTCCGCATCGCTCTTGGCGCTCTCCGCGGCCAGATCGTCAAACAATTCCTCTGGCAAGGTCTCGCCGTGTGCATCCTCGGCTGCCTCGCCGGCTGGATCGTTGCTGCCGCCTCGACCCGCGTGCTCTCTGGCCTCCTCTACGGAGTCTCCCCCTCCGACGTCCCTACCCTCTCGGCAGTCATTCTTCTAGCCCTAATCGTCGCCGCAACCGCCTCCCTCGTCCCCGCCATCCGCGCCTCCCGCGTCGATCCCATGCAAGTCCTGCGCGACGAGTAACTCAAAACAATCTTGTAACCGAGCCGTGGAAACCCTACTCTAGCTCCAGTTTGACAAACATCACCTGGGACGCGCACACAGATCTCAGAACGAAAGCGAGCAAGATCATGAATTCGGACCTACAGAAGCAAACCAACCGTCGCGAAATGCTGCGAGGTTCAGTCACCCTAGCAGGCAGCGCCTTCTTGGCTCAACTTTTTCCCGGAAGCCTTCTCCGTGCGGCCGTTCCGGGCTATCCCCAACAAGCCCCCGCAGCCGATCCAGTCGCGGCCGCCCGTGCCGGCATGGGCGCCATGCCCATCCAAACGCAAAAGCTCGCGGACAATCTCACTTTGCTCTCCGGCCCCGGCGGAAACGTTGTTGTCCTCAACGGACCCGACGGCAAGTTCGTCGTCGATACTTTCGTTTCGCCCGCGTGGCCCAAGCTCAAAGAAACCCTCCATGGCATCAGCAACGCTCCGGTGAAATACGTCATCGACACCCACTGGCACTTCGACCACACCGACAACAACGCCCCTCTTCACGCCGCAGGCGCCACCGTCCTGGCCCACGAAAACACCAAAAAGCGTATGTCCGCCACGCAAGACGTTCCC
>Ga0209736_1000561_pt1 | contig 11847 bp, 16 predicted proteins | sample BlaSpr_A8_Ref_M3_FD_187992 | JGI IMG/M metagenome (GOLD analysis project Ga0209736, IMG submission 187992) | Forest soil microbial communities from Thunder Bay, Ontario, Canada - Black Spruce, Ontario site 2_A8_Ref_M3 (SPAdes) (version 2) | ecosystem: Environmental > Terrestrial > Soil > Boreal... | reverse complement strand
CCCTTGTTGGTCTCTTCGTTGACCTGGGCGCGGACCTCGGTCATCGCCTGCTGGATCTCGATGCCGGGGGTCGTGATGTGGGCGATCAGGGCGCGCGTGAACGGACTGTTGGTGCCCTCCTGGCCATCCAGCGCGGTCTGCCCGGGACCCGTCGCGAATGCGATCAGCGTGCCTTCGCCGGATTTCATTTCCGCAAGGCCGGACTGGACCGACACGCTGCGGGTGGCGGAATTCGATTTGATCTTCGCGGCGAACGGATTGTCGCGGCAGGCATCGAGGAACACCAGCTTGACCTTGGCGTCGCTCATGGTCTGGTCGAGCGTGAGGTCGATATTGATCGCGGCGCCGAGCTTGACGTCCATTTCCGATTTGATGTCGGCGTCGACCGGCAACAAATAGTTGGTGCCGCTGATCGCGATGCCGTGGCCGGCATAGAAGAATACCGCGACGTCGGCGCCTTGCGCCTTCTTGCCGAAGTCGAGCAGTTTTTCCGTCATTTTATCGCGGGTGAGATTGGTGCCTTCGACAACCTCAAAGCCGACATTGCGAAGCACCGCGGCCATCGCCTTGGCATCGACCGGAGGGTTGGGAAGCTGGGCGACATTCTTGTAGGCGCCGTTGCCGACGACAAAGGCGACGCGCCGGTCGGCCTTGGCCGCCTGCGCTGTGAACAACATGCAAATCAGGGAAAGAACGACGGTGAGGTAGCGCATCTGAAATCCCCTGGTGGAATCGAAAAATTTGGGCTGCAACGCGTGGTCGCAGATTACACGAAAAAACCGCAACTCTCGCCACAAAAATTCAGGCGATTGCCCAAATCTTGGCGGCAGCCATCCATATTGCCGAGGGTAATGAATCGTGCGCGCAGGCTTAAGTGATTTAGATCACAAATTCGGCGCCGGCGTCGGGAAAAGATCGGCCGCGGGCGTGTTGTTCAGGTTCCAACGCGCGCGGGAGCCGGATCGGCGGCCTTCAGGTTCAACAAATTGCCGGTCAGGATCAGGGCCGCACCCAGCACGGTAAAGGCGTCGAGCCGTTCCGAATAGATCAGCCAGCCGGCGATGGCGGTCAGTGGAACCCGCAGGAAATCCATCGGCAGCACCACGGTGGCGTCGGCATGCAGCATCGCCCGCGCCATGCAGTAGTGGGAAAAGGTGCCGCAGAACGCGATCACGACAATCCAGCCAAAGGCATAGGCCGAGGGCCATTTCCAGACATGGAGCGAGGGAAAAAATCCGACCGCGGACTGAATTGCCAGCATCCAGAAAATGACCGCCACCGTCGATTCGGTGCGGGTGAGCGACTTCATCATCGCGACGGAGATGCCGAATCCGACCGCGGCGGCGAGCGCGATCAACTGCCCCGGATTGATCTGCCCGGTCTCGGGGCGAACGATGACAATGACGCCGACGATGCCGAGCACAATGGCGGCGATCTTCCAGACCGTCATGCGCTCACCGAGAAAACTTGCGGCCAGGATCGCGGTCCAGATCGGCATCGTGAATTCGATCGAGACCACCTGGCCGAGCGGAATCAGCGTGAGCGCGAAGAGCCAGCCGAGTTGGGCGGCATAGTGAATGAGGTTGCGGCCGATATGCTGCAGCGGCCGCGACGTCCGCATCGCCGCGAAGCCGCCATTCATGCGAACCAGCGGCAACAGCATGAAGAAGCCGAGGACCGAGCGCGCCTCCATGATCTCGAACACGTTCAGTTCGCGCGTGGTCTCGCGGCCGGCGACCGCCACGATCAGCATCAAGGCGAGCCAGCCCGCCATCCACAGCGCGGCCCTTGGTTTCGAAGGTGTTTTGTCCATCAGCGGGGAGTGCCAGACGTGCCGCGGGCGCGGCGGTGGGGAGAGCAGGCCGGTATCGACGACCTCGCGCCGATTTGCAACGCGCAAATATGCTGAGGCATTGATGCGTCGGGGGTGCGATCGGTGCTAAGGGAATCGTCATTCCGGGTTCGCTCGTTTCACTCGCGCCCGGAATGACGATTTATAGCGAACCTGGAGAACCCGTTCATGCGTGTCCTGCAACCTGCCGAATGGTCAAAGCCGCGCGGCTTTTCGCACGGCGTCGCGGTCGATGGCCCCGGACGCTGGATCGTGCTGGCCGGCCAGACCGGCGGCGACGAGAAGGGCGAATATCAGCCGGACATGGCCAGTCAGGTCGGGACGGCGCTGCGAAGAATTGTCAAACTGCTGGCGGAGGCTGGCGCTGGTCCCGAGCATATCGTCCGCCTGACCTGGTATCTGACCAGCCGCAGCGAATACCAGGCGGCGGGTGCCGGCATCGGCGCTGCCTGGCGCGAAACGTTGGGGAAAAATTTCCCGCCCTCGACGCTGCTCTACATTGCGGGCCTGGTCGATGAACGCGCCAAGGTCGAGATCGAAGTCACCGCCTTCGTAGCGGCCGCCCAGGAGGTTTCCCGATGACCAAGCGATCCACATCCGCGGATTTTGTCACCGCCTTCGCCACGGGCTGGCCGGAAAACCAGCCCGATATCATGGTGCTTTCCCTGACCACGCACAAAGGCGTGCAGGATTTCGCCCTCAACAAGGAGCAGGCCTTGTTGATCGCAAAGACCATGAAGGAAACCGCCGCCCGGCTGAGCAGGCCGAAAACGAGCTAAGTTAGCGTGCGTTTGTAGGCCCGAGCGGTCTCTATGGCGCTTGAATGCCCGCTAAATGCGCGTCAGCGCGATCGTGGCGCCCCTGAACTGGCTGTTGGCCCTGATCACGACGGACTGCTTGTTGCCGCGCGTGGTCAACGTAATGTTGGCGTCGAATCCGGGCGCGCTGGCGATAACCTGGAAATTACCGCTGCTTCCGCGTCCCTCGAGGTTTCCGCTGACGCCCCGGCTGCTTTCACTCCAGGTCCCGGAGAGCACTCCGCCCTGCGCGACCACGTTGCTGGTGAAATTGAATTTATAGCTGTCGCTGGCGCAGGTAAGGCTGAGATTGAGGCCGTTGCCGCCGGCGCCGACGGCGTAGGTGGCGCGGCACCGAATTCGCTCACTGGATCCGTCGTCCAGCGAAACATTGCCCCCACCGGACCAGCTACCGGCCAAGCCGGTGAACGGCCCCGACTGCGCGTAGCTTGGCGTGCCGGACACACTCGCCACCAACAAGGTGAGAGCTGCGAATATCAGCCGTCTGATGACCCCGAGCGTGTCAGCCGTGCGATTCGATCTATTGGCGCGATGCTTCCCAATGACCGCTGCACGGTATGCCTGCAGATGCCCCATTCCACTTCCCCGATCCAGCGTTGCCACTGAGGTGGCCGTTTGCATAAGCACCATTGATCGAGACGCGCACAACGCCCTCCCGCCCGATGCTGCCGGTAACGTCTGCCCCGGCACCGGAAATCTTACCGTCCGCAACCGTAAGCGTCGAGCGCGCCGACGGTTCGCAGCTGCCGGTTTTGGTTACAATCGTAACATTCCAAAGACCGTCATAGGGCGTCTGGGCGAGGGCGGGAGCGGTGGCAAGCGAAGCGGCGGCGAAAGCAAAAAGCGTAAGTCGGACGCGATGATAGCGCATGAATCAAATCCCCGAATGAATGTGATGACGCGGCTTATTCAGGGACATTGTGTCCAAACTTTGCTGCGCCGCGGCAACATCAAAAGTTCCCTGCGGATCAAACATTTAATGGAGAAGCTGGTTCCACGCTGGGAACAGATAATCATATTATCGCTCCGGCGGCCGCGGCCCGAATCGACCGTGACCTAGCGCTGGGCGGTATGATCTTACTCCGAAAGGCTCGGCGCCTGGGTCGCAAACTGCTCGTCTTGCGGCTGGGCCGGCAGGCTGCCATGCGCCTTGGCGTAGTCGATCACCTCACCGAGCAGTTTTTGGCCGAGCGGGGCCAGCGCGCGTTCCCACAACTCCCGCGCGGTCTCGCCCTTTTTGACAAAGCACCATTCCTGGGCGGCGATCGCGCCGGCGTCCATGCGATCGGCCAGATGGTACACTGTTCCGCCGGCAATCGGATCGCCCTCCCGGATGGTCCATTCCACGGCCGCGATGCCGCGATGCCGGGGCAGCAGCGAGGGGTGATAGCCGATCCCGCCCAATTTCGTTGCCGCGAGCGCCTCTTTGCTGATGCGCGCATGGCTGTGCGCGGTCACGATCAGGTCGGTCCCGTCGGTGATTTCGGAGGCCGCCACCAATTTGGGGGTGGCCTGCACCGTAACGGCGATACCGGCGGCCCGAGCGGCGGCGGCAAGCCGGTCGTCGGCATCGGCCACCACGACGCCGATAATGTCGACACCATGTTGCAGCAGCGTGTTCAGCGTCGTCACGCCAAAATGGCGGGAGCCGACCAAGGTAATCCGCATGATGATGGTTCCGTGTCGAGCCAGATATCCGATCCGTCGATAACACGTCGCTGGCGCCTGTCACGCCGGCGGCGGAGGGGGCCGCGGGTTATCAACAGGCCGCGAGGCAGTGACGTCTGCCTTGCAAGAATTCCGGGTTGGCTGCCACAGGCACGGGCCCCGGCATAGCTAACCTGCCTCGAGGCGCTCGCGCACCTCGTCGCGCATCTTCTCGCGGAATTCTTCCCGGCGCGCCGGCCGTTCCTGTTCCGGGATATTGAACCGGTCGAAGACGTTGAAATTTTCCAGAATCGGGTAGCGGTCGCTGGCCATTGCGAGGATCCGAAGCAGTTCGCCGGCGGGTCCGCTCGGGCCGGTGACTTCCCAGCGGCGGATGGTGTCGGCGCCGTGACCCGGTGGCAGGCTGCACAGCTTTGCCATGTCGGCTGCCGACAGGCTTCTGCCGATCGCCTCACCGAGATCTGCGCGAAGCTTTCTTAGTTCGGGGCCGGTCACTGAACCTTGAAATCCTGAGCTGGATCCGTCTCTCACGCGCGAAGCGCGAGCGGTCGCCGCATGGCTGGTGCACCCATGCAGCCGAAATGCGTCAACAAACTGGGTGGTTTTCAAGGTTCCGGATCGGAACAGGCGGGCGCCGTGCTTGGGCTCTTGACGTCTCGCGCCTCAGGCCCAGCGATGATTGAGCTGCCGCTGCCTGCGTACGCCGGCCATATACCGCCTGCGCAACTGTCGATAGACCAGCCTGATGATGACGTCCCACATGTCCACACCTCGTGTCCGACCGAGGGCGTGATTAGCCAAGCCGGGTTTCAGCCCGGTTTCGCGGCGCAACGAAATGGCTTCGTGCCGCGGCGAAACTGGTTTCGTGGCGGCTTTAGCCCATGAGAAACACCTTCACAGGTTCGCGATCACCGACGCCGATTAAAGAACAATTAAGACCAATACGCCCTAGATGGCGCATGATACCCGACCTGAACAGGGTTATTTCGGTTTGGTTCGCGGCCGTGCTCGCGGCCAGCGTCGGCGCGCTCGCCTACCGTGAATATCTGAAGGCGGATGCCGATGGCATCACGATCGTTTTGTGTGAGCATCAACCGGTGATCACCGGAGCTTTCGGCCGATGCCTGAAGCATTATGCTCCGGCAGCCGCGGAACTGCCCAGCATGAGCTCCAACTCCTAAGGTCTGCGCCCCCGTATCGCGCGCACGGAGCGTACCGTGCCAAACAGTGCGACAGATCACGGTGGGCCGCACCGGAACTACCTATTTTATGCTGGCAACCTTGCTTCCCCGCACAACGGCACAGGGAAACCATCATGTTCCAACCCATCAAACAGTTTGCCCGGCAGCGCCTGGCTCAGCGGCGAAGCCAGCCGCCGCCGGAAGAGGATTTTGGCGGTGGCGACTTCTGTTCGTTGCAGGAACAAGCCTCGACCGACGATGACCAGCCGCTCGACTGACACGCGCCGCCGCTACCCCGACAGCGGCTAGGCTGGCGCTAATACATCCCGATCAGCGGCAGCACGCGTTGCAGGATGGCCGCGAGGCAAATCAATACCACCAGCAATTTGAGGAGCTGCGTCAGCCGGCGATCAGTGGCGAATTTGTCGATCGCCCAGAAACAGATGGCGCCGACCACCACGATAATCAAAACGCCGATCAAAACCGAAATCATCGCAACCCCCTTGGCCGTTGACAGCAACAGCTTCACCATAGCGCGGCCCGCCGGGGGTCGATAGCCGTCCATGACGGGCTTGGGCGGCCGGGTGGGCAGACCGCACCAAACCTATTGATGATCGCGGGTTCGACTATTTCGCGGTTCGAGCCAGCGCAGCAGATCACGGACCTGCGTGCAATTCGCTCATGACAGAGGCCGCCAGACTGAGGCGGGGCCCGGAGAGGGTAGACCGGGCCCCTGACACAAACCGTAACAGCGCCTCCCTCACGGGCCGCTCGGCAGGTGCTGTGACGGGTTATCAGTACTGTTTGCAATGCAGGCTGAACGGCGCGTTTAGGGCGCGTTCATGCCACGCGGGCCCGCGGGCCGCCTTACTATGCACCCGACGGTTCACGGCGGCGGGTTCGTCTCTTGCTTTTGCTGGGTGCGGCGAGCTGTTGACGTTGCCGTTCGAGGCGATGCTTTTGCGGTGCGGCCGCTGGAAATCTGGCGGCCCAGCGCTGCTCAAACCTTCTTTGAAGGTCAAGAGGGATACTGCTCATCACGGAACTCCGGGTTGTCGCCCCGGTCTCAAGGACCACAACGCGCGCGGTCCCAGAAAGGTCCATCCTACGGGTTCAGCGCCGGCGTGCACCCCTGACGGCCGTCAAATGTCGAGCACGTCACCGTGACTGACCTTCCAGCACTCTTGCTTGGGTTGTGCGATCGGCGGCGGGGGCATGGCGGGGCGGGCGCTCCTAATTCCGCAGATTTGAACGATCGTGAAGCCGCACAAGTTGGGGCCGCGGCCGGCCGTGCGCACCTGATCAGCCTGAACGACCGAATCGAGCAAAATAATATGATCCGATCTGTTTTGGTTTTTATCGTATCGATCACCTTATGTGCTGCCTCCGCCGACGCCGCAACGGTGCATCGCTCCAAACCGCCGGTGGCCCGCCTGCGTGCGAGCCAACGGGTGACCGTCCCCGAGCACTTCACGGTTCCCGGCTGGACCGAGGAAGAGACCCGCAAATGGATGACGTTCCCGCAAGTGACGGATTAACGCCACCGCCTGCGCTGCATGAGTCGGATGGAGTCTTCTTGGCACGCGGCATTGTTAACTTCTTCGAAACGATTTTCCGCAAAGAGGTGCCCTGGAATCGAATGAAGAAGCGAGACAATGCGAGCTACAGGCGAGCATCGAGAGTTAGTTCCGGTAATCATCGCGGTCATTGTGGCAGCGCTGGGCGTATTTTTCTTGTGGTCCGACCTCAGCAGCGAGGCGCCGGGTCGCGACGACGGCATCATCACATCGGCAGTTGTTTCGCGGGCAGGCGCGACCGCGACTCCATCGGAGCCGCCGGCTCATCTGGTTGCGCCGCAGACGGTGCGTGCCTTCGAACCGTCCACCACCGTCGGCCGCGCAACACCCTGAAAATATCCATCACTGCTTAGTTGGCGACCTACACGTGCTGCGGGAACTCGCAAAGCGGACATCCCTGCTGGCATCGATCCAAGTTTCATCAATGCCTGGCTTTGCCCGGCTCTACAATCCGGTAGGCCGATGCGCGGGGTCTTCGACGACGTATTCCGGTCATCATCGCGATGCGCGCGAACACCGCTGGACCTCAATGATAGACGCGGCGCCGCTGCCGGTCTCGTCGCCCCGACGATCCTTTTCCGCCCGCGTAATAGGGGTTGATAACGCACTGTGCGGCGCGGCCCGAAGCCGACATATTGCACTGTGCCAGCGAGGTATAGCCGCACTCGAAGTAATAGTCCGTGAAGCCTTGGTAAATCTGCAGGCAGACCGGGTATCTGGGATCATAGGTCTGGGCGAGTGTCGGCGTTGCCGTCAAAACCGTCGCCATCGTCAAAATCGCCAAAGCCAGAACGCGCATCAGAATCTCCCTTGGCATTACATACATGGTCCGACCAGCGATAATCAATGTCAGCGCCCTGTAGTTCCTGAGAACAAGCCAGCTCACTTGCCCGTTCCCGAAACCCATCGATCGCCCATCCCGGCAAAGTGGCCGATCAGTTTCATTCCTCTTCGGCCCCGATCACCGGATACGCAAACGCGACGCCTTAGGGATAACCTTCGGTCGATCGGTTGCTGCGCGAAAGCACCAGCATCTATTGCGTGTCATCGGGTGCCGACAACATTCTTCTGTGCCTGAGTTTGGAGGGCAACATTTAACGACGCGCAATGGGCGGCACCCTTGGTGAGTGAATCCAGGATACCATTGAACATCACGTTCGCCATTGCTTCTCGCCAAGCGCTCGACATGAAGCGCCGGCGTCGATCGATCAAAAAGCGCAACCGGCAACGTCTGGCCGCCCCCTCGAGACGGCTCAGCCGGTAACGGCCAACAAGGGGCGCGGGCTCAGGTTCCGCGCTCACGGCCCGCCGGTTCACCCCGGCGGGTTTTTTGTTGGCCTTCGCTTCCAAAACTTGGAGCACTAAAGCCCAATTTAATGGTGTCGGCGGATTGCGAACCTACATCAGCATTCAGCATTCTAGTGAAAGCTCCACCATGGACTGTGACCACTCCAAGCTCAACGGTGCTGTGTTCGGTATCCATGATTGGCTTAACTATCTACGGGATCAGGCGGCCACGTATCGGAAACTTGTCAAGCAGGCCGACGATCCTCTCGTTAAAACCGAACTGCTTGCGTTGGCGTCGGTCTGCGAGGAGATCGCCGATAACATCGAAGATCATCTGACGGGCGAGGAAGATCATGCGCCGCGTGGCCCGCTGTCAAAGCTATCATGAAGGAGGCCGCCAACTGAGGCGGCCCCCCGGAACAGCGTTCCTAGGGCAATTAATTAGCAGGCGCCGGAGAACCCGCGGTGCGAACCAACCTATCCGCCTTTTTCAGAACGTAGGTATTTGCCGGCTGTTCCCTCGCAAAAAAACTTATCACCACGAACGCCGCGCAAAATAGCAATCCTACCAGCATAACTTTCCGGTAGGTGCGTCTGTCTGCATTGTGAAAAGAACTCGACATAAAACACCACTCACTGAACGCGTATCCGGGCCAAGCCTAGCTGGTGATCATTTCCGGACGGCTTCGCAGCGATTGGAAAATGGTTTCGTCGGAGCGCCCCCTAAACAACACCGTAGGCGGGCAGCGATGGCGAGCCATGCGACGGCCTAGATCGCCCGGCCCCCCCCTTTGGCCTCCAAATCCCGGACACACCGGCGGCCTTCCTAGAGTCGTGCAGAGGCTATTCGTTGTTTGCGCTGGCCGGGGGAGGGCGGCAACTGGTTTGCAGACACGCGGCTTTCTGCCGGAAGTCCCAAAATTCAAGTTATGCCTGATTTTATTGGTGAGCGCGGAGGGACTCGAACCCTCGACCCCATGATTAAAAGAAAGATGCTTTCAGCTTTTCGTTAAATATTTCAAGGGAGACGGGTACAAACTCAACGCCCCTAACGCGTCCGAACGTGCGCGAAAAGAGGGGGTTTGTACGCCATCTGAGCCCTGCCTCGACTTCCGGTCCTCCCCGATGAACGGACATCCTCTGCTCCGGTCGCCATGTCTCAAACGTGCCAAGGCACAAAGTCGCTGCGCTCCAGCCCGCTGCGCGGGAGCAAGAGCCGAGAGGCCGGTAGCCAGCTGAGAGGATAGTGATAGCGGTGGAGAGCCCCCGTCCTGAGAATCGAGGTGTCATCAACCTCACTCAGGAAGGAGCTCCCCATGAGCGAGACTAACACTGTCAGTCCGCTGCGTCAGCATATGATCGAAGACATGGTTGCGCGCAAGCTCAACCCACACACGCAGCGCAGCCACATTCAAAGCTGCAAGCGGTTCGCCGCCTGGCTCAAGCGCTCGCCAGATACGGCAACGCCCGACGAGGTACGCCGATTTCAGCTGCACCTCATCGAGAGCGGTACCAGCATCTGCAATCGCAATCGGATCATGACTGGGGTCCGGTTCTTGTTCCGCGTCACGCTACGTCGCCACGATCTGGCAGCCGAGGTTTGGCACCTCAAGGAACCGCAAAAGCTGCCGCCGGTGCTGAGCCCGGAGGAGGTCAAGCGTGTTCTGACCATGGCGACGAGCCTGAAGGCGCGAACGATGCTAAGCCTGGCCTATGGTTGCGGGCTGCGGGCTGGCGAGGTGGTGCGGCTGCGAGCGGGCGACATCGACAGTGAGCAGAAGATCATCCGCATCGTGCAGTCAAAGGGCCGCAAGGACCGGCACGTGATGCTGCCGGCGGAGGTCCTCAAGCTGTTGCGGCAATGGTGGAAGGCGCGGCCGACCGCGTATGATGACGGCGGCGTCGCGCCAGAACACCGCTGGCTGTTTCCAGGTCGCAGTAATCATCACCCTCTGACCACGCGTCAGTTCAGCCGGCTGTTCAAGGAGGCCGCGAGAGCCGCGGGGCTGCGCAAGACAGTCTCCTTGCATTCGCTTCGCCACAGCTTCGCGACCCATCTGCTCGAACGCGGCAGGGACATTCGCGTCATTCAGGCGTTGCTCGGACACGAGAAGCTCGAGACGACGGCCCGCTACAGTCGGGTGGCGATCGGAATGATTGCCAAGATCGAGAGCCCACTCGATGGCTTGAGCGCGCCGCGCCGCAGGCGTACGAGGCAGGATAGTAAGGAGCCGCTGCCGCCGGCGCCGTAGCGCCGCCGGCCATGGCTCGACCAGCTCTGGAGGTCGCGGACATTCTCCGCGATCACGGTCCTGCCTGGCGCGAGGCCAACCGCGGGCATGTGAGCCTCGAGCAATTGAAGGTGATGAGTGCGATCGAGCGCTGTCGCACGGCTGCGCTCGGCGGGCATGTCGCGCGCTGCGAGAACGCGGCGTGCGGCCATACCGAGATCTCCTACAATTCCTGTCGCAACCGGCATTGCCCGAAGTGCCAGGGTGCGGCGTCACGCCGATGGCTGGCCGACCGTGAAGCGGAGCTGTTGCCGGTGCCGTACTTTCACGTCGTGTACACGCTGCCAAGCGAGTTGCGCGATATCGCCTACCAGAACAAGCGCGTGATCTACGACCTGCTGATGAAGGCGGCGGCCGAGACGACGCTCGCCATCGCCGCCGATCCCAAGCGCCTCGGCGCACGGATCGGTATCACGGCCGTGCTGCACACCTGGGGCTCGGCGCTCACCCATCATCCGCACGTGCACATGATCGTGCCGGGTGGAGGGCTCTCGTTCGACGGCACGCGATGGGTCGCTTCGCGCTCCAATTTCCTCGTCCACGTCAACCTGCTGGCGCGCCTGTTCCGCGGCAAGATGCTGGCGATGCTCATGGAGGCGTACGACGCCAACCAGCTGACGTTCTTCAACACCCTTGCCGGACTTGCCGACAAGAGAACATTCAAGCGTTTCATCGCCCCGCTGCGGCGCATCAAGTGGGTGGTCTATTGCAAGGCGCCGTTCGCCGGACCGGAGCAGGTGCTGCGCTATCTCTCCCGCTACACCCATCGCGTCGCCATCTCGAACCGCCGCCTCGTAGCAGCCGACGACGGCGCGATTGCGTTCCGCTGGAAGGACTATCGCGTCAGCGGCCCGGACCGTTGGAAGACGATGCGGCTTCACCCGCACGAGTTCATCAGGCGTTTCCTGATCCACGTGCTGCCCAAGGGCTTCCACCGCATCCGCCACTACGGGCTCTTTGCCAACGCCAATCGCGCCGAGAACATCGCGACAGCCCGCGCACTCCTCAACGTCGCCCCGCCTGCCGCCGCCCCGCAAGAGCAGCCGAATATCGCCACCGACACGCCACGTGTGTTGCCTTGCCCTTGCCCGCGCTGTGGCGGCCGCATGATCGTGATCGAGACCTTCGCGCCCGGCTGCGAGCCGAGGTGGCGCCCGATGCCGAGCAGGATCG
>Ga0209736_1000560_pt1 | contig 11850 bp, 8 predicted proteins | sample BlaSpr_A8_Ref_M3_FD_187992 | JGI IMG/M metagenome (GOLD analysis project Ga0209736, IMG submission 187992) | Forest soil microbial communities from Thunder Bay, Ontario, Canada - Black Spruce, Ontario site 2_A8_Ref_M3 (SPAdes) (version 2) | ecosystem: Environmental > Terrestrial > Soil > Boreal... | reverse complement strand
GCAGGCGCAGCCCCCGCTGCCGCGGCTCCGGCCGAAGTGGCGGGCTTTACCTTCGTCAAGTCCGCAGGAGGAATAGAGGAGTATCGCCTCGATGCCAATGGCCTCACCGCGTTGCTGATACCCGACCATTCGGCGCCCGTCGTGACTTTTCAAGTGACCTATCAAGTCGGTTCACGCAACGAGCTGACGGGCACCACCGGGGCGACTCACATTCTCGAGCACATGATGTTCAAGGGCAGCGAGGGTTTCAACGACCCGAAGGGCAATAGCGTCAAGCAGTTTCTCGAGCGGGTCGGCGGTCAGTTCAATGCCAGCACGTCGTTCGACCGCACCAATTACTTCGCGACCGTCGGCCGCGAAAGCCTGGAAGGCTATATCGCCATCGAAGCCGACCGCATGCGCCATCTGTGGCTGCGTGAGGCCGATCGGCAGTCGGAAATGACGGTGGTGCGCAACGAGTACGAACGCGGCAAGAACGACCCGGACAGCGTGCTCATGGAGGAGGTGACGGCGGCCGCTTACGTTGCGCTGCCGTACCATCATCCGACGATCGGCTGGAAGAGCGACATCGAGCATGTGCCCATCGCAAAATTGCGCGAGTTCTACGACACTTTCTATTGGCCCAACAACGCGACGGTGACGGTGATCGGCGATCTCGAACCGGCGTCGACATTGAGCCTCATCAAGAAATACTATGGCGTGTATGCCCATTCGCCGGCGCCCATTCCCGCGATTTACACGGAGGAGCCGGCGCAAAGCGGCGAACGCCGCGTCACCGTCAAGCGCCCGGGCGAGCTCGGGACCGTGATCATTGCCCACAAGGTTCCGAATGGCCGGGACGCCGACCAGCCGGCGCTCGAGATGCTCGATGCCATCTTGAGTTCCGGCAAAAATGCGCGGCTGTATCGCGCCCTCGTTGACCAGGGCCTCGCGTTGAACGCCGGCGCCGGAACGGATCTGCATCACGACCTGTCGCTGCACACCGTGTACGCCGTGCTCGCGCCGGGCGCCACGCACGCCCAAGCCGAGAAGGCGCTGACCGCGGAAATCGCCAAGATCAAGACCGACGGGGTGACCGCAGCGGAGGTGGCGCGAGTGAAGCAACAATTCATCGCCGCCGACGCTTACAAGCGCGACGGCACGGCCGCGATCGCCGGGGAGATCAACGAGTGGATCGGCGTGGGCGATTGGACCCTGTATGTGACCTTTCCCCAGAAGGTCCAGCTGGTGACTCCCGCGGACGTGCAGCGCGTCGCCCGGGAGTATCTCAAGGAGGATGCGAGTACGACGGGCTGGTTCATTCCCGTGCCCCCGGCAGCGGAGAAACGCTCGTGATGCCGCGCCATGTATTGACCGCCTTGCTCTGGGTGAGCGGGACCGCCGCGTGGCTGAGCGTTACCGCCGCGGCCAATGTGGCTGAACACAGCCAACGCTCGCCGGTTGCCGGAATCGATCTGATCACCTACCGCACCGATGTGAAGGATGTGGTCGTGATCCTGGGGTCGCTGCCGGCGGGCGATGCAATGGCAGGGCCGGGCAACATCGCGGTTCCCACGCTCGCCGGCATGATGCTCGACCGCGGCACGAAGTCTCTCGACAAGTTTGCCATCGCCGGCCAGCTCGACAACGTCGGCGCGGAAATTTCATTCAGCGTGGGCACGCAATCGCTGGAGATTCGCGCCAAATGCCTCAAGAAGGACCTGCCCCTGGTGATCGGTCTGATCGGCGCGGAGCTGCGCACGCCGGCCCTGCAGCTGCAGGAGTTCAACAAGGCGAAACAGCAATTCGTCGGCGCCTTGGAAGCGTCGGCGCAGAATACCGAAGAGCGCGCGCGCGAAGCGTTTGGCCGCGCGGCATTCCCGCCGGGCCATCCGAACCGCCCGCACTCGGTCACGGAATACGAGGACGCGGCGAAATCCGCAACCCTCGATGAGGTCAAGGCCTTCCACGCGAAATATTATGGCCCGGCTCACATGACGCTCGCGGTGGTCGGGGACGTGGACGCGCCGGCAGCGCAGGCCGCTATCACGAACGCGTTCTCCGGATGGAGCGGCGGCCAGGATTACGTGCGCCCGGCAGCCCCCGCCGTGGCGAAGGCGCCGCTCGAAGTGTCGGTGCCGCTCGCGGACAAGCCCAGCGTGTCGGTGATCATCGGGCAGCCGACGGGGCTACGCTACAAGGATCCGGATGCATTGCCTCTGGGGGTCGGCACGGCGATTCTAGGCAGCGGCTTTACCGGCCGGTTGATGGGCATCGTGCGGGACAAGGAAGGCCTGACTTACAATATTTCGGCCGCGGTGTCCGAAGACAGCATCGTCGACGGCGACTGGGACATTTCCGCCAGCTTCGCACCCGCTCTGTTGGACAAGGGCATCGCGTCGACCCGGCGCGAGCTCGTCAAGTGGTGGAAGGAGGGCGTCACCGAGGAGGAATTGACGGCACGCAAGCAAGGCTTGGTGGGCGGTTACCTGGTAAGCTTATCGACCACCGCGGGTCTCGCGCAGGCGATTTTGACCGATATACAGCGCGGCTACGACGTGACGCGGCTGGACGAGTTCCCTGCGGCGGTCAAGGCGCTGACGCGGGATCAGGTCAACAGCGCCATCAAGAACCACTTGAATCCGGGCGCGATGGTGCTGGTCGAGGCCGGGAGCGTCCCTCAAGCCCTCCCCAAATAATCCAGCTTCCCGATCTCAAGTCCCGACTGCCGGAGAATGTCGTAGGCGGTCGTGACGTGAAAAAACACGTTCGGCAGCACGTGATGGAACAGGTAGGGCGTGCCCTGCATGCTCTTCGTGGACGTGCGCGTCTGCCAGGTGACGGTCCTGTCCTCTGACCCCTCGAACTGCGCCGGCTTCAGAGATTCGAGATAGGCGACGGTTGCGCGCGACGACGCGATCCATTCGGCGAAGCTGCGCTCCTTCGCTTCGAAGGTGGGAACTTGCGCGCCGGCGAGCCGTGCCGCACCGCCTTGCGCAATGTCATTGGCGATCTGGATCTGCGTTGCGAGCGGCAACATATCGGGGAACAGGCGAGTTTTCAGCAATACCGCAGGATCGATCTTGCGGGTCTCCGCGTGCGCAGCCGCTTTCTCGAGGATGGACGCGAGGTTGTTCAATGCGCGAACACAGGTCGGCACCGTGGCCGTATACATCGTTAGAGACATGTTTCAGGCCGCCTTGCTGGGTGCGGCGAGTTGCCGCAGTACGTAGTGCAGAATCCCGCCGTGCTGGTAGTAGTCGAGTTCTTTCGGGGTATCGATGCGCAGGCGCGCCTCGAATTCCGTCGTAAGCGTCCGCGTGCCGCCATCCGCTTTGGCAATGACTTTGACGGATTTCGCCGCGCCGCGGTTGAGTCCGGCGATTTCAAAAGTCTCCCTGCCGGTCAATCCCAGGCTCTGCGCGTTCTGACCGTGCATGTACTGCAGCGGCAGCACTCCCATGCCGACCAAGTTGGAGCGGTGGATGCGCTCGAAGCTCTCGGCGATCACGGCCTTGACGCCCAACAGCATGGTGCCCTTGGCCGCCCAGTCGCGCGAGCTGCCGGTGCCGTACTCCTTGCCGGCGAGGATCACGAGCGCAGTGCCCGCGGCCTTGTACCTCAAGGAAGCGTCGAAGATGGACATCTCGACGCCGCTCGGCATGTACAGTGTTACGCCGCCTTCCGTGCCCGGCACCAGCAAGTTGCGCAGGCGGATGTTGGCAAACGTGCCGCGCATCATCACTTCGTGGTTGCCGCGGCGCGCGCCGTAGGAATTGAAATCCACCGCTTGCACACCCTGCGCCATCAGGTATTTCGCGGCGGGACTGGACTTCGCGATATTGCCGGCCGGGGAGATGTGATCCGTGGTCACCGAATCGCCGAGCACCGCCAGCACACGCGCGCCCTTGATATCGGCCAACGGCGCCGGCGTCATGGTAATGCCGTCGAAGTAGGGCGGGTTCTTGACGTAGGTGGAGTTGCCGTCCCACGCATAGATCTTGCCCGCCGGCGTCTTGATGGCGTTCCAGTTCGCGTCGCCCAAGAACACGTTGGCGTAGCCTTTCTTGAACATCGCCGAGTCCACCGAAGCGGCCACGGCGGCTGCCACATCCTTGGCGCTCGGCCAGACGTCCTTGAGGTACACCGGCTTTCCATCGTTGCCCGTTCCTAAGGCTTCGGTCGTGATATCTACGCCTAAGCTGCCCGCCAGGGCATACGCGACGACCAGCGGCGGCGAGGCCAGAAAATTCATCTTGATTTCCGGGTGCACGCGGCCCTCGAAATTGCGGTTGCCCGACAGCACCGAGCAGGCGACGACATCGGCCGCTTTGACCGCCTCGGAAATCTCCGGCTTCAAGGGTCCGGAGTTGCCGATGCAAGTGGTGCAGCCATAGCCCACGGTATAAAACCCCAGGGACTCCAAATCCTTCAGCAGTCCCGCTTTCTGCAGATAATCGGTGACGACGCGCGAGCCCGGCGCGAGCGAGGTCTTTACCCAGGGTTTGGATGTGAGGCCGCGTGCCAGCGCATTGCGCGCGAGCAATCCGGCCGCGACCAGCACGGCGGGATTCGACGTATTCGTGCAGCTGGTGATGGCCGCGATCAACACCGCGCCGTCGCGCACCTCGAAGGTCTTGCCGCCCACGCGCGCCTCGGCGACTCCGGTGGCCCGCGGATTCTTCTGCGCGCGCTCCTCGGCCATCTTCTTCACGCTGCTCTGGTACACGCTCTTGGCTTTATGCAGCGGAACGCGGTCCTGCGGGCGCTTCGGCCCGGCGAGAGAGGGTTCGACCGTCGACAGGTCGAGCTCGACAACATCGGTGTAGTCGGCCGCCGGTGCGCCGTTGACCCGCCACAGTCCCTGCGCCTTGGCATAGGCCTCGACCAGCGCGATTTGTTCCGGCGTCCGGCCCGTGAGCTCGAGATAGCGAAGGGTCTCCTCATCGATGGGGAAGATCGCGCAGGTCGAGCCGAACTCCGGCGACATGTTGGCGATGGTCGCGCGGTCGGCAAGCGGCAGTCCCTTGAGGCCGTCGCCGAAGAACTCCACGAATTTATCCACCACGCCTTTCTTGCGAAGTATTTCGGTGACCGTCAGCACGAGGTCGGTGGCCGTGGTGCCCGGCGGCAGGCTGCCCGTCAGCCTGACGCCGATCACTTGCGGGATCAGCATCGTCACCGGCTGTCCCAGCATGGCGGCTTCCGCCTCGATCCCGCCCACGCCCCAACCGAGCACCCCGAGGCCATTGACCATGGTCGTGTGCGAGTCGGTGCCGACCAGGGTGTCGGGGTAGGCCAGTTGCCGGTTGCCGGTGCTGCCGGAGAAAATCACGCGCGCGAGGCGCTCGATGTTGACCTGATGGACGATGCCGGTGTTGGGCGGCACGACCTTGAAATTGCTGAACGCCGTCTGCCCCCAACGCAGGAACATGTAGCGCTCGCCGTTGCGGCTGAACTCGATTTCGTTGTTGTGCTTGAGCGAGTCCGCCGTGCCGTATTCGTCGACTTGCACCGAGTGATCGATGACCAATTCCGCGGGGGCCAGAGGATTGACCCGTTGCGGATCGCCGCCGAGCCGAACGATGGCCTCGCGCATTGCGGCGAGGTCCACGATGCAGGGAACGCCCGTGAAGTCCTGCATGATCACCCGCGCCGGCGTAAAGGCTATCTCATGACTGGGCTGTGCTTTGGGGTCCCAATTGAGCAGGGCGTCGATATCGTTCTTGGTTACATTGACGCCGTCTTCGAAGCGCAAGAGATTTTCCAGCAGGATCTTCAAGGAAAACGGCAGGCGGCCGACGTTGAGCGATTCGAGCGCATTGAGACTCAGGATCTCGTATTGCACGTCGCCCACTTTGAGCATCGTTCTTGCCTTGAAGCTGTCCGTCATGATCCCTCCACCGAAAGTTGACGAGTATAGGTGATTCCGCGGGCGGCGACCGGCAGCCGGGAGTTGTAGCGTTGCGCGATGACGCCGCCGCCGAGACACTGTGCGCCGCGGTAGAACACCGCGTACTGTCCGGGCGTCACGGCGCGCGCAGGTTCGCTCAAAGTCACGCGCCGGATCCCATCGCCGCCGCCGGCAATCTGCACCGTGCAGGGCAGATCGTTCTGCCGATAGCGTGTCTTGACCGCGCATTCGAAGGTTTTGTCGGCGGCGCCGGCGGCACTCAACCAGTGCAACTCTTGCACATCGAAGGCATCGGACACGAGCCACGGATGGTCTTGGTCCTGCACGACGATGAGCGCATTGCGTTCCGCGTCCTTGCCGGCCACGTACCAGGGCGCGGCGGCACTGCCGGCCCGTCCGCCTACCCCAAGGCCGGATCGCTGGCCCAGGGTGTACAGCGCGAGGCCCCGGTGCTCGCCCAGAACCGCACCGGCGTCGTTCTCGATCGGCCCGGGCTCGGTGCGAAGATGCCGGCTCAGGAACTCCTGAAACGGCCGCTCGCCGATAAAACAGATGCCCGTGCTGTCCGGCTTGTCGAACACCGGCAGGCCCGCCGCATGCGCGAGCTTGCGCACTTCCGGCTTGTGCAGTTCGCCGATCGGAAACAAGGTCGCCGACAGTGCCGACGGGGAGACGGCGTGCAGAAAATAACTCTGATCCTTGGCCGCGTCCGCCGCTTTCAGAAGTTGCGGCCCGGCGGGGGTGTGTTGCAGGCGCGCATAGTGGCCGGTGGCGATATAAGAACCGCCCAGACGGTGCATGTAGTCGAGACACACGCCGAACTTGATTTCGCGATTACAGAGGACATCCGGGTTCGGGGTCCGGCCCGCGGCGTATTCGCGCAAGAAATGCCCGAAGACCCGCTCGCGGTACTGCGCGGCAAAACTCACCCGATGGAGTGCAATGCCCAATGTCTCGCAGACGGCGCGCGCATCTTGGAAATCGGCCGAGGTGGTGCAGTAGGCGTCGTCATCGTCCTCCCAATTGGACATGAACAAGCCCTGCACCGCGTAGCCCAAGTCGCGCAACAGCAGCGCCGCGACGGCGGAGTCGACGCCGCCCGACATGCCGACGATGACGGTGCCCGCAAAGCGGGGATCAGGAAGGGGAACCTGCATCGGCCGTATTATACGGCCGCGCGCTGCTACATGAGCATTTGTCGCATTTGCGACTCTTGCATGCTCGTCTGCCAAACCTCATCGAAGAAATTCAAGTAGCGGCGCACGACGGCGGGATCGTTCATGTCGGAGATGCCGTCCCAGCGGTCCGCCTGTAATCGATACACCAGCGCCTTGTCGTCCGCGATGATGAAGGCTCCGGCGCTCGCCGGGTAGTCGGGACTCATGGCGCGCAAATCGATGCAGCTGGTCAAGCGGCGCGCCAAGGCCAGAAATCGGTTGTTGTCGACCATGGCCCGCGACGGGTCGGCAAGCAGCACGCGCACCTTGGCGTAGGAACGCGCCAATACCAAGCGCTTGATGGCCTCGAGAAACGGCTCCTCACCGTAAATCAAGGGTTCCAAATCTTGCGTGAAAATCGACAGCAGCCGCTGCGCCGACTTGGCCACCTTGAGACTGGCCTCGCGAACCTCCGGCATGGTGGTGAGAATGGCACGGGTACCGGAACCCCCGGAAATGCCTGCGCCCGCCGCAGCAACTCCGTCCAAGACCGGTTTTGTCCGTTCTTCCGTATTACCCGCCATATCTGACCGCCTCAATTGGAGGTTTATCGGAATATTGCCCGACCTCGCGTAGTTTGGGGAATAGTACCTTTTGGCTCGGAAAGGCTCGTGCCAACTGCGTCACGTTTCTAGGAGCCGCGTCCGCGCCTTGCCAATACCGGGGCCAAACCCACGTAATCCTTGGGTTCCAGGCACAGCAACCGCTCCTTCTCCGCCGGCGGCAGGTCCGAGGCCGCGATGAACTCGCGCATTGCGTGCTTGTCGATGGCCCGACCACGAGTAAAGGATTTCAAGCGGTCGTAGGCGTCCGGAATTCCGTGGGCCCGCATCACCGTTTGCACGGCCTCGCCCAGCACCTCCCAGGCACGGTCCAGGTCCTGCGCCACGCGCACCGGGTCGAGTTCGATTTTTTCGAGGCCCGCGGCCAATGACCCGTAGCTCAACACACAATGCCCCACCGCCACGCCCAGATTGCGCAGCACCGTCGAGTCCGTGAGGTCGCGCTGCAGCCGCGACAGCGGCAGCTTGTCGGCGAAATGTCCCAGCAGCGCATTGGCCAATCCGAGGTTACCCTCGGCGTTTTCGAAATCGATGGGATTCACCTTGTGCGGCATGGTTGACGAGCCGACCTCGCCTGCAGTAACGCGCTGCTTGAAGTAGCCGAACGAGATGTAACTCCACATGTCGCGCGCGAGGTCAAGAAGTACGGTGTTGGCGCGCATGAGCGCGTGGCAGTACTCCGCGATCCAGTCGTGCGGCTCGATCTGCGTGGTATGAGCGTTCGAGGACAACCCCAAGGATTCGACGAAAGTCCGGCTGAACCCGAGCCAATCGACCTGCGGCAAAGCCGCGACATGCGCATTGAAGTTACCCACGGCGCCGTTCATCTTGCCGAGGATGGCGACGCGCTCGACACCGGCGCGCTGCGTCTCAAGCCGCGCGGCGGCATTGGCGAGTTCCTTGCCCATGGTGGTGGGGGAGGCGGTCTGGCCGTGAGTTCGCGCCAACATCGGCGTCGCGGCGTGAAGATGAGCCAGGGAGTCGAGCAAGCCGCCGATGGTGTCGAGCATGGGCAGCAGCAGCGTCGTGCGGGCGCTCTTCAGCATGAGCGCGTAGGCGAGGTTGCTGATATCTTCCGAGGTGCAGCCGAAATGCAGCCATTCGGTTTCGGCCGCGGCCGCGCCTTGCGCCTTGAGTTCGGTGCGCAGCCATATTTCAACCGCCTTCACATCGTGATTGGTGCGCGCTTCGATGTGCTTGATGGCTGCCACATCGGTACCGGACGGATCTTTCGACAATGCCGCCAGCAGGTCCAAAGCCGGCCGCGGCAGCTTGGCCAAAGCGGGCGCGGCCGGCCCTCGGGCGAGCGCGAGGAACCAGGCGCACTCCACCCGCACGCGCTCGCGCATGAGGCCCGCCTCGCTGAATACGTAGCGGACCCCCGCGAGCTTGCCGGCGTATCGGCCATCCAGGGGTGAGAGCGCGTCAATCGAAGCAATGGGCATCGGGGGATCGGTCGCTTTAAAGTGTAGAATCGTCAATATTACCGTAACCAGCGGAGGTGAGGGCGCGATGACAGCCGACACCCGCATCGAGCATGACAGCATGGGCGCGCTGCATGTGCCGGCGAGCGCTTTGTGGGGCGCCCAAACCCAGCGCGCCATCCAAAACTTTCCCAGCACGGGGCTGCGAATGCCTCGCTCCTTTATCCGCGCGCTGGGGCTCATCAAGCAGGCCGCGGCCGCCGCGAACGCGGAGATCGGCGATCTGCCGCGGCCTCTAAGCGAGGCGATCCAAACGGCCGCGCTCGAAGTTGCCGCGGGCCGCCATGACGATCAATTCCCGGTCGATGTCTTTCAAACGGGATCCGGCACCAGCAGCAACATGAATGTCAACGAGGTGATCGCCACGCTGGCGTCGCGTGCCGGAGGCCAAGCGGTGCACCCGAACGATCACGTGAACATGGGCCAGAGCAGCAACGACGTGGTGCCCACCGCGATTCACCTCGCCGCGGCGCTGCTCCTGCACGAGCATCTGCTGCCCGCGCTCGAGCACCTGCGTGCGGTCTTGGGCGAAAGAGCCGCTGAATTCACGGGCGTGGTCAAGACGGGCCGTACGCATTTGATGGATGCCCTGCCCATCACCCTGGCGCAGGAGTTGGGCGGCTGGCAGGCGCAGATCAGCAATGGCGTAGCCCGGCTGTGCTCGGTGACACCGCGCTTATACCAGCTTGCGCAAGGCGGTACGGCGGTGGGCACCGGCATCAATGCGCGGCCGGAGTTCGGGTTGGTGTTTGCGCGCTGCCTCGCGGCGCGGACCGGACTTGGCTTAAGGCCGAGCGACAACTATTTCGAAGCGCTGTCGAGTCAAGACACGGCGGTGGAACTGTCTGGCCAGCTCAAGGTCTTGAGTGTAAGCCTGATGAAAATTTCGAATGACTTGCGTTGGATGAACAGCGGACCGCTGGCGGGATTGAGCGAAATCGCGCTTCCGGCGCTGCAGCCGGGCAGCAGCATCATGCCGGGCAAAGTGAACCCCGTGGTCCCCGAATCCGTGACCATGATCGCGGCGCAAGTCATGGGCAACGACGCGACCATCACCGTCGCCGCGGCGTCGGGAAATTTTCAGCTGAATGTCATGCTGCCCGTGATCGCCTACAATCTGCTGCAAAGCTTGGAACTGCTCGCAATCGGCAGCCGCAACTTGGCCGACAACGCGCTCGCCGGCTTCACGGTGAACCGCGACCGCCTGGAAGACGCGCTGGCGCGCAACCCCATCCTCGTCACGGCGCTCAATCCCGTCATCGGCTACGAGAAGGGCGCGGCCATCGCCAAGAAGGCGTATGCCGAAGGCCGGCCGATCTTGGATGTCGCTGCTGAAATGACGCAGTTGAGCGTCGATGAACTGCGCCGCCTGCTCGACCCCAAGACGCTGACCGGAGGCGGCATTCAGGGCTCCTGATGTTGATGGATTCCCTCTACACGAAAACACATATCCGCGAGTCCCTCGATCCGCGGCCTTCCACGCCCGAACACGACATGCAGTGGCTGGCCGGCGCATCCGCCGATGAGGTGTCGCAGGTGCGCGCTTCGCTGCCGGCGCGACGGGTGCCGGCGGCCGTGCTCGTCCCGCTGGTGGAGCATGAGACGGGAATGACGGTGTTGCTGACGCAGCGCGCCGAAACACTCAAGGATCACGCCGGCCAGATCAGCTTTCCCGGCGGCCGCATCGAGCCCGGGGACAAGGATGCATGGCACGCGGCGTTGCGCGAGACGTATGAGGAAATCGGCCTGCTGCCCGATTTCGTGGAGTTCGCGGGATACCTGCCGGATCACCTCGTCGTTACGGGATTTCGAGTGACGCCCGTGGTCGGATTCGTCAATCCGGAATATCAACTGCGCATCGCCAAGGCGGAAGTGCACGATGCATTCGAAGTGCCGCTCGACTTCATCCTGGACGCCGCCAATCACAGATCCCGCCGGCGCACGCTGGGGGGGCTCACCATCGAGGTGCACGACATTCCCTACGGCGATCGTAATATATGGGGCGCGACGGCCGGCATGCTGATGACCTTGCGCGCCAAGTTGCAGGCCCGCCGCGAGAAGTCCTAAGGTGTCCGGCCGGGTGTGCGAACTGCTCTCCATCATGGCGCGCTTGCGCGGCGCGGAGGGCTGTCCCTGGGATAAGGAGCAATCGTTCGCGAGCCTCGCGCCGCACACCATCGAGGAGGCCTACGAGGTCGCCGATGCCGCCGAACGCGGCGACATCCAGCAGCTCAAGGACGAACTCGGCGATTTGCTGTTTCAAGTGGTGTTTTACGCACAGATCGCGAGCGAGGCGGGCGAGTTCGATTTCGAGGCGGTGGCCGGAACGATCTGCAACAAGCTGCTGCGCCGTCACCCCCATGTGTTCGGTAAAAGGAAGCCGCTGACGTCCGCCGAACAAAGCATCGTGTGGGAAGAAATCAAGGCGCAAGAGCGGGCCGGCGCGCAAGAGGACGCCGCCGCGCCGGGGCGCGCCCCCGGCTTGCCGTCCAGCCATTTGGACGGCGTGCCTCAGGCGCTGCCGGCCCTGATGCGCGCATTCAAACTCAGCAAGCGGGCCGCGCGCGTGGGTTTTGATTTCGAACACGCGGGTCAGACTGCGGACAAGGTCGCCGAAGAACTCGCCGAAGTGCGCGAGGCGGCGCAAAGCGCGCCGGCGGAAGCGTCGCGCTCACAAGGGGGCGCATCGACGG
>Ga0209736_1000559_pt1 | contig 11857 bp, 12 predicted proteins | sample BlaSpr_A8_Ref_M3_FD_187992 | JGI IMG/M metagenome (GOLD analysis project Ga0209736, IMG submission 187992) | Forest soil microbial communities from Thunder Bay, Ontario, Canada - Black Spruce, Ontario site 2_A8_Ref_M3 (SPAdes) (version 2) | ecosystem: Environmental > Terrestrial > Soil > Boreal... | reverse complement strand
TGTAGGGAGCATCTTTGCTTCCTCATTTGCATTCGTTCTGAAGTTGGTCTCGTTCATGGCAGATTCACCCCGGTAAGCCGCTCTAGTTCAGCCAGCGCGGATTCGTGCTCCACCAACTCGCTTCGATATTCCAAATCGAGGTTCAGAACATCGAGGAACCCGGAAAGTAGGCTCTCGAAGTCTTGTTTGTTCGATTGGTAAGCGGACAGTGCCGATTGAAAGGTAGCTTCCGACTGCGGGACAAGACCGTCACTGTAGATCTTCAACCGTTCTTCCGCAGTTTTTACGCGCACATACTGCTGTTGCACTTCCGAAAGCACGCGCTGCGATTCGGCGTCCAGCTCTTTCCGGGCTCGCTCTTGGTTCTCCTGCGCTTCCGCCAGTTCGGCCTTCTGTCGCCCGCGATTCGGTAACCGAATGCCGAATGTGGCCATGTAGTAATCGCGGAATTTATCAGCCGTGTGCTCGTACGTATAGCCGACGTTAAAGTCGGGACGGAAATTCTTATGTGCCAATTCCACCTGGGTTTCCTGCTGCCGGATGGAGGCCTGCTTTGAGTGCACATCCGGATTCTGCTCGCGAGCTTTCTGTAAGAGTTCGGCTGCGTTGTACGGAAGAGCTCGCACCGTGAGGGTGTCGGCAACGATTTCCGCGGACTCCTGCGGTCGCCCCAAGACCTGCTTGATCTGGGCTCCAAGCAGTCCTTCTTCCTGATGATGGTGTGCGATCTCTTGCAGAATCTTCGTGTGCTGCAACTGAGCTTTCAGCACATCCTGCTGATTGCCCTGGCCTACGCGGTAGCGCGCCTCAGCCGCCTCCTGAACCTGATTCAGTAGCGCGTCACTTCTCTGCAGAACACCGAGGGTTTGCTGAATGTAGGCCAGACGGAAATAGACCATCTTGAGATTTCCCACCACCGTTCTGCGGATGGAATCGGTCTGCGCTTCCATGGAGTCCGCTTCGTGTTCGGCGACATGGGCGCGCAACTGCCGTTTGCCTGGGTAGGGGATATCCTGCGACGCGCCGAACCCGATGTAGGCGAAATCGCTGTTGCTGTAGCCCGCGAAAGGTCGTGGGCTGCCCACGCTGAACTGCTGCACCGAGAGTTGGGTCTCCGGAAGGGCCGAGACCTGGTTGGGGACATTTCGTGAGGCCTGCCACGCGTGAAATGAAGCCGCAATCTGGGGGTTCTTCTGCTCTGCCTCTTGCATTAGCTCACGCAGAGACGTGGCCATTCCTGCGTGCTCGGCCATGCCGGGCGATTCAGAAGTCCGCCTCTGCGGACTTGCGGGATCTTGAGCACCGGCATCGCCGGCAAGGGCTAGCGTTCCAATGAACAGAGTCGCAGTGATAAGCGAAATACGAGTGCGCCCGAAGAGACTTCGGGACAAATGAGTGGATTGCATCTTTCCTCCGCAAACAAACACCGGTTGTAGGCGCACGAACGTGCAGACGCACGAGTGCGTTAGCAGCTCAGAGGAAAGACGATCAGATTCTTAGGACTGTGGTGTTTGTCGACCCTAGTCCTGGCGGACTATGCGTGCACGAAACACACGACGACCACTGTGCAAGAGACAAGTACGGGTCGGTTTGGGCGGTAATGGGAAGCGCGTGAAACAGAACCAAACTGACATGATCCAATTGCGAAGAGGTGGTCTTCAGAGCGTGAAAGTCCGCAGGCGTAGCGGTTACCCTGCAGCAAGGATGGGACTTCGCCATCCCCATGTCCGCGCACTGCTCGGCCATCTTCTTGCAACACTCGCGCTCGGCCGATGTCATTGCTGCACCCGGCAATACGCACGCGGCGACCGGCAGCGCAGCCAGCATCAGCGCCAGAGCGGAAACACCGACTTTGATCAACAGTTTCACCATCACCAGTCTATCTACAGCTGAAAGTAAGATGCAACAGGCGGGAAAAGGCTTCACTTTTCGCCGGTCACGCGAATCGTTCATATTCGGCTGTCTTTAGCTGTCCAATAAGGGATTCCTTGGCGCTCCTTACAAGGTTTTTCGAGGGCCATCAGCGTCTGGTAAGTTGTTGAAAGTACTAATCATTTTGGGCTCATAACCTCAGGCTCCTAAGGATCCAGTGGAGTTCCCTGGACATCCTTAATAGGAGCTTTTGCAAATTGGGCGTCCGGCGCAGCACTGCACCGGAAGATCACTCGTCAAAGTTGGTGGAACCTACGTCGCGCGAGCGAAAAGGCAACCGAACCAGGCCCCTGAAATTGGGGGAAGGCGTAGAGACTGGATGGCGAGCACCCCTCGTGGGTGAAAGTACAGTCCGACTCTCTTCGAAAGGTGAGTCAGATCGCATAACCCAAAGGTCGGCGGTTCAAATCCGCCCCCAGCAACCATGAACCACTGCCGAAATGCAGTGGCGTTCGCCTGTTTTCAGAACCTTCTGTTTCCAGCGATCTGCAAAAGCGGCTTCGTTCACGTCGGTTTGTGTTTCACGACAAACAGCACTCCTCGGCACTTCCGGATTAATGATCTCTTTCCGGGCATCAGGGATTGTGCCCCAACTCTCAGCCGTTCGGACGCCGATCTGCCCATTTGAGAATTGCATCCAGAGCTGGACAGAGAGACTGGCCCCATTTGGTCAATCGGTACTCCACCTTCGGTGGAACTTCGGGGTATGCGGTGCGATGCACAATGCCAGCGCCCTCCATGCGTCTATCCCCCACGTCTGTTACCACCCTCAACTCGGCCCGGTTCAGACGTGCGACACGTGCATGGTTGAAGCAGACGGCCCGCTGTTGCGGGCCTGCGCGACCAGAGTCGCCGATGGAAGTGAGGGCGCTCCAAGTGAGCGCGTCACAAATAATCTTGCAGCGCAAAAGGAACCGTCAGCTATCAATCATCCGCGTCCAGGCGCGTTGTAATTTCGTGACTCTCCGCCCCAATCCCGTTCTCACCGCAGCTGAATTGCAGAATCGCGAATGCATTTTGTTTTTCCAAATGCGAAGAGAGAATTTGGTGGTTGATTTAAATGCGTAATGTCGTTTGCATTAAAACGCAACGGAGTTGTGAATCGCGGCATCGGAGAAACATATGGCAATGCACCAAGGGCGGCAGTCGCCTTCGCAGTCCCGCCTCCCTCGACTTTCGTCCGCTGCGAAGGCGGCTCGTGCTCTGTTTCCTCCAGCAGAAGCCATGGTTCCCGAACGGCAATTTCCTTTGAGCAACCGCCCTGACACGCAGCCAAACGGTGACGCCCATTTGAAAAGCGAAGCCTGTCGAAATACGGACGCCGCGTCAACCGCAGAACACACTCTCTGTGTTTCATAGGCCGTCCCCAACCGCGCGGTCGACTCACACCACTGAAAATATGCAGTTAACTTGCCGGGCGGTCGATTGGAGAGAGGAGTGCTGTTCCTGCCGTCCAGAAGGACAACACAACATGCAAGCTCGTGTCCAGCAAAGGCTCAAAGTGACGAATCTGGCAACTGCCAATGGCAGGAAGCGCTGAACCAGAGATTGCACCAAAGATAGAGACCTTGAGATTGAATTCATTTCCACATCTTCATTTCCACCTCACAGAGGTGACCAACAATGAAATCTGACGATACGAAGGATCAAGTCTCGCGCCGCGGGTTCCTGGGAGTTAGTTCGGCAGCCTTGGTTGCAACAGTGGGCGGTCTCTCCGCAACTGGAGCAGCGGCCCAAGACAAACAAGTGAATGCCCGGGCTACGACCGATAGAAGCGCAACGGATCCTGGTCCGACCAACGCGGGCCTGGACGCGCAGAACCCGGATTCCACGTGGCCGCCCGACACGGATTCCAAGAGCTTAGTTCCAAACTTCAAATATCCGTTCTCTTTTGCCAACAAGCGGACTTACGAAGGCGGATGGTCACGGGAGGTGACCGTTCGGGAACTACCCGTCTCGAAGTCCATGGCAGGCGTAAACATGAGGCTCACCGCCGGAGGCGTTCGTGAACTCCACTGGCATACGGCGGACGAGTGGGCGATTATGCTCTACGGGACTGCGAGGATCACGGCCATTGATCGCGACGGCAAGAGTTTTGTCGCCGACGTGAAGAAAAACGATCTGTGGTATTTCCCCAGCGGGATTCCACATTCGATTCAAGGACTCGACCCGGATGGAGCGGAGTTTATGCTGGTCTTCGACGATGGAAATTTTTCGGAGTCAGAGACAGTCCTGTTGAGTGACTCGATGGCGCACTTGCCGCCCGAGGTCCTGTCAAAGAACTTCGGCGTTGCCGAAGTGGCTTTGAAAAATCTTCCCAAGAAAGAGTTATTCATTTTCCAGACTGCAGCTCCGGGGTCTCTGGAGACCGACCAGAGAGCAGCCGCAGGCGGGCACGGAAAGTCGCCAACCGATTTCGCTTTTCGCACGATGGAAATGCCGCCGACGAAGCGCACCAAAGGCGGAGAGGTACGCATCGTTGATTCGAGCACGTTCAATGCCTCAACTAACGTTGCGATGGCCATGGTCACGGTTCACCCGGGAGGGCTGCGGGAATTGCACTGGCACCCCAACGCCGACGAATGGCAGTATTACATCTCGGGCAAGGGAAGAATGACGGTGGTGGCGACAGGTAACCGGGCTCGCACGATGGACTTTCAAGCGGGAGACGTCGGGTACGTGGAAAAAACTCTGCTGCATTACATCGAGAATACAGGAGATACAGACCTGGTTTTTCTGGAGATGTTCAAAAGCAGCTTCTACCAGGACCTGTCGCTTTCGGAGTGGTTGGCCCACACCCCACCCGAGCTGGTGATGGCACATCTCAACATCGACAAGGCGACGCTGGACACAATACCGCGAGACGAACTCGTGATCGTGCCGCGTTAGTACGAGATTCGAAAGAACAATGAGGCGTGGAATCCTGGTGTCCGCCGGCGCAGGTTTGCAGTCCTGACAGGATGCCGGATCGTCCACGTCTCTCGCTGTGACAAGGCATTTGGAATACTAAGGCTGTTTGTGAGTCAGATGACTTCAAGGCATTGAAGGGTTTGGGCATTGAGAACTACGAAATCCAGAGCTGCCTTATGAGACTTCTTGTGGCTTTGACACTACGTCCAACTTAAGTCGAACGATCGTCCACCTGTGGACACTTGGACTCGCTAGTTGATGGCGATGTGATCACTTACTGTCCACAGCGTTATGGCGCGGAGCAATCGTCAGCTTATCGACCACGTGGCTGTGGACTGCGAAAGACTTCGCGATCTCCCGAACTTTTTCGCGTTGCTCTTTCGTGACGACGGTACCCGTCAGCTCGATGCGGTCGCCCGCAACCGTTACGTTTACTCGACTCATTGCGAGGGTTGGGTCATTCTCCAAGGCCACTGTGATTTCATTGGCCACTTCGGTGGCCTTAGACGTCGTCGAGTCAAAAGTGGCATTCGAGCTTGTGTAAGTGCTGGCGGTCGCGCCTCCAACAGCCCGAGCACTGATCGTCAAACGGTCTTCAATCCGGGTGACATGGGGGAGGACCTTGACCGAGTTGATGGCACGCCACCTGTCTCTTTTGGATTCGACCGGCCCTTCGAGGACAACCACTCCATTGCTGACTTTGACCTGGATGCTCTGAAAGGCCGCGTCAGTCGCGAACTGCTGTTGGATTTCGCGGAGTAGATTTTGGTCACGCTGCTGTGCCGCGCTCAGCGTTTGCGGCTGGTTTGGCGCAGACGCCGTGTTTGGTTCCGCTGTCACGGGCTGTGCCGACTGTTGCGCAAAAAGAAAAGCCTGCCCCTGCCCGCAGAGTAGAGCAGAGAGGATTGCTGCTGTTCTGCAAACGCTCATTGCAAAATGTTCTTTCATCATTTGTGTTACCCCGACCCGTAATGAAGCAACTTGTATGCCATACGTCTCGGGGCAAACCGATTGCCTACAAGGACTTCTGAGTCGGCGCGCAATCGCGAGGGCCAACCGGGTGTCGATATTTCGACACCGCCGCCAGACAGCTGGCGGATGCGCGACTGTTGTAGACGGTTAAACCTTGGCAGTTGGATTGCAATCGAACAGGGGAAGAGGTGGTTGCAAAATAGCGTTGGCGGACGATTGATGTTCCTCAGCGCAGCATAGGAGAAAACAGGATGAACACCGACTATATTGTTCTGTGCGGAGTGATGTGGTGCAGATTCGGAGAGCAAGACGCCGGCAGGGAGCTACTGAGGGCTGCGGATTCAATGGATCCAGACATGAGCGCACTCGCCTGGGCGATGTTGGCCAAGGGTGCGAGTCACTTTAGGGAGTTTGGAAAAACGGGGACAGACTTCTTCTAGCAAGAGACAGCATTTGTACCTAAAGACAAATTAGCGCAATGAATCACATCCTCGTTATTGATGACGATCATGTCCTGGTCAAAGTTCTCCGGGAGTTCCTCGAAATGGACCGTTTTACTGTAGATGCCGCCTACGACTACGATTCCGGCCTAACCCGCGCTTTAAGCGGCGAACACGAACTGGTCGTACTCGATGTCATGCTCCCCGGTGGATCGGGATTAGACCTTCTGAAAACAGTGCGTGCGTCGTCCAAAGTGCCGGTGGTTCTGCTCAGTGCGATGGGAAAGGCGGCGGATCGCATTATCGGTCTGCAAATTGGAGCGGACGACTATCTTGCGAAACCATTTGAACCTCGTGAACTGGTAGCTCGCATACATGCGATTCTGCGACGTACCCGCGATATACCCACGGATGGCAACGAAATCAGAGTCGGTGATGTAGCGCTCTCCGCCAGCCGGAGAGCGGTTCTCTGTGCCGAGACACCGGTTGAGCTAACGTCTGTGGAATTCAACATGCTGGAATGTCTGCTGCGTAATGCAGGCAGCATCGTCAGCAGGGAAACGCTCGCGGAGAGGGCGCTGGGTAGGCCGTTGGCCCCGTTCGACCGCAGTGTCGACGTACACGTGCACAACTTGCGGAAAAAGTTTCCAGCAATGCCCCACGACCGGATCAAAGCCATTCGCGGTGCCGGTTATATCTACACTCCACCGATGGTGGAGCATCTTGAATAGGCGGCCGCCTGTTCTGGACAATTCTTTCTCTTGTTGTCGAATCAGTCTTCAACGTATTCAGCTGCTACGGTTCCCTGACAAAGATTCACCATTCTTAACCATCTCTTAACCGTCCCCTTCCCGGCTCCGTAATCTAACTAGGTATGACAGTTGGTATGCAGCTGTTTAAAGGAGAAAACAAATGAAATTATCAAAGGTTAGCATGATCGCTGGTTTCATCATTGCATTTACTCTCATGTTCGAATTGGCCGCTCACGCGGACGAAGCGAATCAGCTGACGAAGATTTCGTTCAGCGAGGCGGTGCAGGTGCCAGGGAAGGTTCTGCCGGCGGGTAACTACGAGTTCGTGGTGGCAAGGAGTGACTCCAGCCGCAATCTTGTGCAAATTTTCAATGCGGACGGCACCGAGATCTATGCAACCGTTCAAACCATCCCCACCGAGCGCGCGCGGGAGACCGACGGCACGTCAATCACTCTTGCCCAGCGCCCAGATGGCAAACCTGATGCTGTTCTGACCTGGTTTTATCCCGGCACGTATACTGGGCACGAATTCGTGTACTCCAAGCCTGAGGAAACGGAACTAACTCAGGATGCGCAGCAAACCTTCGTAGAGGACCATGGAATCATGGTCAGCTCTGGTACGAACGGAGCTGGCAACTAACACCATGCCTGACGCCTGGCATTCACTCCTGGCAACATCAACGCGAGTGAATGCCGGCCGGGCAGCAGAAGACGAACGACAAAGAAGAATCTATCATTGCTGAGCATAATTCCACCTGCGAGTTCCGCCACTCTCCCTTGCGCCTGACTATCCCCCACCTTGTACTTCTCGACTGTAGCGGTCGCATTTCCGAGTCCACCCCGGCGCCAGCCCCCGAAGCCGTCGTAAGAATGTGTTCGACAGTTGTTTTGTTCGAGTGGTTTCAACCGCTACCAGCGAAACGTCTGGGGCGGTTGGCGCTTGAGTCCAGCCCTCTGGTTGCCAGCTCCTTGTCGACTGCGCTCTTGACTCGCGCGTCCTAAATGGAATTAACAGCTTCTTGGACCAGGAATATGTTTTATGCCGACAAAATTAGCCGAGTGGTCGTAGTCGGTCGAGAGCTTCACTGCCAGGGCCGCCGTGTCAGAGTTGCGTTGACCCTATCCATCTAGGCCTGACGCGCGAGCGCGACACGGTTTTCCGTGTAGGCCAGGAAGCGGATCTGGTGTATATGGAAAGGATGCAATGCGGCAGTGTGGTTGACGATACGCGAATGGTGAGAAGTGCCTATGCGGGCGCTTTTCATTGGATTTGCAGCGGACTCAAATTTGCGGCCATGGATGTAGAAGCCGATCTTGCCTTTGTCTACCGTGAAGCACCCTGCTTCACCGGCTCAACGTCGATCGGCTTGTAGAGCGGCGGGCGGTCATCGACCCTCGGATCAGGAAACACGTTGTTCGAGGTTCGATATCGACACATTCGAGCCAGAGGGATCAGGCTGTGGGCGCTCCACCCGCCACATGCCACCTCGAATCAGGGCTGCGCTTTGTCAAAGCAGGTGCGACTTTCGTCGTCTTCGGTCCGAGGTCCTTTTCGTACACAACACCATCCAGCGTGACTATGAAAGTCATGATTCCTGATGATCCGTACTCCGCGGGATATGCCACCAAAGCCAAGCCGGCAGTCTTCTTGACACCAGCATTGCTGTTCGCCATTGCCGTGGAAGTTCCCGTCATAACTCGAAAATAGTAGCCGTGGAAAGGAGGCGACTCTTTTTCCGCGTGGCGAGAGGTGTTGTCAGCATTCGCAGTGCGGGCGGTGGCCAGGCTTTGGGCGTATTGGCCGATCGGGTCGTCGCCTGCGACGATTATCTCGCTCCGCTCTTTTGCTTTTGCGAGTGCGCGGCAGACCTCGATTGCGGTGGTCTCATTCTCCCCGACTGTCCGAAACAGAATTTCCAGCGTACCGGAATCAGAATCGAAGTACCATGCAGCGGCCTTCGTTTTTGTTTTTGAAACCAGCGGAATCGGGAAGGGCCAGTTTTCGGCGCCAATGTATAGTACTGTGCTTCCGTCGGGCTCTCGGACCAGACGATGCATCTCCTGATATTTCTGGCTGAACCGCTCGCGTTCGAGTTTGTCCTCGATCTCGTCGCCCGAAGAGGTGACTTCCTTCCCACATCCGAGGATCCTTTGCAGAGCCTCTTCGTCGCCATTTTGGACAGCCTGGAAGAGAGCATTGCTGGCTTCTCCCGGGGACGAAAAGGTTGCCGGCCCCGACTTCTGGGCGAAACTCAATTGCGAGCAGCCCACGATCAGGAGCGCAGAAACCGCCAGCGCAGCTATCCTGTTGAGCGTTGGTCTGGAAGATGTTTCAGAAATTAAATTCGCGGTGTGCATGATTTCGTTCTCCATATCGTGAGTTGCTTTATCGTAAGTTGCTTTTCCGGATGGAACCGAGTCACCGGCGACCTCCGCCCCCGTGACCTCCGCCGCCATGAAAGCCTCCACCTCCGTGGAAGCCTCCGCCGCCGTGAAAGCCACCGAAGCTCGACTGCCCGCGAGAGGAGAATCCTCGGGCGACTCCTCCATGATTAAAGCCACCAAACGCGCCGGAATGGCCGCCAGGCTGGGCATGCGGCGCCGCGGATCCATGTTGCGCGGATACGAATCCATGCTGTGGTGCTGACCCATGGAAACCCTGACTTCCGCCAGGACCCCGGCCCTGAAATCCGCCTCCGCCATGCACCCCGCCAGCGTGATTGAAGTTCCCGCGTGCGTGATTGAAGGTGTTGTGATTGGCGAAGATTCTACTGTGGGAAACGTAGGTGTTATGGTTGTAAATAATAGAATGATGTCCCCAGTCGGATCCCCAATGGTGCCAGCCCCAGCCGAACCCGCCAAAATAGCCGATTCCAAAGCCAAAGCCAAACGCGATTCCCGGGCCCGCAAGGAACAGTCCTGGATACGAATACCAACCCGGCCAAATCCCGATAGGCTCTCCATACGCAAGCCAGGGATCGTACTCAGGCACGTAAACCACCTCAGGGTCGGTTGGTTCGACCACAATCGTTGGTCCCTGCTTCGTGACCTTTTCCTGCGATGTGCTCTTTAAGTTCCCGGCCTTCTCCGCACGATCGCGCATTACCTGGACGGCGTTCATCACCTCCTGCTGTTGGTTAACGTAAGCGTCGCCGAGTGATGAGGTCCAAGAGAGGTTCTTGTCCATATTGGCGAGCACCGAAGGAAATTCGGTAAGAGCCTTCACGCTGGGATCCCAGGGTTGCTTATCCACTTCCTGGCCTAATTGTTCTCCCTTGAGACCGGTATGTTGCTGCAACCACCGGTCCGCTTCCACGATCTGGTCGGGATAGGTAGCGGCTGCGAGGATCTGCGCAACCAGCGCATCGGGATACAATGCGATCGGCGCTACGAGTTGTTGCAGTTGTGCCGGACTCGGTTGCGCGGTCACAACCGGTGACGGCGCAGTTGCCTGATCCGTCTGATCGGCAAACGCTCCCGGCGCAGTGGTTAACAAAAGGCACCAAGAGAGTAAGAGCGACAAACTTTGTTTTATCAAATTCACAATCAGTTCTCCTTCGGCGGAGACGGCGTTAGTGGTCTTCGCCAGATCTGTTATCAATCAGTTGGCCAGGTCAGCGACAAATCGAGGCGCAAACTGCCGAATCGTCAGCGGGCATCGGGTGTGGTCGCATTGACACGCGATTTCCACGTCGTCGCTGCCTGCGTCGCGACACGAGTCTCCGCAGTACTCTTTTCCTCTCGGTACATCGCATAAGCAAGGTATGTGTGCGCACTTTCTGGTCTCTTGATTTGCCATTATGATTTCGTCCTTTCCAATTCCACTCAACTTCTCGGACTACCACTAAAACCATCTCGATTGTTTGCATGCAGGTCTCCAAACGTCCTCCCTGCCGTTAACACAATGCTTTTTCAAGGTTGAGTGGTTAACGACAGCGAATAATAAAACGTCCCTGGTGTCGACGGGCGGATGGCGGCGTCGGCATTTCGACGGCCTTTACACTTACGGGCGGTGGCGTGCACTGATTAGTGTCGTGTGGAGGCCGGGCGCGCTGCCCACACCGCTCGAGATTCGGCTCCGATGGAACTCCAACTGCAACAAATCTGGACGAGGCAGGCGTACGTAATTTATTCCAGATTGGTTTAGACGATGACGAGACTGCACATCAAACGGGGTATTGCTTGTTTGCTACTAGCGACGTTCGCGCAGGCACAATCGCCGGACGCTCGCCGACCGCTGGCCCCTGACAAACCGGTGGCGGCCAGGTCATCGAACTTCCTGCGAGAGTTGGACAACTCTCTCGAAGCAGTAGTGGCGAAGGTTTCACCCGCGGTGGTCCAGATCATGGTAACCGGATACGGCCCGTTGGAGGATCAGGGACACACCAATACGGCAGTCATCGTCAGGGAGCACGCTATCGGGTCGGGGGTCATCGTCGATCCTGACGGATACATCATGACCAACGCCCACGTGGTGGCAGGCGCGCAACGCATCCGCGTGATCCTTCCACCACCGCCGACAGATTCCCCGCTCGAACCCCAGCCTGTTCGCGCCACGCAGATCCTGGACGCAAAACTGTTGGGTACACACAGAGCATCGGATCTGGCGCTCCTTAAGGTGGAAGCGTCGCACTTGCCCACGCTTACTCTGGCCAGTGAGAAGCGAGTCCGCCAGGGAGAACTTGTGCTTGCGATCGGCAGCCCCGAAGGACTCCGGGATTCAGTCACGATGGGCGTGGTCAGCTCGGTCGCGCGGCAACCCGATCCCGATGAGCCCATGGTGTATATCCAGACTGACGCAGCGATGAATCCGGGAAACAGCGGCGGTCCGCTGGTGGATATCGATGGCAA
>Ga0209736_1000558_pt1 | contig 11859 bp, 6 predicted proteins | sample BlaSpr_A8_Ref_M3_FD_187992 | JGI IMG/M metagenome (GOLD analysis project Ga0209736, IMG submission 187992) | Forest soil microbial communities from Thunder Bay, Ontario, Canada - Black Spruce, Ontario site 2_A8_Ref_M3 (SPAdes) (version 2) | ecosystem: Environmental > Terrestrial > Soil > Boreal... | reverse complement strand
TCATCGCGGCGCTACCGTTACTGGCGGCCAGATACAGGGGCGTAGCGCCATCGCGATTCGCGGCCTTGACATTGGCGCCGGCAGCGATCAGGAGATCCGCCAGCTCCAGATTGTTACGAAAGGCGGCCCACTGGATCGCGGTCGCGCCGTCGGGCTGCCCGACGGCCAGATGGGAAACAGCGAGGTCGGGCACCTCAACCTGGGCGCGGGCGCGGTCGTGCGCCAGGATCTGGTCCGCATCGACGATGCGATCGCGGATGGGAAAGTTTTCCGGGGCAGGATGAGTGCGCAGCGGAAATTCGCTGATGATGGCGCCGCGCTCCAAGACTTTTTCGTAGAGTTTTTTGTTTTCTTTGGGATAGCACACTTCGATGCCTGTTCCCAGGACTCCAATGGCTCTGCCGCTGACGGCCATGGCGCCTTGATGGCCGATGGCATCAATGCCGCGCGCCATGCCGCTCACAATCACGAGTCCTCGCGCTGCGAGATCGCGGCCGAGGCGTTCCGCCATCTGCGTGCCGTAGAGCGTCGGGCGCCTGGTGCCCACGATGCTGAGGCAGGGAAGATTGAGCATCTGCGCATCTCCGCGAACATAAAGCAAGACGGGCGGATCGTAGATTTGCAGCAGCGTTTGGGGGTATTCGGGTTCGGTCCAGTTGATCAGGCGGCAACGGTCGATGTTGCCAGTAGCCGTCAATTCTTTTTCCGCGCGCTTGAAGGCTTCTTTCTTGAAGACCGCTTGCGCGACTGGAGCGGGCAAGCGGCAGCCTTCGAGTTCGGTAAGCGGAGCGCGGAAAACCGCGTCAGGCGAACCAAATCGCTTTAGCAGGCGCGCTGACAGACGGGAGGCAAGGCCGGGCGTTAGCGCCGCGCGAGCCAGGAGAGGGATGAATCTAGCTCCATCGCACGCCAAGCCTATGCGTTTGATAACTGTAATGTCAACTAATAATCGATGTAGATGAGAATAACCCGCGATCAGTCAGATTGGGCGGCGTCTTCGCTGAAGATCGCATCCAGGGTGGTAACAAAAAGGTCGCTGTCGGCTTGCGAGAAAATCAGCGGAGGGCGGAGCTTAATCACGTTGTGATGAGGACCGTCTGTGCCGGTTAGGATGCCGCGTTCTCGCAGGCGATTGATGACGTAGGAGGCTTGCGCCGGCGCAGGCTCGCGGGTCTCGCGATTGAGCACTAGATCCAATCCAAGAAACAATCCCGAGCCGCGCACATCGCCAATAAGCGCGTGCCTTCCTTGCAATGCTTTCAGCCGTGCAATCAGGTATTGCCCGACCTGCAGCGCGTTTTCCTGGAGATGCTCCTCTTCGAGGACGGCTAGAAGCGCGAGTCCTGCGGCGCACGCGACAGGATTACCGCCAAAGGTGCTGAAGAACTCCATCCCGTTGTTGAAACTTGCGGCGATCTCGCGAGTAGTGATGACTGCCGCGAGCGGGAAGGCATTTCCGATGGGTTTGCCCAGCACCACAGTGTCCGGGACGACGTCCTGCGTCTCGAACCCCCAGAAGTGCGTGCCGAGGCGGCCAAAGCCGACTTGTACTTCATCGGCGATGCATACGCCGCCTGCGGCGCGGACGTGTTTGTAAGTTTCGGCGAGATAGCCCGGCGGGAAGACAATTTGTCCGGCGACGCTTGGCAGCGTTTCTGCGATGTAAGCGGAGAGGCTGCGGCCCTCTGCGCGCATATTGTGCAGGATTTCTGCGACGTGCTGTGCGTATTTCGTTCCTACGCCGGCATCGCCGCGCCGGTAAGGCCCGCGATAATCATCAGGAATGGGGGCGACGTGGACCCACGGCTTGCGGCCGCGGCCTCCTGGACCATCAAATTTGTACGGGCTGATGTTGATAAGGGTAGTTGTGTAGCCATGGTACGCGTGTTCGAGGACGATCACATCTTCGCGGCCCGTGTGTGCGTGGGCCAGCCGCAGTGCCAGCTCGTTTGCTTCGCTGCCGGAGTTGACGAAATAGCAGACGCGCAAGGGTTCCGGCAGAAGACGCGTCAGGCGCTCGGCGTAGCGGTTCACGTTGTCGTGGAGATAGCGCGTATTGGTGTTGAGGAGCGCGATCTGCTCTTGCACGGCCTGGACCACGCGCGGATGACTATGACCAACGAGGGGCACGTTGTTGTAAACGTCAAGAAAGGCGCGGCCCGTGTCGTCGTAAAGATTTTGCATCCATCCGCGGACAATTTTGAGCGGGTGCTGATACGAAATGCTGAGATTCTGGCCGAGCAACTCGCGGCGAGATGACAGAGTTTCTGCGGAGCTCGGCTCCTGCTGCGGGAAACGCTCGGGAGGTATGCCGAGCAGCAAATTGGGATCAGGCGAAAGGGACGTCCATACAGCGCGTCGCGACGCGCAAGCGACACCGGGAAAATCGGAGCGGTGCTCCAGCAAATCAACGATGATTTGGAAATGAAGGTGAGCTGCCCAGCCGCCATTTTCGTGGGCGTCACCGATGAGGGCGAATTGCTGGCCGCGCGCGATGCGCTGCCCCACTTGAAGCGCGTCAAAAGTTTCTCGTGCGAGATGCCCGTAGAGCGTGAAAAATTCGAGACCGTCGCCCGTTGCGTGACGAAGAATCACGAGCGGCCCGTAGTCGAGCGGCGCGGTATTGATCGCGACAGCGTGCACGACGCCGTCAAGCGGTGCATGGATCGGCGTGCCGGGCGCTGCGAATAAATCTATCCCTAGATGAATGGTTCGCCGCTCGTCGGTGGGGTTTTCGCTAGCTCCAAAGAGGGGCGAAGTGTAGAGCAAGCGCGCCTCGTTGTAGCGGCCGATCCCCACCGAAGCATTCGCGCGTTTCATCTTGCGGAAGATCGCTTCGCTGAGAGTGCTGGTCTCTGCAGCCCGTGGATCAGCGCCAAGAAACGTGCTGCCGACGCTCAAATCAAAGACAACACTTGGCGCCGTTCGCAGGTCGGCCTCGAGAATAGAGGCGGCGCTGCCTGCGTTGGACGAAAGCCATCGCTGCACTTTTTCGCTTTGTGGCACCGCGCGCAAACCACAGGCATCGCGAAACGTATAACGCACGAATCTTGGATGAATCGTCGCGAGCTTCTCCAGCGCTTCCCACGCAGGGGCCTCGCTGATCGTTACGTAAGGATCGTCAGGGACAAGAGATCGACGATGCGCGGAATTCGTAACGCTAACCGCGAGCCGCATCCCGATGAGCGCGTAGAGAAAGCTGATCTCGGTCTCTTCGAGCGGAAAAACATTGTGATAGCCGGCGGCGACGGCGCTCGCCACACGTAGCGGGTCTTTCTCGCCAAGGATCGCATATGCTGCGGCGATTGCGACCTCGGAAACGGTGAGACCGTGGTGCATGTCTCCAAAATCGATAACGCTGACTACTTTTCGCGGCTGCGGCCACGGCGAGCTGACCAAGACGTTGTAATCGTTGGCGTCTCCATAAATGACGCTGCGGCGCAGCGAAGACAGTGCAGGAACGACTTCCGATTCGAACAGCCCAAGAAACCGCTCGACGAGGGCGCGCCTGGTGGAATCAGTGATGTGGTGCAGATAATCTCGAATCCAGACACCTCGCGAGAGGTCCCATTTCAATTCTCTATGAGCCGCTGGATGAGAAAAATCCGCCAGCGCGGCATCCATCTCTCCCAGAAATTGGCCAAGGCTGCGCAGCAGCTCCGGACTGTGCGGATTTATTTTGGCGAGGACCGTCCCGGGAACATACGTGAGCAACCAAAGGAGGCGCTTCGATCCATCGGAGAGCGTCGCCATCGTGAACGCATCGCCCCTTGGCGTTGCGCAAACGCGCGGAAAGGAAATATGAGCGGCGCGCTTGGCCAAATGTTGCAGCGCCAGGCACTGCATCTCGACGAAGGATCGCTCCCGCGCGGGATGCATGACTTTCAGGACAAATTCGCGTCCTTCGCCCGAGGTTAAATGAAAATTATCGTCGTATTCGCCGGGGAGCGATTTTGCGGAGACATCGAGGCTGAAAATTTCACGCGTCAGCCGCACGGCTTCTGATTCGGTGACCGGCTGGGCCACGCGCGCTTCGGGAATCATGCGCTGAATCTTATCCGCAAGGGCCGGAGCGCGTCCATCGTTGAGGATGCCCGGTGCGAAACGCGCGCGACGTGAGACACCGCGCTAGCAAACCTTTGGCTGCTCTCGGAGCAAAAAGCCGGAGTTACATTTCTCCGCGCGATGACTGGATCGAAACGGGGCCGTTCACGGTCGAAAGCTTGATCATCGCCGGCGAGCCGCCAAATTCGATCCGGCGATTGTTGTCGTCCCAGGTTTTCCGCGCGTTATCGCAAATGCTTGCGTGGCAGCTCATCGGGGAGTAGTTGCGCGATTCCACGCTGAAGCTGGACTTGTAGTCGGACGGAACGGAAAGCGTCAGAGGACCGTTCTGCGCATCCGCGGTCAACCCGGTTCCGCTCCAGGTCGTCCCTTTCAGGTTTATGGAGATCGGTCCGTTCTCGGTATGAATGCGCACGTTTCCGCTGCTTCCCGAGATGGTGATGGGGCCATTCGCCGCTCGGATGTCAGCATCGCCCGAAAAATCACGCAAGGTGATCGGGCCGTTCGTGGCCCGCGCGGTCAATTTGCCGTCCACGCCGTAGAGAGAGAGCGGGCCGTTGGCCGTCTCAAGATCGATGACCGAGGCTTTCGGAGCGCGAATGAGCAAATAAACAGTCCAATCGCCCTCATCACTCGGCCCGTTGGTCGAAACCTCACCGTTCTGGATATTAAGCGTCATTTGGGCCAGGATTCGTTGTGCACCGCCATCGTAGTTTGCGGCAAACTTGCAGGACGTTACGGAATAGGTGTCTTTATCCCAGCCTTGCACCTGAACGCCTCCATTTGTGTGCGGGCGAACGCGAAGAGTGGACGCATCGGCTTTCGTTACCGTGCGTTCTTCTGATTCCATGACGGCGTCGCGGTCGTCGAAACGCACATGAAGGTCAGAGCAATCCGTTGCAGGCTCATGATGGCCGCCGGACATGCTTACCGAGTGACGACGGTCCCAATCGGTCCAGCCTGGTTCGGCGGGAATCGCCGGGACAGCGGGAGCGGGCGGCATTGCCAGCATGGGGGGCATAGGTGGCATCGCCGGAGCTGGCGGTGCGGGAGGCTCGCTTGGTGCCGCGGCGTAGACCGGAACACTCGGCGGCAAAGGAGGAACTGGTGGGACGGGAACAGCAGAGGGAGGCGTAGGCGCAGTTGGAGGCGTCGGCGCGTCCTGGGCAGCCAGAACAGTCACTACGTAGAATCCGCACGCAGCGGTCACCAATAGCAGAAGAATACCAAGGCGCGATTTCATGGACAAACCCTCCCTGGTTATATAGACGAACAAGACCTCCATCGGTTTGATAAATTCACAGACAAAACCAGCCAGAAATGGGACACCTATGCCGGGCAGGCCGCTGGCTCCGCTCCGCCGCGCTTAAAGGAGGCAGTTCTCCTTGATTTGAAAGGTGTTATTTTCTTACGGCTTGCACCGGGAGGCGAGCGGGCGTAGATTGCGAGCGAAAGAGCAGCAAAATGGAGGTTCCCATGCATGAATCACATTTCGACCCGCTGCGACGGAGCACGAAGACGTTTGTGGCGTCCTGTCAGAAGAACCAAACCGCAGCAGCCAGACAGCCCGTATTTTTCGCAGTGGCGGTCTTTGTCTGCTTCGCTGTTCCGGGATGGGCTCAGGCGCCGCCACAATTGCCCGACGGGAACGGGAAGGACACTGTCCAGAGGGCCTGCGCCTCCTGCCACGCGCTCACCACGGTAATCAACGCTGGCCACAATCGCGGCGAGTGGACATCGGTGCTGAACATGATGGTGACCGCCGGAGCGCCCGTGCCGAAAGACCAAATCGCGACGGTGACGGATTATCTGGCGAAGAACTTTCCGGAGAGACCGGCACCTGAGGCGGTCGTAATTCCCGGAAGCGTCGAGGTTTCCATCAAGGAATGGCAGGTGCCAACGGTTGGCTCCAGGCCGCACGATCCAGCGTTCGCACCCGATGGCTCGGTCTGGTATACCGGCCAGATGGCTAATGTGCTTGGGCGGTTCGATCCCAAGACGCAGCAATTCAAGGAATATCCATTGAAGACGCCAGCGTCCGGTCCTCACGGACTCGTGCCGGATAAAGACGGGAACATCTGGTTCACGGCAAACTTTAAGGCCTACATCGGCAAGCTCGACCCGAAGACGGGCGATGTGACCGAATATCCAATGCCCGATCCGCAAGCCAAAGATCCTCACACACTGCTGTTTGCGCCGAACGGAAACATCTACTTTACTGTCCAGGGCGGGAACATGGTGGGCAGGCTAAATCCGAAAACGGGGGCAGTCAAGGTGGTCAGTTCGCCCACAGCGAAGTCGAATCCGTATGGAATGGTGGTGAGTTCTAAAGGCGTTCCCTTCTTCGTCGAGTTTGGGAGCAACAAAGTGGCCAGCCTCGATCCGGACACGCTGGCTATTCACGAGTATGTATTGCCGCATGTGGATTCGCATCCCCGGCGCGTGGCGATTACGCCGGACGATGCGATTTGGTATTCGGACTATTCGCGCGGCTATCTGGGGCGGCTCGATCCAAAAACGGGCAAAATTTCCGAGTGGGCGTCACCTGGCGGGCCGCGCTCCAGGCCTTACGGCATTACTGCGGTTGGAGACGTCATCTGGTACAGCGAATCGAACACCAGGCCCAATACAGTTGTGCGCTTTGACCCCAAGACGGAGAAATTCCAAACGTGGATCATTCCGTCCGGCGGAGGCGTGGTGCGGAACATGGTGTCCACTCCCGATGGCAACTTGTGGCTGGCCTGCAGCGGCGTGAACGGGATTGCGTTTGTTGAAGTAAAAAATTCGGCAAAGATGACGTCTCTCAAGTGACCCGCGGGGCGAGTCAGCTCATGCGTCACTGAGAATCGCGTCTGAGAATTACTGCTGCCAATCGCAATCCAGCATGCCCGTGCTCCCGATTGGGGGGCCGTCAGGCGGTTCGACGGGTGGCGTTAGGTCGATGCGCCTGGGATCTTTCTCAAACAATTCAATTTCTCGCACAGCGAAGGAGACGTGCGCTTGATCGAGAATTTCTTGTCTCGCACTCAACGGCGCATTGAGCCAGTCCTTCAGTATGTGCAGCTTTAGTGAGGCCATCGCACGAACGGAGTCTCTGGCGTGGTCATTGGCGGAAAGCGCCATCAAGTCGTACAGAACGACGTCGTCAACGGTGTTAGCAATTTCTCCGGTATAGCCCTTGCCATGCGGCGCTTTCCACGTGGCGCTAAGGACGGCGTCGAGGACTTCCTCCAGGCCTGGGTTTTCGGGGTTGCGGGCGTGGAACTCAACGAGGCGCGCGGCGCGCTCCGGATTAAACAGAAACTGGAGCGTGTGCTGCGCGGCGGATTCCGCGGGAGCGAGCGCATCAAACACAGGGCTCGTGTGGATCTTGAAATCCTCACGATCGCGCGCGTATTCCGGCGGACGAGGCGGAATGATTTTTAGCAAGGATTCCTGAAGCGCAAGCGCTTCCGGTTTGAGGGTAGCTAGCACGGCCGCGAGGGCCCGCCGCTGCTCGGCCGGTGCGACAATTTGCGTGGGAACCTCTCCATCACCGCGCAAGGCAAATGTATAGTCCATTCCTCCGACGAGTTTGCTGGCGGCTTCCACCTGATAGCGGTGGTACATGTAGATGGGCGCCAAAACATCTTCGATAGTCGCGAGGGGCGCACCCTGGCGAACATTGTTCTCGCCCAAGCGGCGCAACGCCGCGGCGCGAACCAGCATGATGCGGTTCAGCTCGTCGACAGCATTCGATCCGCTATCCCAAAGATGAGCAACGCTGCTGGAAGAACCGGCGGGGCGGGCGTCCTGGTCCGTCAAGTAGCGAAGTCCGCGGCCGAACGCATCGATCAGGATTTTGTTCAGTATCGCGTGCTCGTCGGCGCCCGGCGCGAAATCGCTGTAACCCCAAGTGATGGATACTTTGTCCCAATCGCCGATGCCCGTGGCGTAAGCGTCGGAAAGATCGGGCGTGCCGTCGGCGGCGAGCTTTACAAGCGGCGGCGGGTAGTCCATCACGGATGAACGATTGATCGTGCTTGCCGAATAGTTGTGCATCAGGCCGAGCGTGTGACCGACTTCGTGCGCGGCCAGCTGGCGTAGCCGCGCGAGCGCCATTTCCATCATTTTGGGCGAAACCGGTTTGCCTTTTTCATAGGGAGCCAACAGGCCCTCGGCAATCAGATAGTCTTGGCGCACGCGAAGCGAACCGAGCGTGACGTGCCCTTTGATGATTTCGCCGGTGCGCGGATCGATGACGGCCGCGCCATAAGACCAGCCGCGCGTGGCGCGATGCACCCATTGGATAATGTTGTAGCGCAGATCCATAAGGTCCGCGCCTTCGGGCAGCATCTCTACGTGGAAAGCGTTCTTGTACCCCGCAGCTTCAAACGCCTGATTCCACCAGCGCGCACCTTCCAGCAGCGCGGAGCGAATCGGCTCAGGCGCGCCGCGGTCGAGATAGTAAGTAATGGGCTGCACGGGTTCGCTCATAGCAGCGTTGGGATCTTTTTTCTCGAGCCGGTGTCGCGCGGTAAAGCGCTTGACGATTGGCTCGCTGACCGGCGTGGCGTAGTCCAAGTAGGCGATGCCGAAAAAGCTGGAGCGAGGATCATAAACGCGCGGCTTGTAGCCCGGCGGGGGAAGTTGCACAAAGGAGTGATGCTCGCGAACAGTGATGGATTCGGGCGAAGGCGTCACCTCGCGGACCCAGGGGCCGGGTTCGTCTCCGGCAAAGGTCAGCGTGGCTTCGATTTCCGTGTTGAGAGGAAAGTTTTTGGTCTGCGGAAGATAGATCGCGCAGCGCGAGGGATCGAGCTTGTAAGTCCCCTGCTTCGTACGGCGAAGTGTCGCGGGAATGCCGTGAGCGTCGCGCGAGAAAAAATCCGTGGCGTCGACGAGTGCGTGGCCGTTTTCTTCGGCGGCAACCGTAAAGCCCCAAAGCGCCGATTCCGCGAAGGAGTCGTGCACGGCGCGTCGCTCGTCCGCGTCGCTGGTCACCGCGCGGTATCCGAGATTTTCCTCGATGAGCAAAACCTTGGGGCCGCTGCGTTCAAACCGGACGATACCCGTTTTGCCAAGCTGGCCGCGGTCGAGACCAATGTCGTTCGAGCCGATGCCCGCCGGAAGGCCGCTCTGGTAAAGGAATTCCGTGCTCCACTTGTCGATTTCGAGCCATAGCTTGCCCTGCTTGGCGTCCCAATAAAGATTGAAATAGCCGGGAAACTTCTGCGCGCCAGCGGTTTTCTCGCTGATGGATGGCGTCTGAGATGCATCCGGATAAGCGGCGAGACAAGCCGATGGTCGTAAGAGAAAACAGAGCACAAACAAGGAACGAGAAGCTTTCAGCATTTTCAGCGCCTCCGAATGGAAGGAACGTTTTACAACAAAAGACGCTTGGCGCGGAGGAAAATCCTGTCTGCTATACTTGATTGAAATCGCGAGTAACGCAAACGTGCAAAAACTTCGCATATCCATTGTGCAGTACTTGAACACCGCGCCGCTGGTCTGGGGCTTTACGAACGGGCCGCTCGCCGGGAAATACGATTTGTCATTCACCGTGCCGTCGCAATGCGCGGAGGCGCTGCGCATCGGTGCGGCGGATATCGCGATCATTCCGGCGATTGAGTATCAGCGCATTCCGAATTTGGTGGTTCTGCCGGACTTGGCAATCGCGTCTCAGAATCGCGTGCGCAGCTTGTTGATCATCGCTAAGAAACCGATCGAGCAGGTCCGCAGCATCGCGCTCGACCGTAGTTCGCGCAGCACGCAAGCGCTGACGCGAATCCTGGCCGCTGAACACTGGAACATCGATCCTGAGTTTTTTGAAACCGAGCCTGATCTGCGCATGATGCTCGAGAAGGCCGACGCCGCGATGATCATCGGCGACCCCGCATTGCGGATTTCCATCGCGATCGAGAAAAAGAGCACGGTCGGCCCGCAAGGGCGCGCGATATGCCAAGCAGCTACGCTGGGGATGACGAGCGCCGAGATTTTTCATGTCTATGACGTGGTCGGCGAATGGCGTAAATTCTCGAGCCTTCCTGCGGTGATGGCCATCTGGGCCGCAAGGCCGGAAGTCGTAACGCCGGAAGTGCTCGCGGACTTCACCGCCTCGCGCAACTTCGGGTTAACGCAGATCGCGGCCATCAGTCTTGAAGCTGCGCGCGAACTGGAGTTGCCGCAACAGGCGCTCGAATCCTATTTGCGCCACAACATCGATTTTTCTCTCGGGGAAGAAAACCGCCGCGGCCTGGAACGATATTTTCATGAGGCCGGAAAATTAGGGCTGATCCCCAGAGACAAAAAGATTGCCTGGGCGACTGCAACGAAAGAAACTGCCCAAGTTTCGGCCAAGTAGGGGCACGACATGTCGTGCCCGTCCGGGAACTGCGATTAGAGATTAGACGCCGCGTCCGCTAGAATAAAAGGGCCGCGACACGAAGGAATCACGTGGGACTGACCAAACAAGAAGCGATCGAAATGCTGCAATCCGACGACCTAGTGGGCGTCGGGATGGCCGCGCACCAAATGCGCCTGAAAAAAAATGATCCGCGCGTCGTGACCTACCAGATCGACCGCAACATTAACTACACTAATTTTTGTACGGAGTACTGCTCGTTCTGCGCGTTCTACCGGCCCCTCGGCGCAAAGGACGGCTACATACTCTCTTTCGAGACCATCTACGAGAAAATCGAAGAGATGCTTGAGCTGGGCGGCACAGGTATTTTGCTGCAAGGCGGCCTGCATCCGGACCTGCAAATCGGCTACTACGAAAATCTCCTCCGCTCGCTCAAGGCGCGCTTTCCGCAAGTGCACCTGCACTGTTTTTCCGCGCCCGAAATCCTGTGCATCGCGGAAGTCAGCGAGCTGAGCGTCCGCGAAACCATACAACGCTTGATGGACGCGGGCCTGCAGTCCATTCCCGGAGGCGGCGCGGAAATTCTCGACGACGAAATTCGCGGGAAAATTGCCCGCCTGAAGTGCACTAGCGATGATTGGGAGGAAGTCCACCGAGTCGCGCACTCCCTCGGTCTGCGCACCACCGCCACGATGATGTTCGGCTGCGGCGAAGAGCTTCGCCACCGCGTGAATCATCTCGAACGCCTGCGGCGGATTCAAGAAGACACCGGCGGGTTCACGGCGTTCATTCCCTGGATGTTCGCGGCGGAAAATACAGCCCTCGGCAAAAAAGTGCAGGAAACGACCGCGGTCGATTACCTGAAAACGCTGGCCGTGAGCCGGTTGTACCTCGACAACATCGACCATATTCAGTCGAGTTGGCTGACACCCGGCATCAAAGTCTGCCAGGTAGGCCTGCAGTTCGGCGCGGACGACGTCGGCAGCATCCTCATTGAAGAAAACGTTGTGTTCGCCGCCGGCGTGAAAAACCGCACCAACGAAAACGAACTACGCCGCATCATTTCCGATGCAGGATTCGTCCCCGCGCAACGCGATACGCTCTATCGCTCTTACGCGCTGAAATAACTCCAAGAAAATCCAGCCGCTATTTTGGCGGGGTTGGGCGCTTCAGAGGACGAAGTACGATTTGCACTTCGGTCCCATCGGGGAGATCGATATCTTCCAGCGGATAAAGAATCCCGCTGCGGAATCGCGCCTGAATCCAGCGCGGACCGGGTTTGGCGTCAGGCGCCGCAGTTTTCGCAGGCGCTCCGGGGGCGCTGGGAACGCCGGAAGTTTCGTCGAGCGCTTCGTTGGCAAGGGCATCCGCTTCGCGGTTTTGCTCGCGGTAGACGTGGTCGATCCTGAAGGATTCAAAACCCATCGACATTTTCTTCGCGCGTTCGAAAA
>Ga0209736_1000557_pt1 | contig 11888 bp, 8 predicted proteins | sample BlaSpr_A8_Ref_M3_FD_187992 | JGI IMG/M metagenome (GOLD analysis project Ga0209736, IMG submission 187992) | Forest soil microbial communities from Thunder Bay, Ontario, Canada - Black Spruce, Ontario site 2_A8_Ref_M3 (SPAdes) (version 2) | ecosystem: Environmental > Terrestrial > Soil > Boreal... | reverse complement strand
CGGGAATTGGCGGCATGCGTCATGGATGCGCAGCGCGACGTCGCTGTGGTTCAGCGGCAAGCCACGCTGGTTCAATCGGCGCTGAGCGAGCTCATGCGCTCGACGCGCAATGCCCACGTGGTCGAGCCGGTGCGCCTTCCCGACCTGGTCGCGCAGACCTTGGAAATCGTTCCCGATACCTGCCGCCACCGGTTGGTGGTGGATAGCGATGAGTCGATGCGCAAGGTGGGGACGGTACAGGTGGCGCGCACGGTGCTGCGCCTGATCCTGCAGAACCTCATCATCAATGCCGCGGACGCCGTGCGGGATGCGGGCCGGGACAAGGGCGTGCTGCATTTTGCCGCCGAGATCATCCGGGACGCGGACAGCGAACATTTGCATTTGCATTGCAAGGACGACGGCGTCGGCATCGCCGCCGCCAATTTAGAGCGCGTATTCGACAAGGATTTCTCCACCAAATCCCGCGAAACCAACTACGGCATCGGACTGCATTGGTGCGCCAATGCGATCGGTGCGCTGGGCGGGCGGATCTGGGCGGCGAGCGAGGGTCCTGGTTTGGGTGCGTCGATGCATTTGATGCTGCCGTTGCCGGCTCGGGATAGCCGGTCGATTGCCTGAAGTTGAGGTTGCCCGTGTCCGACAAGAAGAGATTGCCGATTCGTGTTCTCATCGCCGACGACGAAGCCGAGGTGCGCGATGCCTATCGGCATATCCTGTCCGATGCGGACATGAGCAGCGAAACCGCCGTGTTTCATAATTTGCGCGAGCGGCTTTTCAGCAAGGCCGCGCAGGATCAATCGGCGAGAAATCTCTCGGCCGGCGATACGACGTTCCTGCCGGTCTTCTGCGACGGAGCGGAGGCGGCGGTGGCCGCCGTGCGCGACGCGCTCGGCGCGGAAGAGCCTTTTGCGGTGGTGTTTCTCGATATGCGAATGCCGCCGGGTCCCGACGGTGTTTGGGCCGCGGCGCGGATACGGGAACTCGATCCGGCCGTGGAGATCGTCATGTGCACGGCCTACTCGGACATCGATCCGCGCGATTTCGGCGTCATGGTGCCGCCGGAAGAGAAGATCTCCTATTTGCAAAAGCCGTTTCATCCACAAGAAGTCCGGCAGATGACGATTTCACTGTCCAGCAAATGGCGGTCGGAACATCGCATCGTGAAACTGGCTTACTTCGATGCCCTGACCGGGCTGCCGAACAGAGAACAGCTGCGGAATCGCTTGAGCAGTGCGTTGGCCGCGGCCAAGCAGCACAAGCGAATGCTGGCGGTGCTCTATTTGGATCTCGACAATTTCAAGAGGGTGAACGATACGCTGGGCCATGCCGTCGGCGACGAACTGCTGTGCCTGGTCGCGGCTCGTCTACGCAGTTCATTGCGCTCGGACGCCACGGACGACGAATCGCCCGCTTCCCGGTCGAATCACATCGGCCGCCTCGGCGGCGATGAATTCATCGTGATACTGCCCAATATACGCGCCGCGGAGGATGCGGCTTCGATTGCGGCGCGCCTCATCGCCGAACTGCAGGAACCGATGCATCTCGCGCTGCACAGTTTGGTGGTCACGCCGAGCGTCGGCGTCGCCATGTTCCCCGCGGACGGCGTGGAAGTGGATGGTTTGCTGCGCAATGCGGACCTTGCCATGTATTTCGCAAAGCGGAAGGGCCCCGGAATGGTGGCGTTTTTCGACGCCTCGATGAACGACGCGGTGCTGCGCCGATTTACCCTGGAGGCCAAATTGCGCGGTGCCATGGAGCGCGGCGAGTTCGCTTTGCACTATCAGCCGCAATTCGACGTGCGTACGGGAGGGGTTTCCGGGATGGAAGCGCTGCTGCGCTGGACCAACGACGAGTTGGGCGCGGTGGCGCCCGCGGAATTCATTCCGGTGGCCGAAGAGACGGGATTGATCTTGAGCATAGGCGAATGGGTTCTGCGCGCTGCATGCCGGCAAGCCAAGAGCTGGGTCGACGAGGGTTTGCCCGTGGCTCGCATGGCGGTCAATGTCTCGGGCCAGCAATTCGTGCTCAAGGACTTTCCGCAATTGGTGGCCGCCATCATCAAGGAGACCGGAATCGAACCCTCCATGCTCGAGCTGGAAATCACCGAATCCGTGGTCATGAAGGACGAGGAGTGGGCCGAGCAGGCGCTGGCGCAATTGAAGGCGCAAGGCGTGATGCTGGCCATCGATGATTTCGGAACGGGCTATTCGAGCTTCGGCCGGCTGCGGCACTTTGCCGTCGATCGATTGAAAATCGACCGCTCGTTCATGACCAGCCTCATCGATTGCAGCGACGATCGGGCGATCGCCGCCGCGATCATCGCGATGTCGCGGTCGCTGCGGATCAATGTGACCGCGGAGGGCGTCGAGAGCTTTCCGCAGCTGCTGTTCCTTCAAGAGCACGAATGCCACGAGGCGCAGGGCTTTCTGTTCAGCCGCGCACTGCCGGCGGCCGACGCGCACAAGCTGCTGCGCCGGGCCGTCGAGGCCTCGGGGGGCACCCGCACGCAGCGCTTGAGGTCGTTGATCGGATAGTAAGCGCGGCCGGGGCGCCTTAGCTTCACGGCGGCGGATGGTGCAGGATCCAATGCCGCGCGATGGCTTCCCGGCTGCACAGCCAAACTCCCTCGTGCCGCTGCATGTGATCGAGCAACCGGGCCAACGCGCCGATCCGGCCGGGACGCCCGATGATGCGCGCGTGCAAACTGATGGTCATCATCCGTGGGCGGCCTTCGTTTCCCGATCGGTACAGCCAGTCGAACGCGTCGCGGCAGTAGCTGAAGAAATCGTCGCCGGTGGCGAAGTCGCCGCCGCGCTGCAAGCGGCTGTCATTGGTGTCGAAGGTATGCGGCATCACGAGATGCGCGCGCCCCTCGACGCGGACCCAGTAGGGGAGGTCGTCGTTGTAGGCGTCGCTGTCGTACAGGAATCCGCCGGTCTGCACCACCAGCCGGCGCGTGCTGAGGCTCGGCCGGCCGGTGTACCAGCCGAGCGGCCTGCGGCCGATGAGACGCGTGATGACCTCGATATTGCGCAGCATGTCGGCACGCTCCACGTCTTCGGCCACGCGTTGGTAGTCGATCCAGCGCTGGCCATGACAGGCGACTTCGAAGCCGCTCTCCACGATTTGCGCGGCGGCCTCGGGATTGCGCTCCAGCGCCATTCCGACGGCGTAGATGGTGGCGTCGACCCGGCGCTCACGCAGAATTCGCATGATTTCCCAGAAGCCGACGCGGCTGCCGTATTCGAAATTCGATTCGACGTTGAGATTGCGCGCGCCGGAAAGGGGCTCGGCGCCGAGGTCGGTCAGAACGGATTCCGAATGGGCGTCGCCGTGCAGCAGGCAGCTCTCGCCGCCTTCTTCATAGTTCAACACGACGGACACAGCCACTCTAGCCTCGAGCGGCCAGCGTGCATGAGGCGGCCTTGGACCATAGCCCACAAGATCGCGCGGATAGGGATCGGTCGGACTCATGGGTCGTAACCGGCACGGCGTTGCGTCGTGATCCAGTCCATATAGGCATGCAGCGCCTCGCGCACCGGGCGCGGCTTCCAGCCGGTTTCGGCATGGATGCGCGAAACATCGTAGGCGCCCCACATGCCGTCCCGAAGGCTCGCGTCCTGCAGAATATCGGCATCGCTCGCCGCCGTGATCTCACCGTGGAAGCCCGGCGCCTTCTCCGCCGCCCAATCGATGAGGTCGCTTAACGTCGCGGTTGCGCCTGCGGCGATGTTGTAGGCGCCGTAACGCAGCGCCGGCGCGTGCAGCAGCGAGACGATGGCGCGCGCCACGTCCTCGACGTGAACGTAGTCGCCCACCGCGGCGAGAGTATTGACGCGCACCCGTTGCACACCGGCCGCGGCCAGATGGGCGATGCGATTCGGCACGTGCCGGAAATTGCGGCTCGGCGTGACTCGGTCCATGGTTCCGTACACCGATGACGGGCGCACGGACGCCGTCGAAAGGCCGAAGAGATTCCCATAGCGTTCCGTGATCAGCTCCGAGGCCAGCTTCGAGATGCCGTACAGCCGCCGCGGCATCACATAACCGTCCTCGGGCAAAGGCTCGCCGGGACGATCCGGACCGTGATGCTTATAGACGGCACCGGAGCTCACATAGATGAACCTCTGCAGCTTCGGCAATGTGCGCGCCCAATCGAGCATGGCCACCGTCCCCATGACGTTGACGTCGATGACGCGGCCGGGGTTTTCCGCTTCCGGTTCGCGCTTGGCCTCGGCGGCCGTGCCGCGCGATAACGGTGTTACCGTGGCGCCGTGCACGATGTGAGTGATGTCGTGGCCGCCGAGCATGGTCCGCCAGGCGTCCGGCCGGGTCACGTCGGCGACCACGAGGTCGAGGCGGTCCGCCACATCGCCAAAATAGCGCAGGGCCGCGGCGTCCGGCGCGGCTGCATCGAGCACCACGAGGCGCTCACCGGGATGGGCATCGAGCCAAAACCGCCCGAGCACACTCATGACGAAGCCCGTCGCACCGGTGACCAGCAATGTCATGTGAGCGGAAAGTTCATCAGCAGCCCGAGCAAGGCCCGCGCCGCGATGCCGAAGTCGTCCAGCGTCATTGCTTCATCCGGATTGTGGCTGCCGTGTTCGTTGCGCACGAAGATCATACCCGTCGGAACGCCCATTTTTGCAAATACCGCGGCGTCGTGGCCCGCGCCGCTGGGCATTTCGTACGGGCGCTCGAGGTGGCTCCGCAAGGCGGCGCGCAGCCGACTATCCATCACGGCCGGCGGCGAGTCGCTGGTGGCGCCGAGATCGAAGCTGACGCGATACTCCCTGCCGACCCTTTGCGCGGCCTGGCGCGCTTCGGCGGCGACGGCATTCATCGTGGCATCGGACACGCTGCGCACGTCGATGACGAAATGCGTCTCGCCGGCGATCTTGCTGGGCCCGTGCAGTTTCGAGTCGGTGTATAGCTCACCGGAGGTGATCACGAGATCCGCGCCGGCCTGCTCCTGCTGCAGCCAAATCCCCTCTAAATGGTGCAGCAGTGCCACGGTGGCCGCGACCGCATCGCGGCGATGCGGACGATTGACGGCGCCGGAATGACCATACTGGCCGACGCAGCGGGCGTTGCGAAATCGCTTGCAGCCGCGGATACCGGTCACCACCGCGGCGGGCAGTTGCTCCGCCACCAGGGTCGGCCCCTGCTCAATGTGCAGCTCCAAGTAGGCGCGGATTTGCGACGGATCGAGCAATCGCCGCCGCTCGCGAATCGCCTGCGGATCGAAGCCGCGTTCTACCAGAGTGGCCTCGAGGCTGCGGCCGTTGTCCGATCGCGGTATGGCGAGGCACGCCGGGTCGAGCAGCCCGAATGCGCCGCCGCTCCCGAGATACGCAATGTCGAACCAGGCGGACTCCTCGGCGCGAATCCCCATGACCGTGATATCACAGCCGATTCGGATTCCGGCTTGCCGCAGCGAGGACACCACGCAGAGGCCGGCGACGACGCCCGCCGCCCCGTCGTAGTTGCCCCCTTGCGGGACGCTGTCGAGGTGCGAGCCTATGATGATGCGCGGCGCGAGGCGATCGCGTCCCGGCAGCGTCATCATCAAATTGCCGATGGCATCGATCGAAACTTCCAGACCCATCGATTCGGCCGCCGCCCGCATGATGTCGTGCGCCGCCTGCTCGCCCGCGCCGTAACTGTCGCGAACGATGCCCGGTTTGTTGCGAGTCGCCCGCTCGAGACTATCGAACAGCGCTGCCGCCAGCTTAAGATCGGGTTGGACTCGTTCGCTCAGCATAGTGTTTCAGGTATGGTAACCCATACCAAAGGGATTCAAGATGTCCAGTTCACTTGCCGGAAAGGTCGCCGTCGTCACCGGCGCGAGCTCAGGAATTGGCCGCGCCATCGCCGCAAGCTTTGCCGCGGAGGGAGCCACCGTCGTCATTGCCGATGTGGTGACGGAGCCGCTCGAGGGCGGCGAGTCGACTCTCGATCTCATCGTGCGCAGCGGCGGTTCGGCGTTCTTCGAGAAGACCGACGTCGGCAGCTGGAATGACGTCGATGGGTTGATCGGCAGGACAGTCGCGCGTCACGGCCGGCTCGACGTGATGGTGAACAACGCGGCGATCTTCTCCGGGACGGCGCTGCTCGAGACGAGCGCCGCACAATGGGAAAGAGTCTTGGCGGTCAATCTGACCGGCATGTTCTACGGCTGTAAGCGCGCCATCCAACAAATGGTCACGCAGGAACCGCGCCATGAAGTGCGCGGGCGCGTCATCAATTTGGGATCGCAGCAGGGGATCGTCACTGCACCGCGCGAAACTCCCTACGGCGTGAGTAAGGCCGGAGCGATTTACCTGACCAAGCAAATCGCCGTGGATTATGCGACGGATCTCATCGTCTGCAATTGCATTTCGCCCGGCAAGATCGTAACGGGGCAACCCGGGCTGCCCATGGATCCCGCGCTGCTCGACAACGCGCGGCGGCGGACACCATGGCCGCGGCTCGGCCGGCCTCAGGATATCGCCAACGCCGCCGTGTTCCTCGCCGGCGACAGCGCCACCTACATGACGGGCGCGAATCTCGTGGTCGACGGCGGATGGCTGGCGCGATAAGAATGCGGCTCGGCCGATTGGACTGCGAGGGATTTCAAACGGCCTTCTCCCGGGGGAGCACGCGGTCGCGCGCCGTCACGTAGCCCACGGCGCGCAGTTGATCCGCAACGATGGTTTTGCTTGCCATCCAGAAGTGATACACGGCCCAGAAGCCGGTGGGCGCCAGCACCAGGAGCGCGAGGCGCAGCGAGCGCGCGTCCGCTCCGCCGGCGCCCGCGAACCAGTCGCTCAAGAGTCCGACGCCTTGAGGCGCAACGATCAGATTGAAGACGTTGCCCACGACCAAGGACCATGCCGTGAACATGGCGCGCATGCGGGGCGGCGCAAGATTTTGCATCAAACCCATGCACGGACCGATGTAGAAATAGATGGCCGGAATGAACATCCAGAACATGAGTTTGGCAACCCACAAGGAATGCGTCCAGTAGGCAATGAACGACGGAACGGTGGTCAATCCGACCCCCGCAGCCAATAGCCATACGACGCGCCGCGGATCGACCATGAAGGGCCGGGACAAGATCCAGGCAGTGCCGGCCGTCGCTGCGATGCCGCCCAAGAGATGGATATGCCCGGTGACCGCACCTGCTTCTCCGACATTGAGATGGTACGTGCGGATCAGATAGGTAGGCGTGAACCAAATAAGACCCCAACCCCACAGAGCGCACACCCCCGATCCCATGACCACATGAAATGCAGCCTTTTGGCGCCACAGGAAACGCAGCGACTCGAACAGCGGCGGCGCGGCGGCATCGGCCACCGCGTCCATCCGTCCGCGTGCCGGTTCACGAATGCTCAAATAAATGACCGCCCCCGCGATCACGCCCGGGATTCCCAGCGCGAGAAATGCCGCGCGCCAGCCGTAGGCGTGAGCGACCGCTCCGGCGAGGTCTGCGCCAAGCCAGGCGCCGATCGGCGCGCCGAGCGCGAATACACCGAGCGCCATAGGCCGGCGATCCGCCGGGAAATAATCCGCAATGATGGAGTTGGCGGGCGGTGTTCCGCCGGTTTCACCGATGCCGACGCCGATGCGCGCCGCCAAGAATTGCCAATAGTTTCGCGACACTCCGCATAGGGCGGTGAGGCCCGACCAGGCGATCAGGGAGGCAGCCAGAATATTCCGGCGGTTGGCGCGATCGGCCAACCAAGACATCGGAATCCCGAAGAACACGTAGAAAAACCCCAGCGGCACTCCCGTCAGAAAGCCCACGCCACCGTCCGTCAACTTGAGATCCAAGCGGATCGGCTCAAGCACGGTCGAAACCACATACCGGTCCGCAATACTGATGGCGTAGACCAGGCACATCACGATCACGACGTACCAGCGTTCGACCACGAGACCGCTAGCCAGGCTCTTTGACAAATACCACCAGGCGGTTGTTCGCCGGCAGATCATGATCCGCGTCCACACGCAGACCGTACTGCCCGGCAAGCGCGGTCACGTCCTCAAGGTCGCGCATGCCCGATTGCGGGTCGCGTTCCTGCAACATCCGGTCGAAATCCCGGTTGCTGTCCGATGTGTAGCGGCCGGCGTAGCGAAACGGGCCATAGATGCACAGCACTCCACCCGGCGCGAGGACGCTGCTGCTGCCGTGGAACAAGGCCTCCACCTCGGGCCACGACATGATGTGCAGGGTGTTCGCCGTGAACATGGCATCGACGCTGCGCAGCGGCCAGACGGCTTGACGGACGTCGAGCAGCGTGGGCACGCGCAGATTGAGGGGCCCTTCCAGCTTCACGCGCTCCGTCAAGTCCGCAAGGTAAGGCAATTGCTCCGTGGGGTGCCAGGTCAGCCACTCGAGCGCCCGGGCGAAATGCACGGCATGCTGGCCCGTGCCGCTGCCGATTTCCAAAACCTGCGTGCGGCCCGCAAAACAGCCGCGCAACACTTCGAGGATGGGTTCCTTGTTGCGCTCGCAGGCTGCGGAGAACGGAAGCATACTGAGCCCGATCTTACTATATAGTGTCGCCCCCGGCTGGTTTGGCTGCCCAAGGAGATTTTCGATGGCGATTTCCATGTACGATTTTTCGATTCCGGTACTGACGCGCGGCTTGACGAATCTATCCGCCATTCTCGACAAAGCGGCAGCGCACGCCGCGGCGAAGAAATTCGATCCCGCCGCGCTCGCCCAGTCGCGGCTTTACCCGGACATGTATCCGCTCGTGCGCCAGGTGCAAATCGCGTGCGACACCGCCAAAGGCGCGGCGGCGCGCTTGGCCGGGATCGAAGTGCCGAAGCACGAAGACAACGAGGCGACTCTTGCGGAATTGAAGGCGCGGATCGCGAAAACCGTGGATTTCCTGAAGTCGGTAAACCGGGACCGGCTGAAAGACGCCGAAAGCCGCGATATCGAAATCAAGTTCCCGAACGGATCGTGGAAATTCACCGGCATCGCGTATTTGGCCGATTTCGTGCTGCCGAATTTCTACTTCCATGTCAGCATGGTCTACGCATTGCTGCGCAAAAGCGGCGTTGAAATCGGCAAGGGCGATTTCCTCGGGGAGCTTCAGTAGCCGGCGGCCACGCCGCTAGGCGAGCTGTTCGACCAACTGTTCGACGCGGGTAAACAGTTTCTCTTCGGTGCGAGCGTCGTGGATGAAGCGTAATTTCAGCGGACCGTCGAGACGGTACTCCTTCGGCTTTCCTTGGATCAATTTGAGCACGCGTTTCGGATCGACCTTGTTCGTTTCCTCGAAGATGAAATAACCGCTGCCCGCGCCGGCGTCGATCTTGCGTATCCCGAGTTCCGCGGCGCGTAACTTGAGCCGCGTTGCGCGAAATAGCGACTGCGCGAATTCCGGCATCGGTCCGAAGCGGTCGATCATCTCGACCTTCATTTCGTCGAGTTCTTCGCGCGACGGCGCGCTGGCGATGCGCTTGTAGAGCACCAGCCGTAAATGCACGTCCGGAACATAATCCTCGGGGATCAGCACGGGCACATGCAGTTCAACCTCGGGCCCGGCGTCGAGCGGCCGCTCCAGGTCGGGCTGCTTGCCGGATTTCAGCGCCGAAACGGCACGCTCCAGCAATTCCATGTACAGGTTGTAGCCGATCTCCTCAATCTGGCCGCTTTGCTCGTCGCCCAAGAGTTCGCCGGCGCCGCGAATTTCGAGATCGTGGGTGGCCAACGTGAATCCGGCGCCGAGTTCCTCGAGCGATTCCAGCGCTTCCAGGCGCTTGAGCGCATCGGCGGTCATCGCTTTGCGCGGCGGCGTAATCAGGTACGCGTAGGCCCGATGATGCGAGCGCCCGACGCGGCCCCGCAATTGGTGTATTTGCGCCAATCCAAACCGATCCGCGCGATCGATGACGATGGTGTTCGCCGTGGGCACGTCGATGCCGCTTTCGATGATGGTCGTGCAGACGAGAACGTTGAAGCGCCGATGGTAAAAGTCGAGCATGAGCTGTTCCAAATCGCGTTCGCGCATCTGCCCGTGGCCCACGGCGACGGTCGCCTCCGGCACGAGTTTGCGGATCGCCTGCGCGGTTTTCTCGATGGTCTCGATCGTGTTGTGCACGAAGTAGATTTGCCCGCCGCGGCGAATCTCGCGCAAGCTCGCTTCGCGAACCACGGTTTCATTCCATTCCAGAACGAAGGTCTTCACGGCCAGGCGTTCCGCGGGCGGAGTCGTGATCAGCGACAGGTCGCGCAGTCCGCCCATGGCCATGTTCAGGGTGCGCGGGATCGGCGTCGCGGTGAGTGTGAGAACGTCCACTTCGGTGCGCAAGGCCTTCAACTTTTCCTTGTCGCGTACGCCGAAACGGTGTTCCTCGTCGATCACCACCAGACCCAGATCCTTGAAGCGCACCTTGCCCTGCAGCAGGCGCTGCGTGGCGATGACTATATCGACGCTGCCCGCGGCGACGCCGGCGAGGATCCCCTCGGCTTCCTTGTTGCTGCGAAATCGCGACAGGCTCTCGGTGCGGACCGGCCAGTCGGCAAATCGGTCGACGAAGGTCGTGTAGTGTTGCTGGGCGAGCAGGGTCGTCGGCACCAGAACCGCGACTTGCTTGCCGGCTTGCACGGCCACGAAGGCGGCGCGCAGCGCGACCTCGGTCTTGCCGAAGCCGACGTCGCCGCAGATGACCCGGTCCATGGGCTTGTCGGATTTCAAGTCGCTCAGCACCTCAACAATCGCGGTGGCTTGGTCGGCGGTCTCCTCGAACGGGAAGCCGGCTTGAAAGGCGCGGTAGTCGGCTTCGTCGGCCGCCATTTGCGTGCCTTGCCGCGCCGCGCGGCGCGAATACAGATCCAAGAGTTCGGCGGCCACATCGCGTATGCGCTGCGCCGCCTTGCGCCGCGCCTTCTGCCATTGCTCGCCGCCGAGCTTGTGCAGCGGCGCGGTCTCGGCCGGCGCGCCCGTGTAGCGCGACACGAGGTGCAGCGCCTGCACCGGGACGTACAGCTTGTCGCCGCCGGCATATTCGAGCACGAGGAACTCGCCGGTGTAACCGGCAACGTCCATGGTTTGCAGCCCGACGTAGCGTCCCACCCCGTAGGATTCGTGCACCACCGGGGCGCCGATGCGCAGGTCCGAAAGCTCCTTGAGTATCTTCGCCGGATCGCGCTCCGCATGGCGGCGCCTGCGCTCCTGGCGCGCGCGATCCCCGAACATCTGCGCCTCAGTGAGAATCTCGAGCGCGGGCGATTCCAGCCTCATGCCCGACACGGCGGCCGACACCGTAATTCCAAGGTTCAAGGAGCCGGCCATGAAGCTCGCAAAGTTGTCGAATATCTTCACCTGGACATCGCGGCTGCGAAGCAGGTCGAGCAGCAGTTCGCGGCGGCCGGCGGATTCGGCGGCGAGCAAGATCCGCGCGCGGCTTGCGTGGATATGCGCAGCCAATTCCGCCGCCGGCTGTTCGGCGCGCGGGTCGATGCGCACGGCGGCGGGTGCGGTGCTGGGGAAGTTTTGGGTGAGTCCCTGGGTCTCCGGGGGCCATTCGAACGTGTGCAGTTGAATCTGTTGCCGCGCCGCGTACTCCGCCAGGAATTCCGCGGGCATCATGTAGAGTTCCGCGGGATCCAGGATCGGACGGTGGCGGTCGTGGCGCAATTGTTCGTGGCGTAGGGCGATGTCGTTCCACAGAGTCTCCAACCGGGATACGGCGTCGTTCATGTCCACGAGGACGCTGTCCGGCGGCAGATACTCGAAAAGATGGGACGTGCGCTCGAAGAACAATGGCAAAAAGTATTCGATGCCGCCGGGCGCTATGCCGGCGCTCACGTCGCGATAGACCGCCTGCTCGGCCAGATCGCCGGTGAACCGCAACCGGTAGCGGCGGCGGAATTCGCGCACCGCGTC
>Ga0209736_1000555_pt1 | contig 11892 bp, 10 predicted proteins | sample BlaSpr_A8_Ref_M3_FD_187992 | JGI IMG/M metagenome (GOLD analysis project Ga0209736, IMG submission 187992) | Forest soil microbial communities from Thunder Bay, Ontario, Canada - Black Spruce, Ontario site 2_A8_Ref_M3 (SPAdes) (version 2) | ecosystem: Environmental > Terrestrial > Soil > Boreal... | reverse complement strand
GGCCTGTAAATATCTCTCTCGATGCGTGCATTTAACTTCTCTCCGGGACCCGCTGTGTTGCCCCTCGAGGTCATGGAGCAGGCGCGCGACGAACTTTTGGACTGGCATCACAGCGGCATGTCCGTCATGGAGATCAGTCACCGCAGCACGGCCTTCATGCAGGTTGCGGCCGAGGCCGAAGCGGATTTGCGCGATCTTTTGTCGATGCCGCGCAACTACAAAGTCCTGTTCGTGCAAGGCGGAGCGTCGGCGCAGTTCTCACTCGTTCCCTTAAACCTCGCGGCGCCGCATTCCACGGTCGACTACATCGATACGGGACACTGGTCCCGCAAGGCGATACTCGAGGCGGGTCGCTATGGCACGGTGCACCTCGCCGGCGATGCCGGCGGCGGCTACCTGCGGGTGCCGCCGCAGAGCGAGTTGCGGTTCAGCGCGGACGCGGCTTATGCGCATTACACGCCGAACGAGACCATCGGCGGAGTCGAGTTCGGATATGTCCCGGAGACGGGACGCGTTCCGCTCGTTGCCGATATGTCGTCGAGCATCCTGTCGCGGCCCATCGACGTCTCAAAGTTCGGGCTCATCTACGCGGGCGCGCAAAAGAACATCGGCCCCTCCGGTTTGACGGTGGTGATCGTGCGCGATGACCTCATCGGCCATGCACGGGCCGAGACGCCCCTCGTCTTCGATTACAAGGCGATCGCCGACAATCAATCCATGTTGAACACGCCGCCGACGTTCGCCTGGTACATGGCGGGTCTCGTGTTCAAGTGGCTGAAGAGCGCCGGCGGGCTGCCGGCAGCCGGCGAACGCAATCGCCTCAAGGCGGAGACCCTGTACGCGGCCATCGACGGCTCTCACCTCTACAAGAGCCCGGTCGCGAAGGATGCGCGCTCCCGGATGAACGTGACATTCACCCTTAAGCGGCCCGAACTGGATGCGGCGTTTCTCGCCGGGGCGGCCGCGGCCGGGCTGCACGGGCTCAAGGGACATCGTGTACAGGGTGGCATGCGCGCGAGCATCTACAATGCCATGCCGCTCGCCGGCGTCGAGGCACTGATCGCCTTCATGCGGGAATTCGAGCGCCGACACGCGTGAGGTAACGGGATGGCAAGCAACAGGACACCGCCGGGCAAGGGCCGGCCCCGCAAGCACCGGCCCCGCCAGCCACCAGCCGCTAGAGCGGCGCCCGGCAAGGCGGTTCCCGGGATAATGCCGTCCGGCGGCGGACTCGGGAATATCCGCGACAGCATCGATGCCATCGATGCGCGAATCCACGCACTGCTCAACGAACGCGCCCGCTACGCGCAGCTGGTGGGCATCTCCAAATCCGAATCCGGCAAGGCGGTGGATTTCTACCGCCCCGAGCGCGAAGCCGAAGTTCTGCGGATGGCGCTCGAACGCAATCAAGGGCCGCTGCGCGACGAGGAAATCGCACGGCTGTTTCGCGAGATCATGTCGGCCTGCCTGGCGCAGCAGGAGCCTCTCAAAGTCGCGTTCTTGGGACCGGAGGGCACCTTCACACAGGCCGCGGTGCTGAAGCACTTCGGCTCGTCGGTGCGGGCGCTGCCGTTGCCGGCGATCGACGAGGTTTTCCATGAAGTCGAAGGCGGCGTCGCGGACTTCGGCGTCGTGCCGATCGAGAACTCGAGCGAGGGCACCGTCAATCACACGCTGGATATGTTTCTGTCGTCGGCCCTCAAGATCTGCGGGGAGGTTGAGCTCCGGATCAACCATCATTTGATGGGCAGAATGACAGGCATCGACGCCGTCAAGCGCGTGTGCGCCCATGCGCAGGCACTGGCGCAATGCCGCGCCTGGCTGGATGAGCACCTCCCGGACGCGGAGCGGGTGGCCGTATCAAGCAACGCCGAGGGTGCGAGGCGCGCGCGCGATGAGCGCGGCACGGCGGCGATCGCGAGCCACGCAGCGGCCGAGATTTACGGGCTCACTCTGCTCGCCAATGAAATCGAGGACCGGCAGGACAATACCACCCGCTTCCTGGTGGTGGGCAGAAAGCTTTTCAGTGCGAGCGGCGTGGATCGCACCACGCTGCTGGTCTCCGCCGCGGACACCGATGATGCGGGGGCGCTGTTCCGGCTGCTCGAGCCGCTCGCCGAGCACCGGGTCAATATGACGCGCATCGAATCGCGTCCCTCCCGCAAACGCAAATGGGACTACGTGTTTTTCATCGATGTCGAAGGACACGTCAGCGATCCGCCGGTGGCCAAGGCGCTCGCGGCGCTCGAGGAGCGCGCCTCGCTGTTCAAAGTGCTGGGCTCGTATCCGCGGGCAGTGCTCTGACGGATGGCGCCCCCGACGCGCAAATTTGAGGCGCAGCCGGCGCGCAATGTGTCGGGTGCGGCCGCGGTCCCGGGCGATAAATCCATATCGCATCGCGCGCTGATGTTGTCCGGCATCGCGCAGGGCACGAGCGAAGTGACCGGCTTCCTGGCGAGTGAGGATTGCCTGGCTACTTTAACCGCGATGCGCGCCCTGGGAGTGACCATCCTGCAGCCGGGCGCCACGCATGTCGTGATTCAGGGAGTCGGTTTGCGCGGCCTGCGCGAGGCGGGCCGCGCCCTCGACATGGGCAATGCGGGAACGGCCATGCGCCTGTTCACCGGCCTATTGTCGGCGCAAGATTTCAATTCCCAACTGATCGGCGACGCATCGCTCATGAAGCGCCCGATGGAGCGGGTCGCGGCACCGCTGCGCGAGATGGGGGCCGATGTCCGTACCCGCAACGGCACGCCGCCGGTCGATATCGGCGGCGGACGCCGCCTGCACGGAATCGACTACCGGATGCCGGTGGCGAGCGCGCAGGTGAAGTCGGCAATTCTGTTGGCCGCACTGTATGCCGACGCGGCCACGACCGTCATTGCGCCGGCGATGAACCGCGACCACAGCGAGCGCATGCTCGAAAATTGCGGAGTGCGCCTCGATCTCGACGGACTTCGCACGACGCTGCACCCGCCGGCTCAATTGGCGAATCAGCAGCTGAATGTGCCCGGCGATTTCTCCTCCGCTGCCTTTTTCATCGTTGCGGGCCTGTTGGGGGCGACGGCGGCGGGCTTGTTGATTCAGAACGTGGGAATGAATCCGACGCGCACCGGCCTGCTCGACGTCCTGCGCGCCATGGGCGGGAATATCGAGATCCTGAACCCGCGCGCCAGCGGCGCCGAACCGGTGGCGGACCTCAAGGTTCACGCCTCCGCGCTGCGAGGCATCCGGGTTCCCGTGGAACTCGTGCCCCTCGCAATCGACGAGCTTCCGGTGCTGTTCGTCGCGGCCGCCTGTGCCGACGGCGAGACCGTGGTGACGGGCGCCGAAGAGCTTCGCGTGAAGGAAAGCGACCGGATAGCAGCGATGAGTGCGGGCTTTACGGCCTTGGGCGTGACCCACGACGTATTGCCTGACGGCATGCGAATCGAAGGCCGCGGCGATGGCCCGGCGTTCAGCGGCGGCGAAGTGGATAGCTTCGGCGATCACCGGATTGCCATGTCCTTTACTATTGCGAGTCTGCGGGCCGCGAAGACCCTGTCGATTCGCGACGTGGCGAACGTGGCCACGTCGTTTCCGGGCTTCGTCGCGCTGGCGCGATCGGTGGGTCTCCGAGTCTCCGAATCAGCTGCATAGGGCGATTCCATGAAGCATGTACCGGTCATGACCATTGATGGTCCCTCGGGGTCCGGCAAGGGGACGGTCAGCCGTGCCGCCGCGCATGCGCTCGGCTGGGCGCTGCTCGATAGTGGTGCGCTATACCGTCTGGTCGCCTTGGCGGCCCGCAAGGCGGGAGTCAGCCTCGAGGACGGGCCGGGGCTCGCCGCATTGGCCGGAGGACTTGAGATCAAATTCGGCTCCGATTCGGCGGGCGAGGAGGACGTTTGGCTGGACGGCCAGGAGGTGACCGGCGCCATTCGGACCGAGCAGGCGGGCAATGACGCCTCCAAGGTCGCAGCCTTAGGCGTCGTTCGTGCCGCCCTACTGGAGCGTCAGCGGCGCTTTGCCGTACCCCCGGGACTGGTCGCGGACGGGCGCGACATGGGGACCGTGGTATTCCCCCAGGCGGAGGTTAAGATTTTTCTCACGGCAAGCGCCGCGGAGAGGGCCGCCAGGCGCTATAAGCAGTTGAAAGAAAAGGGGGTTGCTGCTACCCTTGCCGCCCTTTCGCTGGAGATAGCGGAGCGCGACCGGCGCGATACGAATCGTGCGATTTCGCCTCTCGTCCCAAGCGCAGACGCGGTCCTGCTGGATACCACGGGGATGTCCGTCGAAGAAGTGGTTGAGCGTGTCTTGGTGGAGGCCCGCGGGCGTCTGTCGCCTGAGCTTTCGTAAGGTTATAGGTTGCGGCTGTCATGGAATGATCGCCGTTATTTTATGGTAACCCCTCGGCACACGGGAACCGTGCCAGGGAATAGTAAGAGAACACATGACAGAAAGTTTTGCGGAACTGTTCGAACAGAGCATCGCGAGCCAGCGCATTCGTCCTGGCACCATCCTCAATGGATTGATCGTCGAAGTAGGCCAGGACTACGTCATCGTCAACGTCGGATTGAAATCCGAGGCGGTAATTCCATCCGACCAATTCAAGAATGAGAAAGGCGAGATCGAGGTCGTCGTCGGCGAGACCGTCGAGGTCGCCCTGGACAGCGTCGAAGACGGTTCAGGAGAAACCCGTCTGTCGCGCGAAAAGGCCAAACGCGCCAGAACGTGGACGCGGCTCGAATCGGCCTTCGAAAAGCAGGAAGTGGTCATCGGCATCATCACGGGCCGGGTCAAGGGCGGTTTCACCGTCGAGATCGACAACGTGCGCGCGTTCTTGCCGGGTTCCCTGGTCGATGTGCGCCCGGTGCGCGATCCGTCGTACCTGGAGAACAAGCCGCTCGAATTCAAGGTCATCAAGCTCGATCAGAAGCGCAACAATGTGGTCGTGTCGCGCCGCGCGGTCGTCGAGCAGGAATACAGCGCAGAGCGTTCCGCGCTGCTGGATAATTTGCAGGAGGGTGCGGCGGTCAAGGGTGTGGTGAAAAATCTCACCGACTACGGCGCTTTCGTCGACTTGGGCGGCATCGATGGACTGCTGCACATCACCGACATGGCTTGGAAGCGCGTCAAGCATCCGTCCGAAGTCGTCAAGGTCGGCGAAGAGATCGATGTGCGCATTTTGAAGTTCGATCGCGAGCGGCAGCGCGTGTCACTCGGGCTCAAGCAATTGGGCGCGGATCCGTGGCAGAACATCGCGCGGCGCTATCCGGCCAATACGCGTCTGTTCGGCAAGGTCACCAACATCGCCGATTACGGCTGCTTCGTCGAAATCGAAGAAGGCGTGGAAGGCCTGGTTCACGTCTCGGAGATGGATTGGACCAACAAGAACGTCAATCCCGCCAAGGTGGTGCATGTAGGCCAGGAAGTCGAGGTCATGGTGCTCGACATCGACGAGGAGCGACGCCGCATCAGTCTCGGCGTGAAGCAGTGCAAGACCAATCCGTGGAAGGAGTTCGCCGAGAACTACAACCGCGGCGACAAGGTCAGCGGCCAGATCAAGTCGATCACCGATTTCGGCATTTTCATCGGACTTGCCGGCGGCATCGACGGCCTGGTGCATTTGTCGGACATCTCGTGGGACATGCCCGGCGAGGAGGCGGTGCGCAGCTATCAAAAGGCGCAGCAGGTCGATGCCATGGTATTGTCCATCGATCCGGAACGTGAGCGCATCAGCCTAGGGATCAAGCAGCTGGCGAAGGATCCGTTCTCCGCATACATCGCCGAGCACCCGAAGGGCAGCATCGTCAACGGTGTGGTGCGAGAGGTGGACGCCAAAGGAGCGATCATCGATCTGGGAAACGGAGTCGACGGTCAGTTGCGGGCTTCCGAGTTGTCGCGCGATCGCGTGGAAGATGCTCGCCTGCTGCTGAAAGTCGGCCAGGAAATCGAAGCGAGGTTTACCGGAGTGGACCGCAAGGGGCGCAGTATCTCGTTGTCGATCAAGGCGAAGGACATCCACGAGGAACAAGAAGCCATGCAGAATTATCGGACCGATTCACCGACCGGAACCAGCCTGGGAGATCTTCTCAAAGAACAAATCTCCGGCCAGGACTAAAGAGGAAAGGCATCGGTGCGGCGGTGCTGAACCGCCGCGCTTGCCCTCTTAAGCATGTCTAGTGAAGCCCACGGATCGATAATGACGAAATCGGAACTCATCGAGATCATCTCGGCCAAACAGAAGCACTTGCCGGCGAAGGACGTCGAACTCGCCGTCAAGCAGCTGCTGGAAATCATGAGCGATGCGCTCGCGACGGGGGAGCGGATCGAGATTCGCGGCTTCGGCAGCTTCTCGCTGCATTTCCGCCCGCCGCGGCAGGGCCGAAATCCGAAGACCGGAGAAGCCGTCGCGCTCGCCGGCAAACATGTCCCGCACTTCAAGCCGGGCAAAGACCTGCGCGAGCGGGTCAACGACGGTGCGGATCAGCCGATCCGCGATTGACGACTAAGGTCAAAGGCCGCGCGGCGGTCTTGAGCTAACAGACAGGCTCCGCGTGACCGACCTACCGCTGCTGACATGGGTTTTGGTGGTTGCGGCGCTGGTTCTCGGGATACTTGCCGGGCACTTCGGCTGGGGTAAGCGCTGGCCCGGGGCTCTCGGCAAACTGCATCCCGATTACCTGACTGGCCTCGATTACCTGGTCACCGAGCAGCCGGATCGAGCGCTCGACATGTTCCTGAAGCTGATGGACGCCAACGCCGACACCATCGAAACGCATTTCGCCCTGGGTTCGTTGTACAGGCGCCGTGGAGAGGTAGAGCGCGCCATCCGCATCCATCAGAATCTTTTGGCGCGCGATGCGTTGGCTCCCGAACACCGCGAGCAGGCGCTGCTCGCGCTCGCGCAGGACTACTTGCGCGCCGGGCTGCTCGACCGCGCGGAAGGATTGTTTCAGCAGGTCAGCGAGGTCCCGCGCCTGCGCGCCACCGCGCTCGATGCTCTGCGGCTGGTTTACGAACTGCAGCATGATTGGCAGCAGGCATTGGGTGCTTATCGGCAACTGCAGCACCTCAAGGCGGCTCCCCCGCGCGTAGTTGCGGCGCACTACTTGTGCGAGCTGGCCGCGCTTGCGATCGAGCGCGGCGATACGGCGGAAGCGCGGCGCCTGCTGCGCGAAGCGCGCGCGGAGGCAACGCCTTTCCCGCGAGCGGCCCTGCTGCGCGCCGAGATCGCGGAACGCGATGCACAGCCCGAGCTCGCCGTGCGCCTGCTCCGGCAGGCGCTCACCGAAGCGCCGGAATTGCTGCAGGGCGAACTGCCGCATCTGCTCAAATTGGTCGAGCCGCAGGCGCGCGATGCGGTGCTGGCGGAGCTCGCGGCACAAGCAGAGTCGCGGGATTTCAATGAATCGAAGCGCCTGGTATTCGCCGCGATCGCAGCGGATCTGGCCGGCGCGGCGCCGCTGCGCTCGCTGATCGAAAAAGTGTTTGCGCAGGACATCACATTGCAGGCGGTGTGGCGCGCGGATCCGGCGCAGTTCGACCGCACCGCACACGAGATCGGGGCGCTGCTGGCTCATGCTGAAAAATATCGCTGCAATGAATGCGGTTTTTCAGGGCGCAGCTTTTATTGGCATTGCCCGGCCTGTCATTCTTGGGCCAGCTTCGAGGCGTATGCCATCGTCAAACTCCGCTAGCGGAGATTCATTGCGCGGCGTGTGAGATTTGTCCGACGGCGCGCCCCGGTGAAATCCGTTATTATTTAATCCATGTCATACCAAGCCGTGAAAACCGCCGTATTTCCCGTCGCCGGGCGCGGCACTCGATTCCTGCCGGTCACCAAAGCCAGCCCGAAGGAAATGCTTCCGATCGTCGACAAGCCGCTGATTCAATATGCGGTCGATGAGGCGCTGTCCGCCGGCGCGGACACGCTGGTGTTCATCACCGGCAGCTCCAAGCGGGCCATCGAGGATCACTTCGACACAAATCCCGAACTCGAGGCCGTTCTGCAGGCGCAGGGCAAACAGGAATTGCTGGACACACTGCGCGGAATTCTGCCGAGCTGGGCGTCGTGCGTGTACATCCGCCAGTCCGCGCCCTTAGGGTTGGGTCATGCGGTGTTGTGCGCAAGGCCCGTCGTGGGAACTGCTCCCTTCATGGTGCACCTCGCGGACGATTTGATCGACGCCGCGGTGCCGTGCCTCAAGCAAATGGTCGATGTATTCGCGACCCACGGGGGCAGCGTGCTCGGCGTGCAGAACGTGCCGAAACAAGACACGGACAAATACGGCATCGTGACGCTGGAGGGCAAGATTGCGCCGCGCGTAGGCAAGATGTCGCACATCGTGGAGAAGCCCAAGCCGGAGAAAGCGGCATCCACGCTCGCCGTGGTGGGCCGTTATCTTCTCACCGCGACGCTGTTCGACGATCTGGCGAAGATCGGCAAGGGTGCGGGCGGTGAGATTCAACTCACCGACGGCATCGCCCGGCTGATGCAGCGCGAACCGGTCTATGCCTTCGAATTCGAAGGTAAGCGCTACGACTGCGGCAACAAGCTCGGATACTTACAAGCGACCGTGGAGTACGCACTGAAGCATCCGAGCCTGGGTGGCGATTTTGCCGACTATCTGCGAAAGCTGGTTCCCACCCTTTAGCGGAAGCCCCTAACGGAAGCGCCTAACGGAAACGCCCTCGCTGCTGCTGGCCGAAACTTCTCGTGCCTGAAGCGCCGCCCGCCGGTGCGCGGCGCGAATCGCGCCCTGCGTGCTGGCCTGGCCGGCCCTGACCCTGCGATGGGCGGTTGGCCGGACGGTTGCCGGCGGGGCGCTCCCCGCCGCGATCGCCGCGAGAGGGCGGCGGCGACGCCGACTCGAGAATCTTGAATACCGGCGTCGGCAGGGTCGGAATGCTGCGGTGTAGAACCCGCTCGATGTCGCGCAACAATCCGGATTCATCGCTGGACACCAACGAGATGGCTTCGCCCGCGGCACCGGCACGCCCGGTGCGACCGATGCGATGGACGTAATCCTCCGGCACATTGGGCAATTCGTAGTTGACCACCTGCGGCAGCTCCTTGATATCGAGCCCGCGCGCGGCAACCTCGGTGGCCACCAGTGCGGTGACCTGTCCGCGCTTGAACATGTCGAGCGCTTTCACGCGCGCCGCCTGGCTCTTGTTGCCGTGGATGGCCGCCGCTTGAATGCCGGCCCCCTCCAGCTGCTGCGTCAAGCGATTGGCGCCATGCTTGGTGCGGGTGAAGATCAATACTTGCCGCCATTGGCCTTCTTGGATCAGATGCACCAACAAATGACGCTTCTGTTCTTTTTGCACGCGATACGCGCGCTGTTCGACCAATTCGATCGGAGCGTTGCGCGGTGCGACCTGTATGGACAGAGGGTCGTGCAGCAGCCGTTCCGCCAATCCGCGGATATCGTCCGAATAGGTGGCGGAGAACAACAGGTTCTGCCGCTTCTGAGGCAGCAACTTGATGATCTTGCGGATGTCGTTGATGAAGCCCATGTCCAGCATTCGATCGGCCTCATCGAGCACCAACACCTGCACCTTGGAGAGGTCAGCCACGCGTTGCTGTGCGAGATCGAGCAGACGACCGGGAGTCGCCACCAGAATGTCGCAGCCGCTGCGCAATGTGCTGATCTGCGGATTGATGCTCACGCCGCCGAACACCTGGTAGGTCCGCAGCTGCATGTATTTGCCGTAGTCGCGCGCACTCTGAGCCACTTGCGCGCAAAGCTCGCGGGTGGGAGTCAGCACCAGCGCGCGGGGGGCCCGGCTCGTGCCGTTCGCCTGGTCCGCGGCCAGCCGCTGCAAAATGGGCAGCACGAAGCCGGCCGTTTTGCCGGTGCCGGTTTGGGCGCCGGCGAGGACATCGCGGCCGGAAAGCACGGCCGGAATCGCCTGGATCTGGATGGCGGAAGGCGAATCGTAGCCCTTATCGGCGACAGCACGCAGCAATTCGGGCAATAGCCCGAGATCGGAAAATGACATTGAACAATCCTTAAAGAGGTTTGGACTCGCACGACAGAAGCAATCGCTTCCGCAGCGGTCAGCAGCGAGGGAGGTAAATTAATCGAAGTGCGTCGAGGACGGACCGCGGGCTCACGAGTGGCACTGACCGAGCACCGACCTCATCAAGCTGCCGGCACTGTACAGGATTGTTGCAGCTGCGTAAAGGAAGGGCTCGGGGCGCCAAATCGCCGCCGGTTGCGGATAAGGCGTACTTCACCCGCGGCTGGGTGAAGTACGCCTGCGCCGGAACCATTGGTCCGGGCTTAGTGCAGAGAGCCGCTCGCGTCGCCATTTGCGGCAGTCGAGGTCGACCCGCGCGAGTGCTGCGCGTCGAGGGATCCGCCGGCGCTACCCGAGGCCGTGCGGCCGCCGGCCGAGGCCGTGTGATCCGCGCTTCCCGAGAGGCTGGTCGATGCGCTCGGTTTGGCCGGGGCCGGCGCATTTGTGGTGGGCTTTTCCTTGGCCGGGGCGGGTGCAGCGCCCGCGGACTTCGCGGGTGCGGCGCCGGTGGATTTCGCAGGCGCGTCGCTCACCGATTTCGCCGCTGCATCATTGGTTGCGGAGGCCGTAGACGCGGCATTGAGCGACTTCGACGCGTCTCCCGCGACGTTGGTGCTCGTGGCGCCGGTGGTCGTTTGCGTTACCGAGTTGGTGACGCCGCCCGTCGATGGGGTCGCCGAATTGGCGGCGCCGGAGCTCGCTTGCGCGGCGGACGTCGCCGTGCCGTCGACCTTATTGGCGGTCTTGGAAATGGGCTTTTTGTTCGCGGTGCCGTTAAGGTTGCCCTGCGAATCAAAGCCGCCGGCACCGCCCAGTTTATTCGCGCCGCCAAAGCCGCCGAGGTTTCCACCCAGGTTACCGCCGAGGTTACCGCCGAGGCCGCCTGCGCCACCCAAGTGACCGGCGTACGCCGGTGAGGCCAAGGCCAATATAGTGGCGACCGCAGCAACTGAATATTTATGTTTGCTCTTCATGTCGTACTCCTATGTGGCCGCAGACATCCCGCGGCCTTCATTGTTGATACGACCCAACCGCGTGGTTTCTTCCATTCACGGAAATAATTGGCAATTCCGGCCTTCGGCGGCGATTCCGGGCCTCCTAACGCCGATTCCTCGCGTCCTAACGGCGAATCAGCGGCGTTGGATCGATACGATAATCCGCGCCGACCAGCCCAAAGCCATATGTCAAATCTCGGCCCGGCGGACCCAAGTCGACGGCGGTTTTCGCGAGTGCGTCGATGGCGGCGGCCGCATCGGCGGAGTTGGGCGCCGCAAGCCCGGCGGCGAGTAGTGCTGCCACGAAGGGCGCGGCAAACGAAGTACCTCGAACGGCGGCATAAGTGTGATCGCTGCCGGCGGCCGCGAGATCCGCGCCGGGCGAGGCAAACATAACCTGTGGCCCGCGCGCCGCTTCGATCAGAACGCGATGATGCGCGTCGACCGCCGTGACACCGACGACATTTTGATACGAGGCGGGATAGAGCGGGGGCGCGGCAGGTCCGTCATTGCCGACCGCCGCGACGATAATGTAGCCGCCGGCGATAAGACTGCCGATCACTCTCTCCAGCATCAGATTTCTCGGACCCACCAAACTTACGTTGATGACGGGCACCCGTTCTTGAACCAGCCACCCAAATGCTGCCACCAGTGCGTCCACTGCTCCGCCGGTGGGACGGCCGCAATACACGTCCGCCGCGTACAATTCGGCATCCGGGTGCACGCCGTGAAATACCTCGCCGTTTCCGATCAGAAGCGATGCGACAGCGGTTCCGTGAGCCGCCGGAACGGCGTGATTGCCGCAACCCCATGCATGGATGACCGAATCGCGGAATACCGTGTGAGTCACATCGACGCCCGTATCCAACAAACCGATACGCACTCG
>Ga0209736_1000554_pt1 | contig 11899 bp, 8 predicted proteins | sample BlaSpr_A8_Ref_M3_FD_187992 | JGI IMG/M metagenome (GOLD analysis project Ga0209736, IMG submission 187992) | Forest soil microbial communities from Thunder Bay, Ontario, Canada - Black Spruce, Ontario site 2_A8_Ref_M3 (SPAdes) (version 2) | ecosystem: Environmental > Terrestrial > Soil > Boreal... | reverse complement strand
CGCCGCCAGTTGCCCTACCGTCAGTCAAGGATTCGACGACCACCGCTCCGGCGGCCAGCAGCATGGGGTAGACGGGCGCAAGATAATAGTTCTTACCGTGAAGAACAAAGAACACCATGAAGCAAACCAGATAGCACCAGCCGAGCGCGCGGTACGGTTTCAAATGCGGCGAGATAAAAAGGGCGATCAGACCCCTGATCCAGATAGGAGCGGTGAGGGGGTAAACCAGCAGCGTCTGCTGGAAGAAATATTGTGGCAGAGGAAGCACAACATCGCGGCCATCGGCGCGGATGTTCTGCATTAACTCGACGAAGGGCCAGTGATTGTGAATATTCCAAAGCAGGTTGGGCAGAAAAATAAGAAAGGCAGCAAGCCCCCCAAACCAAATCCACGGGTTGAGAAAAACACGGCGCTGCGCGGTCAGCAAAAGGCCGATGACCATGCCAACGCCGAAGACCGCGATCGAATACTTCTCCTGCAGCCCGACTCCCGCAACTACGCCAAACCAAAGCCAATACCGTGGATCATTTCGCTTGATGGCCAGGATCGCGAAGTAGGCGCAGCCCATCCACAAATTAGGTTCGAGGCAGTTTGTGCCGAGAAGGCTTCCGTTCGAGAGATATTGCGGTGCGATGACGACGGTGACTGCGCTGAGCAGCAGGGCGAAACCGCGTCCACCGAACTCGCGCGCGAGCACTGCGGTTTGCACCACTAGAAGGGAAGAAGCCAGCGCAGGAACGAAGCGAATGCTGCGCAGCGCGTCTCCCAGAATGGCGCGGCAGACGTGAATCAAAAAGGGAATGAGCGGTGGCTGATCGACATACCCCCAGGCCAGGTGATCGCCGCAATCCATGTAGTTAAACTCATCCCGGAAATACCCATAGCGGTTGTTGAAATAGCAATGAAGTAGGAATTTTCCCAGCGCGATAGCGACAACAATCAGCATGCCATTCGCCAAGAAAGATTTATTTTGTGACGCGGGCGCGGGAGTTTGAAATGAAGCGTCTGTCATTTGCGTCATTGCGGGAACATCGCTGTAGTGGCGTTCATTTGTTTCCCCAAAGTTCTTAAGGCAGCGTAAACGCGATCACGTAGTCGCCCTGCTTGGTTCCCAGCTTCCCGTGACCGCCTGCCGCAATCACTACATATTGTTTCCGGCCGATGCTGTACGTCATCGGAGTAGCCTGCCCTCCAGCCGGTAGCTGATACTTCCAGATTTCTTTACCCGTCTCAGAATCGAACGCGCGGAGGAATCCGTCCATAGCAGCCGCAGTAAAAACAATTCCTCCCGCGGTGACCATTGGGCCGCCTAAAGTAATCGTCCCGGTGTTCATCCCAGGAATAAAACTCCCCAAAGGAACATCCCAAACCTTTTTGCCTACAAACAGATCGACCGCTGCCACTGTTCCCCAAGGTGGCGTATTGCAGGGGAGCTTGCTCGGCGAGAGCAGTGCCTTGCGAAACATCGCGTACGGCGCCCCCGTTTGCCTAGCGAACTCTCCATGCAGCCGATCAGAGTCGGTGGCGTTCTTGCGCGCCGCCTCAAGCTCTGCTCGCGGAATTAGCTTCACAAAAATCGGCAACCGGTTCGTATCTACAAAGAGAAGATGGCGTTGCGGGTCGTACGCCGCGCTCCCCCAGTTCACGCCGCCCACATTGCTCGGAAACACCAGCGTGCCTTGCAAACTTGGCGGAGTGAAAATATCTCCGGACCGCGCCGCTTTGATTTGCTCGGCGCACCATTGCCGGTCCTTGTCATCCTTGCCCCACGCATCTTCCACCGACAATTTCTCAGGCACGAGTGAAATCGTCGAAGCAGGCTGAGTAGGCCAGGATTCTTCGCCGGGAATGTCGCTCTTGAGCACCGGCCGCTCTTCCACTGGAAGAAGTGGCGCGCCAGTCAGCCGGTTCAGCACAAAAACCCGCCCCATCTTCGTGGTGATGGCAATCGCCGGCGTGCCGTCTTTCCACGCAAAAAGTGTCGGCTGGGACGCCACGTCATAATCCCAAAGATCGTGGTGCACCACCTGAAATCCCCAAACGAATTCGCCCGTCGAGGCCCGCAGCGCCACAACCGAGTTCGCCCACTTGTTATCGCCCTTGCGAAAGCCGCCGTAGTAGTCCGGGCTCGCGCTGCCTGTGGGAATGAAAACTAGATCACGCGGCGCATCGACAGAAATCGTCGACCACGCGTTCCCGGCTCCCGTCCGAGGCGTATTCTGGTAAGCCCAGGGAGCAATCGGGTCCCACGTCCACCGAAGCTTCCCCGTTCGAACATCGAACGCCCTCACAATCCCGCGTTCCAAAGTCACCGCGCGATTGTCACCCACCGACGAGCCTGTAATGACCAAATCCTTGTAGATCGCGGGAGCCGAAGTCACTTGGTAATCGCCCGGGTCGCGCATCTTAACTTCTGTCGTCAGGTCAACCTCGCCGCTGGTTCCAAAATCAAGGCATGGCTTACCAGTGTCGCCGTCCAAAGCTATCAATCGCGCGTCCAACGTGCCGACGAAGATCCGCAGCGCGCAAGTTTTGCCGGCCTTCACCGGCCCATCCCGCCACGCCGAAACACCCCGTGACGTGACTTCCGAGAAGCCGTAGGGATGTTCCAGCCTCGGATCGAATTCCCAAAGTTTCACGCCGCTCACAGCGTTCAAGGCAATCACGTGATCGTACGGTGTACTCAAAAAAAGTTTCCCGTCAATCAAAATGGGCGTCGCTTCAAACGCCGCTTTCTTATCGAGCTCCTCGTCATACGGCAACGCCCCCGTCCGATAAGTCCACGCCACCTGCAACTGAGCTACATTCCCGCGGTCAATCTGCTTGGCAGGGGAGTATCGCGTCCCGCCGGCATCATTCCCGTAGTTTGGCCAGCCGGCATCCGAAGCGGTTTGCGCCGCCAACAACGCCGGAAACAAAAGCAAAAAGAAGAGCAGGGAAGTCCACGCAGCAAAGCAGAAAAAATGTTTGGAGTTCATGGTGGGACAATTATCGCGGGAAGACTCCCAGCCACAAAGCGCTTGGGACGAATGGGCTCACTTCAGGGACAAACGGGCCTTCCGGCCACCCGCAAGCTATTTCAACTGAAGACGAATAAGACAGGATTCGGTGGTGGCTCATTTACAAGTTTTAAACATTCGAGAACGATATTACTCGCAACTTTTTTGACAGGCATCCCTGTCCTAATATATCCTTCTCCGGTTCTCCCAAATCGAGGAGAGTAATCCAATGAAGAAGCACCTCTACCTGTCGATGATTATCGTTGCCCTTTTGTCTCTGGTCGGATGGACGGGATATGCGCAAGGACAAAGAACTAATTCGATGAGGCAGACTTGGGAGTACCGCGTTGACCCGGTACCCGGCACCGCAAGGATAGAACTACTAGCAGAGACAGACCGCGTTATGGAATACAATAGGGCACTCGACGAGCGCTTAATCAATCAGCGCGCGGCTGAAGGTTGGGAGTTGACGGCTGTTGGGGGAACTATGTACTACTTCAGGCGCGCCAGATAGTAACGCCGGGTAGACTTAGTGGAGCAAACCCACAACATCCTCGGTAGACCGGCTGAAAACCTAAACGGCGAGAGACTGTTAGAGTTAGAGATTTAAAGCAGAACAACGCTGTCCAGCACTTCCGCTATGAAACAATTCGCATTTGACAAGCCAAACGATAAGAATAAACCGCGTTCAAGTCAATTTCAGCAGCTCAGGACGTTCCTTCACGTATCGACGGCTCCAGCGCAATTCCGTCGAGTCCTTCAAAATGACCTTGTACTCCCCGTGAAACCACGGCACCAACTCGCGTATCGCATCCAGCCGAACCAAACTCCCGCGGTTAATGCGCACAAAAACCTTCGGGTCGAGCGTGCCCGCAAGCGATTCCAAGGTTCCACGCAGCGTGTGCGTTTTCGCGCCGCAATGCAAAAGCAAATAATTTCGATCCGTTTCGATCCACGAAATATCCCGGATTGACACAAAATGTGCCCGCGCATTTTCGTGCACCAGCAACCGGTCCGGAAAGGACCGTTCGCGCTGCAATTGACGCAGCAGATCCTGAATGCGCGCCGCAAACCCATCGCTCGATTGTACATTCTGCTCCCGTGCGCGCCGCAACACCGTTCGGAACCGCTCTTCGCCAAAAGGCTTCAGCAGGTAGTCAAACGCATGTACCTCGAACGCCCGCAAAGCGTACTGGTCATGCGCCGTCACAAAGACAACGCGCGGCATCTCTTTCTCGGAGATCGCCTGCACGACTCCGAAGCCGTCCATCCCCGGCATCTGCACATCCAGGAAAACCAGATCAGGCCGATGCTTCCCAATTGCCGCAATCGCGGATTCCGCACCGCCCGCTTCCCCGACCACCCGCACATCCGGTTCCTGCCGCAAAAGGCGTAGTATCTTCCGCCGTGCGGGTGCTTCGTCGTCCACAACCAGTACCTGGAGTGTGCTCGCGGGATCCATTTACTCAGCTAAACGTTCAACAAATGACTGGAATCGGTCTCATAAACAGCTTCCGAGCAGTCTAAGTCCTTGAAAATAAAGCAATTCATAGGCAGCAGATCCATTTATGAGATGGGCTTCCAGGTCAGTCGCTATTTAACCACCTAGTTAAATACGAAGTTCCCCCAAATGAAACGGAACCTTCAGCGTCACTTCCGTGCCCCCCGCCGGACGGTTGGCAATCGCAAACTCCTGGTCGGCCCCGTACAGTTGTTCTAGCCGCCCCCGTATATTGGCCAGCCCGACTCCTCGGTTCATCACCGTCTCAGTGCTCTGCGCTCCCAGCCCCGCGCCCGTATCGGAAACCGCGAGAATCAGCGAGCCATTTTCGCGTCGCGCGACAATCGATATATCTATCCCCGCGCCGCCATCCTTCAACCCATGCCGCAAGGAATTCTCCACCAAGGGTTGCAGAATCAGCTGTGGCACGAGCGAATTCTCCAGCGCCGACTCCACGGAGTACGTCACCCGCAAATTCGATTCAAAGCGCTTCTGCATGATTTGCAAGTAAAGCCGCGTAATTTCGAGTTCCTGCGCCAGCGGAATTTCGTGCGAGTTGGCCGTTCGCAAAGTCAGCCGCAGCAATTCGCTCAATTGCGTCAACATCGCGTCAGCCGCAGGCACATCTTCGTACATGACCGAAGAAATCGTATTCAGCGTGTTAAACAAAAAATGCGGCTGCAACTGCAATCGCAAATTCTCCAGCTGCGCCTGCGCGAGTTTCGCGTGCAATTCGGCCGCGGCAAGCTGCTGTGCCTGCGCAATCCGCAACCGCTCGAGGAAGTAATACACCAGCACAACAAACGTGTATCCCATCAAATCATTCGAGAACTCCATGGGATACCGGAACCGCATGATTCCGTAGTCGTAGTGTCCGAGCCCCGCCAAGGGAGCGATGATCCACCGGCTGATCGCCATTAAACTGGTGTGCAGAAAAGAAAATCCCACGGCTGCGGCCAAATGGAATGCCACCTGGCGCACCCAACTCTTAACTTTGAATAGATAGAAGTCCGCAACACGCAACACCAGGGGCAGAAGGAGGAATACCGTGTACACCCCCGTGAACTGCTCCAGAAAGCGCACCCCAAAAGTCCCGTGCCGCTGACGGGAGAGATCGTCGAGATAACGGTAACTGAAGATCAGGACAAAGATGGCCGTGTAGACGAGAAAAAGTATCCCCCATCCCTGGGCGCGCGAGAGGCCCAGCATGTTGGCCTGCGGCGAATTGCCACCCAAGTGTGGAGTTTTGTAGGTGGGTGGGCGTCTGTTCATGGACTTATCCTGGAGCGCTTGATTATGCTCCAGAACAGGCGGGCGTCAAAGGGTAGAACGATCAGAAGTTATATTCGGGTGACGAAGCGGGGTAGCGTCGGAGCAGCAGAGTTACGGAGCGGCCAACATCCTGAATCTAAGACCGCCCATTGGGCGGTCCTAACGCTGAAGCCTGGGTCAAGACCCGCGACGGCGGTCCATAGTAGAAATGGTGCTGGCAATTGTAAGGGAAACCAAAGCCACCATTGCAAAGGCCAGAATGACGACGACCACGGGAAACTCCCTTCTGAGACAGTAAGGGAAAAGCAGTTAGGCTTCCAAACTTAACTTTATGTACTATCAATAGGATACGCCGAGGATACGCCGAGGAAGTATGGAATTCCGTAGCCAAGAATGGACAAGTGTCAGGCAGGACGCACTTTATACCGGTGCTAGTACGGGAGAATCGTAAGGGTCAGAACTATCGTGCGGGAAACCGAAGGCCGCAAAGACAGTGGCCAGCTATGCCTTGCTCAGCCGGATCGACCCATCCCCGGTATGCACCGTCAGAGATTGGCCCCCGCCATTCATCTTCCCGTGAAGCTGCGAGTTGCTGAACGTGCCTTCCACAGTAACCGGCAAGCCCACGCTGATGTGCCCATCCCCAGTGCTGGCGTCAATGTTTGCCTGGAAGTCGCCCGGCAGAGACAAGTCTACGCTGCCATCGCCCGTCCGTATGTTCCAGCTGCTAGCCATCCTAGATCCCGGAAGGACCCGCGTGTCCACGCTGCCATCGCCCGTCTTGACATTTAGTCCATCGAACCGCCCCGCGATCCTCACGTGCCCGTCCCCGCTGTCGGCGTCCAATTTACCGTCCAACTGCCGCGCCTCAATCGAGCCGTCTCCCGTGTGCAGTTTCATGTCACCCTTCAAGGTGTCCACGTTGATGCTGCCGTCGTGCGTATGGAGGTCAATGGTGCCGGTCAGGTTATTTGCTCTGATGGACCCATCGCCCGTCTCGACCGTCACATTTCCGTTGATGGAACTGGCCTCCACCGAGCCGTCTCCCGTATGTGCATTCAAATCAGCGTCTTTCGGCATCCGCACCTCGATATGCAGCCGCCGACTGTGCGTACCCCAAGAAAATCCCCAATGTCCCGTAACCCGTGCCACGAGTTCCACGTGGTCCCCGCTCTGGTGCGCTTCAACGTGCAGATTCTTATCCATTTCATAGCCTTCGTACTCGACCCTGAACTCGACGTTCTTGGAGTCGCTTGTGCTCACGCGCACGCCGCCATCATTTGTGTCAATGCGCACATTGGCCCGCCCGGCGACCGTGTAGTTCTTGGTCCACTCCGTGGCGCTGGCCCGAGGAGCTATGAACACCGTAGCAAGCAGGGCAGCAGCGGCAATCCCCAAACGAAGCACTGTAGTGCGGTTGGGATGCAGGTTCATGGCTCAAAGCCTCCGTGAGATGGGCGTTCTACCAGTAGGTACGACACCCGGGGTCAAAATGTTCCGTTTCTGGCGCAATGCCACTCCAATCCCAAACTGACACCTTCGGACGACACATAGCCCTTATCGTCTGGCCGAAATGCACCCCAGTCCGTTCAAGACTATCTGAAGGCCTTCGTGATTATTTAGCGGCTCGTTTCTTCCGAGCCGCACCTGGTTTGGCACGCAGCTCCGCAAGGAACTGCTCTGTGGGCAGCGTATTAATCACATCGCCTTTTTCGAGCCATCCCCGCCGCGCCATGGTCACGCCATAACCGATAAACGACAAATTTGCCGCGCTATGCGAGTCCGTCGAAATTACCACCTTCACTCCTCGGTCTTTGCACATGCGCAAATAGACGTCCTTCAAATCCAGCCGGTCAGGATAAGAATTGCACTCCATGGCCACGCCATGCTTGGCGCAGGCTTCTAGGATTTTTTCGATGTCGTAGTCGATCGGGTCGCGCCGCAGAAGCAGTCGCCCCGTCGGATGCGCAATAATCTGCGTGTAAGGATTTTCGATCGCCGCGAGCATCCGCTCGGTCATAGCCGCCCGGTCCAGGCTGAAATAGGAGTGAATCGAGCACACCACCACATCCAATTGCCCCAAAAGCTCGTCCGAGTAATCCAGCGAGCCGTCCTTCAGGATGTCAACCTCAGCTCCGGCGAGCACACGAATCCCCAAACCCTTGTCGCTCGTCTCATGAATCTTCTGGATGTGCGCGGCCATGCGCTTTTCATCCAGCCCGTTGGCCACCGTGACGGCTTTTGAATGATCAGTGATCGCGATGTATTGGTGCCCAAGCTTGCGCGCGGCCTCGGCCATCTCCTCGATGGAATTCTTTCCATCGCTGCCCGTGCTGTGCATCTGCAAATCGCCCTTCATGTCTTTTAATTCAACCAGGTGCGGCAATTTGTGCGCTTCGGCTGCTGCGATTTCACCCGTGTTTTCGCGAAGTTCAGGCGGTATGTAGTCCAGCTTCAGCTTCGCGTAAATCTCTTCCTCGGTCCGTCGCGCGACCGGCTTCTCACCCTTCAGCGTCGCCAACGCATACTCATTCAGTGTCAGCCCCATGTCGTTGGCGCGTCCGCGCAGCGAGACGTTGTGCTCCTTCGACCCAGTGAAGTAGAGCAGCGCCGCCCCAAAGCTTTCCTTTTCGAGCAGACGCACATCCACCTGCAAGCCACTCTGCAGCGTGAAGCTCACTTTGTTCTCGCCATGTGCCAAAGTCTGGTCGATGCCCGGAAACTCAAGAATATGCTTTGCCAGCGCATCCACGTGCTTTTGCGATGTATGACCAGCCCCAAGGGTCAGCAGCAAATCCAAATCTCCCACAGTCTCCTTCCCGCGCCGCAGCGATCCCGCCGGAGTCACGTCCTCCACAGCCTTTCCAGCTTTCTTGATATGCGCAATGATTTCCGCGGCCGCGGCCCCCGCCTTATCAATGTGAAACCGCCCCGAAGATTTCTTGAATACTTCGATTGCTTTGAGAATGTTCTGCTCGCTCTTTTCGCCAAAACCAGGAAGGTCGCGAAGTTTGCCCTCCTTCGCGATTTTCTCCACATCGGCGACAGTCCCCGCCTTGAAGTTAGACCACAGAAACGCCACCTTCTTGGGCCCGAGCGATTGCAGTTGCAGCAAATCCAGAATCGTCGCCGGATATTTCTTCAACAGTTTTTTCCGAAGCGCATAATCGCCCGTCTTCACGATTTCTTGAAGATGTTCCACCATGCGCTCGCCAATTCCCGGAAGCTCTTCCAGTTTTTCCGGCTCCTTAACAAGTTGCTCGATCGATTCCGGCAGTCCATCGATCAGTTCCGCCGCCTTTTCGTAGCTGCGGTAGCGGCCGATGATGGCCCCGTCGATTTCCAGAAGTTGCGCGGTTTCGCGGAGAATACGGGCGATCTGTTTGTTGTCCATGGGAGGGATTATAAAGCCAGTGTCCCGCGAAAGACACGCGCATGAGGTTCACGATCGGGTTCTTAGTTTCCGATAACGGCGTTCTATAAAGGGGAGAGTCAAGAGAAAAACTTCCCCGGCGACCGGAAGGAGCACAGATTTGTGTCCGGCTCTCCAGCCCATGTAATGTTGGGAGGCTCTTGGGGTTTTCTTTTTTCGCAGATTCATGTTGTTGTCGTGACGACATCTGCGGTTTCTGATGCGACAAGCAGTGCGGTTGCAAAGTGCCAACCATAGTTCTATCTGAGGCTCGAAGCCTATAGCTTTTTCTGGTTGTTCGAGGGGGCATATAGTTAATCAAGAGATGGGTGGTGCTTGAAGCACAGTCTCCACCTAACGCCGTTATGGATACTCACCCTCGAACCAGAGCGCCAGAAGAACCGACAGTTCGCCGCCAGACATGAATCAAGCGAAGAAAAGGGTTCCCACCCGTCGCTCAAGCTGCTTGTTGCTTTAACTGTTCAGCGTCGAAACGAACTCCTTTCTTCCAAACGAGCAAAGTGATGGCCGCGATCTTGCGCGCCAAGGTGAGGCGGGCCATCGGTGCTTTCATGCCGCTAGCAAGGCGAGCCTCGTAGAATTTCTGAAAAGGTCCGGCCGTAGCAGCCGCTCGCGTGGCAGCGCCCTTGAAGATATTTTTCAAATCATGATTGTGATTTTTGTTCAGTCCGCGGATGGTCACAGCTTTCTTGGAGCGTTTCAGTTGGCCGCCAACGAAGCGATATTCCCCGCTATCGTAGGTTCTCAGTGCCAGTCCGCAGTAGGCCCACAGCTGCCGCTGGGTACGGAAGCGATGGGGCGTCTGCATCAGAGCGATCAACAAAGCCGCGCGGATCGGACCGATCGAGGGAATCTGCCGCAGCAATCTCATGGCCGGATGTTTCCGGGATTCCGCTAATAGCTCTCGGCGCACTTCCTGGCGCAAAGCCGCCAAGACATCGAACTGTTGATAGTAGACCTCGGCGCGTCGCCGCACGCCGGCTTCTGCGATCTTCGCGAGCCATTCGGCACGGTAGCGCGGTGCATACACTTGCTGGCCAGCACAAGCAATCCCCCAACCTCGATAGATGGCCTTCAGGCGATTCATCACGCGTGTCAGATCGCGGGTGATCGTCAGGTAGCTACGCGCTAGCTCCTTCAGCGTGCGGATTCCAGTTTCGCCGTGATAGACCGCATGGAGCTTGTTCAGGAACAACAGTTCGGACAGCTTGCGTGCATCTTCGCGATCGTTCTTGTTTCCAACTCTCAACAGGGCATTTTTACGCGAATCACAAACCAACACTTCGCTAACGTGGGGCTTCAAAAGATCGTGCAACCAAGAGGCACACGTGCCTTCCTCGAAGCTCACGCGCAAACTGCCGCGCAGACCATGAACAAACTCGAGGATTGTTTCGGCTTTCGTTTCCAGCGTGGCTTCCATCACCAGATTTCCGCTCGAATCCCGAACCGCCGCAGAGATCGTTGCCGTATGCACATCCATCCCCATATACTTGGCGTCATTCATGAGGGTGCTCCTTGTTGTAGACGTTGACACAAGCAATCAAAATCTACTTCAAGCGGGCGCCCTTTTATAATGCGTTTATCAGGCATTGGGTCTGTTAGCTGGTGGGAAGCCCTGTGGTGTTGAAAAACTCACTTCTCAAAATTCCGACGAAATTGAAACGTGTCAGGATGCCCTAAGAATCATTTTCTCTATTCTTCTCGGGTTTATCGGACGGAAATTCGGGACTAAAATCAACCGCAACGAGCCGCTCCTCGCGCGCCGATGTGTGCGATAGGAGGCAGACCCGCGGCATGCGATCTGTCAGGATGAATTCTAATGGGCAATACATCGACTTCTACAAGAGTCTGTGTCGCTGTCTAGCATCCCTCGCCATTTCAAGGTCGGAGATTATATGAATCGAAATCTAAAACAGTCACTATGGGTGTTGGTACTTGGAATCACCTTCACTGGGTTCAGCACCCCTAGTCTTTCTGCCGCGGTTCCCGCACAGCAGGACCAGGTTCATGATCGCAACCAGAATCCAGATCGCGACGACAACCAACGCGGAGACAGAGCGTACTTTCAGCAGGGCTTCCAGGACAGCCAGCATGATCGTCAGTATGGCCGAAACAGTAGCGATCACCAGCAACCCAACAACGCAAACGACCTCCGTGCCTACCAAGACGGCTACAAACAGGGCTTCGAGAACAGTACATCCGCGCCCAAGGCGGCGGGAAAGTCGAGAAGATTCTGGAGGATGAGGCGCACTTGAGGAATCAGTGCAGATAGGAAAGGCGATCTTGATGGCCTTGCCCTGGTTCCCAGCTTTCCGGGCATGTACCCGCAGGGTTGTGCCCTTGATCTCAACCTCAAAGCGGTTCTCCCTCGCAAGTCACAGGTGCTTTTCCCAGTCTCCGGTTACGGCGTTTCCCAGGACTCTTGCGGTATTGGCCGTATTATCTTCGAGCGTTTGAGAGTGCCAGGCAACTTGTTTATGTGTTGAGGAAAATCATGTTTAGCAGGAGTTGAAGAGTCGCAGATGTGGCGTCTTGTGCCGCGCAGTTACTTCACATAATAGATCACGGAGCAGATAGACATGGACCCTCGATGCAGGAGGAGTTCATGTTCAAAGTTTGATTTCGTTGAATTCGGATCAGCGAACGATGAATACTGTGCGATGTATAAATTAGGGGTAATGATCCTTGCCCCTA
>Ga0209736_1000553_pt1 | contig 11903 bp, 10 predicted proteins | sample BlaSpr_A8_Ref_M3_FD_187992 | JGI IMG/M metagenome (GOLD analysis project Ga0209736, IMG submission 187992) | Forest soil microbial communities from Thunder Bay, Ontario, Canada - Black Spruce, Ontario site 2_A8_Ref_M3 (SPAdes) (version 2) | ecosystem: Environmental > Terrestrial > Soil > Boreal... | reverse complement strand
TTGCTTTTCGGTCAGTTCGACGGATTGCGCATCCTCACCGTTTGCGGCGGTCTGAGCCCGCGAATTGGTCGCCGCGTCGACGTTGGCGGTAGGCGCGAAATAACGGCCGCCGAAAATCGCCGCAGCGCCGATCACTAATAATACGGATGCGATTTTCGACAGCGTCTGCTTCGAAAACGCGCCAGGTAATTTCACGTCGATGTTCCCAGTCGGCAACCTGCGGACGACGCCCCGTGGCCAGGCGTTCACGGCCGCCGTTCGTCGTCCGAGAGAAAAATCTCAGCCGATCTAGACCCGCCCCACTTACAGAAACCTTACAAAGCGCTCCCATCATGCTAAATTCAAGTGCAAGTGATGAGATTATCAGCAATAGTTAATTGACTGCGACAACTCGTCCGCTGGCGCTGGATTGAGCCCTCCCGACAGGTTTTTGATGCCCGTCATCAGCATCCCAAGACTCGGGGAGCGCTTGCTTACACCAGCATTTCAGATCATGTGGTCAGGCCGGCCGCTGCTTTCCGTGGTTCCCTGAAGCATCTCAGGACCCGGGCACGGCCGCAACTGTCAGGTAACCGAATATGCGTTTGTTGGTCGTCGAGGACAACGAGCAGCTCGCCGAGCTTCTGACAAAAGGCCTGCAAACGGCGGGCTATGAAATCGACGTGCTGTCCACGCTTGAGGAAGCAAGCGCGGTGCTTCGAACCACGTTCTACGCCGGCCTCATTTTGGACCTCGGACTGCCGGACGGAGATGGCCTGACCTTGCTGCGCGACCTGCGGCACCGAAACAATCCAATTCCCATCCTGGTCTTGACCGCGCGCGGCGGCCTCAACGATCGCGTCCAGGGCCTGCGCAGCGGCGCCGACGATTACCTGGTAAAACCGTTCGCGCTCGAGGAGCTGCTGGCGCGGCTGGAAGCTCAATTGCGGCGGCCCGGCAGTCTGGTCGGCAGCTCGCTGCGCATCGCCAATCTCGAATTCGATACGCAAAACCGGCAAGCCTCGATCGACGACCAGCCGCAGGTGCTGTCGGCCCGCGAAACCGCGGTGCTTGAACTATTGATGCGCAGCAAGGGGCGCGTGGTGTCCAAGAAGCAGGTCGAAGACCATATCTTCGGACATTCGGGCGAGGTCGCCTCCAACGCGATCGAGGTGTACGTGCACCGTCTGCGCAAGCAGCTCTCGGAGCGTGGCGCCAAGGTCCAGGTTCATACCATCCGCGGCGTCGGATACCTGATCGCAGAGGAAAAATAGGGTGTTCCGGTTCAAGTCGATCCTTTCGCGCATCGTCTTCCTGCATGTCGTTGCTGTTGTCATCACCTCCATTCTCATGTCGCTCGCCCTGTCGTGGTTGTTGAGCTATGCGACCAACAACATTCACGACAAGGCGATGCAGGAACAGGCGGTTTCAGTCGGTGAACATCTGCGGGCGCTGCCCGACGGCAGCCTGGAGCTAAAACTTCCGCAAGACCTGCTCGGGCTCTATTCGCAGCCGTATGGGCGCTATTCCTATGCGGTGATCGATGGCAAGGGTCGCGTTTTGTTTTCGTCGCTCGGCGATCACGCCGCGCTGTTCCCGGCCGACACCGGATCCAGCGATGTCGAGTTCTTGCAGCAGCGGCGGGGCGATGCCACCGTGTCCGGCGCCAGCATCAAGAAGACCGTCGGCGACCAGACCGTATGGATCCAGGCCGGCGAGGATCTCGCCAATCGCGATGTGCTGATCGACGATATCGTCGCGGATTTCTACAGGAATGTCGGATGGATTACGCTGCCGATCCTGTTGGTGCTCTTGATCGCCGATATTGCGATCTTCCGCCGCGCGCTGCGGCCGCTTCGACAGGCCTCCGAGATCGCCAGCAAAATCGGACCGACGCGCACCGACCTTCGCTTGCCGACCGAAGAGATTCCGCAAGAGGTACGCTCGCTTGTTTCGGCCGTGAACCGCGCGCTCGACCGGCTCGAGGAGGGTTTTAGGATTCAGCGCGATTTCACCGCGGATGCCGCGCACGAACTGCGCACGCCCTTGAGTATCCTCCGAACCCGTCTGGACCTTTTGAAAGACGAGAAAATGAGCGAGGCCTTGCGTCAGGACGTTGATGGCATGGCGCATATCATCAGCCAATTGCTCGACATCGCGGAACTGGATTCGTTCGTGATCGATCCAAGCGAAAAAGCCGATCTTCGATCGGTCGCCGCCGAGGTCGCGGAGTTTGTGGCGCCGCTGGCGTTGGCGCAAGGCAAGGACGTCGCGCTGTTGGGCGTGGACCAGCCGGTCTGGGTCAAGGGCAGTCCGGAGATGCTGAACCGCGCCATCCGCAATCTTGCCGAAAACGCCATCAACCACACCGCCCCCGGAACGACGGTAGAATTCGTCGTCGAGGACAACGGCACGGTCAGCGTCGCCGATCACGGGCCGGGCGTCGCCGATGAGGAGAAAAACCTGATTTTCCAGCGCTTCTGGCGGCGCGATCGCCGGAAACCCGGCAGCACGGGTCTCGGGCTATCGATCGTCCAACGCATCGCCGAACTACATTCCGCGACCATCACGCTGGAAAATCGCCGCCCCAAGGGCGCGCGCTTTTCGCTCAGGTTCATGCCGCTGCGGACCTAAACGCGCGCAGCTACAGCCGCGCAGGATGGGTCGAGCCCTTGCGAAACCCATCACCTTGCCGCGAATGCATGGAGACCTGATGGGTATCGCTGCGCTCAACCCATCCTACGCCATTGCGATCCAAATCCTCATTTCTTGCTTCGCTTTCGCGGGCTTCCAAAGATCACCGGCGGCACCGCGCGGTTCACAACCTCGCGCATCGCAAAGCTCGATTGAATCCGCGCCACCCGCGGCAGACGCGACAGCTCGGTGCGGTGAATGCGCTCGAAATCCTCGATGTCGCGCGCCATCACGATGACGATATAGTCGTCGCTGCCCGACATCAGGAAACATCGCACCACCGATGGACAGTCGATCACGGCTGCTTCGAACGATCTCAACGCGTCCTCGTTCTGGCTTTCGAGCGTGACACTGACCAGAACGGTGGTGGTGAGGCCAAAGCGCGACAGATCCAGCACGGCCTGATAGCCGCGGATAAAACCTTCTTCCTCCAGCACCTTCTGCCGCCGTGCGATCGCCGTGCTCGAGAGCCCGACGCGCTCGGCGAGCTCCACCTGGCTGGCGCGGGCGTTGACCGTGAGTTCCGACAGGATGGTGGTATCGATGTGATCGAGGCTCATTGGTTCTGATTCCTGCGCAAAACTTGAAAATCGTGAAGATTTCCAACGCTAATGGGCCGATTAATGCACCAAATCCGCAAGGATTCAAACCCGAATCGTCCTTACATATGGGTCGGGATCGGCAAACCAGGGAGTGTCCAGCGATGCGCGTCGGTGTGCCAAAGGAAATCAAAGTCCATGAATACCGCGTCGGCCTGACCCCCGGCGCCGTTCGCGAATATGTCGAGCACGGTCACAGCGTGGTGGTCGAGACCAACGCCGGTGCCGGCATCGGCGCGAGCGATGAGGTCTACCGCAAGGCCGGAGCCGGCATCGCGGAAACCGCTGCCGAGATTTTCGCCAATGCCGACATGATCGTGAAGGTGAAGGAGCCGCAGCCGCGCGAATGGCCGCAACTGCGCGAGGGCCAGATCCTCTTCACTTATTTGCATCTGGCGCCCGATCCGGAGCAGGCCAAAGGCCTGATGGAATCCGGCTGCACCGCAATCGCCTATGAGACGGTCACCGATGCCAAAGGACACCTGCCGCTGCTCGCGCCGATGAGCGAGGTCGCGGGACGACTTTCGATCGAAGCCGCGGGTGCCGCGCTGAAGCGCAGCGCCGGCGGCCGGGGCATCCTTCTCGGCGGTGTGCCGGGTGTCGCGCCGGCTCGTGTGGTCGTGATCGGCGGCGGGGTGGTCGGCACCCATGCGGCACGGATGGCCGTCGGGCTCGGCGCGGAGGTCACGGTGCTGGACCGGTCGATCGCGCGTTTGCGCGAGCTCGACGAGATGTTTTCGGGGCGAGTGCGCACCCGCTTTCCGACCATCGAGGCGATCGAGCAGGAAGTGTTTTCAGCCGATGCCGTGATCGGCGCCGTTCTCGTCCCCGGCGCCAGCGCGCCAAAACTGGTCACGCGAAAGATGCTGAAATCGATGCAGCAGGGTTCGGTGCTGGTGGACGTCGCGATCGATCAGGGCGGCTGTTTTGAAACGTCTCACGCCACCACCCACGCCGATCCGACCTATCAGGTCGACGGCATCATCCATTACTGCGTCGCCAATATGCCCGGCGCAGTCCCCCTCACCTCGAGCCAGGCGCTGAACAACGCGACACTGCCGTTCGGTTTGGCGCTGGCCAGCGATGGCCTCAAAGCCGTGAGGCAAGACCCGCATCTCGCGGCAGGCCTGAACGTTCACCGCGGCCGCATCACCAACAAGGCGGTCGCCGACAGCCTCGGTCTCTCATGCCAGCCGATCGATGGAGCGATTGCGGCGTGAAAGCGCGCGCCCGATTATCGGACACTGTGACGATTGCACGTCGTTACCTTGACGGCGCCAGCACGCAATCCGTACTGATGAACAGGCGCTGGCCATTCGCAGTGATCTCCTTCAGCGCCGGCTGGGTCGTTTCGATGTGACCGGCGTGGAGTGCGTCGCGGACGCCAGGACAGTTCGCGTTGGCGACACGGCCGAGATAGCTCCAGCTCGCGTCGGCAAGCCCCTTCTTGAAGGCCGCGGCAACACCGTTCGGAGAACTGAAGAGCAGGATTTCCGGCTGTCCATCCCCGTCAAGATCAGTGAGGACCGCTTCACACCAGATGTCTGAGATGAGGCACTGCGGAAGTTTCCATCGCGGCTGAAAGACTCTGCAAATGACCGACTTCGGGCCTCACCAACAAGAAGGTCGCAGACAGCCTCGGGGTGTTGTGGCAATCGATCGAGGGGCCGATTGCGGCTTGAGCTAGCTCAAAGCAGCTTAGGCGCCGGCCGCAGGCAGGCTGGCGGCGGCAATGGCAACGATCACGGCGAGTTGCCGTCCGATCCGGGACCGCGTGGAGCGCAGCAATGAGCCCAACTGTCGCATATCGCCAATTCCTCTCGTGCCGGCGGAACAATCGGTCCGCGAACAAGGGCGCGCGACCAGTACATGGTCCCGCCTAAGGGGGCGTGTCGAGATCGCCGCGAAAATAGCAATGCGGCCATCGTCCGGGCACTTGATGGCAGTGGTTTTTTTGCCTTAACAAGTTCGGCGGCGGTCGAAATCTTCTCCGCCAAAGGCGTGCCGCGCGCCTATCCCGGCGCGAACCCAAACGTCCGTTCAAAACGCCTGGCGTAGTCGGGCCAGACCTCGGGGTTGATGATACGCGGCGGCCGCTTGCCGTCCAACGCGTCGAGCATCTGCTCGGCGGCAATCCGGCCCATATTTGCCCGCGCTTCCGTCGTGACCCCCGCGGTATGCGGGCTCGCCAGCACATTGTCGAACTGCAACAGCGGATGGTCCGGCGGCGGCGGCTCCTTGGCCCAGACGTCGAGCCCGGCGCCGGCGATGCGCTTGTCGCGCAGCGCCTCGGCCAGCGCGGCCTCGTCGTGAATAAAGCCCCGCGCCGTGGTGATGAAATAAGCGTGCCGCTGCATCAAAGCGAATTCGCGCGCACCGATCATGCCGCGGCTTTGCCTGGTCAGCGGACAGGAGATCGACACGTAGTCGGAGCGGCGCAGCAGCTCATCCAATTCGACCTTCTCGCCGCCGCGCTCGGCCATTTCGGTCGCCGAGAGATAGGGATCATAGGCCAGCACGTTCATGCCGAGCAGGCCCCTGCAGAGCGCGGCGATGCGGCGGCCGACATTGCCGAGCCCGACAATGCCGATGGTCTTGCCCTGCACCTCGGTGCCCATCAGGTCGTTGCGGTTTACATTGGCCTCGCGCCGCAGCGCGCGGTCGGCCTGGATGATGCGTTTCGACAGCGTGAGCAGCATCCCCAACGCGTGTTCGGCGACCGAATGGGCGTTGCCGCCGGACTGATTGACGACCAGCACGCCGGCCGCCGTGCAGGCATCGACATCGACCGGGTCGTAACCTGCGCCATTGCTGGATACGATCAGAAGGTTCGGCGCGCGCCGCAGCAGGTCGGCATCGGCATGGAAATGTTTGGCGAGTTCGTCGCGCGCGGCACCAATTTGATAGGCGTGCGCCGCCGCCAGAATCGGCGCCGAGATTTCATCAGGGCTTTCGTTATCGAGCCGGTCGAGACGCACGTCGGGACGCGCTTTCAGGATTTCGGCGTAAATCTCATGGGCAAGATATTTGACGTAGAACACGCGCTTGTTGTTGACGGACATTGCTGACAAAACTTTCAGTTCGGGAAGCCATAGAGTTTTGCGGGATTGCTGACGAGGATGCGGTGCTGTGTCGCCGCCTCCGGCGTCCACGCTTGAAACAATTCGAACAGGTGGCCGGCATCGGGCATTTCGCCCTCGACCCGCGGATGCAGCCAGTCGCCGCCCCACACCAGCCGTTCCGAATTGGCAGCGACCAGCGCTTCATGAAACGGCCGTGCGTCGACGCCGCGTAAGCGGTCCGGCCGTTGCGCCAGCGCATCGAGCATCGCCGAATTGTCGCGGCCATGCGCACTGCCCTGCACCAGCACCCCGCGCGCAAATCCGATCGCATCGAGCATGCCGAGATATTTTTCCAGCGGGGCGTCCGGCGGCGTGTAGCTGCGATCCTCCGCGTATGGAAACCGCGCCGCCGGTCCGAACACGTGGGCATGGGTGTCGCAGGCATCCGCCGGCGGTGGCAGTTTCGGCCGGGTGACCTCGCGCGGCGGCAGGCAGGCTGGTATCATCTGGCTCATTCGGCCTTCATGCCGGCGGCCTTGATGATCGGGCCCCATTTCTTGTAGTCGGCGCGAATCTTTTCATCGAACTGCTGCGGCGAGCTGCCGATCGGGGAAGCACCGAGTTTTATCAGACGCTCCTTGACGGCATCGGTGTTCAAGGCTGCGACGAAATCATGCGAGAGTTTGTCGACGAGGTCGGGCGGCATGCCGGCCGGTCCGAGCAGTCCCCACCACACCTCGGTGTCGTAGCCCGGGACGGTCTCGGCCATGCTTGGGACATCAGGCAGCAACGATGCCCTTGCGGCCGTCGTCACCGCGAGCGCTCGCAGCGTGCCGGCCGCCAGCTGCCCCACCGATTCCGGGGCGTTGTTGAACGACATCAGAATCTGCCCGCCGAGCAGATCGTTGATCGCGGGCGCGCCACCCTTGTAGGGAATGGCGTTGAGATCGACGTGAGCGAGATTCTTCAAAAGCTCGCCGGCGAGATGGGTGGATGTTCCGGTCCCGGCATGGGCAAAGGACAGGCTCCCCGGCTTTGCCCGCGCCGCTGCGATCATGTCGCCGAGCGTCTTGAACGGAGAATCGGCCCGCACCAGCAGGATATTGGGGGACGAGGCCAACAGCGAAATCGGCGTGAAGTCCTTGAAGGTATCGTAGGGAATTTTCGGGTACAGGAACGGGTTGGTGGCATGACCGCTGGCGACAACAATGAGCGTGGTGCCGTCAGGCGGCGACGCCACCAGCGCCTGCGAGGCGACCAGGCCGCCCGCCCCGGGCCGGTTTTCAACGACGACCGTCTGGCCCCATTGCCGGGAAACCACCTCGCCCAGGGTGCGCGCCAGCACGTCGACCCCGCCGCCGGCAGCATAGGGCACGAAAATATGGACAGGTTTGGAGGGAAAGGGCGATTGCGCCAATGCCGAACCGCCTTCGGCAAACATCGCCACGGCTGCGGCAGCTATCGCCAACCACTTGCCCAAGAACCACCTGTTCAAGCCATCCCTCCCGATATTCTTGTTACTTGCCTTATCGCACGCCGGACCGCCGATGGCATCGCCGCAAGGCGCGGGTCACCGCCCCGATCGGCACATGTTGACAATCCCGAAGATCACGTCAAGTTTCGGCGCCTCGGCAGCAACGCCGCAATCACATCGCGAACGAGAGATCGTCGCGGAGTCAAAGGGAGAATTCGATGTCGGCGGCCGACGTACAGGCGTCACCCCAAGGCTCCCCTGAAGAGGCCTCCCCTGAAAAGGCGTCTTCCAAGAAGACCTCTTCCGAGAAGACCTCTTCCGAGAAGACCTCTTCCGAGAAGACTTGGCACGAGGTGGTGCTGCAAGCGCTCAAGCGCAACGATATCCGCCTGGTGCCCTACGTTCCCGACCGGGTGCTGACGACACTGATCAAGAGCATTCACGCCGATCCGTTCTTCACCACCTTCCCCACTGCGCGCGAGGAAGAAGCGGTCGGCATCGTCTCCGGTGCCTGGATGGGCGGCCTCAAGGGCGCGGTGCTGATGCAGACCTCCGGCTTTGCGACGCTGGCGAATGTGCTGGCATCGCTGGCGATGCCCTACCAGATTCCGCTGATCATGTTCGTGTCCGAACGCGGCACGCTGGGCGAATTCAATTACGGGCAGTCGCTGGTTTGCCGCACCATGCGGCCGGTGCTGGATTCGCTTGCGATGGAGCACCACACCTGCACCCGGCTCGATGAGTTCGAGTTCATCGTCGAGCGATCGATCAAGCAGGCCATCACCACCCAGGCGCCGGTAGCGCTGATCCTGTCGCCGCTGCTGACCGGCGGCAAAGTCTTCGACAAGTGAGTGAAGCCATGAACACCGCAACCGACATTCCTGCCCGCAACACCAAGATCATGAACCGCTTCGATCTGACTTCGCGGCTGGTGGCGAAACTGAAGAACCAGGAAGCCGTGATCGGCGGCATCGGCAACACCAATTTTGATCTTTGGGCCGCCGGTCATCGCCCGCAGAACTTTTATATGCTGGGCAGCATGGGACTTGCCTTCCCGATCGCACTCGGCGTCGCGCTGGCACAGCCCAGGCGCCGGGTCTTCGCGCTCGAGGGCGATGGCTCGCTGTTGATGCAGATGGGGTGTCTCTCGACCATCGCGACGCTGAAGCCAGAAAACCTCACCATGATCGTGATGGACAACGGCGTCTACCAGATCACCGGCGCACAGCCGACGCCTGCTGCCACGGTGTCGGATATCGTCGCCATCGCGGTCGGCTGCGGTCTTGCCAACAGCGCCTGGGCCGCCGACGAAGACGATTTTGAGCGCCTGATCGAGCAGTCGCTGTCGGCTTTCGGGCCGACGCTGATCGGGGTGCGGATCGACGACAAGCCGGGGGTCGGAGCCACCCGCAGGGATCCCGTGCAAATCCGGGAACGCTTCATGCTCGGCCTCGGGGTGCGGCAGGCGTTTTGAACCTTGCGCCCCGTTAACTACACGGGTAGCGCAAGTGATCGTGAACGCGTATCCGGTCCGTGAAGTGTGATATCCCGTCCCGATGACAATGATGCTGAGATTATTCGCCTGGCTTTTGGCTGCCGCCGTCACCTTCGCAACGCTGGGGCCGCCACGGTTCCGGCCACACTCCCACTTCGGACAGGAGGGCGAGCATGCGCTGGCCTTCCTGTTGCTGGGGCTGGCCTTCGGGCTGGCCTATACGCGAAATCGGCGGCTCACCGCGGCAATTGCGGTCGCGATGACCGGCGCGATCGAGATCCTGCAGATCTGGGCGCCGGGACGGCACGCAAGGTTGGAAGATTTCGTGGTCGATGCGCTGGCGGCGTGTGCCGGCTTCGCCTTCGCCGCGGGCCTCGATTGGGTGGTGCAGCGGTCCAGCGCCAGCATGTCCTGACGTCAAAACCCGCATGGCGCGCGCGAGGCCGCGCGAAAACCGAATAACGCCACAAAAATGCCGCCCGGAAAACCGGACGGCATTTTAGGCAGTTTGCTTATTTTTTGACTTTTACAGTAGTCCGGCGCCGCGCGCCCATTTGTATTTCGCTCCCAGCACCGCGACCGGGATTTCCGTCGAGTAGGCGTAAGCGACAATGCCGTTCTGGTAGAGATAATCGGCGGCCTCCTCGACCTCGATATCGCCGGCCAGCGAGGCCACGATCGGCTTTTCGATGCCCTTGGCCTTCATCGCGTTCTTCACCTCGACCATGTTCCTGGCAAACACCATCGGCGGCGTCACGATGGTGTGCCAGTAGCCCAGGATCAGCGCATGGATGCGCGGATCTTCGAGCCCGAGTTTTACCGTGTTGACATAGGTGATGGGCGGCTCGCCGCCGGTGATATCGACCGGATTGCCGGCAGCGCCGAACGGCGGGATGAATTTGCGGAACGCCGCATCGAGATCCGGCGGAATCGTCATCAAGGACAATTTGTTGTCGATGCAGGCGTCCGACAGTAACACGCCCGATCCGCCGGCGCCGGTGATGATCACGACGTTCTCGCCCTTCGGCGTCGGCAACACCGGAATGCCGCGGGCGAACTCCAGCATATCCCTGAGCGAACGCGCGCGGATCACGCCGGACTGGTTGAAGACGTCCTCGTAGATCTTGTCGTTACCCGCCAGCGCCCCGGTGTGGGAGCTCGCCGCCTTGGCGCCCGCAGAAGTGCGCCCCGCCTTCAGCACCACGATCGGCTTCTTCTTCGACACCCGTTTGGCGACTTCCGCGAAGGCGCGGCCGTCTTTCAAGTCCTCGCAATGCTGCGCGATGATCTGGGTGTTGTCGTCCTGCTCGAAGAACGTCAACAGATCGTCCTCGTCGATGTCGGACTTGTTGCCGAGGCCGACGATCGCGGAGACGCCCATTTTCGCGGAGCGCGAAAACCCGATGATCGCCATGCCGATACCGCCGGATTGCGACGACAGCGCCGCCGAACCCTTGACGTCGTAGGCGGTGCAGAACGTCGCGCACAGATTGGCGTGGGTATAATAGAAGCCGTAGATGTTCGGCCCCATCAGGCGGATACCATATTTCTGGCCGATCGCCTGAATTTCCTCCTGGCCCTTGACGTTGCCGGTTTCGGCATAGCCGGAGGGAATCAGAATGGCGCCGACGACTTTCTTCTCGCCGCATTCGATCAGCGCCCCCGCCACAAAGTTGGCCGGGATCGCGAACACGGCAATATCGACTTCGCCGGGGACATCCTTCACGGACTTGTAGACCTTCTTGCCCATGATCTCATCGGCCTTGGGATGGATCGGGTAGATCTCGCCCTTGTAGCCGCCGTTGATGAGGTTTTTCATCACCGAGTTGCCGATCTTGCCGTTCTCGGCGGAGGCGCCGATCACCGCAACCGACTTCGGTTTCATGATCCGGTTCATCTGGCGCACGATGTCGTCGTGGTTGGGGCGCGGACGCGGCGGTTTCGGCGCGAAGTCGACCACAATGCGCACGTCGGCGGCGATCGCGTCGGTCTTGGTCGCGAACACCGGGTTGAGGTCCATCTCGGCGATTTCGGGAAAATCGGTGATCAATTTGGAGACATTGACGATGATATCGGCGATCGCATCGCGGTTGGCCGGATCGCTGCCGCGCACACCCTTGAGCATTTCATGGGCCTGGATGCCGTCGAGCATCGAGAGCGCGTCCTGCTTGGTGGCCGGCGCAAGCCGGAAGGTGATGTCTTTCAAAACCTCGACCAACACGCCGCCAAGGCCGAACGCCACGAGCTTGCCGAACGATCCATCGGTGACCGCGCCGACGATGACTTCCTGTCCGCCCAGCAGCATCTGCTGGACCTGGATGCCTTCGATCTTGGCGTCGGATTTGTATTTCCTGGCGTTGGCCAGAATGGTTGCGTAATTCTGTTCGACGTCGGCGGCGGTCTTCACGCCCACCATCACGCCGCCGGCCTCGGTCTTGTGCAGGATGTCGGGCGAGACGATCTTCATCACCACCGGGAAGCCCATCTCGGTCGCGATTTTCGAAGCTTCAGCGGCGGACTTGGCCACGCCCTCCTTCGGAACCGGAATGCCGTAGGCGTCGCACACCAGTTTGCCTTCGGGAGCGGTCAGGCTTGTGCGT
>Ga0209736_1000552_pt1 | contig 11921 bp, 11 predicted proteins | sample BlaSpr_A8_Ref_M3_FD_187992 | JGI IMG/M metagenome (GOLD analysis project Ga0209736, IMG submission 187992) | Forest soil microbial communities from Thunder Bay, Ontario, Canada - Black Spruce, Ontario site 2_A8_Ref_M3 (SPAdes) (version 2) | ecosystem: Environmental > Terrestrial > Soil > Boreal... | reverse complement strand
ATCAAGAAGGGCGCGCTGGTCGACAAGACCAGGAACTAGGCAGGCGATCCCTCGCTCTCGGGCATCGCGTTCGGGCGGACCTGATTTCGATGACCGGGAAAGCCGCCCTGGCCGGTAGGACCATACAGGCACGGTCACGGGAAAACGGAAAATTAAGGCTTGATCGGCATGTTGAAGGCGAGATCGCGTGACGCGGTCTCGCCGTTTCGCCGACCGAACAATGACGCGCTAATCTATATTCTTGACCGAACCCGGGCCGGCGCAAACTGCGCGAGCGAGACGACCGGAAGCAAGAATTGAAGGTTCAACCACATTCTTCGTGTAGCGCATTTTGAAGCGTTTTGCGCGGAATCTTCAGACCAAAAAATCGTGTATCTTTAATGCTGAAGACCTAAGAGTTAATCTATATTCGCGCGACCCTAGCCAGTGCTTTAATATGCGATCGAGCGGGTCCGACGCCAAGAATTGTGAATTCATCTACATTCTTGAACAGCGCAGATGTTATTTCCCCTAAAACAGCCTGGAGAGGGTCGCCGGCCGACCCTATTTCTCGATCTTGTTGTGCAGCTTCCAGAACCGCACCGTGCGCTCGGCCGTTTCCACCGACAGCTTGCCGTAATCCTTGCAAGCGAGCTTGAGCGTCAGTTCTGAGATCGGCGGCGTGAGTGGCCGGTGGCTGAGAATGGTTTCGACCGTCGGCCATTGCAGCCCGGCCGACTTGCAGGGAATCAGGATGAGGTCCGACCGCAGGCCCTCCAAGAGCCGCGCCATCATCTCGGTCGGCACGTCGTTCTGAATGGCGAGCGTCGCTGCCACTTCGTCGAATTTCTTCGCCGTGACAAACTTGACGACGGCCGCGTCATCCAGTTCGTTGTGCTGCTTCAACAGCGTCACCAGCGCTTCGGCGCGGCTGAAATCCCGCGCCGCGGAGGTCTCTTCCCCGGCCATGCCGGCGATCGACTTCAGCACCCGCTTGATCTCCTCCCGGAGTTCGGCAGGTGCGACCGCCAGCAACCGGGCGCGCACCGCGTCGGTCGCGCGCCGCAGCAGGTCGCGCAGGAATTTCAGCGGCAGGTCGATGCGAAGCCCGAGGATCTCGGTGAGGTCGTCATCTGCGTCGGCGCGGGCGACGATGCTGGAATAGCCGGCGTCGGAAAAGCGTGCGCCGGCGTTGTTGGCAAGCTTGCGAATGACCCTGTTTTCGCCGCGGTCGACGATCACGTCGGTGACGGCCTCGGGAAGGTTGCTGCGGCCCGAAATCGCCAGCAGGTGATCCTGCCCTTTGGTGCGGGCGATCTCGACAAGGTCGCTGATGCGCAAGCGGTTGGATTTGGTCAGCACGCTGCCGGCCACGGCGATTTCATTATCCCGTGCGAGGTACTGGATCACTTCGAACGGCGCGTAGTCGATCGGCGCCAGACGTGCCGACAGTTCGGCTCGCGCCCGGCTTTCGACGCGGGCGATCAGAAGACACAGCACATCGTCGAACACCTTGACCTGGTCGTCGCTGAGGCGCGCGCCGTCATGCAGGAAGAGATTGGTCACCTGGCGCAGGGTATCGACCCGCTTCTGCGACGAGCCGCTTTGGACGGCTTCCTCGAGTTCGGCGATGATGGATTGATCCAGCGTCTGCAAGATGCGGCCCATGTTTCTGTTCCGACTGACCCTCGGCCGGTTCCGGAACAGACCGAGCGGGTGTCGGAAAATCGAACAGGATTGTGGCCGTCGCCGTCCTACGCCCGGGTTAAAATAGAACCCCGTAGAAACACGGGGCTTGGCGCTGCTGAAGGAGCGGGGCTTTATCGCCGCAACCGCCAAGATCGGCCGCGCCCTCCACGCCGACCAGGAATTCCAGCGTCCTCAACCGGGATGGTTGAAAGCGGCCGCAAAGTCGTCGGAGACGACATATTCCAGCGCCTTACGCAGCGAAGCCGACTTTGCCGCGCCAAAGGCCGCTTCAAATCCACGCTGGGCGCCCGCCCAAAGCGCGTCCGACTGGGCGAGCCTGGCCCGGCCCGCCGCGGTTAAAGCGAGGATACGGTTGCGGCGATCGTCGGGATCGGTGGTGATTTTGACCAGTCCGTCGCGCTCGAGCGGCTTCAGATTATGGGTCAGTGCGCCACGGTCCATGACCAGGGCTTCGGCCAGTTCGCCGATATGGGGCGTCCCGCTGCGAAGGATCTGGCTCAGGATTGCCCGCTGGGTGGTCTTCAGGCCGGACGGTTCCAGTGCCACGTCATAAAGCTGCGACACCCGGCGCGTCGCCTTCCGCAACGCGGTGCAATTGCAGGACGTCGCCTGCTTGCTTCTGCTGATGGCCATATCCGGCTTCTCCCATCCGCCCCTTGACTAACGCTTGCGTGTGCACACTTAGCTCTAATACTTGCATATGCAAGGGATAAAGGAGATGCCCGCGAAAAACCTGCGCCGGGATCTGCTTGAACCGCAATGGAGAAAGACGATGCCGCTGGTACGTATCGACCTGCAAAAGGGAAAAGACGCAGCCTACCGGCAGAAGGCCGGCCGGATTGTCTATGAGGCCATGGTCGCCTGCACCGGCGTTCCCGAGAACGATCACTTTCAGGTTATCGGCGAGCACACCGCCGAGAACTTCATTTTCGATCCGGACTATCTCGGCATCCACCGCACCGGCGATCTCATCATGGTGCAGATCTTCTTCAACGAAGGCCGCTCGATGGCGCAGAAGCAGGCGCTCTACAAGGCGATCGCCGAAGGACTCTCGGCCGCGCTGCAGGCCCGCCCCGAGGATGTCTTCATCACGCTGGTGGAGGTGAAAAAGGAAAACTGGTCATTCGGCAACGGCGTCGCCCAGTACGCGTCCTGATATGCCGCATGGTCGCCTGAGCGGAAACAGCGCCAGCGCAAGCGCTATGCTGCGCTGCACCGGATAATTCACGCGACAAATCGTCTTTCAGATGGACGCGCGCCGCTTCCGGCCGACCCGCACCCCTGCTATCGTCCCTTCAACTTCAGAACAAGATCAAGAGGAAACTGTCCGGACCAAGAGCCGTCATCAACGGCCGCCCCCGAGGAGGAAATTCATGAAGCGCTACGCTGCGGATTTCATCAGGACGCTCGCTCTTTCGCTTTGTGTTTCTCTTGGACTTTCCGGACTAATCCTCGCCGCAGCCTCTGAGCCTGCTGCCGCGCAGAAAAAATACGATACCGGCGTTACCGACACCGAGATCAAGATCGGCAACATCATGCCGTATTCAGGACCGGCGTCGGCCTACGGCATCATCGGCAAGACGATGAGCGCCTATTTCCGGATGATCAACGACAATGGCGGCGTCAACGGCCGCAAGATCAATTTTATCAGCTACGACGACGCCTATAGCCCGCCGAAGACGGTGGAGCAGGCGCGCAAGCTGGTCGAGAGCGACGAGGTATTCTTGATCTTCGCGCCGCTCGGCACCGCCGGCAACGCGGCGATCCAGAAATACATGAACATCATGAAGGTGCCGCAGCTGTTCGTCGCCACCGGGGCCTCGCGCTGGGGCGATCCGGAGCATTTCCCCTGGACCATCGGCTGGCAGCCGAACTACCGCGCCGAGGCGCGCATCTACGCCACCTACATCCTGCAGCATCATCCCACCGCCAGGGTCGGCGTGCTGTATCAGAACGACGATTTCGGCAAGGACTACTTGCTCGGCCTGAAGGACGTGCTGCGCGAAAAGTACGACACCATGGTCGTCGCCAGCATCCCCTATGAAGTCAGCATGCCGACCGTGGATTCCCAGGTGGTGGCGATCAAGACCGCGAATCCGGACATCTTCGTCAATATCGGCACGCCGAAATTCGCCGCCCAGGCGATCAAGAAGATCGCCGAACTGGGCTGGCATCCGATCCACATCATGACCAACGTCTCGGCGTCGGTCGGCGCGGTGCTGAAGCCCGCCGGACTGGAAAACTCGAAAGACATCTTGAGCGCCGGCTATCAGATGGACGTCACCGACCCGCAATGGGACAGCTATCCCGGCATGCAGAAATTCCGCGCCTTCATGGCGAAATATTACCCGGAAGCCGACCGGTCGGAGAGCGGGCCGCTCAACGCCTTCAATACGTCGACCGCTTTGGTCGAGGTGTTGAAGCGGTGCGGCGACAACCTCACCCGCGACAACGTCATGAAGATCGTCGCCAATATGGATTTCGAGATCAACACCTATATCCCGGGAATCCGCATCAAGACCTCGCCGACGGATTTTTATCCGATCGAACAGGTGCAGATGATGAAATTCACCGGCGAGAAATGGCAGCTGTTCGGCCCGATCATCGACGGTCACGCCGAGTAGGGGAATTTCCCTCTCTGCTTCGCGCGAGCCTGCTCTGACGTCACTTATTTCAAAACTGATGCACTATGTGAGGTTGCCACCGTAACAATATCAAAACATCGGCATAAGCCGGGCTGGCCATAAACTCCTGGGGAGGAAACAATGGACCGCACGCTCGAACGATCGACCATGCGCAAGGTCTATCTGCGCCTGCTGCCGTTTGCAGTCTTGTCTTATGTGCTCGCCTATATCGACCGGATCAATGTGAGCTTCGCCGGGCTCACCATGCGCCCCGACCTCGGCATGTCGGCCGGCACCTTCGGGTTTGCCGTCGGGATGTTTTACTGGGGTTATTTCATCTTCGAGGTCCCGAGCAACGTGATCCTGGAAAAGGTCGGCGCCAGAATATGGATTGCCCGGATCATGATCAGCTGGGGAATCCTCGCGGGCCTGACTGCAATGGTCACGGGTTCGACGAGTTTTGCCATTGTGCGCTTCCTGCTGGGGGTTGCGGAAGCCGGCTTCTTTCCCGGCATCATCCTCTACTTCACCTACTGGTTTCCGAGCCATCATCACGCCCGCATCGTGTCCGGCTTTCTCGTCGGTCTGCCGGTCGCGGTGGCGGTCGGTGCGCCGATATCGACGGGGCTGCTCGGCCTGGATGGCCTGTTCGGTCTCAAGGGCTGGCAAGTGATGTACATCGCCGAGGCGATTCCGACCGTGGTCATCGGGGTGATTACATTTTTCGTGCTGACGGATCGGCCCGAGCAGGCCAAATTTCTGACCGCGGAGGAACGCAACTGGCTGGTCGCCACGATCGCCGCCGAGCGCCGCGCCACCGAGGCGATCCGCAAATTCACGATGTGGCAGGCTCTCTACAATCCCAAGGTGCTGCTGCTGGCGCTGAACTATCTCGGCATCGTCACCGCCAGCCTGGGCATGCTGATTTTCGTTCCGCAGATGATCAAGTCGCTGGGTGACTACAGCAACATGACGGTCGGCTGGCTCACCATGATTCCCTATACTTGCGGCGGCATCGCCATGGTGGTGTGGGGGCGCATCTCCGATCGCATGAACGAGCGGCGCTGGAATCTGTTCATCGGCTGCGTGTTCTCAACCGTAGGGCTGGTCATCGCCGGCATGACCATGGGGACCTGGTGGGCGCTGGTGGGGATGTCGATCGCGGCGATGGGCTTTTATGGCTCCAAGGGCCCGTTTTTCGCCATGCCGCCGTTGTTTCTCAGTGGTCCGGCGCTCGCAGCGGGTATTGCCTGGATCAACTCGATCGGCAATCTCGGAGGCTTCTTCGGACCCTGGTATGTCGGCGTGATGAAAGACCTGACCGGCAGCTATGCGGGTGGACTTTACGGCCTCGCCTTGCTCGGTCTGATCGCGGCCATCGTTTGCGCGGTGTTTCTGCACATTCCGAGCCGCGTGCCGTCTTCTGCGATCGTCGCCCCTGCCGAATGACGCTGGTCGCTCTGGCAAAAGTGGAGCGGCCGGTCGGGAGCGCGGGGCGCGCCAACTGTACAAATCGATCGGTCGCATAGATTTTACATATTCCCCGAACAATTGTGGGTACGATACCTTGATGCTGGCAATGTCCGGCAACATGGCCGCCGCACGCGCGCCGATTACAAGACCGGAGCAGAATGAATGCCGAGCTACAATCTCACCATCAACGGCAGCGCGCGGAGCGTGGAATCATCCGACGCCGACAAGCCGCTGCTCTATGTGCTGCGCGGCCTCGGCCTGACGGCGACAAAATTCGGCTGCGGCCTTGGCCAATGCGGCGCCTGCACCGTTCTGGCCGATGGTGCGGCGGTGCAATCCTGCCAGATCACGGTGGCGGATGCGCAGGGCAAGAAAATCACCACCCTCGAAGGGCTCGGTTCGGCGGCAAAGCCGCATCCGATCCAGGCCGCCTTCATCGAAAACCAGGTGCCACAATGCGGCTACTGCACCAGCGGCATGATCATGAGTGCGGCCGGCCTGCTGTCCAAAAACCCAAAACCCAGCGAGGACGACGTCCGCTCGGCGCTCGAGATCAACCTCTGCCGCTGCGGCTCCCATGTGCGGGTGGTGCGCGCCGTAATGGCGGCATCGGGACAGCGAGGCTAGCATGAACGCACCCGTCGAAAACATCCGCTTCTCGCGCCGGACGCTGCTCAAGGGTGGCGCGCTGGTCGTCAGCTTTGCGCTGAGCGGCAGGCAAACCAGTGCCTTCGCGCAAGGCGTAACCAGTGCGCCGCGCCGTCTCGACGCCAGGGAGGTCGACGCCTTTCTGGCCGTGAACGGCGATGGCACGGTGACCCTGTATTGCGGCAAGGTCGATCTCGGCCAAGGGCTGCGCATCGCGATCCCCCAGATTGCGGCCGAGGAACTCGGCATTGGCATCGAGAAGATCAAATATATCGAGGGCGATACCGCGCTGACGCCGGACCAGGGACGAACCTCCGGCTCGACCGGCATCCAGCGCGGCGGCATGCAAATCCGGCAAGCCGCGGCGACCGCGCGCAAGGCCATGATCGATCTCGCCGCGCAACGCCTCAACCTGAAGCCGGAAGACCTGATCTCCGCCGATGGGGAAGTGCGGCCGAAGGCCGGCGGCGCCGGGATCGGCTTTGCGAGCTTGCTCGGCGATCATCAGTTCAATCTCAAGCTCGATCCCCACGCGCCGCTGAAAGACCCCGCGAGCTATACCATCGTCGGCAAATCCCTGCCGCGGCCGGACGTCGCGGGCAAGTGCCTGGGAACTGCCACCTATGTCCAGGACTTCGCCTTGCCCGGCATGCAGCACGCCCGCGTGATCCGGCCGCCGGCGATTGGTGCCACGCTGGTTTCGGTCGACGAAGATTCGGTGAAGAGCCTTGCCGGCGTAAGGATAGTCAGGATCGAGAACTTCCTCGCCGTTGTCGCCGACGGTGAATGGACCGCCGTCCGCGCCGCCCGAGCGTTGCGGGCGCAATGGAGCGACGCGGCGGGCTTGCCCGCGCAGGACAAGCTTGCGGAAACGCTGCGGACGGCCCCCGGGATCACCGACCAGGCCCTCGTTACCAAGGGGACGGCGGTCTCGCCGCTGCCGCCAAACGCCAGGACGCTCACCGCCAGCTATTTTTGGCCGATGCAAAGCCACGCTTCGCTCGGTCCATCCTGTGCGGTCGCCGACGTGCGTGCCGATGCGGCCACGGTGTGGACGGCTTCGCAAGGCATGCATGACAACCGCGTCACTTTTGCCCGCTTCCTCGGGCTACCCGAGGACCGGGTGCGGCTGATCTATCTCGAAGGCTCCGGCTGCTATGGCATGAACGGCCACGAGGACGCCGCCGCCGATGCCGCGATCGTCTCGCGCGCGGTCGGGCGGCCGGTCCGCGTGCAATGGTCGCGCGCCGATGAACACGGCTGGGACCCCAAAGGACCGCCGCAATTGCTGGACGTTTCGGGCGCCATCGACGCCGACGGCCGCATCCTCGACTGGCGCACCGAGATGTGGATTCCGCAGACCACCAAAGGGCTGCCCAATATCCCCTTGCTCGGGCCGCAGGCCGCCGGGCTTGATCATATCGTCGGCCTCAATACCGGCCTGATCTCGCAAAACGGCGATCCGCCCTATGCGGCCGACCATATCCAGGTCATCGTGCATTGGCTCAAGGAAACCCCGCTGCGGCCGGCGCCGCTGCGCTCGCCGGGCAAGCCGGCCAATCTGTTTGCGGTCGAATGCTTCACCGACGAACTGGCGGCAGCGGCCCGCATCGACCCGATCGCGTTTCGCTTGCGCGGTCTGAAAAATCCGCGCGGCATCGAGTTGATCCAGCGCGTGGCGACCATGATGAAATGGCAAACCCGCCCATCGCCGGGCGCCGACACCAGCGCTGCGGTCGCCCGCGGCCGCGGCGTGTCGTATGTCCACTACAAGCACGCCGAGACCTTGGTGGCGATGGGCATCGAGGTCGCGGTCGAGCGCGCCAGCGGCGCCATCAAGGTCGAACGGGTTTTCTGCGCGCACGATTGCGGGCAAATCATCAACCCCGACGGGGTTCACGCCCAAGTCGAGGGCGCCATTCTGCAAACCATAAGCCGGGTGCTGATGGAAGAGGTGAAGTTCGACCGCTCGCGGGTGTCGAGCGTCGACTGGTCGAGCTATCCGATCCTCAGATTCTCCGACCTGCCCAAACTGGAAATCGATCTGGTCGACCGGCCGGACCAACCGCCGCTCGGCGCTGGCGAAGCCACCTGCGCGGTGGTCGGCGCCGCCCTCGGCAATGCGGTCTATGACGCGACCGGCGTGCGGCTGCGGACCGTACCCTTCACGCCGGAGCGCGTGAAGGCCGCGCTGAATGGCAAAGCCAGCTAATCGACGCCTTGGTTTGCGCTTCGCGCCTTTCCGGTTACAAGGGCTCTGCGCAGCAAACGGCAGGGACCAAAGATGCGATCTGTTGTGATCACCGGAGCGTCCACCGGCATCGGCTGGGCCACCGCAAAATTGTTGCTGGATCGCGGATTTCGCGTGTTCGGCAGCGCGCGCAAGCCGGCCGACGCCGAGCGCCTTAAAACCGAATTCGGCGCGAATTTCACCCCGCTGTTGTTCGATGTCACCGATGAAGCCGCGGTGCTGGCGGCCGCCCGCGAGGTTCGCAGCGTCCTCGGCGGCGAAACGCTTGCCGGCCTCGTCAACAATGCCGGCATCGCGGTCGCCGGGCCGGTGCTTGAACTCGCGGCCGATGAATTCCGCCGCCAGATGGACGTCAACCTCATCGGGCCGATCATCGCTACGCAGGCGTTCGGCCCGCTGCTCGGGTCCGATCCGTCGCTAAAGGGGCCGAAGGGACGGATCGTGATGATCTCTTCGGTGGCCGGCAAAAGCGGCAACCCGCTGATGGCGGCTTATGCAGCATCGAAGCACGCGATCGAAGGGCTGTCGGAAAGCCTGCGCCGCGAAATGATGCTGTTCGGTATAGATGTGATTATCATTGCGCCGGGCCCGGTGAAGACGCCGATCTGGAGCAAGGCCGAGGAAGTCGACATTTCCGTCTACAAGAATTCGCCGTTTTTCCCGGCGCTGGAACGAGTCCGCAAATTCATGCTGCACCTCGGCGAAATCGGATTGCCGGCCGAGAAGATTGCCGAGCGGATCGCCGACGCCTTGACGTCGGCCAGTCCCAAGGTGCGCTACCAGATCACCCCGGATCCGTTGCGGCGTTTGATGACGTCCGTGCTGCCGAAGCGCACGGTCGACAAGATTATCGCCAAGCGTCTTGGGCTGTTGCCGCCGGCATGAGCCGGGAAATGCACGCGATGCCGGGCGCGCAGGGGCCGGTGACTGCATGCACAACATGACCGAGGGGCGCGCCCGTGAACTGGAAGGCCTCGGTCACCAGTAACCGGCGCATTCCGCTCGATCCCTCGTTCGAGGAGCGGAAGAAGATCATGCTGCGCTGCAAGGGCCTGTTCTATGCTTGTAAGGACGGCGCGGAATCCCGCCGCTTCAACCGGCTGTTGATCGACGCCGGCCTGGTGCGCGGATTGTAGGGGGCCGTGCGCGGTGGGCTCGCGCAAGACCGCTGCAGCAGCTTTCCTTCCGTGATAGCTTGACCAAAGGTGCAGACTTCATATGAGATGAAGTTATGAACGCCATCCGGTTGATATTGCCGATTCTTCTAGCCGCCGCCTGGTCCTCGGCGTCCGCAGAGACGATGAGGTTTGAAGACGCGACAGCTATGCTGGGTACAAGTTGTGCCCAGGACATCGATACCAACTGCCGGGGCGTGAATCCTGATACTCGTCTCAAGGACTGCCTGTCGCGCAACCAGGATGCCTTGTCGCCCCAGTGCAAGAATGACTATGGTCGGGCCTTCGATGCGATCCAGAAGCGTGTGGCCGCACGCTCGGCCGTCGCCAAACTATGCGAGCGCGACGTAGCCAAATTATGTGGCGGCATTCAAAAGGGCGAAAGCGGCAAGGCCCTGGATTGCCTATTGGCGGGGCCGCGCGGAATGAGCATAAATTGCAGCAAGGCGATTGCCGAAGCGGGGTATCGCTGATGCGATTTCAGAAGCACACCCGACGGCACGTTACTCTGCTGTTCGCCGCACTGATCGGGTCTCTCGCATCCCCATGCCTGGCACAGACCGATGCGGGCGGCACACTGGCGGAGTGGATCAACAAGCTTGCCGGCCTTGAAACGGTGCCGGATTTGGATATCGCCGCGCTGCGGCAGCAGGTTGCCGAGAGAGTAAAGTCGAAAGCGGACGGAGTGCCGATAAAACGACCGCCAGTCGCCCCCCAGCTGACTGGGTTGCCGCAACTCATTGTCCAGGTTCGATTTGACGAAGACGCTGCTGTCATTCGGCCCGAATCTTATCGAACGCTCGGGCGCATCGCCGATGCGCTCACCCATCCGACACTGCTGACATACAAATTCCTGATTGTCGCCCATACCGTTTCGACCGGCAGGCGTGACAATAATCTGACGCTGAGTCAGAGGAGAGCCGACGTGATCCGCGACGTGCTGGTGAACACATTCAAGATTTCCCCAAAGCGGCTTCAGGCGATCGGTCTGGGCGAGGAGCAATTGCTGGATGCCGCCCACCCGAGCGCGCCGACCAACCAGCGGATCCAGGTCGCGACAATCGGAAACGCCCTTGAGCCCGAACGCGCAGCTTCGGCAAAAGGCGCACCCGCGCCGCGCCCCCCAGTTCCAAAGCGACGCTGATGGTGGGCACGCTTGCGCTTTGCCACCCTGCGATGGTGCCTTACCGCTTCCCGATCCTCTCCCACAGCCAGCGCGCCACCGCATCGGGCGACGATGCGCCGTCGCCGCCGGCTGCGCGCAGGTTTGCCTCGCGCATCGACGCGATGTCGATCCTGCCGAGCAGCGGCTGCAGCGCGGTGCGCAACGCCTGATCGGCAGCGCGCTTCGGCGCGATCAGGACAATCGCGTCATAAGGCGGAATGGCGTGTTTGGTATCCTCCAGCACCACCAGGTCATATTTGGCGATCAGCCCGTCGCTGGTATAGCCCGCGATCACGTCGATCTCGCCGGAAGCGACGGCGGCATACATGAAGTCCGGCTGCATCTGGCGCTGCGCGCGAAACGACAGTCCATAGGCTTTCTGCAAGCCCGCCCATTCCGGCCGCGAGAAAAACTCATAATCGGCGGCCATCGACATCGCTCCCGCATGCGAGGCGAGATCGGCAATGGAGTGAATGCCAAGCGCGTCGGCGCGCTTTCGCGGCATCACCAGCGCATAGGCGTTCTCAAAACCGAGTTCGCCCAGCAATGTGATCTTCTGCTCCGCCAGCGTCGCTTTCAATTCGCCGAGCAATTGTTCACGCGGCTTGATGTCGCTGCGGTGAAACTGGTTGACCCACAGGGTGCCGGAATAATCGACGTAGACGTCGATATCGCCTGAGGCCAGCGCATCGAAAATCACGTTGGAGCCGAGGCCTTCGCGCGAGGTCGCCGATAGTCCCGCCGCCCGCAGCCGCTGCGCGATCAGCGCCGACAACACATATTGCTCGGCAAAGGTTTTGGCGCCGACAATATAGCTCGATGGCGAACGCGCCATCGAGGGAGCGAGCGTCGCCGCCACCAGCGCCGCCATGCCGATGCCGCCGAGCGCCACGCGG
>Ga0209736_1000551_pt1 | contig 11926 bp, 11 predicted proteins | sample BlaSpr_A8_Ref_M3_FD_187992 | JGI IMG/M metagenome (GOLD analysis project Ga0209736, IMG submission 187992) | Forest soil microbial communities from Thunder Bay, Ontario, Canada - Black Spruce, Ontario site 2_A8_Ref_M3 (SPAdes) (version 2) | ecosystem: Environmental > Terrestrial > Soil > Boreal... | reverse complement strand
GGCCGTCGACAAGAAGCTGATCACGGACGTCACGGTGTTCGACGTCTACGAGGGCAAGGGCATCGACGAGGCCAAGAAGTCGATCGCCATCGCGGTGACGATCCAGCCGCGCGAGAAGACCCTGACCGATCAGGAGATCGATGCGGTGGCGGCAAAAATCGTGGCCGAGGTAACCAGGAAGACCGGCGGCATTCTTCGCGGATGAGCTTTATCGTCGTCCCGGCCTTGAGCCGGGACGACAGCGTTTATTCCATCACCAGATCGCAGTACCCATACCCGTCGCGTTCGACCCGCTCACCGACGGTAACCGGAATCGGCCGTGAGAAAAACGGCCCCGCTACCACGCAGGTATGAAACTCGCCGTTCTCGCCGCACGGGTCGATCCCGTCAGGCAAATCGGCCAGCAACTCAGCATCGAATTTGCGGCCGGCAAATTCCGCCGGCAGCTTTTTCAGATCGACGGTGGCGAGATAGGCCTCGAGCCCGCTTGCGATCATCGCCTGCGCCAGCGGCAAGGTCGGCCGGTCCCACAGCGGAAACACCGGGGTGATGCCGGTGCCTTTGAGCTTTTGTTCGCGGTAGGCGCGGATGTCGGCCAGGAACAGGTCGCCGAAGATGATGTGGCTGATGCCGTCCTGCACGGCGCGGGCGACGGCGTCGCCGATGCGGGCCTCGTAGATCGCGTTCGGACAGGGATAGGGAATCGCCACGATGTACGGCGGCAGGCCGGCGGCATCGAGTTGCGCCAGCAAGACTTCCCGCCGCACGCCATGGATCGAGACCCGATCGAAGGTCTCGGTCACCGTCGTCAGGGCGCCGACAACGTCATATTGCCCCGCGCGCCTGATCTCATGCAGCGAGAACGCGCTGTCCTTGCCGCTCGACCAGGAGATCAGCGCCTTGGGCCGCGCGGACGTCAATTGATCGGCGCCCTGGCGGACCTGCCAGGCGCCGCGCGCCGGCGTTTCGTCACCGGCGCCGGCGCCACCGGTTCATCCTTCAGCGCGCCGATCCGGCGCAACGCCGCATCGGCGGCGCGCTCGCCGCTTTCCCAGGCGCCGTCGACCGTTCCCCACAGCGTTTCGTGGCTGGCCTCGCCGGCAAGGAACATGCAGCCGATCGGCTCGGTCAGGATTTTTCGCGACGGCTGCGCGCCGGGCGCGGCCACCGACATCGCGCCGAGCGCGAACGGCGCGGCATTCCAGCGTGTCGCGCTCGATTTCTTGACCGCGGCCGCGGCTTCGCTGCCGAACAGTTTTGTCAGCCATTCGAGGGCAAAAGCGACCATCGCCGGCTCGCCCTGGCTTGAAAGATCGCGGCCGAACGAGCCGGCGACATCGATCACGCACAGCGACGAGCCGGCCACATTCGCCACCAACAGCGCGGTCCGCGTCGAGTTGCTCTGCTCGACGATGACGTCATCGCGCGAAAGCCCGAGCGGATTGCCCGGCAGTTGCAGGGCGATGCGGTCGTAGCTGCCGAGGCCGAGTTTTGCCGCGGCATCGAGCTGCCGCTTCGGGAGTTCGGGCGCGAATTTGATAGTGCCGGCGGCCAGCACATTGCTCGACACCGTGATGATGGCGGCGCGCGCAGCGATCTTGCCGGCCGGGGTCTCCACGCTGACATCGCGTCCGCTCCAGGCGATGCGGCTCGCCGGCGTCGACAACGCAAGCGGCACCTGCTCGGCAAGCCTGGCGATCAGGGTGCCGAGACCCTGGCGACATGCGATCGGCGCGTTGGCGCGATCCGGCGCCCGAGCCCTGTCGATCACCGAGACGTCTTTCAGGTCCTTGCCCGTGGCATTGGCGCCGAGCACGAATTCCGTTGTCCCGGCCCAGTCGCCGAGGTCCTTTGGCAGCGCCGACGCGCAGGCAACGTCGGCCTTGCCGCGCGAGGCGTCGTCGAGGGCGCGGTTGGCGCGCACCAGGGCGGCGAGAAACTCCTCGGTTTCCCCGGCCCGTGCGTTGCGGCGGCCGATGCGGATTTTCTGACCCATGGGTGCGGCGGAGATGTCCAGTCCGGCGCTGCGGCCGAGCCTGATCATCGGGTTGGTGTCGGGATTGTGCAGCCACCGCGCGCCGCGATCGAACGGCACGTCGAAGGTGGCGCTATCGGTGAGGCAACGGCCGCCGATCTGCCCCGTTGCCTCCACCACGATCACGCTGCGGTTCGCAGCCATGATCCGCCGCGCCGCGGCGATGCCGGCCGCACCCGCGCCGATCACGACAATGTCGGCCTCGCGCGGCTTGGGCGCGCCCCACGCGCGGGCGCCGAGCAGCGGCGCCGCTGCGAGCGCCGCGGACGCCGACAGCAGGTCGCGGCGCGTCATTGTCATGTCATGGTTTCCGGAACTTTGAAAAACATAGGAACATCTAGCGAACTTGCCGCATCCAGGCGAGCGCGGCAACCGTCATGGTGAATCAATCATGATTGATCTCTCCCATGCATGAACTAAATTGCAATGGCTTTCGACCATGATAAGGAAACAGAAAAGCGGACAGAAAAGCCGCTGGGGGGGAGATATCATGGGCGCAGTGCTCGATACCGTCGGCAAGCTGATCGCGGGCTACCTCCAGAAGGAGGTGCCGGGCTATGAGCCGTTCACACCGAGCGACCCGGAACATCTGCGCGGCGTGATCGAGCAGGGCGACGTGCTGCTGGTCGAGGGCAATAACCGGGTTTCCGGCATCATCAAATATCTGACGCAATCGACCTGGTCGCATGCCGCGCTGTTTGTCGGCCCGATCGACGGCGCCGAGGAGCCCGACGGCGAGCCGCATGTGCTGATCGAGGCCAATATCGGCGAAGGCGTGACGTCGGCGCCGCTGTCGAAATATTTTCCCTATCACACCCGATTGTGCCGCCCGGTCGGGCTGTCGTTCGAAGACCGCAACACGGTGTGCCGCTATGCCATCAACCGGATCGGCTTCGGCTACGACACCAAGAACATCCTCGACCTGATGCGCTTTCTGGTGCCGCTGCCGATCCCGCAACGCTGGCGGCGGCGGATGATCGCGTTCGGCTCCGGCGATCCCACCAAGATCATCTGCTCGGCGCTGATCGCGCAAGCCTTCGACGCCGTGCGCTATCCGATCCTGCCCAGGATCACGCGTGCCGGCTCCAGGCAGGCGCGGCGCGAAATCCTGCACATCCGCGATTCATCGCTCTACATGCCGCGCGATTTCGACATCTCGCCCTATTTCGAAATCGTCAAACCCACCATCGTGCACGGTTTCGACTACACCGCCCTGCACTGGGCCGACAAGCAAAAGCCGCTCCGGGAGGTGGCGGGCGAATTCGGTATCTTTCCAGAAGCGATCGAGTCGCCGACGCTTGTTCCTGAAGAGATTGACCAAGAGGCGCCGCTTCCGGCTGAAGAAGTAGCCGCGACCCTGGTCGAGCGCATCACCGCGTCGGAGCATTTCATGGTCGTCGAACATGTGCCGGAGCGCCGTGCCCTGCCGCACGCGCGGAAGCCGGAACTGGCGGCCTAGCACCCGACTCGTCTCGACCGATGATCATCATCGCGATAACGAAGACGTAAGCGATCTAAATCGTTTTTTAGTCGATCTTGGCGGCACCGCTCCCCACGTTGCGCGTGACACGACAAAGGAGCAAAAACCATGAATACAAAACATTTGGTGCTGGCCACATCGATGATGGTGTTGGTTGCAATGTCGGGACAGGCCTATGCCGGTACGACCATCTCGGACACGCGCTATTGGCCGAGTGAAGCCAGCTCGGTCGAGCAGCATCCGGGGCAGCGCGCCGAAAACGCCTTCGCGTCAATAGAGACGCCGCGTGCGAGCCAGGCTCCCGAGCGGTCCTATCAAGGCGGACCCAAGGTCAATTATTAAGCGACACTCTGTTTTGCCGAAAATGCGGGCACGCTCATCACCATGGGCGTGCCCGCATTGTTATGTTTGGACCGAGGTCGCTCCAGGCCTGGCTTCAATTCCCGATTACCTGTCGGAGCGGCCAATGACCGCCATCAGCTCCGATATCTTTGCCCGTTGATCGGCCTTGTTGCCACTGGTGATCGCGCGCTCGACGCAATGCGACACGTGATCCTTCAGCACTTCCTCCTCGACGCGCCGCAGCGCGGCCCGCACCGCCGAGATTTGCGTGACGATATCGATGCAGTAGCGGTCCTCGTCGACCATCTTGGACAGGCCGCGGACCTGGCCCTCGATCCGGCTGAGGCGTTTTTGACAGGATGCCTTGATGTCTTTTCGCATGCCGCCTATATACCCCTACAGGGTATGGGTTGCAAGATGGCGCGATGGAGAATCCGATGATCAAGGCCGAAACCGCCGACCCCGTTGGCGCTGCAAAGGGTTCCGCTGGCTGCGGCGGCGGTCACGATCACGCCGCTCACGGTCACCACCATCATCATCACCATCACACCGACAGCACGGTCAAAGTGCGCGACCCGGTCTGCGGCATGTCGGTCGATCCGGCCACCAGCCGGCATCGGTTCGACCATGATGGCAAGACCTTCCATTTCTGCTCGGCGGGCTGCCGAACCAAATTCGCCGCCGATCCGCCAAAATATCTCGACAACAGCAGGCCCAAGGCCGCCGCGCCGGAGGGCGCGATCTACACCTGCCCGATGCATCCGCAGATCCGCCAGGTCGGTCCCGGAAGCTGCCCGATCTGCGGCATGGCGCTGGAGCCCGAGGTAGCAACCCTCGATGCGCCGCCCAATCCCGAGCTCGCCGATATGACGCGCCGATTCTGGATGGGCCTGGTCCTCGCGTTGCCAGCCGTCGTTCTGGAGATGGGCGGTCACCTTGTCGGCGGCCACGGCTTACTCGATCAGACCCTGTCGAACTGGATTCAGCTGGTGTTTGCCACGCCGGTGGTGCTCTGGGCCGGCTGGCCGTTTTTCGTGCGCGGCTGGCAATCGCTCAAGACCCGCAATCTCAATATGTTCACGCTGATCGCGATGGGCACCGGCGTGGCCTATGTCTACAGCCTGGTCGGCACCATCGCGCCCGGGATTTTCCCTGCAACTTTCCGCGGGCATGGCGGCGCCGTTGCGGTCTATTTTGAGGCCGCCGCTGTCATTACCGTCCTCGTGCTGCTCGGCCAGGTACTCGAACTGCGCGCCCGCGAGGCCACCTCCGGCGCGATCAAGGCGCTTTTGGAACTGGCGCCCAAAACGGCGCGTCTGGTCGATGACGCCGGCGCCGACCATGAGGTCCAGATCGACGATCTGAAAGCCGGCGACAAATTGCGTGTCCGGCCGGGAGAAAAGGTGCCGGTGGACGGCGTCATCCTCGAAGGCCGCTCCTCGCTCGACGAATCCCTCGTCACCGGCGAATCCATGCCGGTCACAAAAGAAAGCGGCGGCAAGGTGATCGCCGGCACGCTCAACCAATCCGGCGGCTTTGTGATGCGCGCCGACAAGGTCGGGCGCGACACGCTGCTTTCGCAGATCGTCAAGATGGTGGCGGAAGCGCAGCGCTCGCGCGCGCCGATCCAGCGGCTGGCCGATCAGGTTGCCGGATGGTTCGTGCCCACAGTCATTGCCGTGGCGCTGGTCGCGTTCGGCGCCTGGGCCTGGTTCGGCCCCGAACCCCGGCTGGCGTTCGGCCTGGTGGCCGCCGTCAGCGTGCTGATCATCGCCTGTCCCTGTGCGCTTGGTCTCGCCACGCCGATGTCGATCATGGTCGGCGTCGGCCGCGGCGCGCAGGCCGGGGTCTTGATCAAGAATGCCGAAGCCCTGGAGCGCATGGAAAAGATCGACACGCTGGTGGTCGACAAGACGGGAACGCTGACCGAAGGCAAGCCGAAGGTGGTTGCCATCGTTGCTGCGGCCGGTTTTCAGGAGAGCGAATTGCTGCGGCTGGCGGCCAGCGTCGAGCGCGCCAGCGAACATCCGCTGGCGGACGCGATCGTTCGGGCGGCGAAGGAGCGCCATCTCGAATTGAGCAAGGTGGATGAATTCGATTCGCCGACCGGCAAGGGTGCTGCCGGCAAGGTCGACGGCAAGACCATTCTGCTCGGCAATTCAAGCTTTTTGACATCGCTCGGGATCGAAACCGAGCCGCTGAATGAACAAAGCGAGGGTCTGCGCGGCGACGGCGCCACAGTCATCAATATCGCGGTCGACGGCAAGCTGGCTGGGCTGTTCGCGATCGCCGATCCCGTAAAGGCGTCGACGCCGGATGCGCTGAAGGCGCTGACGGCCGAAGGCATCAAGGTCATCATGCTGACCGGCGACACCCGGACCACGGCGAACGCGGTGGCAAGAAAACTCGGCATCCCCGATGTCGAGGCCGAGGTGCTTCCGGATCAGAAGAGCGCGGTGGTCACCAAACTGCAGAAGGCCGGGCGGATCGTTGCCATGGCCGGCGACGGCGTCAACGACGCCCCGGCGCTGGCCGCGGCCGAAGTCGGAATCGCGATGGGCACCGGCACCGACGTCGCGATGGAGAGCGCCGGCATCACGCTGCTGAAAGGCGATCTGGGCGGCATCGTTCGCGCCCGCCGGCTCTCGCAGGCCACCATGAGCAACATCCGGCAGAATCTGTTCTTTGCCTTCATCTACAACGCCGCCGGGATCCCGATCGCCGCAGGCATTCTCTATCCGACCTTCGGCATCCTGCTGTCGCCGATCATTGCCGCCGCGGCGATGGCGCTGTCGTCGGTGAGCGTGGTCGGCAATGCATTGCGGCTGCGGGTGACGCGGCTGTAGAGCGAGGTGAGTTTAGATTGAAGCGCCGTGGCGATCGATCACTTCTCCCTCTCCCCGCTCTTCGCGGGAGAGGGAGAGAAGCCCCCCGAACCGGGAATACTCCGGCTTCACGCCGCCACGCCTGACTTGCGGTCGGGCAGCCCGGCGCGGGCAAGGCCGCCATAGAGCGCCTCGCCCGGCATTTCCGAGCGCAGGATCGCGCGCACCGCGATCAGCTTTTCGATATCGATGCCGGTGGCAAATCCCTTGCTCTCGCAGAGAAACGCCAGGTCCTCGAACACCACATTGCCGGTGGCGCCGGGCGCGAACGGGCAGCCGCCGAGGCCGCCGAGCGAACCGTCGAGGATGCGCGCGCCGGCATCGAGGGCGGCGGACGCATTCGCAATTCCCATGCCCCTGGTATCGTGCAGATGGACGCAGACCGGTTTTGCACCGGACAGTTTCACGGCGGCCCTGGTCAACTCGCCGACTTGCTTCGGTCCGGCATAGCCGACGGTATCGGCGATGGCGACAAAGTCGACGCCGGCCTCGAGGCACTTGTCGACCAGCTTCAGCACTTCCTTCGGATCGACCGGACCGGTGATCGAACATCCCAGCGCCATCGAGATCGCGGCATTGACCAGCGGCTTGTGCGTGCTGGCGTCGCGCAGTTCGCAGAGCCGCCTGACGTTGGCAATGGCGGAATCGCGCGACCGGTTGGCGTTGGCCTGGCTGTGCTCTTCGGTTGCCGAAACCACCGTCGCGACTTCGGCAACGCCCGAGGCCAGCGCTTCGTTGACACCGCGCTCGTTGAGCGTCAGCGCAATGCCATGCGCGCCGGGGAGGGCGGCCACGGTGCGGACGATGTCGCGCACATCGACGAATTGCGGAAAGGTTGAGGCGGGCAGGAACGAGCCGACCTCGAAATGCCGCACCCCGGCGCCGAATTCCTCGCGCAACCAACGTTGCTTCGCCGCGGTAGAGGGAAAGGTCTTCACCAGTTGCAGGCCGTCGCGCAGGCCTACCTCGCGCAAACTGACGCGACCGTCGGGATAAACATCTTGAACTCGGGTCATGCGAGCCTCACAGCGGTTTTGCCGGTTGAAGATAATTCCTGGTCTTGAAGCACTTCCTGCGCCTCGAGCTCGGCGCGAACCGCCGAGGTATCGGCGCCGAGGACGGGCACTTTCAGCCCCTCGCCGAGGCCGGCCCCATTCCACTCGATCGGGAGCGCGGGGACGCGGAACGCCTCGCCATCGGCATCGGTGTTGTTTACGAGGCCGCCGGGGCGCAGCACGTGCGGATCGCCGAACAGGTCTTCGGGGCGATTGATCGGCGAGAAGCAGATGTTGAGCCGGTCCAGCGTTGCGGAAAGCTCGCCGGCGTTCCAGCCCTTTATCACCTCGGCCGCGCGCGGAATGATTCTTGATCGCGCCAGGATGCGATCGGTGGTGGTGCGCAAGCTGGGATCGTCCAAAAATTCCGTCATGCCAAATTCGCGGCAAAAACTCTGCCAGTGGCCTTCGGTGACGACGCCGATGAAAATCCGCTCGCCGCCTTTGGTCTCGAAAATGTCGTAGATCGGCCAGGCATGCTCGCGCTCCGGCATCGAGCGCGGCTTGTTGCCGGTCATCTCGTACTCGACCATGTGCTGCGCCACCAGAAACAGGCAGTTTTCGAACAGCCCGATGCGGATGTCGGCGCCTTTGGCGCCGCCGCGCTTCTGGTAGAGGGCGGCGAGGATCGCAATCACCCCGAACATGCCGCCCATGATGTCGTTGGCGGACGAGCCGACCCGCTGCGGCTTCGCCACGGTCCCGGTCATCGCGGCGAGGCCCGACATCATCTGCACCACCTCGTCGAGAGCAGGGCGGTGCTCATAGGGGCCGGACAGAAAGCCCTTGTGCCCGCAGACAATGAGATCCGGATACCTGCGCCGCAGTTCGTCGGCACCGAGCCCCTGCTTTTCCAGCTGCCCATCACGAAAGTTTTCCACAAACACGTCGGCGCTGGCGAGCAATCGATCCATGGTCTCGCGGTCGTCAGGTTTTGCCAAGTCGAGCACCACGCTGCGCTTGCCGCGGTTGAACAGCGGAAAGAACGACGTTCCCATGCCGCCCAGGCTCCGGGTCTTGTCGCCACTGGGCGGCTCAACCTTGATGACCTCGGCGCCGAGCTGCGCCAGGATCATGCCGCAGGTCGGCCCCATCACCATGTGGGTCATCTCAACGACCCGTACCCCCGTCAACGGCAGGCCCTGCGTGCTCAATGGCGTCTCCCGGGGTTCCCTGAAACTCGGCTTTGTAGGACAAATTAGCCTTCCGAGCGCTATCTGCTAACTGTAAAGTTGGCAAGCGACGGCTAAAAGCACGCAACGCTGCAATGCGTCCTGCGCTCAAAAAGATTGAACGGGGGACGGAAATCATGAGCGCCATCGGTATCGACGCGGCAATTGACCTCGCCGCCGCACGCGGCGGCCCGGATGAGATATCGCGGCGGCTCGAGAGTCGGCGATGATTCTGGTGATCATTACGCTTGCGGCGTTCGGCCCGAACGTGCGCGGCAAACCGCTCGACGCCTGATTCATCGGATCGCACTTCGATCGAACAGCTGTTGGGCGCGCGAACCGTCGCCGTGGATCGCGATGATGCGAAGTTGTTTTCCGTCGTTGACAACCTCGAAGAAGATTTCGTCATCCTTCGGGCCGAGGCGCCATCGTCCGGGCTCGGAGGCCCAGACGACGCGACTGCCTTCGATCCGGCATCGATAGGTCCAAACGAAATTGTCGATTGGCCGGACGTAAGTCAGGAACAGAACATCGCCGACGGTCCGGGTCACCTGCATGATCTTCGGATCGCGATCAACGCTGCGATCGCCGTTCGGCAAATCGCCTCGGCCTCGAAGGCAGGCGCCGCCGATGCCGGTGACAGGCCGGCGAGCAGCATCGGCAATGCGATCAGGCGAAAAGCGAAATGCATTTCGGTCAAGCCTGTGGGTCTGAGCCAAGCGCGAGTGTGACATTGCACACGCCGCGATCCTCGGCGTCCGTGGCGACCGTGAAACCCAATTCGCGGCACATTTTGAGCATGACGGAATTTTCCTCAAGAATCTCGCCATAGATGCGGCTCAGGCCGGCGAATTTCGCGTATTCGATGATCAGTTGCATCAGCGCCCAGCCCAGGCCCCGGCCCTTGAGGTCCGATCGCAACAGCACCGCGTATTCGCCGGCCTCGCGGGTCGGATCGGTGTGAAGCCGGACCACGCCGAGGGTCTCATGGCTGACTTCATCGATGGCGACAAAGGCCATCGCGCGGGCATAATCGAGATGCGTCAGGCGGGCGATGAATTGAGGCGAGAATTCCTTGATGGAATCAAAGAAACGAAGCCGCAAATCCTCCTTGCTGACATGCGCCAGAAGGTCGCGAACCAACAAATCGTCATCCAGCCTGAGCGGCCGGATAAATATTCGCCAGCCGTCCCCGAGCACGAGATGTCGTTGCCACTGCGGATCGTCCGGTCGAAACGCTGACATCGGGACACCCAAGGCTGTTGCTACGGCCGCATCCGGTCCGACGCCACGAGATGTTTCTGACAGTTTGCGGCTCGCCTGGATGGTCGACAGTTTCAGGCGCCAAAGATAAGCTTGGGCGGCTGGGATACTCCTGCCCTTGCCCAAACGCACGCAAATATCTACCTCTCGCGAGGGTTTTTTCGGAGAACTTCATGCTCGACGCTGCCGTCAAGGCGCTTTCGCAGATCCTGTCGCCGCCGATGCGCTCCATTCTGTGGCGCTCGATCGGGCTGGCGCTGGTGCTGATCGTGGTGCTCGCGATCGGCCTGCAGCGGCTACTCAGCTGGTTCGCGGTGTATGGCGAAGACTGGGCCGAGGCGATGCTCGGGCCCGGCTTTCATACCCCGCTCAACGTGCTGGCCTGGATCGTCTCGATCGCCGCCGGTCTCGGCGTGGTGTTCGGCGCGGTGTTTCTGATGCCCGCGATCACTTCGCTGGTCGCAAGCGTGTTCGTCGACGAGGTCGCCGACCATGTCGAGCGCGCGCATTATCCGGCGGAACGCCCCGGCACCGCGCTGCCGTTCGGCCTTGCCATGACCGAAGGCGTCAAGACCGCGCTGCTCACCATCCTGGTCTATCTGATCGCGCTGCCGTTCGTGTTCATCGCCGGCGCCGGTTTTATCGCGTTCTTCATCGCCACCGCCTGGCTGTTGGGGCGGGAATATTTCGAACTGGCGGCGATGCGGTTTCGCAGCCCCGCAGAAGCCAAGGCGATGCGCAGGGATAACGCGGCTGTGGTCTTCACCGCGGGGCTGATCATCGCAGCCTTCGTGTCGATCCCGATCGTCAATCTGGCGACGCCTTTGTTCGGCATGGCCTTCATGGTCCACATGCACAAGCGGCTGAGCGGACCGCGGCCGGAACTGATCGAGCCGGGGCGGAAGACCAGCGTGCCGGTGGTGTGAGGCCCTTGGCGCCTTAGGTCTGAGATCCGGACGACGGCTGCGCCGCGCCGAATGGCGCCGGGGTGAACGGGCCCGGCGGTGCTCTGGTCATCAACGTCACAAAACCAAGCGCGGCCATCGCCAGCCAGAACGTCAGCCAGAAGCCGTCGATATAGGCAAGCACGTTCGACTCGCGCTGCACCAGCGCCGAGAGCCACCCCAGCGCGCGCGCCGGCGCGGCGGCAGCACCATGGCTGGCAAAGCCGTCGGAGAGTTGCTTGAGGGTCCGGCCGACATTGTCGCTGCCGTTCTGAACATGCTGGCCGAGATAGTTGGAATGGACTTGCTCGCGGACGCGCAGCCAGGTGCCCATCAGCGCCACGCCGATCTCCGCGCCGCCGAGCCGCATCACCTGGATATAGGCCGCGAACGCGGTGGCCCGGGTCGGATCGGAATTGGACAGCGCAATCAGGATGACGGGCAGAAGGGTAAACGCCTGCCCGAGCGATTGCAGCAATGCGATCATGATGAAATCGCCGAGCGCCCAGTCATGCGTCAGTTGCGTGCCCAACAGATTTGCCGCGGCGAACGCCGACAGGCCGATGATCAGCACGAAGCGGGCGTCGAGATAGCGCAGCAGAAAGATCGACAGCGGCACCAGCACGAACATCGGCACCGCGCCATAGAGCACCAGCAGCACGCCGGTCTGTTCGGGCCGCAGCTGGCCGACCACGGCGAGGAAATTCGGCAGCAGCGAGGAATTGGACAGGCTGGTCAGCGTGTAGAGCA
>Ga0209736_1000550_pt1 | contig 11926 bp, 8 predicted proteins | sample BlaSpr_A8_Ref_M3_FD_187992 | JGI IMG/M metagenome (GOLD analysis project Ga0209736, IMG submission 187992) | Forest soil microbial communities from Thunder Bay, Ontario, Canada - Black Spruce, Ontario site 2_A8_Ref_M3 (SPAdes) (version 2) | ecosystem: Environmental > Terrestrial > Soil > Boreal... | reverse complement strand
ACCGGACGATCCGCCAACGATGTCAATGTGCTGAATGAGAAACCAGACCGGGGCCTTCATAACCAAACTCAAGACCACGATACCGGCCACAATTCCCCAGCGGACAAGGCGCATGGATCTGCGAAGAGGCCACGCACAGATTCCGACAATAGCGGCGCCGTAAGCCATGATAGCCGTGCTGGAAGTGGCGCTGAAAACAATCACGGTCGACGCGATCATAGCGACCATGCCGAGTAACTTGGATTTGCCGCTCTTCCAAAGGAGAAAGAACAAACAAAAGACAGTGGCGCCGAATGTTCCCGCCAAAATTTCGTGTTGAAAGGGGCCTTCTGCGCGCACGGTCCCACCGCGCACGTCAGGAACAGCGCGAACACCACCCAGGAGGCCAAAAACGTCTAGCTGATGCACTTTTTCAAAGAGCATGAACCCCGAAATGATGATGGAAAGGACGGCAAAAATACGCACCGTGCGGAAGATATCATCGTCGTCGCGGATCAAGTATCTGATCACGAAGTAGCCGCCCACGGCGTCCAACAAGAACCCGCATTGGTAAACGATGGCACCGGTGTTGAAGGAGAAAACCATGACGCCGGCGATAGCGCGGAAGAGAGCCCAGAGAAGAAATACCAGGTCCAGGCCACCAAGGCGCTTGCCGAAAACGCCGTCGGGAGAGGTGAACACAGAAGCGAGCATGCGGACACCAACGGCCAGCACGATGATGCGAAAAACGAAGAAGTGGAGACCGCCAATGAGAATTTCCTGGCCGAGCGGGATTAGAAAAGTGGCCGATAGAACCGGCCAAAGAACATACTTGCGCGGGAGTAAGAAAATCAACGCGATGGCGATGAGCATGGCAACCAATACGATGGGGTGCAGGACGGTATCCGAAGCACCGCCGCCAAATCTAAGATTCTCTGGTTGCATTAGAGTTTCTCCCTGTGAAGCGGAATGCTCAAGCGGAACTCACGCCGCGGGCAAAGGTAGACCGCGCGACACGGATATTGGGTCCACTGGCTCGAAGTCCCGCGCGACGCGAGGCCGACATCTGGAAGTTGGTTGCTCTGTTCAATCATGCGGCCTTCTCCACCTGCCCTCTGTGGGATCGTAAACCTTAACGACTTTAGCGGGATTGCCCGCGACCACACTGCACGGGGGCACACTCTTAGTTACGACGGAGTTCGCACCGATGACACTGTTATGACCGATCGTCAATTGGCCTTCACTGCACAGCACCGCCACCCCAGTACCTAGCCAACAGTTCTTCTCGATCCTAATTTTCCCGCCTTGGGTCATCCCCTGGGCGTGAATAGCGACGGAAGTGTCGGAAAATTCGTGATTATGATCCATAATCAGCACCGATGGTGCGAATAGAACGTCATCCTCAAGCACAATTTGGTTCCTGCAGGAAATAGTCGAACGACGCCCGATGCGGCAGCCTTGGCCCAAAATGATTTTGGGCTCCTGGCTTCTCGGTGCGTCCGGAGCGATATTGAGCCAAACATCTGGTGCAAGATAAACCTCGTCGTTCAATTCGATCTGTGAGGCACTCGAACGCAAGATATCGCACGAAAAATGTATTGAAACCTTGCGCCCAAATCGGAAAAACGGGAATATCATTTTAAGCCTACGGGTATGCAGCCACGTCAGGCTCCGCAGAAAGACCCCGTCTAGCTTAATTTTCTTACTCTCTTCGTTTTCAAGAGCCACTCGGGGCGTCAGCCGCTAGAGGTTGTACCGCACGAAATCTGCCCGGAAACAAGACTTGAAGAAGCGCCCTGCGTTCGCTGGTGTTTACCGATTTAGTCAACCAAAGAGCAGGTAACGCTGCAATGGCGCACCCGACAACCGCCAGGGTCACTCTAGTTGCTGCCAGTAGCCGCGGACCGTAGCCAAAATGCAATGGCACGTGGCTTAGAAGAATTCCCGCCGCGAGACTGGCTGCGGTTGCCAAGATAACCTTGATTGTGTGTGGTAGCAAGGTTTGTAGGTGGAACCCCGGATATATCCTGGTGATGGCAACGGTCATGAATATCATCCCGATCATTTCGGACGCCGCTAGACCAGTAAGAACGCCAAGAAATCCAATTCTATTCGCGAAGAGGGAAATCATGAGCAAAAGCACAATGCGAAGAGCCTGCCGAATATTATCATGCAGAGCGTTCCCAGAGCTCCGATATAGGACCAAGCCGAGAAGAGAGAACGCGTAAAAAAAGCTGTTGATACAAAGCAACACGAGAGTGATTTGAAAGGAAGCGCGCGTCTGGCCTGTCCAAGCATAGATGATGGAACTGCCGAATATGGCGATGAAGGTCAACGGCAAAAACGATAGGACCAGGTTTACCTTAAAGGCTTTTCCGATCAGGCGTTGCATGTCCTGCGCGCTGCCGGCGCTATGGACCTTTGCCGCTCCGGACAAGATTGGCAAAAGAAAAGCGTCCGGGAGCATCATAGCTGATCCTGTGAGCCTGTTCGCCAGCGCGAAAACACCTGCGGCCTCATCACCAAAGACGCGAAGTAGAGTTATGGGCACGATCGCGTTATAAACCACTTCCATTATGTTCACGAGTTGGTAGGTCGCAGCGTATCTAAATAACTCGCGGACGGCGTCTTTGGTTACATACCTCGGACTGACGTGAATCTGAGGCACAATTTTTTTTGAGATCACGAAACAACAGCCGACAAATCCCACTTCGGAAAGGCCCATCACAGCCGCCATCGCAAACAAACCAAAACCCAAGCGCAGCACGAGAATAATCCCCACTGCCTCAGCAATCGTAAATATCGTTGTGAGCTTTCTGGCGATATCAATGCGATGCCCACCCATGATAATCGCTTCAAAAGCGGCTCCCACGTTAGAGAGGAGCATGATCAAGGCCAGCATGGAGATGGAACGTGCCGCGGAACTCAAGAACTGCGGCGGAACGCCCGCAGCCTGGGCCAATTTCTGAGACAGCAGTGAAATCGGTATAAGGCCTAGCAAGGAAATCAGCAGCATTGCGGCGGTACCCGTGCTCAAGAGCTGATTTGCCCGTTCGTAATTTGCGTTGCCAGTGGCCTCCGCGACATATTTTTGGAAGGCGGATTTGATGCCGATACTTCCAAACCGCATATATGCGCCGGCGGTCATGATGATCGACCAGATCCCATAGCCACCCAGCCCTATATGGGCGATCACGACAGGTACAGTGATTAAGCGAGTCCCGACCTGGGTCAGCCGAGCTAACACTCCAAAAACAGTATTCTTCCCGATGCTAACGGAAAGCGAGACGTCCTTCTGTGGCGATGAGAGCATTTTGCCGAGAGAGATCGATTGATTACTAGTTTTGCTTGCGAAAGTCGAGGCGGAAGCGCTTTAGGCAGGACCACTCACTGTTTGCGTGCCTCGCAAAGATTAAGGCACTCCACTGGCCTGGTGTGACTATTATTGTTCTCTGCTCACCTGGATGGTAGGAGCTGCATTTTCGTTTGGCAGTGTTTTGGTCCTGCGGCAAACTCATCGGGGAGCAAATAACCCCTCCGATGAGTCGCCGCGGGAATTAAATACAAAGACTACTGAACTGTGGCGGAAAGGCCTGTCGGCGACGTTGGCAGAGGCACAGAGCCGTACTTATAAGCTCCGGCATCCCAGGTGCCGCTTAGCTGACGTGGTGCGCCAACCTTGTCTTTGGAGAGTGGCGCCAAGGTACCGTTGCTGATGTTCACCAGGTTTGCGGCAGCGCTAATGGCCACGGAACCGGACAATAACTGCCCCAGACTGCTCGCGTTGATTTTCGACGCCGATACTAATTTGGACCTAGAATCGCAGTGACATGCGGCTTGCCACGACGCCAAGTCACGATACGTGTGGCCTTGATACCAAAACGAGTTATACGAGCCGGCATCCGCTAGCAAGTCCTCGTAGATGTTATTGTTAATTCCCGCGGAAGAAAGAGAGCCGCCTGACTGTACCGCAATATCGCTGTTGCCGCCAAAGAGCACGTTATTCGCGGCCGTAAAGTTGAACTGGCCAGCGACCAACATTCCGGAACCGCGATTATGCCCTCCGGCGCGGATGAAATTGTTATAAGCAGAGTTTCCAGTGGGAGCGCCACCAGGCAGACTGCCAGAGTTAGGAACGCCTTGAAACCATAGTGCCTGTATGACTCGATTTGCAGGGACCAGGAAGACGTTGTTATAGACGGAAACGTTCTTAACGGAATCCTGAAGGAAAATGTGAGCGGTGATGTTGGCGCCACAGTCTCCGTCAAAGAGATTATTGTAAATGGCGCCGTTGCTTACGACTCCACCACTCTGTCCCCACATATGTAGCCCGTCGTGGTGGTAGTCGTTTGTTGTGTTATCCCAATTCGCATAATTATGAATATGATTGTCATGAATGCTGAAGCCGGACGAGGCACCTCTAGGGCCAAATGCGAGCCCGTGGTCGACATTGTAGAAGTCCGAGTATTCGATCGTTAGATTGTTCGCTCCGGCGACGACTGCCCACCCGGTATCGTGGCAGGTCACGTGATTAACGGTAAACGAGTTTGCATCTAACGCGTAAATACAGTTTTGTTGAGATTGCGGAGCAGACACATCCGAGACCGAAGTGTGCACGTAGATGTTAGCAATGGTGATGTTCTGGACCGTGCAGCCAGTGCAATTTGGTGCATAAATGGCTCTGCTGGCCAAATGGTAAGCGAGGCCTGTACCACTGGCGGTGTTCCGGATGATGCCGCTTCCGCCGCCGTCCACGGTGATATAGCTCCGATTGTCCATGCGAATAGCGCCCGACGCGGACCAATACGGAGCAGTTAGAATAGCTCCGGGCTGAAACTTAATGGTGATTGGGGCAGAACTTGTTCCATTGCCTTGCACTGAGAGAAGCTGCTGACCCGCGGCACCAGTTAATGTGCCACAGAGGTGCACGGTCGTGCCCGGACTAATCTGAGCCACGCCGCTCCCCCAGCTCGACGTATTGTTAAACCAGGCAACGGACTTCGCAGTTGAACAACCGGTACCCGAGCCCGTACTTACTTGATTGGCTGCGATGTATAAATCCTTGGCTCCTACAGGTAATGCAGCAACGAGAAAAGCAAAAATCAATCCGAACTTACGCATCATTCATCCCCCTCGATGGAAAGCTCTCTCGGAGGTGGAAGATAGGCCGCCTATCCTGCTAGGGAAGACGGACTGAGACCGTGAAACGAGAGATTCCGACCATTATCTATTCTTTGGGGCGTTAGGCCCCGTGTCTTGGAAGCTACGCCCCGGCACCTGCCATATCTACTGTACGAGAGAACAATTCCGGGACAGGTGAACGGTCCAGGGGCTCCAGTGTACATTTTGTGGCCCTCAGTTTTAATTTTAGCTACGCAGTAGGTGCGTTAAGGAGCAACCTGCATCGGAGTCGGCACCTGATGACCGGTCGGAGGTAACGGTGCGGCAGTAGTTCCGGCGCGTTTGACTTCTACCGTCGGACGAAGGGGTTGGGCCGCGCGACCAACTCCTACGTATTGGAACCCGTTTAGCGAGGCCTCCTCGGCGGAGAGCAAGTTGCGGCCGTCAATGATCAGCCGGTGCGAAACGCGCTCACCGAGATGCTTCCAGTTGATTTCGCGGAACTCACCCCATTCCGTGAGAATTAGAATAGCATCGGCGCCTTCAGCCGCCTGGTAGGCACTTTCGCAATAGGCGACTTCCGGGAGATCTAGCTTGGCTTTGTGCATCGCCTCAGGATCGTATGCCCGTATTTTGGCGCCTTCTGACTGTAGCCGCCGAATGATATTCAGCGCCGGGGCAAAGCGCACGTCATCTGTATTGGGCTTAAACGCCAGGCCCCAAACAGCGAGGGTTTTCCCGCGAAGCACCCACAACTCTTTCTTGATCTTCGCCACAAACTGCTCGGTACGGCGTACATTGATTTTTTCCACCTCTCTCAGAAGGGAGAAGTCGCAGCCCAACTTTTCGCCGATGCGGACAAAGGCTTGAAGATCCTTGGGAAAGCAAAATCCACCGAAGCCAATCCCTGGATTCAAAAATGAACGCCCGATCCGCTTGTCGCTGCCGATACCGTCGGCAACTTTCTCGATATCCGCGCCTGCGGCTTCGCAAGCATCGGCTATGAGATTGATGAAGGAAATCTTCATAGCCAGGAAGGAATTGGAGGCATGTTTTACGAGCTCAGCGCTGTTGGTATCGGTCAAGATGAGCTTTGGCTCGGGGACCGGGGGACATTGTGAATGAACCGGGCAGGTGGAACGTGTCCGCAACACGGGAGCATAGATTTCTTTCATGAGCGCGATGGCACGAGGAGACTCGGCGCCAACGACCACGCGGTCGGGATGGAAAAAATCCTCGACAGCGGAGCCCTCGCGCAGGAATTCAGGATTGGACACGACATCGAATTCGAGCCCATGCGCGTTGTAAATCGAAAGATGCTTCCAAAGACGCTTGGCGGTCTGAACTGGTACGGTGCTCTTCTCAATGACCAGCCGATAGCCGTGAGCGCTGCTCACGATCAACCGGGCGACGGACTCGATGGAGCTGAGATCGGCCTCTCCGTTCTCGAGCGGAGGAGTTCCGACACAGATAAAGATGGCCTCGCTGTTGTCAATTGCCACTGCGGGAGTCGTAAATTCGAGCCTGCTGGAAGCGACGTTACGCTTCACAAGATCATCCAAATGCGGCTCGAAGAAAGGCAGTCGGCCGGCCTTCAGGCTATCTATCCTCTCCAGGTCGCAATCGGCGCAAAGCACATGATGGCCGATTTCTGCCAGGCACGCCGCTGTGGTTAGTCCCACATAACCTGCCCCGATGACTGAGATTTCCATCTTGCCTACCTCGTTTGTTTTGACGGCTTTCATGAAATCTATTTTCCCTTTGAGACCAGTACGCCCGAGTGCCGTGGACTTGGAGCAGTGGAAACTCCCTGTATCGTCGAGAGTTTGTTAGCCAGGGAATCCACGATTCTCAGGTATTCGCTTTTCTCGACGCCCCAGTTGTGGGCCTCCACATACTGCAAAGCATTAGAAACCTGCTGCTTGCGGCGTGAAGAATTGTTTCTGAGAAACAGAATATTGGCAGCAAGCTGCTCGTCATTGTCGTCCTCGTAGTAGCACACCAACGAATCGGAGTAGTAGTACTGATGAATCCGAGTTCGAGATACCGCTAGCGGGACACCGACAGCCATAAATTCAAATATCTTCATGCTCAAGGCTTCGTTGCCGAACTGCGAGCCTGCGCGCTTCGGTTCTACGGCCAGATCCGTATCGGCCATCACCTTGACGATTTCCTCGGTGGGAAGAAGCCCATGAAAAATGACGCGATCGCTTAAACCCAGATTTTCAGCCAGCTTGATGAGGGATTCCTTGGCGGGGCCTTCGCCGTAGACGTGAAACTCCGCATCGGGCATCTGGTCCTGGATCCTAGCGAACGCGGCAATGGCCACGTCGACGCCTTGATGCCAATTCAGCGAACCGGGATAGGTGATCAGGAACTTTCCGTTGTTGCGCGTGCGGACTTGAGGGTTGAACAACCCGAGAGGCGGATAGTTACGAATCGGAGAGCACTTCTCCGGATGTCCACATCGCGCGGCAACGCGCTCGCACCAAAGATGGTTCGCCACGATGACATGATTGGCGAAAGCGATTGACAATCGTTCCACTAGCACAAGGCAACGAAACGAAAACGAGTCGAGACTCACGCGAAACTTACTGGCGTAAAATTCTGGAAGCACGTCGTGAATATCCAGAATAACCGGCGTCCCGAACATTTTCGGAACGATGGCTGCAAACACCAAGAAATCGGGGACTGAGTGTACGTGGATGAGCTGATAACGGCGGGATACATGGCGCCACGCGATAAACCCCGCAGCGACCACCAGAAATCGAATTATTCTAAAAAGATAGCTGAGAGGTCCGCGCTCATTCACGGTTCTGGTCTGGATGCGGAAAACATCGACGCCGTTAAGAACGCTGTGCGCCTCTTGCCCCGGACGGCGAAGTGCGATGACATCGACCGTATCACCGCGTGCGACGAGAGCATGGGCGTACTGCTTGATGCGTGAATCGTTCTCATAGAACGAGTATGCGAGCATGCAAATGTTCATTGGCGGATATTCCGACTCACAGAGGCGATGTTTCGGTCCACTAAGCTTGAACAGCAGTCTGCGGCTGAGCCACGGGGATTGCGACCTTCGGCGTAGACGACGAGCCCGATAGCACCTGAACGACGCGGCGAATCTGATCCTGGCGAAGCTGCGGATACATCGGCAGCGAAAGAATTTCGGAAGCGACGCGTTCTGAAACAGGGAAGCTCCCCTTCGGATAGTCCAGATGGCGATACGCTTCTTGCAAATGAAGGGGAACGGGGTAATGAATTCCCGTGCCGATTCCGGAAGCCGCCAGCCTTTTCTGGAGGGCATCGCGGTCTTGCACACGGATTACATAGAGGTGATACACGGCGCGCGCGTTGCTCGGGCAATAGGGACGGATGATATCGTCGGCGGAAGAGAGCAAATCGTTATACCGCTGTGCTGCGTCGCGGCGTTTCTGGTTCCACGATGCCAGGTGCTTGAGTTTGACGCTCAGAAAACCGGCTTGGATAGCATCCAGCCGTCCGTTGTACCCTTCCACATTATGGTAGTACTTTTGCGCCTGACCATGATCCCGCAGCATCCGCATGGTTCGCGCCATCGCTTCATTGTTGGTCGTGATCGCTCCGGCTTCTCCGCAGGCTCCCAAATTCTTGCCAGGATAAAAACTGAAAGCGCCGGCATCGCCGATGCTGCCCGCTTTGCGCCAGGCATTCGCTTCTTTGGAAAAATACTCCGCGCCGTGAGCCTGGCAAGCGTCTTCCACGACAATAAGTTTGTACTTGCGGGCCAGCTTCAGGATGGGATCCATGTCGGCGGTTTGACCGTAAATGTGAACCGGAACCACGGCCGTGACAGGAGCTTTCAACCTGCGGTTCATCAGCTTTCCTGTGGCTTCATCGACACTACATTCTTGCTCCAGATAGTGGCGGAGCTTTTCTGGGTCCATGCAGTAAGTATGTTCATCGATGTCCACGAAATCGGGGCGCGCACCCGCTTGGCTGATGGCCTCGGTAGTGGCTATGAATGTATGCGGCACGGTCACGACGACGTCGCCGAGCTTCACACCAGCGGCTGTCAACGCAAAGCGCACAGCATCGGTTCCACTAGCTACCCCGACGCAATAGGGAGAATCGCAAAAACTAGCGAATTCTTTCTCGAATTCCGCGACAGCCGGACCACCAACGAACGCGGCATCCTTCAGCGACTTCCTGAAGACCTCTACGAGTTCGGATTCAAGCTCCTGGTGAAGGCTAACTAGATCAAGAAATGAAATCTGGTCGTTAGTGGACATTAAGCGATCCTTTTCTCCTTAGTGATATAGCGAAGAACTCTTGCGGGATTGCCAGCGACGATGGCATTTGCAGGAACATCCTTGGTGACAACGCTGCCGGCACCGACGATGGCGTTTTCCCCAATTACGACCTTGGAAAGAATGGTCGAACCCGAGCCGATGGAAGCGCCTTTTCTCACAACGGTCCGCTCCACGACCCAGTCTTGCTCGGTTTGCAGCTCGCCGTCGGGATTCACAGCCCGCGGGTAGCTGTCATTTATAAACGTGACGCCGTGGCCGATGAAGACACCGTCTTCGATGTCCACTCCTTCGCAGACGAAGGTATGGCTGGAGATCTTGCAGTTCTTTCCGATTCTGGCGTTCTTCTGAACTTCGACAAAGGCCCCTATTTTCGTGTTATCGTTAATTTCGCAGCCGTAGAGATTAATAAACTTGGAGAATCGGACATTCTTGCCCAGCTTCACGTCCGGAGCAATGCAGACGTGCTCAGGGACGGGCAGGCGGCTCTCTCCGTTGGTTGGGTTTTGAGTGGAGGTTTGTTTCACGGCTTATACCCGCGCTCGCGCCACGCGCGCCCAACTCGGTGGCAGATTTTGAGGTATTTCGATCTCTTCAAATATGTTGCTTTCGCGTGAACCGTGTTGTCTCACCCACTCCGCCATTTTTTCTATGCCGACTTGGAGCGAAACCTTCTCTCGCAGCCCAAAGATGCTCTCCGCTCGCGAATGATCGGAGAAGGCAATTTTCACTTCGTTACGCGGATCGAGGTGGACGACGTCACACGGCTTCCCCATGGCGCCCGCGACAATTTCAGCAAGATCGTTCACGGTATGGGGCACATCGGCGCCAACGTTAAAGAGTTGATTGCGAGCTGCGGGAACATCGACGCACGTGGCGATGATAGGAGCGACATCACTGATGTGCGTGAAAGCACGCTGCTGTTCGCCGTCGCCAAAAATACTCATGGGCTCATTCTTCATGAGCTGGTTCATGAAAATGCCCACGACATTGCGGTACCGATCGCCAATGTTTTGCCGCTCGCCGTAGACGTTGTGTGGACGGAAGATAACGTAGTCTAATCCGAACATTTCATGGGTAATCTTGAGTTCGCGTTCCACAGCGATCTTAGCGATGCCGTAAGAGTCCTCCGGGACGGGCACCATCTCTTCGCTCATCGGAGACTGGCCTGCGCCATAGACCGCGATAGAAGAGGTGAATACGAAGCATTTCACCCCGTGGTTCACGGAAGCGTTGATCAAATTCACGGAGCCGATTAAGTTATTCTGATAGTTGAAACGCTTGATGAAGTGGCTGAGCCCTTCCGCTGCATAGGCCGCCAGGTGGTAGACATACGCAAAGCGATGGCGCTCGAACAAACGCTCAATCAAATCGTTATCGAGGATCGAACCTTTAACAAAAATGGCTTCCTGCGGGATGTTATCCTCGAATCCTCCGCTCAAATCGTCCAGAACCACAACCTTGTGGCCCAGTCTGATCAATTCATCAGCTACGTGAGAACCGATGAAGCCGGCGCCGCCGGTCACCAATGATGTCGGCATCTCTGGCGTTTCCTTTCTTGTTTTGCGTACGATTGCTTCGAAAGCCTTTGGAGGGAATCACTAAGAGGGTTGAGGAAGCGCACTTTGCTCTACGCGGGGCTCTTCGCCTTTTTCGACAAAGCCCACGGGATCAAGGGCTTTGTTCCACCGAACCACCTCTCGGTACATCTCCAACCGACGCTGGATTAACTCGGTCGGTTTCCAGAAAGAAATCAGCCAATAGCCAAGTTGACGCACCCGGATTTTAACGATGGAAAGCCGGCGGCACTGACGCGCCGCTTGGGGTCCGAAATGTTTGTAAAAGTAGCGATAACGATTGCGATGCTTTTCAATTTCAAAGCGAACGGGGAACCGGCCCACAGACTGTCCGCCAAGGTGGGTGATCACCGCGTCTGGAGTGAAAAGTATAGGATGGCCTGAGGACCAAACGCGCCGGCAAAGATCTACTTCCTCGAAGTGATAAAAAAATTGCTCGTCAAACCCACCCAGACTCCTCAGAAGGCCACCGCGAAACATCACGCAACATCCGGACTGCCAATCGATCGGGCGTTCCGTTTCGCCAAACCACCGTGGATACTCCTCATAAAGGAACATGCGAGAAACATTCGCGAGCTTCTTCAAGCCCAGCGCGGATACCCAATAGCGCCGAACCGTGGGAAAGAGTCTCGCGGAGGTTTGATAAGTGCCGTCCGGATTCAGCACCCTGCAACCGAAAGCCCCGGCTTCCGGGTGCTTGTCCGCAAATTGCACCAAGCGGTCCAGGGCGCCATCATGAATAATCGTATCTGGATTTAGAATGAGAACGTAGTCAGCGGTGCTAGCTCGGATGCCAACATTATTCCCCTTGGCAAACCCCAAGTTGGCTCCATTTTCGAGCACGCGAACATCGGGGTGGTTCTGACGGATGAACTCTAAGGATCCGTCCGTAGAGCCGTTGTCGGAAACAAGGACTTCGAAGTCGATCGAATGGGTACCCGCATAAATCGAGCGCAGGCACTC
>Ga0209736_1000549_pt1 | contig 11943 bp, 15 predicted proteins | sample BlaSpr_A8_Ref_M3_FD_187992 | JGI IMG/M metagenome (GOLD analysis project Ga0209736, IMG submission 187992) | Forest soil microbial communities from Thunder Bay, Ontario, Canada - Black Spruce, Ontario site 2_A8_Ref_M3 (SPAdes) (version 2) | ecosystem: Environmental > Terrestrial > Soil > Boreal... | reverse complement strand
GATGAAAAAGTCGAAAGCGTCGAGGGTCCAGCCAAGGAAACCGGCGAGGACCGCGTTCCGCGCGTTAGAGGATTTTGGTGCTGCGGGATTTTCCGTTTGGCGACTGTTCATTGGGCTAGCGGAGCGCGCATGGCGCGTCCCGGGAAGACGCCTTCGACAAGCTGGCTATCCTTCACAACCAGCACACCGTTGACGAGGACGAAGGGAATGCCCTCGGAATATTGCAAAGGCTCATCGTAGGTGGCTTTGTCGATGATGCGCTCGGGATCAAAGATAGTGAGGTCAGCGTCGGCGCCCACGCGGATGCGGCCCTTATTCTTGAACACGGGGGCGCGCCTCTCGAGGCGCTGCGCGGGCATCAGGGTCATCTTGCGCAAGGCGGTCATGAGTTCGAGCGCCTTTTCTTCTCGCACGTAGTGCCCCAGCACGCGGGAAAAGGTGGCCTGTCCGCGGGGATGAACTTTGGCTCCGGTAATGGGCATGCCGTCGCTTGCAATCATCACGATGGGATTGGCGACGGCTGTGCGCACCGCTTCTTCGGGAATGGAATGAATCACCACGATGCCGCCTTGCTTGCGGTATTTCGCGAAGGTTTCCGCGGTTAGGCGCTCGCCGGTGGCGGCCCACTGAATGTCTTTGTAAGTGATGCCCATATTTTCCTGCCAGCCGGAATCGAAAATCGCGGACTGCAGCGCGGTGCTTCCCGCGGTGTAGGGATAGCACTCGGTGGTGACATCAAGTTCATGATGCCGGGCGCCTTCGACCATGGCGATTAATTCCGGCGTGTACTTCAGTCCCATGCTGGTGATGTGCACCACGTGCAGGGGCGCACCGGTTGCGGCGGCAGCGGCGAGAACTTCTTCGAGCGCGGCGAGTCCTGTATTCGGCTCTTTTAATCCGCCATAGCGGAGATGCACGTGCACCGATGCGTCGTACTTCGCCGCGACTTTGAACATCTCGACGATTTCCCAGTGCGTGGCGCCCGGAGTGTAATTCACGCCCATGCCTTCGGCGAGGGCCCCTTGGCGAAATCCTTTGTCGATTTCTTGCGTCAACTTTGCGAGCTCTTCGGGGGTGGCGGCGCGATGCGCGGACTCACCGGTCGGCAAGAAACCGCCTTGCGGACCACCGAGCACTTTCATGCGCACGGGAATGTGGCCGATGCTGACACCGAAATTGATAAGCGACTTCCCTTCCCGCAGCGAATACCAAATATCGACGTCATCGGTGCCGGCTTCCAGTTCCAGCGAAGTGGTGACGCCGTCGCGCGCTTGAAACTGGTAGTTGCGGGGCTCCTGGCCGTGCTCGTGCAGATCGATAAAGCCCGGCGCAACGACCAAGCCTTTGGCATCGATGCTGGAGTTGCCTTTCAGCGACGCCTGAGAGATAGCCGCGATTTTGCCGGCGCGGATGCCCACGTCGCGGACGGCGTCGAGACCGGACTCGGGATCCATAACTCTGCCGTTTGTGATGACGGTGTCGTAGGTCTCGTCGGCCAACGCCGGACGAAGCTCGCGGGAGAACAACATCCCGAAGACGAGCGCCACCAGAATCAAGAGTTGCGTTCGAACATTTTGGCGCAAGATGTTCACGGAACCTCTCCCACAATTGCGGGCAGCTAAGACCGACGCATCCTACAACAAACGCCAAAGGTTATTCGTGGGAAAAGAAAACCCCGGGTCTTCGGGGGGTAGAAGACCCGGGGTTGGGGATACGACAGAGGGGGGCCGGAGGAAAGTCGAAACTGCTCCGCTTAGTTCACCTGCTGCAAGCAGAGCTGGCAAATTTTTCTTAACTCTTCGTACGTAAAGAAAATCTCTTCCTGATCTCCAGCACGCTCAATGTGGCCCAAGCCGGATTCGCTGGAAATTCGGCATATTTCCGCTTCGGGAATTCCGAGAAGGACGGCCGCTCGTCCGCGCGTCACATATTTTGGCACTTGGCTGTCCATGATTTGCCCCTCTCACGCCGGCAGCGTCGTTGACATGGAATCTTGTTCCACCGCCAGGACCATGGCTTTATAGATATCGACGTCCCATCCTTCGCCGATGCGCATCCGCAGAGTTTCGCCGCTATCTTTCAGAAGCTTGCCACGAAGCGGAACTCGGATGTCGCCTAGCGCGACTTGCAGGATTACCGGCTGTCCAATCCACGCCGCGAACGCGATATCCAAGGCCCCTCCGCCCACTGCTTCATCCTGACGCAAGAAGGATCGCGCGCGATGCTGCGGGGGCCAATGGTACAGGCAGGGTAGAGTCCTAGTAAGAAGGTACTGCCTCAAAATTAGAGGCATTAAAGGCGACGGATGGGCGATTTTCCCGCGAGTACAACGGTACTGCTTTGCGGGGACCTGCGGTCCATTGGCTTGCCGTAGGGGTGCTGGCATTCTCAGGAGTGATGAGCAAGGACACCATCAGCCCGTTCGAACGGGCAATGCCGACCGCACGGCCAGGGATTGGGCTGGCCTTGGGTGGCGGGTTTGCGCGGGGTTTCGCGCATTTGGGTGTTTTGCAGGTCCTTGAGCAGAACCACATTCCGATTTCTTGCATTGCTGGGACGAGTGTGGGGAGCATTCTGGGCGCGGCGTACGCCAGTGGGGCGCCCCTAGCTCGCATCATAGCCACTTGCCGCACACTGCGGTTTCGCGATATCGCGCGGTGGCGTGTCTCGCGACTGGGTTTCGCTAGTAATCATCGTCTAGGGGACTTGATTGAACGTGTCTTCGAGTCGCGGCAATTTGAAGAGCTGCAAATTCCGCTGGCGGTGGTGGCAACGGACCTCAACACCGGCGAGCCGGTGTCGCTGACGGAGGGAAGCCTGATCGATGCGATTCGCGCGAGCTGCGCTTTTCCCGGGCTATTCGAGCCGGTGGAAATCGGAACGCGCTCCCTTGCAGACGGCGCACTGGTAGCGCCGGTCCCTACGAAGGCGGCGCGCGATCTTGGCGCTGCGTTTGTACTGGCGGTTTCGGTCGGAATCCAGGATGGCTACCGTGGTAAGCCCACGAATATCTTCCAGGTGGTGAGCCGCGCGGTGAGCGCAGCGCAAAAACATCAACTGGAGGTGTGGGAGCGCTATGCGGACCTGGTGCTGCGGCCGAATGTTCAGTCGCTCGCTTGGGACGACTTCGATCGCGCGGACGAGGCCATCGAAGCTGGCGCGGCAGCAGCGAGAAGCGCTTTGCCGCGCATTCAAAAATATCTTTCTCGCGCAAACGCTACGAACCATAGGGATCACCAAGAAGCGCAGCTCCATCTGAAGCTTGCGGAGGTGACGCGATGATTCGTCTAAGTGCGTGGATTGCGGTGCTCACGGCAATGGGATTTCTGTGGCAAGAATGCGGAGAGGATCTGGGCGTTTTCTGTTACCGTATTGGTTGCAACGTTTTTACGTTCACTCGCAAGCGAACGCTCGCGCTGATGCCAGTCCGGCACACCCTTAGCGGGAAATTGGCGAGGACCAACGGCGCGTGCTCCACTCCATACTTCACTTTTTCCAATCCCTCTACGCCCCGCAGGGACTACAAGAGCTAATTCGCTCGGGCGGCGCGCCTCTGGTCTGCGTCATCGTCTTCATCGAAACCGGTCTTTTCGTTGGGTTCTTTCTGCCGGGCGATTCCCTGCTGATCACCGCCGGAATCTTTGCCGCTGCGGGGGTGGTTCCACTGCGCTGGCTTCTGCTGCCGGTTATGGGATGCGCGATCATTGGGGATCAGCTGGGCTACTGGATTGGACGCAAAGCCGGGCCTGCGCTTTATCGCAGACAGAACTCGTTCTTTTTCCGGCGCAGCCACCTCGAACGCGCTCGCGATTTTTATGAGAAATATGGCGGGCGCGCGGTGATTTTTGCGCGTTTTGTGCCTATCATTCGGACGTTTTGCCCGCCGGTAGCCGGCGCCGCGCTGATGCCCTATACGCGTTACGTGGCGTTTGACGTAGTGGGCGGAATCTTTTGGGTTGGCGCGATGATTCTTGGCGGATATTCACTGGGCCGCTCGGTACCCAACATCGGGCAGCGCATCCATTACGTTATTGCGGTAGTCATCGTTTTGTCGGTGCTTCCAGCGGTCATCAGCTTAGTTCGAGCGCGACGCGCGATCGTGGTTCCCGCCAAGGAGCGATAGACGGTGCCTCCGCGGAAGTTCCGCGCCCTCATTTTCGATATTGGCCGAGTGCTGATCCGCCTGGATGTGGCGCGGGCGGTGAATAGTTTAGGCGCGAATTTGGCGCTTTCGCCAAGCGAAGTGTGGACAGCCCTAGAGAAGGATCCGCGCTGGCTAGACTGGCAGGAAGGCCGCATTTCGCCGCACGACTGGCACCTGCATGTGACCAAACGGCTGGGCTCGGCATTAAACTTCGAGGAGTTCACGCAGGCTTGGAACCTTGCAATGCATCCCGAGCCTCTTCACGATAGCGCGCTCTTCGCGAAGCTCGGAAAGCGCTATCGCCTGGGCTTGCTCTCCAATACCGACCCGATCCACGTGGCGTACATGGAGCCACGCTATGACTTCTTTCAGTTCTTTCCAGTGCGCACGTACTCTTGCGTGGTAGGAGCGAGCAAGCCCAGTCCGTTGATCTTTCGCGAGGCGTTGCGCGCCTCTGGCGTCAAAGCGGGCGAGGCGGTCTACATTGATGATATTGGAGCCTACGTTGAGGCGGCCCGACGGCTTGGGATGGCTGGCATCCATTTTCAAGGTGCGGAGAAGTTGCCCGGACAGTTACGGGAGCTGGGTATTGAAGTGTGACGTCGTGGCTGGCGAACGACAGAGTGAGTAAACTTTCCCAGGACTAGTACCTGGGAGCGTGGTGCCAATCCGGTATCAGCATTGTCCAGGTTATTTCGTTACATTGACTTACGGGAGACGCGGGCGAAAAGCGACGCCGCCTTTCATTGGTGCTGCACATGCAGTTTTGTTCCTTGGGGCGGTGAAAGAGACGATTTTCACCCTCACGGGTGAAGGAGAAAAATAGTTTATGTCCGATGAACAGATCATTGAAACCAGGGAAACACCAGCGTGGCAGCTACCTGCCATCGTCGTGCTGGGACTCATTGCGGTTGGAGGTTTGTGGTTTGGCTGGAACGCATCTTCGAAGTTGGATAGCACGCAGCAAGCGGTGGCGGCGCAACTCCGGACTGCTCAGCAATCCATGCAGCAAGACGTTTCTTCGCTAAAGGACCGCTTGGCGCAAGACGAGAAGGCCAATACGGATCTGCAAGGCGATCTGAACGTGGTCACAAAGAGGCTCAAAATCACGCAGGGGCAATTGACGAACGCCCGGGCCGAAGCGGCCAAGCTGAACGACGAGACTAGCCAGAAGCTGACTGCGTTGGATACCTCGGTGAAGGGTGAGCTAGCTGCCAAAGCATCTTCCGATGAACTAAAGAACGTGGATACCAAGGTGGGCGGCGTTCGCACCGACCTGGACTCCACGCGCGAGGACCTGAAAATGGCGCGGAGTGAGCTAGGCACGCTGATTGCCCGCAACCACGACGAAATCGACCAGCTTCGCCGGCTGGGTGAGCGCGATTACATCGAATTCACCGTAAGCGGCAAGAACAAGCCACAGAAGGTCGGAAATGTGACAGTTGAACTGAAGGGCGTCAATCAAAAGCGCAATCAGTACAGCGTCTCAATGGTCGTGGAAGATAAGCGCTTCGAGAAGAAGAATCGCGCGCTGAACGAGCCGGTTTTCTTCTACATTTCCGGCACGCGGCTCCCCGAAGAACTGGTCATCAACAAGGTCGGCAAGGACCAAGTCAGCGGATATGTCAGCATTCCAAAGGCGAATTCGCAGACAGCCGCTAGCGCATCCACTTCCGGTAACTGAGAACACGGAGAGAGGCCCCGCGGACGTTCGCCGGGCCGCAGAGGCGGGCAGGATTTTCTGCCCGCCTCTTTCATTTCTGTGCGCCTTCCTGGTATTGGTTACAATCAGTCTCGGTTTGGAGAGCCACCCGCTTGCTGCAGACGCCTGCCGTCCTCTATTGCGCGATCGATAGCCTGGTGCCCGCCGGCGGCAAGACACAGCCGGGATTCGATGAATTCAGCGCCGCGTTAGACCACGCTGGAATACCGACCGTGTGGGTTACCAGCCGTTCGCGGTTGCAAATCGATGATCCCCGGCGCAAAATGGGCCATCGCCACCCGTTTATTGCCGAAGGTGGCTGCGGAGTTTATCTTCCGGAAGGCTATTTTCACCTTCCAATAGCCAATGCAATCCGCCTGGGGCGATTCACCTGTGTACCTATCGCGGAGCCGCTTCCCGCAGCCTCTGCGGCCTTAGAAGCGCTCTCCCGCGAACTCAATGTGGCGGTCGTGCCATTGCGGTCGCTTTCTCCGCGAGAACTCGTCCAGAACTCCGGACTACCCCGCCAGCAGGCCGAACTCGCGCGGCATCGAGACTTTGACGAGTTGTTCTTTTTTGCCGGAGTTTCGGACGCCGAAATAGAGCGGTTTGTGGATGAAGCGCACGAGCGCAAGATTGAACTTCGTCGGCACGGAATGTTGTGGTCCGCAGCGATCGGTGCCAGCCTTAAGCGAAGCGTCCTGGAACTATCGAAGCTTTACTCGCAAGCGCTGCGATCGCATCCGAAAGTCGTCGGTATCGCCAACCCGCGGGAGGCGATTGAACTTTTCCCGGCCTGCAACCGTCACGTATTGTTAACGACGGGAAATGAAGACGATGTTGCCTCGGTGGGCGACCGGAAAGGCAGGGAGTTGTCTCTCGCGGAGCCGGATGTGTGGGAGCGCCTGCTCGAAAGCATCGCGATGAAGGGGTGAAGTGATAGGAAAAAAAGTCTCGCTGCCAACTCCGTTTTTTCATACGGAGTTCGACATAGGGACGTCTAAACCACGGATACGGGAGTCAAATCTCAATGTTTTCCAGCGTATAGCCCTTCGCGGATGCGATCGCGAACCTGGCCCTCGACTTGCGGCATCTAAACTTTGCCAGGTGCGCACTTCGCGTCTGTAGGCGTCAGGCGTGGGTTCCCACGCAGAGCCGAGTACTAGGAGACCTAACCATGTCGTGGAACGTTCGCTCCCTGCACGTCCCTGCTTCCGAATCCCAAAAGACGTTTGTGATTGCCTTCTGCGTAATCGCCATGAGCATAATGTCCGTCGGTCTGGTGTGGCAGGCACAAATTATTGCGAATCAGCGTGAGGCGATCCAATGGTTGTCTGCCGTTAAATTCGGGGGATAGAAACACCGAGGCGGCTCCCAGGTCTCGCTGGAAGCCCGTGCCTCGCGCGGAGATACCTGCAAGGCAGGTAGGATGAAGTAAAATTCTTGTCGGCTCTCCTCATAGTTTTCCTTCAGACTTTCCCCTTAAATGTGATTCAATAGTCCCGCGGAGTCCATCCTCGGGGTCTCAAAAAATGAAATATATCCTTGGCGTTTTGCTGGGCACTTGGGCGCTGGTGTCGGTACCGGACTTTGCCGCCGGGGCAAAGCAAGCCGCCGGGGGCGATGCCATACAGACCGCGAATGACAATCGTCGTTCGCAGTCCGACCGTTCGACCTCGCACGACCGTCACCTCCGTAAGCATCGCGTGGCAAGCCACCATTACCGGCGTCGAACCTCGGCGAAGGGCAATACGCATTAAAAAAGGGAAGCCCGAAGGCTTCCCTTATGTGTGGCTGTGTCGTCTCGGAAGCGACGCTGAACTTCGCGTATGTTTTCGGGCGACGCGCACCGCAAGAGCGGTGTGTATCAGCTTTGGTTTGGCTCTAAGCCCGGTGGAGTCATGCTCCCTCCAGAGCTCAAGGAGCTCAGCCACACGTTTACTCCTGAGTTGAAAGAAATGCAAGCGGAGAATCGGACGACCGGGCGGGTTCCGGTGGAAAAGCGATCCGGGAAGTATAAGCTACTTTATGAAAAGAGATTCGCGAAGTTGATCGCGGCCGATGAACGATTTCATGGTGCGATAGCGGCCAAAGAGATCTTGAATCTCGCGATTCTGATAAATCTTCTGTGCCGGGCACAGCATTGGCGCAGAAATCATTTGCAGGGTATTGGAGTCCGCCACGCGATAGCGATGGAATCCATCGGGCTTCTTGCTGTGGAACATCGCGAAAACCACACCGCCGGCCCTTAGCAAGTCCGTCAAAGCCGTCACCACCAACTTAGCAAGGGCCGGCTCGAGATAATCGAGAAGGTCCCAGAGGAGGATGGCGTCAAAGGTGGCATTCGGATACTGTAAATTATCAGCAAGGAATCTCGCCGCGCGCCCGCCAGGCGTGGTATCCACCGACTCCGGAAGTTGCCCAGCGGCGGCGCGCAATTTGGTTTCTTCCTCGACAAGAAAATCCTTCCATTCATGCAGGATATCTTCCGAGGACACGCGAAAACCGCGTTCGATGAAAAAGCTGAGGGTCGTTTGCCACGCTGGTCCCAAGTCCAGCAAGGAGCCGCGTCCTAGGCCGTCGAGGTTCCACAACAGCTCTTTCAAACCGTTGGAAACACGATTGGACTCGCGAGGATCAGGCGATCGCGCGGCTGCCACCCCTACCACCGCTCCCGGCGTCGCAGCGCTTGGCGTTCGAGGACGTCCCCCGGTGGGGGCAAGGGAGCGAGCTACCTCACGGGTTGGACTTACGGCCGCTCCCGTCCCAATTCCCAATCTATTTAGGAAGTTCATTAGTTTGCCGCCGATCCTGGGATGGCCGGAGCCAGCGAAGAATTCGCAGCCGCCGCAGCCGCTCGCGGCTCGATGATCCTGACGGGTTTGCCCGTTTCGATTTCGACCTTGCCGCGGAGAACGGCACCATCTTCAATGACCAAACGTTCGGTCTGCAAGTCGCCGGCAACATTTCCGGTGCTCCACAACTGAATTTTTTCGCGGCCGACGATTTTGCCATCCACGCGCCCGCGTACGATGACCTCCCGGGCGTAGATGTCCGCTTTGATTTCGCCGTTGGGACCTACCGTCAGAGTGCTGTTGCCGAGATTCAACTTGCCTTCCAAGTGGCCGTCGATGAAAAGATCTTCGCTACCGGTCACTTCTCCCTTGATACGAATGCCGTGGCTGATGCAAGCCGCGGCTCGCGGGGAAACCGGAAGTGCGGAATCTCTGTCGCGCGCAATACCGGAAGGTGCAGCGGGTAAAGCCACTGGAACAGCGGTTGTGGAAATCTCCCCAACTCCCTGACTCTTCACGTCTTCTTTCTTCCACATGAGACACCTCGACGAAGGATTTTTACTCCACGAAGTCGCTCTTCGTCGGCTGGTGGGAGGCGCGACCTGGGAACGGTGAAGATAGTACAGCACTTAGGCGGTGTAAAGGGAAATACTGTACGGCAGATATTGGGTGTGTCTTGACGAGCTACACTATTAGTTGAGGATTCCGTAGGCCGGGGGCTACTATAAGTTGCGATTTCGTGGTCGGTTCCTCGTGGACGTGCGCCTCCCAGACGGCCACGACCATCGCCACCAACTCGCGAACAAACTCTTTCACCGAAATTCTGCGCTCCCACCAACTGTCGGGATCGAAATCCCCGTCACGTGCGCCGGTCACGCGGATGACGGAGCCGGCGGGAAATACATGTTCAAATATGTAGCGCGCGCGACGGGTGTGATAGTTCGAGGTGACGACAATCAAGCTGTGCCATTTGCGCTGGGTGGCTACTTGAGCTAGGTCTTGCGCTTCCACTCTCGTATTCTCGGCGTCGTGGGCTACACGCACAATCTTGTCCTTAGGCACGCCGCGCTCGACGAGGTCATGTTCCATCAGTTCAGCGATTCCAGCGTAGGGGCGCAATTTCCGACCGCTGGCGACGACTAGGGGCGCCAATCCTTGGCGGTACACCTGCGCAGCTCTGGTGGCGCGATCGGCGTAAAAATTGTCGTCGCTGAGCACGATGATGGCGTCGGAGGGTTCCAGCTTGTCTTCGACAATCCAGCTTTCGCCCGCGAACCGGAAAATGGGATGACGTGCGAAATACAGAACGCCACAAACCAGCACGAAGGCAATGAAAGCCACCAGCGAAGATAGGGCGCCACCGCTTTGCGCCGGATCTATCTTCCGCGAACCGCGGCTGGTCATGAATTGGGGTCCAGCGCGCGAAGCTGCTCCGCGGCTTGCTCCGGCAGTAGAGAATTGAAATAGACCTCTTTGATGCTGTAAGACTTGCTGCGCTTTTCCAGGATAGGCAGGATTTCCATGTGCCAGTGAAAATCATCCGGCAAAGTCTTCCAGTAGCCTGCTAGCTCGCCCTTCTTGCTCAATGTGTTGGGGGCCGTATGCACCACCAGATGGAAAGCCGGCGCGACCTTCTCCAATCGGCGCAGCACCCGGCCGAGAAGCGCTGCCAGTTGCTTGCGATTCGCGCCCGGGCGGGGCTGTTCAAATAGATGATTGTGGCGACGATGCAGCAGCCAAAGCTCAAAAGGCACGCGCGAGGAATACGGACAGAGCGCGTAATAATCTCCCTGCACGTCCACGATGCGCTTTCCCTGCTTCTCATCCTGGCGAACTACGTCGCAAAAGATGCAGCGCTCCCGCTCGCGAAACCACTCGCTCGCCGAATTCAACTCGTACTTGACTCGCCGGGGCACGAAAACCGTCGCGGTAATCTGCGAGTGCGCGTGCGACCATTCATCCCCGGCAAGCGCGCCCTGATTCTTGAACACCGCCACATATTTGAAGCGCGGATCCTTCTTCAAATCCGCGATGCGCGACCCCCAGACCCACAGCACGCGGTCGATTTCTTCGTCACTTAATTGCGAAAAACGTTTGTCGTGCTGGGGAGTCTCCACGACGATTTCATGGGCTCCAATCGCGCCCATCTTGTCATACATGCCTTCGGCCGCTCTCCCGGGGTCGCCCTCGATTCGGTAAAGCGGGTCGGGATGCGGCAACACGCGCACCTGCCACGCGCCATCGGCTGGCCAAGTCAAAATGGCGGGTTGTTTTTCGACGGTCCCGGCGTCAAAAGGGCACGGCAGCGTCGCATCGCTCAGCGATTCCCTCTGTCCCAGAACAACCCAGCTTTGCGTGATGGGATCTCGTCGAATTTCCATGCGGGATTCTTCAGCGCACCCAGCGGGACGGCGGGGAGAAAAGGAGTGGAAAAAAGGAACCGAAAGGGCAAAACAAATCGGTCCGCGATGCACTCCCCAAGCGCTCGACCATGCGCAGTAGTTTGTTGGCGGCTCCCGGAATTGTCAAGCAAACGCAATGGCGCAGCTGTTAGCGTCCGTTCCCTTGCATGCTATTCTCTCGCTCATGGACGCCGATCTCGAATTTATGCGCCAAGCAATCGACGAAGCGCGTGCTGCGGGCGCGGCGGGCGAGGTTCCTATTGGCGCCATCCTAGTTCAAGACGCAAGAATCATCGCGCGTTCCGGTAATCGCACCATCCGAGACTGCGATCCCACCGCGCATGCGGAAATGGTGGTCCTGCGCGAAGGGGCCCGCGCGATTGGAAACCATCGCCTTCTCTCGACGACTCTGTACGTCACGGCCGAACCCTGCAGCATGTGTGCCGGCGCTATGATTCAAGCGCGCATTCCTCGTCTGGTGTATGGCTGCGATGACCCGAAAGGGGGCGCGGTCCGCTCCTGCTTCGAAGTGCTTTCCCATCCCCGCCTGAACCATCGAGTTGAAGTCGTCTGGGGCCTGCTGGCCGCCGAGTGCTCGGCGCTTCTTCAGTCATTTTTCGCAGCGCGGCGTTAAAGGCATCGCGGACACGATCAGCAGAAGAATTCTTTTGATGACCCGCGTGTGGCAGCGCGCTTCGATACGCCCTTCCACTTTCGCGCTACGTTGCCGAGCAACGGAAGCGTCTGCTACGATTACCAAAGCGACCGCGGAGAGGTGTCTGAGCGGTTGAAAGAGCTCGCCTCGAAAGCGAGTGTAGGGGAAACTCTACCGTGGGTTCAAATCCCACCCTCTCCGCCATTTTTTTGCTTAACCGCATGCATCGCTGGACCTTAGCAGAA
>Ga0209736_1000548_pt1 | contig 11947 bp, 13 predicted proteins | sample BlaSpr_A8_Ref_M3_FD_187992 | JGI IMG/M metagenome (GOLD analysis project Ga0209736, IMG submission 187992) | Forest soil microbial communities from Thunder Bay, Ontario, Canada - Black Spruce, Ontario site 2_A8_Ref_M3 (SPAdes) (version 2) | ecosystem: Environmental > Terrestrial > Soil > Boreal... | reverse complement strand
GTGTTGCGCATGCTGATGGAAATCGGCTCGGTGCAGAAAGTGCCGGAGTTCATCAAGCGCGTCAAGACTGGCGAAACCAAGCTCATGGGTTTCGGGCATCGCGTGTACAAGAACTACGATCCGCGCGCAAAGATTCTGAAGGAGATGGCGGCCAAGGTCTTCGAGGTGACCGGACGCAATCCGCTGATCGACATCGCGATTGAGCTCGAGCGAATCGCGCTGCAAGACGATTACTTCATCTCGCACAAGCTCTACCCAAACGTCGACTTCTATTCGGGGATCATTTACCAGGCGATGGGATTTCCGATGACTCCATAAACGCGGGTCTGACGATTCAGGCGATGCGCGCGATAGAGATACTTTAGTTCGCGAAGGGAAACTTGTCCGGGAGCGGTAGCTGCCGACACCGGAGCATAGGCCAGGGCACTGCCTTCGCGCAGAGCTAGAAGGCGAGCAGGGAGGCCGATTTCGCCCATGGAGACGGCGACGGAGTTGGGTGTTTTGCGCGCGAAACGGAGGAGACAGACGCTGTCCGCAATACTGCGAGCGTTGGCAGCGATCTTGACAGCATCGGCCTCGCGGCGGAAGCGCGCCGGGAGCAAAGGATCGAGCCGCGGGGTGCGGCGGAAATCATGCGCAGAGAGCAGAACGCGGCGCGGAACGGAAGCCGATCGCAGCGAACGGCTGGGGATCCTGCGCAGCGTCTCGACTTCGAGGTCGCACCACAAACAGCCCGCTTCGCGAGCTTGGGCCAGCCAGTAAAGTTCCGCCTGCACATTGCCGCGAAAAAGACCGCCACCCTCGCGGCGGCGGCAGGTGGCCACCAGAACCGCGCGGCGCGAACGATCTTTGCGCAGCCAGCGGAGAAAACGCGCGCGTTCTGCATCGCTGCGCAACCAATCGAGGCGTAGTTCGACGGTCGGCGTTTCACGAAGAGCCGCGCGGAGGCCAGCAGCCATTCCAGCGGACGTAGTGGCAGCGACGACCGCGCAGATGCGTGCGACACCAGTACCAAACCGACCCAAATACCCCTGCCTTGGCGCACCGGCGCCCAGCGCAAATCACTGAAAATACGGCTTGTAGCATGCCGGTATCAAGAGTGTAAAGCACCTCTGGCCAATTTGTTGACGCGCGGCAAGGCAGCTTGTAAGTTTGGCTTAGGAATTTCTCGCACAGCCCTAGTGGCGTGTTCCTGAAGGAGCGTTTTCATGCGCGCTAAGATCGCTGCATTGTGTCTGATATTGGGTTCTGGATCGGCGGTATGCTCGGCACAAACCGCGCCGGAGAATGCCCCTGCGGCTGGACCGGCGGGACAGCCGGGCTATACGAAGGTGTACTGCTCGGGGTTTGTGAAGGACACGAAGGTTCCGGAGGACGCGCAACTCGTCTCTGGCGAGCAGATCGGCTACAAAGTGATCTTTGCCCAGGGCGAGCGGGTATACCTCAACCAGGGAAGCGACAAAGGCGTGCGGGTTGGCGACCGTTTTCTAGTGGTGCGGCCCACGAAAGATCCAAATGGGGAGTGGTTCCGCGGCCAGACGAAGCTCACAAGGGCCATGGGCACGGTGTACGAGGATCTTGGGCAAGTGAAAGTGGTGAGCGTGGAGCCCAAGGCTTCCGTCGCGGACGTGACGTTCTCCTGCGATTACATGCAACGCGGCGACCTGGTGCGGCCGTTTGAAGAAAGGCCGGTGCCGCCGTTCAAGGAGGCCGGGACGTTCGACCATTTTGCGCCGGTGAGCACGAAGCCGGTGGGCATGCTGGTAAATACGGTCGATTTCCAGCAGAGCGAGGGGCAGGGCTCGACGGTGTACATCAATCTAGGAGCAGCGCAAGGGGTCAAGGTCGGGGATTACGTACGCTTCTTCCGTTATCAAGGGAAACGTGACGAATACGCCCCGCAGACAAAAGGATATCAAACCGAGTTGTACGGGTTTGGTAGCTCGCACACGCGATATCAAGGGAAAGACCTGCCGCGCGAGGTGCTGGGTGAGGGCATCGTCTTGAATGCCAGCCGGAACGGTTCGGCGGTGCTGATTACTTTCAGTTCCTCGGACATCTATACCGGGGATACTGTCGAAATCGAATAAGACAAAGCGATGTAGATTGAGGCCCGCTGCGTGGAATCCGGCGGGCCTATTTTTTATTGCTCACGTGGCGACAGATTGTTCGCCGTCGTCGGAAAAAACTTCACAGGTAAATCCGAAGATTTGCGCGTCAGGTGCATGCCAGGCGTCCAGTGGCAATTGTGCCTTGCGGCAGGTTTCGGCGAGAAACTGCTCAGAGCTTAAATGGTGCTCGATGGCAACCTGGGGAAGTAGCAAGCCGCGCTGCTGGCCGCGAACCACAAGGAGGCCGTGGCGGCCAATCTCGATCTGTTCCGGGTCGATGGGGAGCGGCGGAGAAAGCAAGGAGATTTCCAGTTTCAGATCGACAAGTTCGTAGGCTTGCACCGGAGAAAAACGCGAGTCCTGCAGAGCGGCGCTCGCGGCGCAACGCACAATACTCTCCCCCAGTGGATGATCGGGCTCGACGACCCCGATGCAGCCTCGCAAACGCTCGCGAACGTGAACGGTTACGAACACGCCGCGCTTTTCTGCAAATACGCCGCCGCTGGGAATTTGCGCGGGAAGTTGGCCGAGGGAGATAGCCTGGGTGATGGCCTCGCGCGCCAGGCGCAGCAAGGCCTGACGGTCGACTTCAGAGAGGGACGGCATCCTCAGTCTTTTTGCGGGCTTCGAGCATGCGCAGCTTGCGGCGCTGCTTAATGCGATCGTCGAGATGGCCCCAGAACTTGAGGAAATACTGTGCGGCGGAAATCAAAGCGCTGACCACGACGAGCCACAGGAGGAGAAGGGCGAGGGGTTTCAACGAGGGATGGCGCGCGCCGGCAATTAGTACAGCGACGGCGCATATCTGCAAGACCATTTTGGTTTTGCCGAGGACCGAAGCGGCGATGGTGAACCCCTCGGCGGAAGCAATGTTGCGGAGTCCTAGAACAGTGAATTCGCGGCCGATGATGATGACCACCATCCAGGCAGGGACAAGTTGCATGCCAACTAGGGAAATGAAGGCAGCGGAAATCAAAAGTTTGTCGGCGATGGGATCGAGGAGGATGCCGAGGGTGGTGACTTGGAGCCGGCGGCGGGCAAAATAGCCGTCGGCCCAATCCGTGGCGGCGGCCAGCAGGAGGATTGAAACGCCCCAGAACTCAAAATGCATGGAGATGCCCCACAACTCGACGTTAGGGCTGCGGGTCAGCAGGACGACGATGAGCACAGGGACGAAGAAAATGCGGAGTAACGTGAGTGAATTGGGGAGATTCATGTGCGACGAGCGGCGAAACGGGGCATTTTAGGGCACCGTCACGCCGCGCCTCACTATAGACTCCGTAAAAGAGGGCGTCAACGGGCCGGGTTTGGACAGGAGCCGGTACGTTATGGTTAACAAGGGCGAGATGGCGAGAAAGTTTGTTTAGAATACTTAGTTGTAACCAGGGAGCCGCAAACCTGTGCAAATGTTGGAATTAGGGTTGGGCGTCGGCGAGGATGAGTCTCAAAACAGGCTCCAACCCATTTAGCTTTAAGGAGTTTGTTTTCATAAGATTAGAAGGGAACCTGCGCAGAAGCCGCGTTTACTGCAACATTTTCCGTAAGTCTTGAGTTTAGAGGCAGCTACGGTTTCCACAACGTTTTCCACAGCGCAGGGAATGTGCTGGAAGCACGGGAGTTACGGTTTCGAAGCCAGAACTCCCGGAAAAAATGAGGCCAGCGGAGCGCTTTAACTACAACGTTACTATGGTGTCGCGCCACGCTTGGCTATACGGCGCGCGGACCGCGCAGAACGCGGGCCGGCAAGTAAAAGAGCGCGGCAAGCAACGAAAAGACGCCGTGTACCGCGATGCCGAGGATGCGAAATGGCAGAGTGACGAGCCAGACAAACGGAAACAGGACCACCGCCAGCAGGGCTAGTGGCCAGCACAGGATGAACAAGATGCACCAGAGAAAAAATGCGGCCATGGTTGATCGCCTCCAACTATAGTTACGAAGAATTCCGCTTGGAAGTTTCGTTAACGGAATATTGGCTCAGGTGGAGGCGTTTGGCAATAGAGACGGGCACCTCGGCGTCCAAGGTCATGTGGGAATCTTCCACCGCGGAGTGGAGCACGCGTCCCATCGCGTGGATGAGGGCAAGGGTGCGGCCTTCGGCGAGAGGCAAACGCAGCGAAAGGGTGACGACAGGATCGATGGGAAGAGCGAGGTCTATGCGCCGGAGCAACTGCTCGATACCTTCGCCAGCCATGGCGGAGATTGGCACTGGGCCGCTGTCGTGGGAATTCGAGTGAAGGAGCGATTCGCGCTGCTCCGGCGTAAGCAAATCAACTTTGTTAAGCACGCGCAAGCGGGGGCGGCCGGCAACGCCGAGCTCGCGCAGGATTTTGTCGACCTCTTCGTCCAGCTCATCGTGATGCGGATTGGAGACGTCGCTTACGTGCAGGATCAGCGCGGCTTCCTGCACCTCTTCGAGCGTGGCGCGAAAGGCGGTGAGCAAACCTTTGGGAAGATCGCGAATGAAGCCTACAGTGTCGGAAACCAGGACGCGGCGATTGGAGGGAAGACGAATGGCGCGAATGGTGGGATCGAGCGTGGCGAACATGCGCGAAGAAACCAGCACTTCGGCTTGGCTGAGTGCGTTGAAGAGGGTGGACTTGCCGGCATTGGTGTAGCCGACGAGCGCGATGGTGCCGAGGGGCACGGCGTTGCGGGCTTCACGGCGCAGCGCGCGCTGCTTGCGCACTTCTTCAATGCTGGCTTGAATTCTGCCGACGCGGTCGCGAATGCGCCGCCGGTCAGTTTCTAATTTTTTCTCACCGGGGCCGCGCACGCCGATGCGCCCTGCTCCCCCGCCCGCGCCTCCCGCGCCGCCTCCACCGCTCTTGCCTCCGAGACGAGACATTGCCGTGCCGCGGCCGGTCAGGCGCGGCAGGAGATAGTTCAATTGCGCTAACTCGACTTGCAACTGGCCTTCTCGGCTGCGCGCATGGCGCGCAAAGATGTCGAGGATGAGTTGCGTGCGGTCGATGACGCGGCGGTCGGTGGCGGTTTCGATGTTGCGCTGTTGCATTGGGGAAAGATTGCCGTCGAAAATAATGAGAGGCGCTTTATGCGCGGTGGCTTCGGCGCGAATTTCGTCCAGTTTGCCGCGCCCGACGAGCGTGGCGGGGTCGGCGGATTCGCGCACCTGGTACATGGTGCCTGCAACTTCTGCGCCGGCGCTGCGCGCGAGCTCTACGAGCTCAGCCAAGGATTCGCGACCTTGTTCGCCAGCGGGCATTCCGGGGATGCGGCGAGCACGCTTCCAGGTCACGCCAATCAGCAAGGCGCGTTCGGGATTCGCAGTTGAATGTTGCGTTTTCATGCGTGGAAGTAAGCGGTACTCACCTGGCCGATCGAATCATCGTTCTACGAAAAGGAGAGCACGGAGTACGGGAGGGGTGACTTCACGTAGCTATTATACGCCTGTCGCTTGCGTCCCGCGACTGTCTTCCAGTCCTTGGAAGCGGAGCCAGTTCAGAGCATTGGTTTGCACGCTGGGCTCGTCTCCGAAGCCTGTGAGCCAGTGGACGCCGTGCTCGCGGCGAAACCAGCTAAGCTGGCGCTTAGCGTAGCGGCGCGTCGCTTGCTGAATGGCGGCGCGCGCTTCGTCGATGGTCAAATTGCCGTTCAGCACGGTCCGCAGTTCGCAATAGCCGATGAAATCGAAAGGCTTGGCGTCTTCGGGCATGCCACTATTCCGCAATGCGCGCACTTCCTCGATCCAGCCGCTCGCAAGCATGCCATCGGTTCGCGCGTGAATGCGGAGGTTGAGCGCTTCGCGCGGCGGCGTCAGCCCAATCTTCAGGGCGCGCCAGCCTTGCAGCGGCGCGCGACCGGTGCGATGCACTTCCGAAAGCGGTTTCTTGGTGAGAAGACAAACTTCGATGGCGCGAATCAGCTTTTGCTCATCGGCTGGCGAAATCTTGCGGGCGGCTTCCGGATCCAAGCGCGACAATATGCGATGCAAGTGGCACGCCGGATGTTCCGCGGCGGTGGCGCGAAGTCTTTCGCGCAGATCCTCAGACCTTTGCGGCACCTCCGCCAGTCCTTCCAACAGCACGCGAAGATACAGCCCGGTTCCGACGGTGAAAATCGGCAAGAGGCCGCGGCGCTGCAATTCCTCGAGGACCGCGACGGCCATTTGGCGGTAGCCGCCAGCAGTTGCGATTTCCGACGAACTCAAAACGTCGATGAGATGGTGTGGAATCCCGCGACGCTCTAGGATGGTTGGCTTGCCGGTGCCGATGTCGAAGCCGCGATAAAGCTGCGTGGAATCGCACGCGAGCACTTCGCCGCCGAAACGCTCGGCCAGCCAAACGCCCAGCGCCGATTTTCCCGCAGCCGTGGGACCTACGATGGCAACGAGCGGCCGATTCATTTTGTCTGGAGTCATCGAAAGAGGAGATGGCGCGCGCGCACAAAAATAAAAATGAGCACAAACAGCGCCAAGAGAAGGCTGCCGAGAATCTGTTGGCGAGCGAGTTTCACTAGTGCGCGTAATCAGGCTGCAGGTTGTAATAATACGTAAAACGCAGCTCGATGTACGGTCCGCTAAAGTTCGGCGGCAATGGCTCGAAGGGGTTGGAGGTGCGAATGGAGGAGACGGCCGCGCGATCGAGCGGTTCTTTGCCGGAACCAAAAACTTTTACGGGCTCGCCGTCGGGCACGCCGCCATTTCTCATGATTTTAAATTGCAAGGACACGACGCCTTTATCTCCCAATTCCACCGAGGCGGGCATCACCGCGAACCAATTGCGCTTAACGCTCTGATAGACGCGCGCGAGGTAATCGTTAAAGTCCACCCCTTCGTTGGGCGTTAGCATTTCGATTCCGGCGTAGGCGCTGCCATGGCCGCCGCCACCGGGAACGCCGCGGGTAGGAATTTGACCGCCACCGCCGATTGCGGTGGGCGCGTTCATCTTGGTGGCTTCGCGCAGTGAATCCTGAATCGCGCGGCCGGGCGAACTCTTCGGAATAATCAAGCCTTTCTGTGTGGGCTGCTCCTCCGGTGTTTCGAGCTTCAGGGGCTGCTTAGGCGCGTCGGTCTTGGCGACCGGCGCGGGCGGTGGTTGAGTCGCGTTGGGTTGCGGCACCGGGGCGCTAGGCAATTCCTTGACGACGCGTTGCGGTTCTTTGGGCGCGGGAGCAGGTTGAGGCTGCGGCTCTGGCGGAGCCACTTTGCGCAGTATGCGAGGATCGACTTTCACCTCGGGGGGCCGCTCTCGCACGCGAGGCGCAGGCCGCGCGGTGTCAAAAGCGCCGGGCGGAAGAAGAATGGTCATCTGCCGGCGCGCGAGATCCAGCTCTGCTTGCGTTTTTTCGCGCGGCGGAAAAATCCTGGGCGCGAAGATGATGGCCAGCACCATCAGAATGTGAAAGGCAACCGAAGAGACGTTACGGATGAGGTCCAACCGGGCGCGGTCTTCGTTGCGCGGGGTGGTAAGAAGATTGACCTCGCCGGTCATGAAAATATCGAGATCGACGATATCGGCGGGAATGCTTTCGCCCGGCGCGCTGATTTGCGGAGGCGCCGCGCCCTGCGGAACGGTGATGCGTTCGTCCAAATCGGTGGGTTGCAGCGGTAAATTGCTTTTTTCTTCGACGACGAAATCTTTGTGCTTGATGTCTCGTGGAACAACTACGCGCGCGGCAATGGACTCCAGCGGCAGAGAGGACGGAATGTTGCTGTGCCCATTGAGCGCTACGATGGGCAACATAGCGGGCACGAGCGTGCGCTCGTCCAGCGTGGTGGGACGGCGCCGCGTGCTTGGGGCATCCGCAGCGGGCGGACGGGCATTCAGGGGAACCAGGAGCCTGGGAATCATTTGTCTATTTTCTGAGCTGCGGCGAACGCTGCCAATTGGACGCGCTCCCCATGCTCCTGGATGCTTGCCATTACGCGCGCGGCCAGTTCGAGCGCGGAGCGGCCTGCGGCGCCGTTTACGCGCGGTTCTTTGCGCGTGCGCACGGAATCGACAAAGGACTCGAGTTCGGCGCGCAACGGCTCAACGTCCGGCGCGGGCAGCTTTTCAAACGCGAATTCCGGCTGCTGACCGGGCTTTTTCACGGAGACGCGCAAGGCGTCGCGTCGGGCGTAATCGAGAGAGATGTATTCGTGCTGCTGGAAAAATCGCACCTTGCGAACGCGTTCGGTGGAAACGCGGCTGGCGGTGACATTGGCGACCGCGCCGCCGGCAAATTCGAGCCGAGCATGGGCGATGTCCACTTTGTCGGTCAGAACCGGAATGCCCACAGCTTTCACTTCGGTGACCGGCTGCTGGACCAGAGCGAGGAGAATGTCGAGGTCGTGAATCATCAGGTCGTAGATGACGTCCACGTCCAAGCTGCGCGGGGTGAAGACACCGAGGCGATGCACTTCGAAAAAGAGCGGGTGGTTGATAATGGGTTCGACGGCCAGCACTGCGGGATTGAATCGTTCCACGTGCCCGACCTGCAGCAGGCGTCGATTCCGCCTTGCCGCGTCGAGAAGCGCGTCAGCCTCGGCGAGAGTCTTTGCCATGGGCTTTTCGACGAGAACGTCGAGGCCCATTTCGAGCAAACGACAGCCTACGGCGGCGTGCTCGGCGGTAGGGACCGCGACGCTCACCGCGTCGACGCGGCCGCGTAGGTCATCAAGACTTGTAAACGAGTGGGTGCGGAATTCCTTGGCGGCGGAGTCGGCGCGTTGCGGATCTTTGTCGAAGATGCCGACCAACTCGGCGTTCTGAATTTCGCGGTAAGCGCGCGCGTGATTGCGGCCGAACTCGCCCGTGCCGACGACGGCGACACGTGTCTTCCCTGATTGTCCGGCCACACTCATCCTTAAATCATTCCTCCGGAAGCGCTTTTTGGTTCCGCCGCAGCGGGAGGGAAAGCCTGGATGGCAATTCCCGCCGCATCCGCCGCTGCAATTAATTTTGTGCGATCGAACAACAAGGTGCGCCCGGCATCAACAGCCAGAGCGGTGGCGCCTGAGATCTTCATCTGTTCGACGGTAGGCAGACCGACTACGGGTACGTCGAAGCGCATGTCCTGCCCGGGCTTGCTGACTTTCACGACAACCAGCGGCTTCCCGTTGGCGAGGCGCGCCGCTCGCGCAATGGCTTCATCGGTGCCTTCCATGGCTTCTACCGCGACGCAGGCGCGATCGGAAATCACCGCGGTTTGGCCGATGTCCATTTGGGAGATTTGCCGCGCTACGCCGAGCCCATAGGCAATATCCGCCGCTTCGTGTTCGTTCGGCGCGCGTCGCGTCAGCACTCCGGCTTCAGGCACTAGCGGCTTAAGAAATAATGTGGAATCGACGAGGCGAATGCCTTCGTCTTCGAGCACTCGCGCAACCGCACCAATCAGCGCATCGGTATTTTTACGCGGCAGTGAAAACAACAGCTTCGCCAATTTCCAGTCCGGACGAATGGAGCTGAAGATTTTGTTGTGCTTTACTTGCCCCGCCATGACGGCTTGGGTGACGCCTTCTTGATGCATGAGGTCGATAGCTTTGCTCAATTCCCCCAGGCTGACCCAGTGCAAGCGCTTCGCGAAGCGTTCTAATTCGCGCGCGGCTTCTTCTTTCAGAGCGATCACCGCCATCTCGATGCCCTGGCTGCGCGCGCCCTCCAGCACCAGGAACGGAAAACGGCCGTTGCCCGCGATGAGGCCCCAACCCGTGCTGCTTACGCCGCTTGAAGTGGTGACTGACATGAGTGTCGACAAATTACCGCGTTACTTCACGATTCCGCGTTCGGCCGTTTCGATAAAGCGGATTAATTCGCTGACGTCTTCCGAATCCGCGAATTTCTTGCGCATCTCCGCGAGTGCCTGGCTGGTGTTCATTTTCGAACGCAGCAGCACACGGAAAGCGCGCTGCAAAATTTTCAGACGCTCGGGGGAAAATCCTTTGCGCTCCAAGCCGATGGTATTGACGCCGTAGCTTTTTGTTTCGCGTTCGGTGACTACACGCGAAAACGGCGGCACATCCTGGGTAATCACGGTTGACGCACCGATGTATGCGTAACGCCCCACGCGGCAGAATTGATGCACCGGCGATTGAAAGCCGATCGTCGCGAAGTCCTCCACGGTGACGTGACCGGCGAGCGTTGCACCGTTCACAAACAGAGTGTTGTTACCGACCTGGGAATCGTGCCCGACGTGCGCCGTCGCCAAAAAGAAATTACCGTTGCCAATGGTGGTTTTTCCGCCGCCGCCGACCGTGCCGCGGCTAATGGTGACGTACTCGCGAAAGATGTTTCCGTCGCCAACGACGAGTTCGGTTTTCTCGCCCTGAAAACGGAAATCCTGGGGATCGCCGCCGACCGAACAAAAAGGATGAAAAATATTATCGCGGCCAATCTTCGAAGGACCCTGCACTACCGCGTGCGAGTGCAACACGCAGCCGTCACCGACCTCGGCATCCTCGCCAATGACCGCATAGGCGCCGACGCGAACGCGCTCGCCAAGTTTCGCGCTGGGCGCTACGATGGCTTGCTCGTGAACCTGGGACGTACTCATTTTTTGGATTCTTCCCGCTTGGCTGCGGGGACGCGGTCCACCATTTTGCACATTAGTGTAGCTTCCGCGGCGAGTTGTCCGTCCACGGTCGCGCGGCCATCCAGCTTGCAAAAATCTCCGCGCCAGGAAATCACTTTCATCTCCACTTTCAATTGGTCGCCGGGAACCACCGGGCGGCGGAAGCGCGCACCATCCACCGCGACAAAATACAAAAGCTTGCTCTCGCGGTCGGGAACTTCCTGCAGCAGAAGCAACCCGCCGGTTTGCGCCATTGATTCAATGATCAGCACACCGGGCATAATCGGCTGGCCGGGGAAATGTCCTTGAAAATGCGATTCGTTCATCGTGACATTCTTGATGCCGACCACGCGCTTCAGCCGCTCCATCTCGACAATGGCGTCGACGAATAAGAAGGGATAGCGATGCGGCAGAATTTTCTGGATTTCGTTGACGTCGAGTATCATCGGCGCTCCCCGCCGCACACACCTGCGGCGCCCCTCGTTCCCTGGCAAATTTACAATTATATGCGAAGCGCGGCGGTTGCTGACGATTCTTTGCGCTGTTAGCATGTCCCGGCCATGCGCGAATTCCCTCTGCCGAAGCTACTGTTGCAGGCCCTGAGGCCGCGATTGCCGCAAATGCTGGCGACGCTGCGGAAATTTGTACTGGCGGAATCACCGAGCCTAGAGAAGTTTCCCGCAGACCATTGCTGCGGCATCGTGGCGGGTGAGTGGAGTAAGCGAAACGTTCGCGTGGAGCGCGTACGGCAAATGCAGCGCGGCGACCATTTGCGAATCAGTTGGGCACCGCCGACCGCGCGCGCGTCCGGGCAGCTTCTGGTTCTCGGGCACTACGACACGGTGTACGCAAGCGGCACGCTAGTGAAGATGGCGTATCGCGTTTCCGGCGGCAAAGCGTACGGCCCTGGCACGTTTGATATGAAAGCCGGACTGGTGCAGGCGCTTTTCGCTTTCGATGCGCTACAAGAAAGCAAAGCGGCTCTTCGTAAGCGCATCGTGTTTCTATGGACCTCGGATGAGGAAATCGGCAGCGACTCTTCGCGCAAGTTGATCGAAAGCGAAGCGAGGCGCAGCGACGCGGTGTTTGTGCTGGAGCCGTCGTTTGGTCCGCGCGGGCTGCTGAAAACATCGCGCAAAGGTGTAGGCGAAGCGGAAATTATCGTGCACGGACGCGCGTCTCACGCCGGACTCGCACCGGAGCAAGGCGTGAACGCGGTGCACGAGCTGGCGCGGCAGATCGCGCATATCCAGGAATGGAATGATCCACGCCGCGGCATCAGCGTCAATGCCGACATCATTGAAGGCGGCACGCGCACCAATGTG
>Ga0209736_1000547_pt1 | contig 11955 bp, 10 predicted proteins | sample BlaSpr_A8_Ref_M3_FD_187992 | JGI IMG/M metagenome (GOLD analysis project Ga0209736, IMG submission 187992) | Forest soil microbial communities from Thunder Bay, Ontario, Canada - Black Spruce, Ontario site 2_A8_Ref_M3 (SPAdes) (version 2) | ecosystem: Environmental > Terrestrial > Soil > Boreal... | reverse complement strand
GTTTCCTCCATTGAAGGTTTGCGGACGCCGGCCCTCCGTGCGCGCCGCGCCACCATCATGGGGCCGGCATCCGCAAACCTTCACAAAAGCGGTCGATCAGGGATGTCAGCTTAGTCGAGATCAGACCTCATCAGCCGCCCATGGACCCCACACAGCGATAATCTTCCCTGCCGTTTCGGCGGGGTTTCTGTTTGTTGCCAAGGTAGGGAATCCTTGAAGTAACGATCTTAACCGAACATCGATCGTGTCGTGTAAGGCCGGTCCCATCTTTTAATCAGGTCCCGTGTTCCGGGCCATTACTCAAACTTCTTGCGGACCGAGATGCGATTGCCTCTTCAATGGAGGGCGCGATCGCGATCCGGCCGACCATGCTGTCGAGTTCCTCCTGGGAGAGTTTTTGGAGACGCTCCTCCATGTCGCTCGGCACGGATTCCCCGAACCTGGCCTGCAGCACGATGATTATGTTTTCTATGCGCACCCGCGCGCACGCGGCTTCGAACAGTTGGCGCAGGAACGGGCTCTGCTCCAAATCGACCGTGATCGGCATTCTCCAACTCCGTCAGAATAGGCATCGCGCGGGCGGGCCTCACAAGTCGCTCTCAAGAAATCTTGGGATTTCAGGCCCCGAAAGAGGACCCAATTTGGACGCGGGCCGGTGTCTGTTCGCCGATGCCGCTGCTTGCCCGCCAGCCACTCCTCCGGCAGCTCCTGGACAATCCCGGACTAATGCGAGCAGGTGATCGTCTGTTCATCGATTCGGCGCCGGCGCCGAGCATAACAAACCCGGGCAAGACTGACTTTCGCAGGCTGGTGTGGGAGCGGGAGAAATAGAACGGTAAGGCCGCAAAAGCCTGCGACCCACGGAATCCCAATGTCTCACATGGGTCAATCGCGTCACGTTGACCGCGCCGCGGCGCGGCACAAGAATTTCGTGCGCGCCGCGGTAGAGCTCGGCATGACCCAGGGCGCAGTGAGCCGGCACATCAAGTCGCTCGAGGCGCGGCTCGGGACGCCGCTCTTCCACCGCGGACCGCGCGGCGTATCGCTCACCGAGGGCGGCGACCTGTTGGCCGACTATGTCCGCCGCGGCTTCGACGAGCTCGCCGCCGGGTTTGTGCTCTCGGTGGCGTCGACAGCGATCGGCCCGGTGCTCAGAGCGCGGCGACTGTCTTGGTCGAATGCGGTCACCTCGACCGGGCCGGGCGCCAAAGCGCTTCGCGCATCATCCAAAATCCGCGACGGCAATGTGAATAACACCGCAGAGGGGCTGATCCGCATCAGGACGGCGATCGGTTGTGCGTCGGACGCGTGCGCCAAGTTCCCGGGATCGATCTGGCGAATGCCCATGCGCCCGTCGCTTGGCGCTGTGATCGTGGTATAGTCGAGTTGCGTTTGCGCGGTGTCGATCGCGGCGACATCGGCGTTTATTGATGCGCGTAGCGGCGTCAAATACCAGTAAGTCGCGATACTGATCGCAATGAGCACAATACTGGCAGAAATCAGAAAGTTAGCGCGATGGCGCTCGATTGCATGACGCCTTGGATCGTTGAGCGAAGTTGCGTTGGACTGTCGACATTTTAGCGAATCATTATCTCGTCGTTGGCCCACAAATTCTCGTAACCTCACTTCTTCATCGGTTCCGGAATAGAACGCCCCTTATCCTTCTCAGCTACGATGAACTCCAAGAAGCGCAGATGGTCCGTAGTGCCTGGGTTCCAGTGGGAATGGATCGTGCCGGCAGGAACAAACAAGCTATCTCCGGCATGCAGCGTTACCGGTGGTTTCCCGTCTTCCTGCCAAACGCCCGTCCCTGACACGACATAGAACGTGATCGCTGCCGGATGGAGGTGTCGCGGGTTGATCCCGCCCGGAGCATATTCCGTCTCGTATACCGCGGCCTCGAGGTTCGCCGTGCCGGGCAAAATGGTCTTCAACAGCGGTGCATGCGGTATCACGCCATGCTTTTCCTGCCCGACAGCCGGATCTGCCTGAAGCATGCACAGGACTCCTACCGTCGCGACACCGATGCTCATGATATTCAATGTCTTCGTCATTTGATGTTCCCCGGACGCTGACCCGCTAAAGGGCTGTGTTGAGCAGGCTTGGAGTTGATAGCTGCGCTGATGGTTGGTCGAACTCACGTGGTGTGTATCTCGGTGGCGCCCGTAACCGTCTGACCGTCCGCCCATCCCGGCATTTGTGTTTGGGTCATCGCCGCCCCGTACTGATGAAGCCGCCAACCTTACGCATAGAAATTCTTGGTCTCGTCGAATAAGATGCCGCCGGCGGGCTCGCGTAGCAAACGCAAATTCCTCACGGTTAGCCCAACTTAAATTTGGGGTTCTAATGACTCGCCAGTTGCCCTCCTTGAATGGATTGCGAGCCTTCGAAGCGGCTGGACGGCATGGCAGCTTCAAAGCAGCAGCGGAGGAGTTGAATGTCACTCAAACGGCTGTGAGCCACATGGTGCGGCTCCTGGAAGAACATCTCGGGTTCGCGCTCTTCCGCCGTCATGCCAATAGACTCGAACTCACCGATCAAGGCCGGGCATTCCAGCCCGGCCTGACCGACGCCTTCGATGCGATCGCGCGGCTCGCTGAGCAAGTAGCCTCGATGCGGGCAGGTCCGGTGCTCACTGTTGGAGTCGCGCCAGCACTCGCTTTACGCTGGCTAATTCCGCGCTTGGCCAGCTTCAATCGCAACCACCCCCACATCGAGGTACGAGTCGCTACCGGCGGTGCAATGCTTCCGCTGCGCGATGATTGGACTTGTACTGTACGACGCGGCATGGGCGACTGGCCTGGCTATATTGCCGAGGAGCTATTCCCGTCGACCCTGTTGCCAGTCTGCACGCCAGCAATAGCAGCAGGCTTGCTACACCCCCGCGATCTCCACGCTGCAACCCTGATCGTCGTCTCCCACTTGCGCGAGCAATGGACTTGGTGGTTCGAAGCGGCAGGTCTGAGCGCGCCGATACAGCCGGCTAATGAGGTATCGTTCGAGAGTTCTGTGATGGCAATTCAAGCCGTCCTCGATGGAGTAGGAGTCGCCGTGGCGCAACTGCCCTATGTCAGCGACGCGCTGGCAGCGGGCCGTCTGGTCACCCCGTTTCCGATCACTGCGCAGAAATATGATGGCTGGTATCTGGCCTACAGGCCGATACGCGAGAAAGATTCGGCGCTAGGCGCCTTCCGCAATTGGCTGCATGGCGAAGCCGAGTTGCAACGCCAGGCACATAAGAGGCTGGGCCTGACGCGACCGGTTACGCGCAATGCAACTCCACAGCCGCTCCCAACGATCGTCGTCACACCGTTCAAAAATCGGAAGAAATAATATTATCTTGTGCCGCGTACGAGATGGATTGGGTAGTCCACAACCATCCGATTTTTGTCCCCGCGCTTCCCACTTCCCCATGGTGCTTCGGCAATCAACGCTAGTCGCCCATTCCTAGGCCGGTGGTCGCGAACTGCTTCAAGACGCATTCGCGACGCGACCACTTAGTGAGTTCATGGATTAAACGATGTTCGAATCCGCTCAAACGACTTCCGCATAACAAAGCCGAAACGAAGGATGCGCCACCGCGCTTTCATACGGCGCATCTGGGCCGGCAACGTCAGGTAGTCGGCTTCGTCGGGCGAGAACTCATCGTGAGCAATTCGTATCGGGCGACGGTTTCGTCGTTTTGATTGAATACCTCAACGTCCCATCGTACCTCACCATATTGGGTTTGCGTGCCGGTCCCTTGTGCTTCACGGTCAAGCGCACCCGGATCGAATCGCCTGGCGACACCGGCTTGAGAAAACGCAAATTGTCCAGGCCGTAGTTGGCCAGCAAGGGTCCCGGCGCTGGATCCACGAACAAGCCGGCTGCAAAGGACAAAATAAGGTATCCGTGCGCGACCCGTCCGGGAAAGAATGGATTGGCCTTTGCGGCCACCTCGTCCATGTGAGCGTAAAAATTATCGCCGGTGAATTCGGCGAAGTGCTCGATGTCAGATAGAGTAATCGGCCGGCTTGTCGTCTCGACAGTGTCGCCAATTGCAAGATGATCGTAGTCACGCTTGAACGGATGTTCCTCCGCGATTGGCGCCGGTGCGCCTTTAATCCAATTTCCTGTAAAAGAGACCAGCCTGCCGGGCGAGCACTGTAACGCGGTTCGCTGCATGTAGTGAAAGACGCTCCGCAGCCCTCCGAGTTCCTCTCCGCCTCCGGCGCGACCAGGCCCACCGTGGACAAGCGATGGCAACGGCGAGCCGTGCCCAGTCGACTCTTTGGCACAATCGCGATCCACAACCAGCAGACGTCCATGAAATGGCGCCAACGCGAGGAGTAGGGTCGACGCTACCGTCTTATCATACGTGAATATCGAAGCGACCAAACTCCCCTCCCCCCGTTCGGCCAACGTCACCGCTTCTGCGATATCGTCGTAGGCCATGACGGTGGCGACCGGTCCGAAAGCCTCGGTATCGTGCACCCTTTTTGCGGTCGCGGCGTCGCGCAAGCGTAACAGGATGGGTCCCAAAAAGGCGCCTGCTTCGGCGTCGGTATTCTCTACGCTACAATTCGCGGGGTCTCCGAATACTATGTCCGCCTCGCCCTGAAGGACGGCAACCTGCTCGCGGACGGATTCCCGTTGCGCGCGACTGACCAATGGCCCCATCACCTTGTCGTCAACACGCGGATCGCCAAGTTTGACTTCTGAAAGCCGGGCCGTGAGCGCGCCGATGACGGCTTGTTCTCGCGCGCGAGGAACCAGAATGCGGCGTATGGCCGTGCATTTCTGACCCGATTTGACGGTCATCTCGCGGACGACCTCCCGGATGAACAGGTCGAATTCAGGCTGGTCGGGCGTGACATCAGGACCGAGAACTGCTGCGTTCAAGGAATCGCGCTCCGCTACAAAGCGCACTGCGTTTCGTGAAATCACCGGATGATTCCGCAGTTTCTCGGATGTCCCGATCGAGCCGGTGAACGACAAAACATCCTGGCCCGTAAGATGATCGAGCAAATCCCCGGTCGAGCCGCAGATCAGTTGCAGGCTGCCCGGGGGAAGAATTCCCGATTCGAGAATGAGCCGCGCGACGGCCTCGGCGACGTAGGCCGTCGTGGTGGCCGGCTTCGAGATCGACGGCACCCCGGTGAGAAACGCAGGCGCAAACTTCTCCAGCATTCCCCAGCAGGGAAAGTTGAAAGCATTGATATGAATCGCAACCCCGTGCAACGGAGACAAAATATGCGCCCCGACGAACGAACCGCCCTTCGAGAGTGATTCAACGTCTCCCTCCACAACGAACTGTTCATCGGGCAGTTCGCGTCTACCCCTCGAGGCAAGCGCAATTAGCGTCCCAATGCCGCCGTCAATATCGATCAGATTATCCCGACGCGTGGCACCTGTCTCGCCTGCGAGCGCGTAAAGTGGCTCCTTGTTTTTGGTTAGATAGGCTGCGACCTGGCGCAGCATGTCAGTTCTCTCGTGAAAGGTCAGCTTTCTCAACGCGGGACCACCAACGCTTCGTGCATGGTGGACCATCGCTGCAAAATCGAGACCTTGGCTGGACGCACGCGCGACGATCCGGCCATCGACGGCGCTTGCAATTTCGGCGAAGCCCCCGGTGGGTGCTGTCCAACGATCGAGCGCAAAATTCTCCAATATTTTCGTCACTACTTCCTCCCGGTGCCGGTTGGCAGCCTGTGTGGCCTGATTGCGTGTTTTGAGGCTACGCGAATATTGACACACGGCCTGCTTCGACTACGATTAACCGACCGGTCGTTTAATTCAAGAGGTTCCTTAAAAAGGGGAGCCCAGCGCGGGAGGCGGTCATGCAACCTATTTTATCGGAAAACCGAGGGACCTGGCGTCTCATCACGCTGAACCGTCCAGATCGGCTGAACTCCTTCAATGAAGCAATGCACAGGGCGCTGGCGGAGGCGCTCGCCGAGGCCGCCGGCGATATCAATTGCCGTGCGGTTTTACTTACAGGTTCCGGACGCGGTTTTTGTGCCGGTCAGGATCTCAGCGATGTTGCGGTTTCAGATGGCGCGCCGCCTGATCTCGGAATGACTGTTGAGAATTTCTATAATCCGCTGGTTCGGCGCATTCGTTCCATGAACAAGCCAGTTGTTTGTGCCGTCAACGGTATTGCCGCGGGCGCGGGAGCTAACATCGCACTGGCTTGCGACATCGTGCTCGCCGCACGTTCGGCGAAATTCATCCAGTCGTTCGCGAAGATCGGCCTCGTGCCGGATTCTGGCGGATCCTATTTCCTGCCGCGATTGATAGGCGAAGCCCGTGCCAAGGCCTTGGCCATGCTGGCCGAGCCCGTAACAGCGGAGACGGCAGCAAGTTGGGGATTGATCTGGCGCGTGGCCGATGATGACAAACTGAAGGCCGAAGCCGAGGCGCTTGTCACCCATTTGGCAAGTCAGCCCACGCAAGGGCTCGCCATGATCAAGTTGGCCTTTGAAGGATCCGCTACCAACACCCTGGATGCCCAACTCGATCTCGAGCGCGACCTGCAACGGAAAGCCGGGCGAACTCCCGACTATGCCGAGGGGGTCGATGCCTTCATGGCTAAACGACCTCCGAACTTCACCGGAAGGCTGTCGTGAACCTCAAGGGGACGCTTTCGTCGGAGGTGGAGGCGAAATACATCATTGACCAGTCGGACGGTTATTTTACGAGTTCGATCCTATTTTGGGAATGCGGTCTGCCTGGCGCCGAGAACCATCAAGTGCCGCCCTTTTCATCCGCCTGGCGTTGATGGCTCCATAAAATGACGCGTGGGCGGTCGTGTTTCTCATGTCAACACCTCTCCCGCAGAAATGCTCCTAGATGAGCGGCTCGGTCAGCATCTTTCCTCGTTGACGCATGAACTGAGCTCATTGCAAACTGGTTCACGCCTGACTCGGCAGCCCGCCAACGCAAAGCAATATGCGATGCACCTCCCCAGCACTAGTCGCCTAAAGGGGTCTTGTCCGACTATGGCCCGCCCAAGAGCCCAAAATTACGACGAGAGACGTCGAGAGATTCTAAGCCGGTCGGCAAAACTCTTCGCGGATCACGGATTCACCGGCGCATCGACGGCAATGATCGCAGAAGTCTGCGGCGTGTCGAAAGCGTTACTCTATCACTATTACTCTTCTAAGGAAGATGTGCTGTTCGATCTACTTTTCTACCATTTGCAGCATTTGGTTGGGGTGGTGGAGGCCACGATCATTACAACCGGCGACGGCAGAATGCGTTTGCTGAACATCGCGTCCTCATTGCTCGAAGCCTATCGCGGAGCCGATGCCGAACATCAGGTACAGATTTCAAGCCTCAAGCTGCTTCCAAAAATAAAGCAGGAAGTGCTCAGGAATCTGGAACGCAGGCTTGTCGCCGTTGCCTCTGAAGCCATCCTACTTGCCGTCCCGACGATCGAAAAGGATCGCCGTCTCGTTAAGGCGACCGCAATGTCGTTTTTCGCTATGCTGAATTGGCACTATCTTTGGTTCCGGCCGGGAAGCGGACTGACGCGGGACGAATATGCCGCGCTTGTCACTGGCCTGATCCTGGAAGGCACCGAGAAGGCTGCCGAATTCATGACGACCAGCAACAAAGACAAATCGTTGGCAACTAAAGGCGTCGCGAGATCTGCAGCCAAACGTTCTGCTCGATAAAGACGGTCTTTTGTCTTTCCGCTCATGACTTTCTTCGACGAAAATCTCGTCCCGCAGACGATCCTTTGAAGCGAGGAACTAGGGTACGGGAAGTGATAGACCGCAGCTTTTCCTGTTTCAATCAGAAGGGCAACGCCACATCATATTTGATTTCCTTTAGGATGACATTGGTCCGGACATGACGAATTCCCGGCAATTTGAACATGAACTCGTCCAAAAATCTGTTGTACGCCGCCATGTCGCTGACGACCACTCTCAAATGGTAATCTGCGTCTCCGGTAGTCGCGAAGCACTCCAAGACTTCGGGACGTCGTCTCACCCGCGAAACGAACTGCGTAACGAATTTTTCATCGTGCCGATCGAGCGACACTTGAAGGATCGCGGATGTCGAAAAGCCGGCTTTCTCCCGATCCACTAACGCCGCGTATCGGGCGATGATCCCGGTCTCCTCAAGAGCGCGCACCCGGCGCCAACATGCCGATGACGAGATGCCAACGTCGTTCGCCAAGTCCTGATTGCTTCGTCGGCCGTTCTTTTGCAGGTGCATCAACAGCCGTCGATCCGGCCCCTCGATCATATCCGCGCTCCAATGTTTCCGAAAGACTCTACCTTATCCGGCCATTCTATCGGTTATTTCTACCAAAAGAACCGCTTTTCTCGGTAAATGAGGTTACCTCTGTCACCCGCCAAGACCGACACTTCGTCTTCCCGCTTGGCCAGAAGGACGCAGATGGCACAGAGCCTTCCCACGCTAGACAGCAATCTCGACAACTATTCGCTGATGGACCGATATGGCCGGCAGACCGGTCGCGTACTGCTGACCGGCACTCAGGCGCTCGTCCGAATTCTGCTTGATCAGTGCGACCGAGATCGAGCCGACGGACTAAACACCGCGGGCTTCGTATCTGGTTACCGCGGTTCGCCGCTTGGCGGGGTCGACTTGGAACTCTGGCGGGCGAAGAAGCTGTTGTCGGATCGCCGGATCGAATTCCTGCCTGCAATCAATGAGGATCTTGCCGCTACGGCAGTCCTTGGATCGCAGCAGGTCGAAACCAATCCGAAACGGGAGGTCGATGGCGTGTTCGGCCTTTGGTACGGCAAAGGTCCCGGCGTAGACCGATCCGGCGACGCATTGAAGCATGGGAATGCCTACGGGAGCTCACCGCATGGTGGTGTCCTCGTCATCGCGGGCGACGACCACGGTTGCGTTTCATCCTCGATGCCGCATCAGTCGGATGTTGCATTTATGGCCTGGTTCATGCCGACACTCAGCCCTTCAAGCGTTTCCGAGTATCTGAGTTTCGGCGAGTACGGTTACGCTCTCAGTCGCTTTTCAGGCATGTGGGTGGGCTTCAAGGCCATTTCGGAAACGGTTGAATCGTGCGCGTCCGTTGAGCTGCCACGGCGGCGCCTCTTCAATCAGCCGATCTTCGAAGCTCCTGTCGGCGGTTTGCATTATCGTTGGCCCGACCTCCCCGGCCCGCAGATTGAACAACGGCTCGAATTCAAGAAGAATGCCGTTCTCGCTTTTGCGGCGGCGAATCCGATCGACCGCCGCATCTACAACATTCCGAATGCCACCTACGGGATCGTTACCACGGGAAAGGGTCATCTCGATTTAATGGAGGCTCTTCAGCTTCTGGGGCTGAACGAAGCCGAGTGCAGACGTCTCGGAATCGATATCTACAAGGTCGGCATGGTTTGGCCGCTCGCGCATCATGACGCGCTGGAATTTGTGCGGAATAAACGCGAGATCCTCGTGGTCGAGGAAAAGCGTGGAATCATCGAGAGCCAGTTCAAGGAGTACTTTTACGACTATCCGGGTCACAAGCCGGAACGGATGGTCGGCAAGAACGACGAGGACAGTCAAAGCCTGGTCCCCTGGGTCGGAGAGCTGTCGCCACGTCTGCTGGCACCGATCGTTGCGAAGCGCCTGGATCGCATATTCCCGGATTTGGATCTTGCAACGCGGGCGAAAAAGCTGCTTCCGTTGGATGCGAGGATCATCAACGTCTCAGGAGCGACACGAACACCTTATTTCTGCTCGGGTTGCCCGCACAACACGTCGACGAAGGTCCCTGAGGGCTCGCAGGCTCTGGCCGGGATAGGCTGCCATTTCATGGCGAGCTGGATGGACCGCGAAACGACTTCGCTAATCCAGATGGGCGGTGAGGGCGTCAATTGGGCTGCTTCGTCGCTCTTCACCGGCCGTCAGCATGTCTTCCAGAATCTGGGCGAAGGCACCTACTATCACTCCGGTTCGATGGCGATTAGACAGGCGGTCGCCGCCAGAACGAACATCACCTACAAGATTCTCTTCAACGAAGCCGTCGCCATGACGGGGGGCCAACCTGTCGATGGACCGATCAGCGTCCACTCAATCGCGCATGAAGTGCGAGCCAACGGTGTTGTGCGGATTGCTCTGGTTTCCGACGAGCCTGATAAATTTATCGCTACCGATTTTCCGGAAGGCGTCACGTTCCATCCGCGAGCGCATTTGGACGCGGTGCAACGGGAGTTTCGGGAGATCGCCGGCGTGTCCGTACTCATTTATGAGCAGGAATGTGCCACCGAAAAGCGGCGCCGCAGAAAGCGCGGTCAGTTGGTGGACCCGCCAAAATTCGCATATATCAATGATCTGGTTTGCGAGGGGTGCGGCGATTGCTCCGTAGAATCCAACTGTCTCAGCGTCGAGCCGAAGGAGACCCTCTTTGGACGCAAGCGCCAGATCAATCTTTCGACATGCAACAAGGACTTCTCATGCGTGAATGGCTTCTGCCCCAGCTTTGTCACGGTCGAAGGCGCGTCGCGCCGTAAGAAGCGAGGATCGGACGTCGATGTGCTGGCTCGTGCTAAATTGCTTTCGGATCCCAAGCCGGCGGCCCTCGACGCTCCCTACAATCTGCTCATAACCGGCGTCGGCGGCACTGGCGTCATCACAGTCGGCGCGCTAATCACCATGGCGGCGCACCTGGAAGGCAAGGGCGCATCGGTTCTGGACTTCACCGGCTTCGCACAGAAGTTTGGACCTGTTCTCAGTTTTATCCGGCTGTCGAACAGGCCGGAGGATATCAATCAGGTACGCATTGATGAGGGAGCCGCCGACGCACTGATCGGATGCGACATCGTCGTCAGTTCGTCTCCGAAAGCTTCCTTCGCATACCGTGAGGGGATGCGTGCCGTCATCAACATGGCGGAGATGCCTACAGGCGACATCGTGCGCAATCGGGACGCCAGTCTTTCGACGCCCGCGAGGTTGGCGAGCATCGAACGTCTCATTGGTTCCGAAAACCTTGCGCGCTTCGACGCTAACCGTGCCGCCGAAGCGCTATTCGGTGACACCGTATTTGCCAATGTGATGATGCTGGGCGCTACGTGGCAACTGGGACTCATCCCAGTGACGTTCGAGGCGTTGATGCGCGCCATCGAACTCAACGGTGTCTTCACTAAGCAAAACAAGGAAGCCTTCGCAGGTGGACGCCTTGCTGTCGCGGACGTCAATTTCATGACATCGCTGTTGGGTCGCGAAGCGCCGAAAGAAACGCTTGATGAAATCGTCGACCGTCGAAAAACGTTCCTGGAGGCTTACCAGAATGGGAATTATGCCCGGCGTTATACCGATCTGGTCGATCGCGTCCGTCGCGTCGAAGGCGATCGGCTGCCGGGCTCCGAAGCAGTTACAGCCGCGGTTGCCAAATCGCTCTTCAAACTCATGGCGTACAAGGACGAATACGAGGTCGCACGCCTGCACGTGGAGACGGGATTCCTCGACAGGCTGCGACAGGAGTTCGAGGGCGACTTCACCGTAAAGTATCATCTTGCGCCGCCGATATTGTCAGCCGGCAAGGATGCGCGGGGTCGACCGCTCAAGCGGCAATTCGGGCAATGGATCGAACCGGTCTTCCGCGTTTTAGCGCGCCTTAAATTCCTGAGAGGTACTGCTTTCGATGTGTTCGGTTACTCTAAAGAGCGCCGCATGGAGCGTGGCCTCATCGATTGGTATGAAACATTGGTGGCGGAGTTATTGCCTGATCTTGATGGTAACACTGCCGAGGCATCGGCGAGGATTGCATCATTGCCGATGGAAATACGCGGGTACGGGCCCGTGAAGGAGGCCGCAGTGGAGAATGTGAAGGCGAGGATCGCCGACGTTAGAAGCATTCGTCAAATTGCCGGATGATGAGGACGCGCTGTCGTTCGCACTTGTCGTCCGGCGGACTTGCTAGACGGCCTTGGTAAGCGCACCATCGATAATGAGGTTGGTGCCGGAAATCCGGCTTGCCACTGGACTAGCCAG
>Ga0209736_1000546_pt1 | contig 11963 bp, 14 predicted proteins | sample BlaSpr_A8_Ref_M3_FD_187992 | JGI IMG/M metagenome (GOLD analysis project Ga0209736, IMG submission 187992) | Forest soil microbial communities from Thunder Bay, Ontario, Canada - Black Spruce, Ontario site 2_A8_Ref_M3 (SPAdes) (version 2) | ecosystem: Environmental > Terrestrial > Soil > Boreal... | reverse complement strand
TTCTGTGATCGAGTTCCGCCGCCAGCGGTCATCGGACACGGCGGTTGCGCGTTCATTGCGGTAGTGTCGCTCGAAATGCAGGATGGCATCGGCAGGAGCAGTACCGTTGAATCGCTTATCGCACACACCGCTATGCTGCCTTTGGGTCTTTTTGGGTGGGCTCACGGCAACATTGACGGCGCGGGCGGACGCGGTCTCCGCGGTGCAATTGCTTCGAGAAGGCGGTTGCGGCGGCGTCCTGCCGGCCGCTCAGCGGCTTCGTCATAGTCCGCTCTTGGATCGGGCGGCAGAATTGTGGGCCGGCGGACGCTCGCCTGCAATTGCGGCTGAGCGCAGTGGCTACGAGGCTGAAACCGCAGCCGGTTTGCACATCAACGGTCCGGAGTCATCCACCGTCCAGCTGCTCAAGCATTCTGGCTGCCGCACGGCGCTCAACCCGGGCTTCCACGACATCGGCGTGTATCGCCATGGTTCGGATACCTGGCTCGTGCTGGCCGCCGCCTATGTCGTGCCGACTCGCTCGCAGGCGCCGGTGCTGGCGACGCGCGCGCTGCAGCTCGTCAACGAGGTGCGCGCCCGCGGCACTCGCTGCGGCGAACGATCGTTTGGACCGGCACCTACGTTGAGGTTGTCCGGGGCCCTCGCGGACGTCGCGTTTGGACATGCGAACGACATGGCCGCGCACAACTATTTTGAACATGAAGATCTTGCCGGGCATTCGCCGGCGGAGCGAGTGCGTGCCGTCGGATATCGCGAAAAACTTGTCGGCGAAAACATTGCCTACGGCCCAAAATCGGCCGAGGAAGTGGTCCAAGGCTGGCTTGACAGTCCCGGCCACTGCGAAAATATCATGGACCCCAGATTCGCCGAGATGGGAATCGCCTACGCGCAGGGCCCAGCCTCCAAACACGGTCTGTACTGGGTTCAATTGCTCGCCGATCCACAGGCTTAAGCTTACCGCAGCTGGCTATCCTTACTTCCGCGCCTGTTATATCCGGAGACCTGCGCGGTTTCGCGATCCGCCGCATCCTGACATGACACACACAAGCGAACGCCGGGAACCGCCAGCCGGCGTGCCTCAGGAATCTCGCTCCCACACTCCGCGCAATGAGTCAGGCTCGGCCCCTGAGGCAGCCGGCTCTTGGCCCGGTTGATTCCGTCCTTCACGGTGGCATCTATTTGATCCTGCACCGCGCCTTCGGCCGCCCAACCCGTTGCCATGCATTTCTCCTCGCGGAAATTGCCACACTACTATATTGCACGACTGCTATTTGTTCGCAGTCCCAATTTTCAAGCGGTGCTCTTTTCTGACGCGCTGCGGTAAAAGCGCGATACCGCTATCATGCCACCTGATGAGCCCCGCGCCTTCACGCTTGGATGAGCAATCGCTGCTCGGCACCTGCCATAGGCGGTCCGTCGAGCTATTGAAGCGAAATCTGGCCCCTGGCGGTATTTTGGCCGCCTCTCCAAGCGCGCGGGCCAGCGAACGCGGGTATACCGCAATATTCGGGCGCGACGCGGCCGTGTGTGCGATCGGGATGGCCGTTTCCGGCGACAAACTGTTGGAGCGCGAAGCCGCCGCGGGTCTTCATACCCTGGCGCAGCATCAGGCGCCAAACGGTCAGATTGCGAAGTTCGTGGATCTACAGAAACAGGAGGCGGACTTCTGGTATCTGGGATGCATCGACTCGACGCTATGGTGGCTGATTGCGCTGGCATTCCTCGATCGACGCCGGCCTGCCCACGGGTTGCGGCGCCGGTACGCCAAACACATCAAGCGCGCGATTCAATGGCTGCTGGCGCAGGAGCATCAGCGCTTCTTTCTGTTGCAGCAAAACGAAGCCAGCGACTGGGCCGACATCATGCCGCGCTCGGGATTCGTGCTATATACGAACGCATTGTGGTACTACGTGAAACGGCTCTACCGTCTCGCGCGCGCAGAGGAGACTCGCGAAAACTTCAACGGGCTGTTCCATCCGTTTTCGGCAGGCCTTGCAGTGTATCGTCGGGCCCGGCTTCTCAACGATTACGTGCTGCGGGGCGGGCGCGATCGCGACTTGTACTTGAGTTTCGTAAACTTCTCGTTCTTTGGCGAGGAGGGCGATGTGTTCGGCAACGTGCTGGCCATCCTACTGGAGCTTGCCGACGGCAGGGCGAGCAAACGAACGCTAGACGCCCTCACGAAGGCGCGCGTGAACCAACCATACCCGGTGCGCGCAGTCACGCGTCCGATCAAAAAAGACAGCTCACTCTGGCGGGCTTATATGGGGCGTCACCGGCAGAATCTCGTCTGGCAATACCACAACGGGGGAATCTGGCCGATGGTGGGCGGATTTTGGGTTGCGGCACTCGTATCGGCGGGCCGGGTCGAGGAGGCAAGGACCGACCTCGTTAGGCTCGCGCGGGTATGCGCCCTTCGAGACTGGTCGTTCACGGAATGGCTGCACGGGAGGACGCTGGCGCCCAGGGGGATGCCCGGGCAGTCCTGGAACGCCGCGGCGTTTCTGATGGCGGAGCACGCGGTTTCGGCGCACGCGAGCGTCTTCGGTGTACAGCGGTGAGAATATGTGACACCGGCCGCGCGCCGCATCGGCGCCCGTCTCTAGCCAAGCGGTATCGTGACGCGGAACACCGACCCTCCCTCGGTCGGCGACGTGATCGCTGCTTCCCCGTTTAGATGTTTTACGCGGTGGAATATCGAGAACATTGGGGTCGATACCCCATCCCGCCTCGCGTCTACCGAGGATTGCTTGCGGTCGTCCGCCAATTGCACCATGAGCCGGTCGTCCGTCGTATCGACGGATAGGCTCACCACGCTCACCGATTTTTGTTGAAGCGCAAGATTGAATGCTTCCTGCGCGATTCGGAACAGGTCAATCAATCGATGCGCCTCCATCTCGGGGGCCGATTCCGGGTACGTCTCCTTGTACCCGATTCCTGCATTTGCGCAGCCGCGCCTGAATTGCCAACTCAATGCGGCAAATAACCCCACCGAGTCAAGCAGTGTCGGCCGCAATTCCTCGACCATCGTCCTCGCCAAGTCGATAGCGCCGCGCAACCCGTCTTTGACTCTCGTCAATCGCATGGTGGTATCGGGGGTGAGTTGAGAATCGTGCAGTTCTATCCACGCGACGTCCATCATGGCGCCGATGACCGCCCCGCCGATTTCGTCATGAAGTTTGCGTGCGACCAAACTACTTTTCTGCTCAAAGTCGGCCTGAAGAAACGTCACCAACGCATCGAGTTCTGCGACCCGATCGACCGAACCCGCGCCCGGCGGGGCGGCGGCAAGCACATGATCGCGAGGCGGGGACGCCGTGGATGCTTCATTGCGCATGGTCACCGTCCCCATCGTTTGGCGATCGCGCGCGACGCACCCGCCCAAAAGCATATCCAGATCTCATGTATGAAGCTTATGGAAGCCTGCGTGATTTTCTAGGGCAAACAACCATTGCCCGTCGTCAGACGCTTCCTACTCTCAGTGTAGGCGCCTCGCCATATCGGCAGGATGGATTTGCATGCTGTCGCTCAGACGTCCGATCATCGACGCTTGAAGTACTGCACTGCCTTTTCATGTTTTACTGCCGCCGACCTCGATGCAAAGGTGCCGAGATTGCGCCGCTTGCCGGTTTTCGGGTCGACTTTGCGCGAATACAAGCGATAGTCGCCCGAGGGTAGTTTGCGTATCACACAATACCTCCGCGTCCGCCGAGACGCCTACCCATGCTCGCGCTTCAACTCCCGCACCGCTGGGCCGCACCTGTTCCGGTTCGGTTCGCAACGCGCAATCCTGCGCGTCCTTCACGGCATTGATGGGACTTCGCCGATCTCGTGCGCGGATTGCAAGACTGCCGCGCAATGCCGTGAAAAACAGTGAGTACCGTTTTCCGCGCGAACGGTTTAATCAACGCAAAAAATATAAATTAGCGTCGTCGCCGTGCGCGAAAGAAGTGCTCGCGCTGCGCGAACTTGCCCTAAAAAAGTTCGTCTCGCGAACTACTCTGTTCCCTACCACCGAGCAGCTACGTTGTTCCCTCATGTCGCATGGGGTGTTGGGTGTATTGGTGGAAACAAGATGACCGCATAGCTTGGTGTTCATGACCGATAACACCGATCGAAAGAAGATTGTGCGGAATCAGATATATGCGCATCAGATATATTTGCGCCGCGTCTGTCGCGCGGGGCGCAAAGCCGTCGCGGCAACGGCGACATACCTGGTGCCACTGGTCGTCGCCGTTCTATCCAGCCGCGCAGCACAGGCACTGCCGAGTTTTGCGCAGCAGACCGGTAAGCCTTGCGCGCAGTGTCACACCGTTGCGTACGGTCCCGCGCTCACTGCATATGGGCGGCAATTCAAATTGAACGGCTATGTGTGGGGCGATGTCACGACAGCCATCCCGCCGCTCGCGATGATGGTGCAAGGCGGATTCACGCACACGTCCAAAGACCAGATCGATGCACCCGCGCCGCACTTTGCCACCAACGACAATTTGTCCGTCGATCAGGTCAGCGGCTTTTATGGCGGCCGGATCACGGAGCACACCGGCGCATTCGTTCAAGTGACCTACAGCGGCGAGGACCGCCATACCCACTGGGACAACCTCGACGTCCGCTATGCGCGCTCCGCTTCGATTGGAGACCACAGCCTCGTATTCGGAGTCTCGGTTAACAATAACCCCACCGTGCAGGATCTTTGGAATTCGATACCGGCGTGGGGCTTTCCATACATTACCTCCGCGCTTGCACCGACCCCCGCTGCGGGGCCGGCCATCGCAGGCGGCCTCGCCCAATTGGTGTTGGGCGCGACGGTCTATGCGATGGTCGACGATCATTTGTATTTGGAGGCCGGCGCCTATCGCGGTCTGTCGAATAGCTGGCTCAGCAGAACGGGCGTCGGCGCAGATTCCAATCCCAACCTGGCCGGTCTCTCGCCGTATTGGCGTGCGACCTGGCAAATGGATTTCGGAGCGAACTATTTTTCGGCGGGGATGTACGGATTCAACACCAAACTGCGTCCCGATCCCACTTCACCCGAGGAGGATCGATTCAACGATTTAGGTTTCGACGCAACTTATCAGTACACCAGCGAAGGCGGTCATGCGGTCGCCGCCAACTTTGCGGTGATTCATGAAAAGCAGTCGCTCGACGCGAGTTTCGCCGCCGGCAATTCAGCGGGCAACGCCGACCACTTGAATACCGTGAGTCTGGACGTGACCTACGCATACCAACAGACCTGGGTCGCGACCGTCGGGCTATTCGACACCGCCGGCAGCACGGACATGGGTCTCTACGCGCCGGCGCCGGTCTCCGGAAGCCTCAACGGATCGCCGGACAGCCGCGGTTATGTGCTGCTGCTCGAGTACGTCCCGTTCGGCAAGCTCGATTCCATCGCGAGGCCGTGGCTGAACCTGCGAGTGGGTGTTCAGTACACGGGCTACCAGCGCTTCAACGGCGCGGGCGCCAACTACGATGGATTCGGCCGTTCCGCCTCCGACAACAACACATTGTTCGGATTCTTTTGGTTTGCACTGTGAGGAGAAAATCATGAAATGGATTTGTACTGCGGCATTTCTTCTGATATCGCGCATAGCGATGGCTGATGGGTGTCAGCTGAACGTCAGCGCGACCGACCTGATGCGGTTCGAACAGCAGACCTTGCAGGTCGACGCACAGTGCGCCGAAGTAGAGGTGACTTTGCACCATACCGGCAAACTGCCTGCGAACGCGATGGGCCACGATTGGGTGCTCACCAAAACGGCCGACGTCGCCTCGGTCGCCAACGCGGGAATGAACGCGGGTCTCGCGAACAACTTTCAGAAGCCGGGCGACGCGCGCATCGTTGCCGCCACGAAAGTCATCGGTGGCGGCGAGAGCACCACGGTTCGTTTTTCAACTGCACACCTCGACGCCCGGGTGAGTTACAGTTACTTCTGCTCCGCGCCCGGCCACTTCAGCATCATGAAAGGGCGATTCGTTCTCAATGCGGCGAGCCCACCCGCCGTGGCGAAAAACGTATCGAAGTAGCGATCAACGCGCCGGCCTGCCGGCGCCCGTGCATTCACGTGTACAGGTGGGTGGCAGGCAGTCCGAGCCGAAGACAAGATTGGGTCGCGGGACTCTCTAAAGGAATGATCCGATTTGAGAAATCACCCGCCCACTTTACGAGCCATCTTTCGCGATGGCGTAACCCGTGGATTTCAGTGAGGCCGAGCAGTTGGCGGATCCAATCTGGGACCAAATCCACCGCGGCGCGCACCAACATGGGTTGCAGCCATAGAAATGGACGTGGAAAGGCGGTGGTTTCGCGCATGATCTCAAGGAACTGAAAAACGATGGGGGAGGGGTCCAGTCGGCCCCGCATGGATTCGAACAGACCCCGCATCGCGGCGACTGATTGAGGGGCGTCAATCGCGCCGTAGAGACGGGCGGCAGGTGCCCCCTCGCGGTAGAATGCGTCGAATTCGCCGGGGCTTACGGCGGTGACATAGCGGCTGTAAGCTTCGGCAAAGCTGAACGCCGCGGTGGCATGCACCCAGCCCAATAGGCGAGGATCGTTTGCCGAGTATGGAATTCCCGCGGGCGTTTCACCATCGATAGCCGCATGCCTGCGCACGACCCCTGCGATCAATGGCTCCGCAACGCTACGGGCTCCATAAACCGTGACCATCGCCGCCAACCCGGTGCGTCGCAAGCGGCCGATTGGATCTTTGCGGAATGACGAATGTTCCCACACTCCCGCTCGAACAGAGGGTTCCGCCAATTCAAGTATGACGGCGGCCACTCCTCCGACGAACAAAGCGACGGGATTCTTGAAAATACGCCACGAAACGGAATCCGGGCCGACCAAGGCCTCTTCTCTCAGCGGCCGGCTGAAGTCGACCGCCAGGCTTTGCTGGCTGCTCAACAGAGCGCTGATGGTACCGTCGAGGCGGCGCTGCAGAACAACCGGCAACCGGATGATTGAACGCATACGACAGTATAGGGCCTGGACATCAACTCATGATTGGCCGCTCGCATTCGCCCCGCGAACCGCAAACGGAACGGTGATCGACTGACCGCTCGAGAACCGAAGAGTGATCGAGACCCGTTCACCCGGACGCAGCGGATGGCGGGGCTGCATCAACATGAAGTGATAGCCTGCCTGTGCAAAGTCCACCGACACATTGGGTGCCAAGATGATTGAATCGATGGGCACCATGCCGCTCATGCCTTGGACCCGGCGCGTTCGATGCAGGCTGATTTCCGCGAAATCCGGACTGCTCGCGCCCACCAGCACCTGTTCTACGGTTCCCGAATTGGTGAGCGTGAGGTATCCGGCGCCGGGCAAACCGGCCGGCAGCCAGCGAATCCATGCGTCCGTGGCCCGGATATCGAAGGCGGCCGGAGCGCCGTGAGCGGCGATACCGGTCAATATCAAGAGGGCGCTCGCGACGACCCGCATGCGTACGCATCTCCTCACCATCTTAATTGTTGAGTAGCGGAGTCACGATTCGTTCCAGGCGCTTGGCCGTCCACGCCGGGTCCTTATCCTTCCAGCCGTCGTCGATCAGTGCTCCCGCTCGGCTTATCGTAAAATTCACCGGAATGCGCCAAATACGCCCATAGCCCGGCAGACTCGAATTGGCGAGAAAGCCCACGGGGAACCTGAAGGATTGGGCCGCTTGCTGCACGTTGTGCAGGTTATCCGGGGAGTCCAAAGTGAATCCGAGCACGGTGAGGCCCTCGGCCGCATGCTGGGTGGCGTAGGCGGAAAGCACCGGTAGTTCTTCGCGGCAGGGACCGCACCAGGTGGCCCAGAACGTGAGGATCACGACGTGACCGAGCAGTGCTGATGTGGAAATCTGCTGACCGTCCAGCGCAATTAGGGTTGCGGGAGGAGCGGGTTCACCGACGCGCAAATCATTGGCCGATGCCAAAGGCGCGATGAGCGCACCCAGTCCCGTAACGCTCAATGCCGCGGCGCCGCGCAGCAGCGCGCGCCGCGTCGGCGACTCAATTTCCATGTTGTCGCCGCGCGAGTCCCGGTCAAAACGCATAGCTTAAGCCCACGGTCGCCGTCCAGTGCGGGAATAACTGGTACCCGTCGAGATTGCTGTAGATCGGCACTTGCACCACACCGTACGCGTGGAGCTTTTGCGCGAGTTGCAAGGTGAGGCCTGGGCTCAAGTAACCCACCGTACCCACGGTGTCGGCCGTGTCGGCCAAAGCGCCCTGATCGGGGCTCTTGTGATACAGATTGAGCTGTAACTGCGGTATCCAGTTTGGATTGGCCTCATAGCGTAAACCGACGCTGAAGGTCGCCGAGTTACCGGGGCGAAAATCACTGCTTGGCTGATTCTGTTTGTGTGCAACCGCGGACTGGAACTGGCCGTTCACAAAGATATCGAAATTCTGGCTCACCGCTTGGTAGTAATACGCGCCCACGATCACATCGGTGCTGCCGGTGCCCGCCTGCAAGCTCGCATCGAGCGGCGTTCCGGCGTTCGGGCCGTTATAGAAATCGACCGCCGTCCCATATTGTCCCGTCGGCAGCTTCACTCCCAATTGCAGGCCGAGGTTGTGCGTCGGTAACAGTCCCAGGTAGTTGCCCAGCAGTTTGACATCGCCAAGATTGGAAACCCGCGCGCCGCTGAGCTGATCAGGCGCCGTTTCAGCGGCCGTGTAGGGCTGCAGCTGCGTGCCATACGTCGTGTGGCTGCGCGACACATAGGGGACCAGCAGATTGAAATTCCAATCCGCATTGGGTCGGAAGTTAATGCCTAAGGTGAGGTAGCGGTTGATGGTAACTTTTTCGATTTCTCCGCCGCCCAGCGCAGGGTTTGAGGGATTGTTCACGACCTCAGCCGGGGTCGCTGCGCGGGTGCCGATTCGCAGCTGGTCTTGATCGATGTAGGTGTATTCAAGATTCACGCGCCAGCCCGTGGTCGCCGAATAGCCCATGGCGCCGTCGGAATTGACGGTGCAGCCGCACGTGGCGCAAGCCCACGTTGATAGCGGAGCAACCGCAAGACAAAGGGCCGCCGCAACGCTGAGGCGGCTGACTGAATAAATCATCGGAAAACTCCCGCGACCGCTCCGGCGGCCGCCTCACGCAATGATTGACAGGGCGAAAGGCTGCGGTGCAAGGAGCCACAGCAGGCGATCAGCCGCTCAAATTCAATTTAAGCGAGAGATGGGGGACCGCGGGGCTGATGAGCGCGTGGGAGCCGTACGCCCAGGCGCAGGGATTCGAAGGTGACGACGGATTGGAAAGCGATGGGCGCCGGCGGTTGCAAGGCGATGATGTGGGAAATCGGTCCGGCGGCGGGAGCACTACCGAACGGGCAATTCTCGAAATGAGTGTGCGTTCCGGAGTGGTGATGCCCTTGATGCGCGGGCACCTGCGGTTGATACGCTGCGGGACACAATTCCAGCAGAAACGGCGTACCGCTTGCCGGCATGAAGCCGACCGGTATATAGGCACGAAACAGCAGGACTGCCAGCAGAAGGCCGGTGAACCAGTCTCGTCGCCCGGGATGAAATAGATGTTTCCGCATACAGCTTCGCGCCTTACCGTGCCATAGTGTGCCCCTGCCTGCTAGTGGGGCAAACGCCTTAGGCCAGCATTGCGGGATTAGGACCTATGGGCCGGCGCGCGACATTATGTAGTCTCGCACCCGGCAGCACTGGGTTGCACTACGCGGTGCGGGTAGCACTTTGGCCTCGGTACCATCGCTCCAACCAGTGATCCAGGGAAACCGAACCGGGTCCTGCGATGGCGAGCCATAGGAACAGCGCCAGATATTCAAATTCATCGAATCCAAGCAGGGTCTCGAGCGAGTCGACGTCGCCCCATTTTGCCGATCGAATGGCGACGATCATCGTGATTCCGAGGGCTCCCGCCGAAATGCGGGTCAATAGCCCGGCGAGCAAGAACAATCCGCCGAAGAACTCCACTCCGGAGACAAAGGGAGCGAGCAAATGGGGCAGGGGGATCCCCCAACCCACGAAGTTCTCGGTCACCTGAGGCAAAGCCTGTAATTTGCCCCATCCGCTCCACATAAATACCCATCCCACGGTAATGCGCGCAAAGAGCGGAGCCAACCAACTCAAGTGTTGAGCGACGCGCTTCGGCCACTCGATCAGCCATTGTATGAACAGTTTCATGAACGCTCCCAAGGGTTTCTCTACGCCGCGCGCCTCGCAATTCTGTTCGAGCGGACGCCTTAATGGTACACATGTCACAGACCGGGCAGCACGGAGGTTTATTTCCGCAGGTTATGGAGGCTCGAACGGGCGTTACAGACCTTCTGCGCGCGGACGCTTGGCCGCTCGAGGGGAGGAAAGCCAGAAAATGGCATTTTTGGAATCCACGACACGGAATCGCAGCACTCTTGAGTTCAATTTGATGTTAAGGGCGGCGAGGGTTAGTTCGCACGGAAGGCAATATCATGAAACAGGGCTTAGCGGCGCTTTGCGCCTCGGTTGTAGGATTGCACACGGTGATCGCCCAGGCGGATATTCGTCCGGAGCGGGCGCACACGGCGCTCGCCGCGCTTGACGATGCCAAGGCATTGGTCGCGGCCGGCCGCGGCCAGCTTCTCCTGGTCGGTTCGACTCTGGCGACGGACCGAATTCCGAGCGAAAACGTCGTGGTCATTTTGGAGTACCCGATCGTTCGGGACATGAAACCCGGGATGATACTCATTTTGGCAAAGGATGGCTGCGAACCCATTGACTCGTGCTTAATTGCCAGGCGCGTGACGGAGATCGACAAAAAAGGGGAAGTCCAAACTGACCCTTATACGAGCGAGGGGCTGCTATTTGCCAAGACCAAGGCGACCCTGCTCGGCGTGGTGTCGTATGCCATCGACATGGAGACCGATTCCATCCGCGACATGCGCGCGGAGCGCACGCAGGATTCGGTGACTCTTGCGCAAGCGATTGCCCAGGAAGAAGCCCAGACCCGGGCCAACACGAATCGACTCTAGACACGTCCCAGCCCTTGCGGACCATGGATCGCGCGGCGTGACGCCGTGGGGGTGCTTAATTTGCCAGCATTGCCGGGAGCAAACGATCGTATTCCCTCTTTACGACGGCGTAACACTCGCAGGTGCGGCGTTCGAGTTGCCATCGATCGAGCACGGAAATATGACCCCGCTGGTAATTGATCAGCCCCGCCCTATGCAAGCGGCCCGCGGCCGCCGTGACCCCCTCTCGGCGTACCCCGAGCATGTTGGCGATCAACTCTTGTGTCATCACAAGTTCGTTCGAGCGCAGCCGATCCAAGCTCAGCAGCAGCCAGCGGCATAATTGTTGATCGAGCGTATGGTGGCGGTTGCAAACAGCCGTCTGGGCCATCTGCGTGATCAGTGCCTGGGTATAGCGCAATAACAGATGCATCACGGTCCCCGCGCGATTGAATTCCTCCAGCATCAAGCTCGCCTTCAGTCGATAGCCGTTGCCGCCGCTTTGAACAACGGCGCGGCTCGGCGTCGATTCGCCGCCCATGAATCGCGAAACGCCGACGATGCCTTCATAGCCGACGACCGCGATCTCGGCCGAAGCGCCGTCTTCCATTACATACAACAGCGACACGATGGCCGAAGTCGGAAAGTAAACATAGAGCAAGGTGGCGCCGGATTCATAAAGCACCTTGCCGAGCGGCATATCCACGGGCTCCAGGTGCGGCAGCCAGCGTACCAATTCTTCGTCGGGCAGCCTCGCCAGCAGCTGATTTTCTCTCGGGCCAACAGCTAACGCCATGCCAATTCCTTTTGCTACGTGCGGTAGCGAACACTCGGAATAATATAACAAGCACTCCGTATGAGCGAGATGCTGTACCCGACACACGTGCGGAGCGCATTGCACAACGTACCCATGCGCCGGCGAATCAAATATTTTGTCAGGGATTCCCTGCGTCGGAGATTCCTCTGTCAGGGATTCCTTACAACGGCGCGATGCAACTGCGCAGTGAGCGCAAA
>Ga0209736_1000545_pt1 | contig 11964 bp, 6 predicted proteins | sample BlaSpr_A8_Ref_M3_FD_187992 | JGI IMG/M metagenome (GOLD analysis project Ga0209736, IMG submission 187992) | Forest soil microbial communities from Thunder Bay, Ontario, Canada - Black Spruce, Ontario site 2_A8_Ref_M3 (SPAdes) (version 2) | ecosystem: Environmental > Terrestrial > Soil > Boreal... | reverse complement strand
CCGGATTTTGCACCGACTGCCTGCATCCGGCGCGTGCTGCGGGTTACTGGCCGTCTTTGGGTGGTTCGCTGGAAGTGACTGAGGCGAAAGGTAAAAGCTGCAGGATCAGAAGTTTGTAAAGAATGACTAAAGTGACGATATCAGATGGTGTGTCTGACAGTTCAACCACTTCCGCCTTGAAATCAATATTTTGCAGACCCTTTGAGGAAACACCGAAGTCTGCATGACTCGCCCGACAAAGACCCTAAATTCGATATCGCACCCGGCATCGTGCGTCCTATGTCTCTATACACGGTCAAACGAGGCGGTTCAAGTTGGCCGATGGCTTGAAGCTCGAAGGCAGACCTAAACATTTGCGCCCCGTCCCCGATGCGTTTATCGTGAGATGCGCTCGTTCGTCGACTACTTCCATCTATGAATGCCCGCGTCTTCTTCTGGTCGCTAACGTCCGCGCTCGCCGGATTCCTTTTCGGCTTTGACACGGTCGTCATCTCCGGCGCGGAAAAAACAATTCAGTCGCTTTGGGGGTTGAGTCCCGGCCTCCACGGGATTGCCATGGCTTCCGCCCTCTACGGCACCGTCATCGGATCGCTCGTGGGCGGCTGGCCCGCTGACCGATTCGGACGCAAAGCCACGCTGCTGTGGATCGGCATCCTTTACTTTGTCGGCGCAGTCGGGTCCGGCTTGGCGACAAATGTTTCTCTCTTCATCACCGCGCGTGTCATCGGCGGTCTGGGTATCGGCATCTCCACCGTAGTAGCTCCGCTTTACATCTCGGAAATTGCGCCTCCCAAATACCGTGGACGACTCGCCGGTATGTTCCAGTTCAACATTGTTTTTGGCATCCTGATCGCTTTTGTGTCCAATGCGCTGCTTGCGGGCATCGGTGAGAATGCCTGGCGCTGGATGCTTGGTGTGGCTGCGTTCCCCTCGCTTCTCTATGCTCTGTTCTGCTTCGGCCTTCCCGAGAGTCCGCGCTGGCTTCTGGGCAGGAAGGGCGATCGCGCGGGCGGTCTCGAAGTCCTGCAACGCATCCAACCCGATGCCTCGACAGCCAAGATCGAAGCCGAGGCGGACGAGATTATGGCTGCGTCCTCGGAAAAAGCCTCATCGTCGCGTTTCTGGACACGCCGTCTTCGCAAACCGATTCTGCTCGCCATCTTGATTGCATTTTTCAACCAGCTCTCCGGCATCAACGCGATTCTCTATTTCGCGCCACGCATATTTGAACTTACCGGGCTGGGCGCGAAAGCCGCGCTCCTGCAATCCATTGGCATCGGCTTGATCAATCTCATCTTCACGTTTGTCGGCCTCTGGCTCATTGACAGGCTGGGTCGCCGCACGCTTCTCTTTATCGGGTCTTTCGGATACATCGGCTCACTCGGACTAGTCGCTTGGGCCTTCTTTACGGAGCATTTCTCTATCGTGCCAATTTGCATCTTTGCCTTCATCTCCGCGCACGCCATTGGCCAGGGAGCGGTCATCTGGGTTTTCATCTCCGAGATATTTCCCAACCGTCATCGTGCCGAAGGTCAGGCCCTCGGCAGCTTTACGCACTGGATCTTCGCCGCCTTGCTGACGACTTTTTTCCCAAAGATGGTCTCCGCTTTCCCACCCGGCTACGTGTTCTCGTTCTTTGCCGGCATGATGGTTCTGCAACTTATTTGGGTGAAGACGATGGTTCCGGAGACGAAGGCAGTGCCGCTGGAGCAAATCCAGAAACAACTGGGCATCGAATAGGCTGCCATGAGCTTTTGCCATGAACTCTAACGTCATCGGCGTGGGAGAAGTGCTGTGGGACTTGCTTCTCACCGGACCGCAATTAGGTGGAGCACCCGCGAACTTCGCCTATCACGCGCATGCTCTCGGCTCTCAAGCCCAGGTCATCACGCGCGTGGGAAATGATGATTACGGGCGCGAAATCATTCGCCGGTTTCACGAGATGGGCCTGCCGGAAACCGGTGTGCAAGTCGACGAAACCGCGCCGACCGGGATCGCGAAGGTCGAACTCTCCGGCGATGGGCTTGCCCATTTCACCATCCAGGAAAATGTGGCCTGGGACTATATTGCTCTAACACCGGAGGCTCTTGTCGCCGCCAACGAGGCGCACGCAATTTGCTTCGGAAGTCTGGCCCAGCGTAGCGAACCTTCGCGCAATACAATTCAGCAATTGGTCGCGGCGGCGCCACCAGACGCGCTGCGCGTCTTTGACATCAATCTTCGCCAACAGTTCTATTCGCGTGATGTGATTGAACAGTCGCTCCAGCTGGCAAACGTGCTTAAGTTGAATGATGACGAACTGCCAACACTGACAGCGATGTTTAACCTGACCAGCTCGGCTGAGGACCATATCGAACGGCTGGCGCAAATGTTCGGCTTGCGAGTCGTCGCATTAACTCGTGGAGCGAACGGTAGCCTGCTCTATCAAGATATTGAAGAACTGGGACAGTTGTGTGGTGGCGGGACTCCGCCCCGCCGGGACGGGGCAGAGCCCCGTCACCACACGAGATGGTCCGATTGCCCATCTCGCCCAGTAAAGGTCGTTGATACCGTGGGCGCCGGTGATTCATTCACCGCCGCGCTTGTTCTGGGACTGCTCCGAAAAATGGACCTGGACGAGATCAATACCATCGCCAATGAAGTGGCGCGATACGTTTGCTCGCAACCGGGGGCAACGCCGGCTTTGCCAATAGAATTCGCGCGAAGATTTTCGATCTGACACCGCAGGGAGATGACAAAGACAGTGCCAGCAGCCGATCAATTCCGCATCACCGCCTCCGCACTCAAGCACTGGGCCATCGCTCAACTTCAGGACTCGCTCGCGGTCGGCCTCCTCTGGCTGATCGGCCTGTGGATTATCCGCGTCCCCTGGGCACCGCTGTGGGCGCTGCTAGCCGCTACGTTGCAGATCATTCCTCACTTCGGGCCCATCCTCGGATTGCTCGGCCCGGTCCTGTCCGCCGCCCTCCAATGGCAAGACTGGCAGCATCCGCTCTGCGTGCTCATTCTTTATGCGGTGATCGTCGTGGTCGATGGATTCCTGCTCCAGCCCTACATCATGCGGCGCGTGGCGCGAGTGCCCATGTGGGCATCGATTCTCGCCCCGCTCGTTCTCGGATTTGTGATCCCGTTCTGGGGATTCCTGCTTGCACCTCCGCTGCTGGCAGTCATCTACGCCTTTAAAGCAAAACGGATCACGCCGTAGTGGAGCGCCGCTAGGGTTGTGTAGCGCGGGCGCCCTCGCCCGCGGCCTTTGACTTGTTCTCGGAGAAGAGGGAATGGTCGAGATCGAATCGCACTTGGACAGCAACCAGACGCGAGAACCAGGGAAGTTCGCAAGCCCTCTTAGATGTGTGAAGAGGGTTTTTTATTTGGGAGGAGAAAGTTGCCTCGGAGAGCTTCCGAATTTGTGCGATTGTTACTCCATTTTTGGATGTAACTGGATGGGTATTGTACAGTACATTATGCCCCCCATTCCCTGCAACGCTATGACTTTACAGGACTTACTCCTAACGATTACATGGATATGGACTTAAGCTCGATTTTCGGCCTAAATTCTCGTTTTGGGGCGGTTTGGGAAGGGATTCGCGCTTTTCCGCATCATGGGCTCACTCACACTCGCTGAACAGCATGGTTTATCAAAGAGTACTGGGCCGCCGCTTCTCGGATCTTCTTGAAGACAGCGCTTCGGCTTTGCCGGTCAGAGACCATTGTCGCATTGGGTGAGTTGCGCGTCTGTGCTGGCGGTCACGGTTGAATGTGATGAAAAAATCGCCTTATACTCGCGCCGAGACGTGGGCCATCCGGCCGGACAACCATAACCTGGGCGATGGCGGCAGCGACGCGGGCCACTTCTCAAAAAGAGTGAGAAGTGGCGCACCCCTAGTTATTTCGCTTCAATCTTTCAAACCGGCGTTATGCTTTCCGCGTTAATCGGGCCCACCCGCCAGCCGCATCCTAGACCCACTTCGGAGAAAACATTCCGGTGCTCATCAGGCGCAGCAGCCGCCCCGAGCGCAATCTCGAATCGCTATAGTTTCCATTTCGTATATCGTCGGGGTCCCGGCCAGATGCCGCATGCAACTCGCCGTCCAATCCCGAAGGGAATTCTTGATTTTCCTATGAATCAAGGCCGCGCAGAACCCGACCCCAGGCTTACAGTTTTGGCAAGAGAACGCTCAGGTCTGCGACTCAGGACGGTTTGCACCAGGTCGCCGAGTTGTTCGGCCGTAAACTGATTGCCCTCGATGTTGGTGAACAATTTCCCTTGGCGGTCAATAATTGCGGTATGCAGCGAATGGTTCATCAATCCTTCGTCGGGGAAAAAATCCATGCCGAAAAGGTGGTTGACGCGCTGTACCTCTTCCGTCGGTCCGGTAAGAAAGTGCCACGTATTCGGGTCAGCTTTCCAAGCGCGGGCATAGCGGGCAAGAGCATCTGGCCGGTCTCGGGCAGGATCAAAGGTTACCGTCAGTAGGACCAGGTCTCGGCCGAGCTGTTCCTTGAAGCGCTTCTGGATTACGCCAAACGTGTTGGTGTTGCGGTAACAGAAGTTCGGCAGCGCACAACTGGTATAGATGAAGTTCATGACTACGACTTTGCCGCGGAACTGAGAAAAAGAGACTCGTCTGTTTGCCTGGTCAGTCAAGGTGAAATGCGGAATCGCCTGACCTACCGCCAGCGGTTTTACGGCGGAAGACTTCGGATCGGACAGCTGGTTAAGAAGCTTCAACCGTCGGGCGGTCAGCGGGTCCTGTTCGACACCTTCATATCTGCGCAAATTTATGTTCTCGGCGTATGACGTCTCGCGCTCGACGACTAGCGTGAATTCAACCATGGCGCCGGGTCCAACACCGTCGAGTTCTTTGCCCGAGCGCACCTTAAAAGGCATGGTCATCGCGTCCATAAAGCCGGGGATAGCCTGGCACGAAACTACAAACGTATTGTGCGCCTGATCCACTTTCAACACCATGCCCGACGCGTCGTATTGCTGTGTCGCCCAACCGGAGCCGGTGACCAGAAACAGCGTCGTTATCGCCAGAGCCGCGCTTCTCATCCTTGCTCCTCTACTACTGCACGCGATCGTTCTTTTCGCGCTCAGGCTCACCTTGCTTCGCTGGCGCAGGACTATCGCGCCGTGCGCCCCCGAGTCGGACCACTGGCCGATCCAGCTTGGCGTAGTCCGTGGCAAATTCCTTGATCTCAAGGAACTGATCTTTGTCCACGTTGGCGAAGTGCTGCCGGGTGTTGCTAGCCGGCCACCAGATTTCCAGGTCAACGATTCGTGCGTCCTTGCCTAGGCCAATGTGTTGTTGCAGCGGCGACGCTCCGAACGAGCCGCCGCTGCTCACTGTCCGATAAATCGAGCGCGTTCCCTGGCCCTTGTTCTCCACAGTCACTTTGATGCGTGTACCGATAGCGGAACGATTGCTCTTTACGCCTACCAGTTTCAGGTTGATCCAGTCGTTGCCGTGTCCTGGGTTTTCAAACACCCGCATGGCATGACTGTCGCCCGGGGTCGCGCCACCAACCTCGGCAATGATGTCTTCGTTGCCGTTGTTTTCGAGATCGGCGAAGGCAATGCCGTGTCCTTTGTGCAACTCACCCGTCCCGGAGGAAGCGGTGACATCCACGAAATACTTGCCGTCGTGATTGCGAAGAAGCACATTCGGCACCAGCGAGCCGTAGGAGGGGTTTCCGGTGCCCAGGTAAATATCCAGGAATCCGTCGTTATCAATGTCGCCAAAGTTTGCACCCATAGGCATAAAAACTTTGTCGAGTCCGACCTCTGCGGTCACGTCCTTGAAGGTTCCGTCCTTCATGTTCTTGTAAAGCTTGAGAGTCGTGGCGTTGTGCGGCAGCCCAAGATAGGTACGGGCCGTCTCCTCCACGGAAGCAGGGTTGCTGGTCACAAACAAATCCGGCCAGCCGTCGTTGTCGTAGTCGAAGAACCATGTGGCGAACCCGCGCGTGTTTCGTTGCACGCCAGCGGCTTCGGCGACTTCCGTAAACGTGTTGTCGTGGTTGTTGTGATAGAGAAAACTCGGCCCGGTTAGGTTGGAGACGAAGAGGTCCGCATATCCATCGTTATCGTAATCGGCTGCAGCTACTCCTTTGCTGAAGGCACTCTTATCAATCCCGGCGGAATGGGAAATATTCTGGAATGTGCCGTTGCCCTTATTGAGAAAGAGCTGCGCCGGGCCGCCTTCGTTGCCAACGAACAAGTCGAGCAGTCCGTCATTATTGATGTCAACCCAAACCGCGGCTTGGGTGCTGGTGGGGACCCCCAGGCCGCTGGCGAAGGTCACATCGGTGAAGGTGCCATTGCAATTATTCCGTAGCAGAGACTTGCGTTGCGCCGCCTCCCAGCCGCCACGCAAGACAAGAACGTCGGTACAGCCATCGTTATTGTAGTCGGCCTGGATTATGTTCAGCCCGCCCAGTTGGTCCGCCAGGCCGGCCTTGGCGGCCTGCTCGGTAAAAGTGCCGTCTCCATTGTTGTGGAAGAACTGCATCGGCGCGCAAGAGTCGAAGCTCGACTTGACCACGTCCAAGCGGCCGTTGTTCTCGAAGTCATCCACAATAATCCCCCCGGCCATCGAGAACGTGTCAAGCCCAGCGGCGGGTGCGACATCGGGAAAGCGCCCAACGTCTTCCGCCGACTGAAAAACCGAAGGCGGAATCAAATATTTCGGCGGAACTTTGTCTGGGTACTCTCCCAGCGTCATGTATGCGAGGTTAAGCAGCCACTTCACTTCCAGCTCGTCCGGCTTTTGCTCCAGGTATTTGAGGAAGTATTCAATCGCCTTTTTGGAATCACCGGGTTTGGCGTAGGCGTTTCCGGGGGATATTGGGAGCAGGCATTTCTCGCCAGGGGCTTGATACACATTATTTTCCATCTCAGACTTGTGTAAATAGGAAATCCCGAGCGCCTCATTCATTTGATTCAGGGCCGCCGGAACCTGGGACTCCGCAATCTGGACCGCGGCCTGATACTGCTCGATGGTACCGTCCATGTTGCCACGGTAGGCATTCAACTGCCCCAGCGCCACGTGTGCGTTCATGACGTCGATGGCCGGCCGAGCGTCCCGCGCCGCCTTGTTCCGAGGAGACAAGAAGTCCTCAAGACCCTGCTTCTCGGAGAGAAGACTTTCTTTGCGAATCTCGCAAACAAACTGCGGATCAGGATCCCATCCCGGCACCTTGGCTTCCCGGGTCAAGCCCAGTTCCGCCTCCGCGAACCCTGAAACATCGAAGGTGAACTTCACGCTTCCAGTGGCGCTGCTGGCTTGGTTCCCGACGTAGGCGAGGGTAGAGTTTTCCTGTGCGTGGGATCGTTCCACCAACAGCAAGATCGCGTATCCCAGCGGTGTCCGCAGCACCGGGCTAAGTTGCCCGGGAGCCATGGCTTGCAACGCATCCCTCATCTCGGGACGCAGCGTAGACGGGAGCACATTCTGCATGAGGCCGCCGGCGTCGGAAGTTGTATCGATGGATTTCTCTTTGGCGAGGGTGGCGAAATCCTGGCCCTGCCGCAGTTGGCTGAGGATCCGCTTCGCGTCCTCCTGGGAACTCACCACGATCATTCGCAGCGTAACCTGTTCGGCGGCAGGTGTCGGCGCCGGCTGAGGTGTCTGCGTAAAGCCCGACGCAGACAATAGAGTCACCACTGCCAGCACCCACGCCCGATTCAACACTCTAGAAAACAAACAACCCGCCTTTAGCGCGACCGTTGTGATCACGACCGTATAAAGTGCTTTGGATTATACGCGGCGCCACAATAGCGAAACCATAGTAGGAAGCTCTTATTCAAGATTGTCGCTGCGTCGTTCGTTGCTAAACACAGAATCCTACAAGACTAAGTCGTTCTGGCCAGCGTGGGCAATAGTAGAAAAAAGCAGAATTGGTTCCTACCCAACACTTGATGAATCCCCAAGGTTATGCTGTTTGCCCCGCCGGCGGGTGGGCCACTTTAACGCCGAAGTATAGCGCGGATTTATCTTTTAACATTGCCCGAAATAACTGAGGGTGCGCCCCTTCTCGCGCTTTTCGAGAAAGCCTGCCCTGAGCGATAGCCGAAGGAGGGCCTGCCGAACAGCCGACACCGTTCGATCCTCTTTTCTGGCTCCGCAACCTAGCGCCTCTCTTTCTTCTTGACTTACCGAGTTACAATAGAAGTGGATCAGTCCTGGCAGCATCGGGTTCTCTGACAATGTTTCTCTAACCAGCTGAGGGAAGCCCGAGCCGGCTCCCTTAAAGCCGTAGTCGGCGCTCTTTGAAAACACAATTTGGGACAATCAGTGGACGTCATCCCGCAGCCGAAAACTCCCGATAAAGCGAAAGATGAAGCGAAGAATAAGCTAAGTTGAGGCGGTTAGCGGGCGTTAGCCTGCTGCCGAAATCCTGACCCTGAGCGGAGCCGAAGGGGAAGGATCTCTCCTAAGTCGTTGGTTCTGGAATACTTTACTCTAAGTCGTTTAGATTCAAAGACCGACCGAAACCCTATGATTCCAGGAGACCAGGGGGAGGGGGGTATCAGTACCAACTGGTAACAGGACGGGGTGGAGCGCCGGCGAAGTGTAGAAGAAATCATTCCACCGATTCGACTACGACCCAAGCGTCAGCAACGCCTTCCGCAGCCGCCGATGCCGCTGCGTAAGATGCAGGTAGAGCATTTCATTCGGTTTGCCTTTGGCGCGGATGATTCGGACGAGGTCTTCTTTCTCTTCTCGTGTCCATGCTCGCAATCCCGACACATCGGCCAGGACGAGCGCAAAATTCTCAAAGGCTGCCTTCTCCAGCGGCGTCCACGAAGACGTGCTGACACCGCTGCTTTTCGGAAATAATATCCGCTCCAGGCCACGCCTCGAATGCTCGCGCATGAAGACGGCATCTCCGCCAAAGTCGCGAGCCATCAGCCGGTTGACTCGCAATCCGATGTTGCGCGTTGAAAATTTGCCCCACGCTCCCACGTCGCTTCCCGGAAGCTCGTAGAAGACGTGGCCCGCGGCCAGTCGCCTCAGCGTGCGCGCGGGTGTTCGATATTTCTTCTCGGCGGCGATTTTCTGCTCTTCGCGCTCTGCCAGTTGTTGCAGATCGGCACGTCCCGGCCTGAAGCCGAGTTTGCGGTAGAACCAGAACGCGCCCGATTCTATCGCTTCCTCGTTGTCATGGCCCAGTTGATACGGATAGACCGAGACGCACGTCGCACCCATACGGTGACACAGGCTGCGCAGCACTTGCGCATAGATCCATCCCGCTTCGCCGCCGCGGAAAGTGTAGAAGGTGTTGAAGCCGACCTCCATCCACTCGCAGAGTCCGATGGCTTCGATGTAGTTAATCGGCACTCCGTTCTTCAGCGTCAATCCCGCAACATAGGCGCGCAGTGCGAGACGGCGAGCTGGCGGCAGGTTCCAGAGAAAAATCTCAACGCCTCTGCCGACATCGGCCCGCACTACTGACGCCGGATCGCCGAGCGTCGTACCGTAAAGTTCGCGGTAGCGCACCAGCATGACTTCGCGGATCATGTCCATGACCTGCTCGCCCCGCTTGCGCGAAAGCCGAGTCAGGCGCGGTGGACGCCGTGCCAACTCCGCATCGAGCGAAACCTGACTTCGGCGGATGAGCGGCGTTGTGTGAAAGAAAAAGCTGCGAACCGGCTTCCAGTTACGCGTTCGCGAGATGGTGGAATTCTCAAGACTCCAACGCAACGGCACGCGCAGTGATTCGTAGAGTTCAGCTTTTTGTGGAGCGGTCAGCAGCAACTGTTCGAAGCGCGAGATCAGCCACGCCGGAACGGGCTTCGTGCTGGCAGCAGCCTCCAGCCATCGCCGCCACGGCGTATCGGCCTCGACATACGCGTCGTCCTGAAGCAAGGGTATGAAGCGCGGCCCGATGGCGCCTAATTCTCGTCCGGGTTCGTAGTTTTCCCAGGCGATGTCGACTCTGTTGCGCATGCGCTTGATGAGCCAACTGGCAACATCGAAGCTGAGCGCGTCTTCCATCTGCGTGCCGGCGATACCGGAGACTTCGAAGGTATCGAAGTCGTCCATGTCGGCCCCGGCTTTAAGTAACGCTTCAACTTTCTTGTGGAAACTGTTCAGAATGCGCTCGGTGACGCGCACCACGGATGGCCCTTGCGGAAAGGCGCGTAGGAAAAGTAGCGCTTCGTGAAAGCGTATCAGCGACGAGGAATCCGGAAAGCGCGTGGCGTCGAGCCGCTTCAGCAATTTCACCACGCGAGCGGCTTCGCCAGGTCCAAAGCGATAGCGGAAGGCTTCAAGTTCGGTGAGTTGGCGATCGACGGCGTTCGCAGCCATGGAGATTCCCGACAAGAGTACCTCATGGCTAGCGTGCTGGTCGTTACCTCAGTGATGACGCCCGTCCCTCACCGACGGCGTTCATCTATTTTTAACCCGCCGTTCATCTACCATTAACCCGTCCGAAATGCGCGCGCAATAGGCTTCTCGCTCAGTTGGATTCTTTCAGGAGGCCTTTCAGTGACAATTCGTCGTATTCTCCCCGCTCTGCTGCTGGCCGCAGTCATACCGGCGTGCTTGCTTCCCACTACTGCCGCTGCACAATCCGGCAACATCAAACATGTGCTTCTGATCAGCGTCGACGGTATGCATGCCCTCGATGTTGCGAATTATGTCGCCAAGAATCCGCAGTCGGCGTTGGCCGAGCTCTCGAGTCACGGGATCACCTTCACCAACGCCCGGACACCGGCAAATTCAGACTCTTTCCCCGGCCTTCTCGCGCTGGTGACTGGCGGCTCGCCGGTCAGCCACGGAGTCTTCTACGACGTCAGCTACGATCGCACGATTTATGACCCCACCAACGTCACCTGCTCGGGTCCTGCGGGCAACATGATGGTGTTTGACGAGAGCATCGACGTGTATAACGCGCATAACGTTTCGCAAAACGTGATTGATCCGACCAAGCTGCCGCGTGTCCGTGACAAATTTGGCAACTGCGTGGCCCTCTATCCGCACAGCGCTCTGCGTACCAACACTATTTTTGAAGTAGCGAAATCGAAAGGCTGGCACACGGCATGGGCGGATAAGCATCCCGCCTACGATCTGGTGAATGGGCCTTCGGGCACGGGAGTCGACGATCTTTATACGCCTGAAGTCACCAACGTCGGCGGACTCGACAACACCCATAGCGTGGTCTGCACGGCGGAGAACGATCTGAAAAAGGTTCACGGGATCATCAACGAGATCCATGGCCTGACCCACGACGGCAAACCTGCGCCGGGCGCTCCGGTGATTTTTGGGATGGACTTCCAGGCGGTCAGCGTGGGACAGAAGTTGGTCACTGACAATTACGACCACAGCTGTGTCAGCGACACCGACCCAACGATCAATCAGCAGCCCGGCGGCTACACCGACGGCTCGGGCACGCCGAGCGCGGTCCTGGCTTACGGCTTGCAGCAAACCGACGCGGCATTGGCCAGTATGATTGCCGCGCTTAAGAACCAGGGCCTCTATAACTCGACCTTATTCATCGTCACCGCCAAACACGGCCAGTCGCCGATCAACCCGGTGAAGGTCAACAAGCCGGGCCACTTTGCGGATCTGGTCGCAGCCTTGCCGGACGCCGGCAGCAATCCCGCCGCAATCGCGATCGCGGGCGCCAACAATTGTTCGACGGGTTCGTGCGGTTTCGTGCAGGACGATGACATCGCGCTGATCTGGCTGCAAGGACAGAATGCCACCGGCCAACAGGTTACCGACTACCTGAACACTAATGCCGTTCCGTTGTTCATCGATGAAGTGATGGGCGGGGCAGAACTGACTCTCAAATTCAACGATCCGTCGACAGACAGCCGCACTCCCGACGTCATTGTGGAGCCGACGTATGGCACCACTTACACTCACTCCACTGCGAAGAACGCCGAACACGGCGGATTCAGCTACGGCGATACGAACGTTGGACTGATCGTTTCCAACCCAGCGTTCA
>Ga0209736_1000544_pt1 | contig 11987 bp, 10 predicted proteins | sample BlaSpr_A8_Ref_M3_FD_187992 | JGI IMG/M metagenome (GOLD analysis project Ga0209736, IMG submission 187992) | Forest soil microbial communities from Thunder Bay, Ontario, Canada - Black Spruce, Ontario site 2_A8_Ref_M3 (SPAdes) (version 2) | ecosystem: Environmental > Terrestrial > Soil > Boreal... | reverse complement strand
GCCGTCTCCATCAAATGTGGCCCACGGAAGCGGGCGCGGTCTTTGACAAAATTCAATTCGAAAAGTTTCTGACCAAGTTGCAGTCCCAGCCGGCTGATATTTTCGGCGACTTGCCCGTACACTACGATACTGTCGGCCATTGGCTGCGCCCGGACGCGGACAAGCACTTGGTCGACGTGCTGCTCGATTTCAAATGAACGCTCGTTCAAACGCGGCGGCCAAACAAAAAAACGTCCGTCGTGCGGTATACTCTCCATGGAAATGAATACTCTCGTGCGAATCCACGTGGCGGAGCAGGCCCAACTCCCGGCCGAAGCGAAAGAGTCGCTGCTTCTGAAGCAAGTAGCCGAACTCCCCTCCGTGATCGTTGCTCTCTCCGGTGGCGCCGATTCCGCATACCTCGCGTGGGCCGCGCAACGTGCGATCGGCGGTCGTGCCTTGTCTGTAACCGCTCTCTCGCCAAGCTATTCCTCACATGACCGCGTGGTGGTGGAAGAATTTGTCCACCAGCTTGGAGTGCGCCACGAATTCATCGAGACGCATGAAATGGAAAATCCCAAGTACCGCGCAAATGCGACAGATCGCTGCTATTTCTGCAAAGACGAGTTATTCACGGTGCTAGATGTGATGGCGCAAGAACGCAGGTTCGCTGCCATAGCCTACGGCGTCAACGCCGATGACACTCTGGATTTCCGCCCAGGCCACCGCGCCGCAACGGAACATCGCGTCCTGGCTCCGCTTCTAGATGCCGGATTGCACAAAGCTGAAATTCGTCTCCTCTCCCAACGCGCGGGACTGCCCACCTGGGACCGCCCCGCCTCCGCGTGCCTTGCATCGCGCCTCCCCTACGGGACAGAAGTTACGCCAGAGCGGCTGGCTCTCGTGGAGCGCGGTGAAGCCGCCCTGCGCGATCTAGGCTTCCGTCAATTTCGCGTCCGCTTGCACGAAAATCTCGCGCGGGTAGAGATCGCGCCGGAAGAAATGCCCCGCGCGATGTCAGCGGAAATGGCCGCCGCAATCGCTGCACGTCTAAAAGCAGCAGGCTTCACCTATGTTGCGCTGGATCTCGAAGGCTACCGGCAGGGTTCGCTAAACGAAAACCTTGCGAAGTAAAGCAAGTGCGGGTCCGTAGGGCAACCGGAACATATTCCCCTGTAATTGCGTATATTAGTTAGAGAAGGCTAAAGAAGCGCTGCTCTCTGCGCCGGAGGACGAATGACGCGAAACAACAAGTTAGCCGCATCCATCGCGTTGCTCACTCTCGTAGTGACGCTCGCTGGCTGCCAGATGGGCCCTTCCGTTTCCGGCAGCTTCGATCGCTCACTCGATGTTTCTGGACCCATCCGTCTCGAACTGAGCAACGTTGCCGGTGACGTATCCGTCGTCGGCAGCGCTGATGGCAAGGTCCACGTGCACGGAGATGTGCGTGTCTCCGGATTTGGACTTGGCAATCCCCAAAAACGCATGGACGACATCGTTGCCAGCCCGCCCGTCGAGCTCAAAGGAGACACACTGCGGGTCGGCAAAGAAACCACGCGCTTGCGCAATGTTTCGATCGCCTACACCATCGAAGTGCCGCGCGATACCGCGGTCAATTCAGCAAGCGTTTCTGGATCGCAATCCGTTCGCAATGTGCGCGGCCCGGTGCAGGCAGCATCAGTCTCCGGTGCGGTTCGCGGCCAGGACATCGGCAAAGACGTCAAACTGTCTTCGACTAGCGGAGCCGTTACCGCCGAAAATTGCGGCGATGATGTTCGCGCCACAAGTGTCTCCGGGAGCGTAACCGTCTCGAACGCCAAAGGAGACGTTTTAGCTCACTCTGTCTCGGGGGATGTGGAAGTGAACAAACCAGGCGGCCGCGTGGATGCCGGCACTTCCAGCGGATCGGTTGACGTGCGCGGCTCCAACGGCGACGTAAAGGCTCATGCCACGGCAGGGCGCGTGATTGTCCAGGGAGATCCAAGTGGAAACAGTTATTGGGATTTGAAGACGGTTTCGGGATCGGTGAAAATCGCCGTGCCCTCTACCGCAACCTTTCATCTTTCCGCTGGCGCGGTGACCGGCCAAATCCGCGCGCAGGTTCCTATCATGATTGAAGAGCAAGGCAAGCACTCGCTCCGCGCTCACATGGGTGACGGCGGCGGCCGCGTGGAAATTCACACCGTTTCCGGCGCTATCGAAGTAAACGGCGCCGGGTAAACCGTGCTTCAGCCCCAAGCGCAACGCCCTGGGAACCATTTCCACTGCCCGTCGGCAATTTTCCCGCAAACAGTTTAGAATCCTATTCGATGAACAGCGTGTGGCAACGGTCTCCGCTGGTGCTCGCTCTGCTTGCGATCCCGCCTGGGTGTCTCGCGAACGGCCCCGCCTTCGTTCAGCAAATCGAAAGTCAGACCGCGGCTCCGCAAGGCGCGAAATCCGCTGCTCCCAAGCAGCCTCCTGGCACAAAGGCGTTATCCGAAACCGAAGAGCTGCAACAAGCCATCGACCGCGCTGGCAACGACCGCGCCGCTCTCGTCCGCAACCTCGAAGATTTCCTCAAGGATTATCCGGAGTCGCGGCAACGCCCTCAAATCTATCGCGCGCTTGTCGAAGCCAGCCTCCAGTTGCGAGACTCCCCACGCGCCACAGACTATGCCGAGCGCATCGTCGCCCTCACTCCGGAAGACATATCCATGACGCTCCTTGCAATTCAGCTCTTGGAGCGCAATGGAGACGAAGCCGCCCTGCGCCGCGCTCTCAACTATTCCACGCGAGTGCTGGACTTCGTCAACCGCGCTTCGGCCGAAGAAAAATCTCCTAAAATCTCCAAAGAAGAATGGGAGGCCGAGCAGAAGCGCGACAAAACAAACATCCTGTCACTTCGCGGAAGGCTCACCTTCAAACTCCACGACTACACCGCTGCCGAAAAAGATTTTCGGGCAAGCATGGCGCTCTCGCCGAGCGCCGCGGCGGGAGAGAAACTCGGTGAAATTGCCGAATTGAACAAGGACTTGCCCGGCGCCATCAAGGAATACGCACGAGCCTTCGCCCTTGCGGACGCCTCGAGCGGCGGCGCAAATCGTCGCGAGATCCGCCAAAAGCTTGGAAATGTCTGGCGCCTCGCCCACGGTTCCGATCAAGGTCTCGGCGATTATCTCTTGCACGCCTACGACGACAATCTGGCGTCCGCCGATGCCCCGAAGCCAAAAAGAAATGCCAACGCGAAAGACCTCTACGACTTCACACTGCGCAAGGCTCAAGACGGCTCACCCTATTCCCTCGCCGATCAGAAGGGCAAGATCGTCGTCCTGAATTTTTGGGCCACCTGGTGCGGACCGTGCCGCGCGATGGAGCCTCATTTCGAAAAGGTGGCCAGCCAATTCCAGGGACTCGCGGACATCGTTTTTCTTGCCGCGGATTGCGACGAAGACGAAACCCTAGTCCCGCCCTATCTTCAGGAAGAAAAACCGCGCACAACCGTGGTCTTTGCGGATGGCCTCGACCGCCTCCTCGCCGTCAACTCCTTCCCAACTGTGGTCGTTCTTGATCGCACGGGAAAGATTGCCTATCGCGCGGAAGGATTCGATCCCGATGAAGTGGAAACAGAACTAACCAATGCAGTCCGTCACGCGCTCTCAGCACAAAAAGAAAACGCAGAGAACTCCGCTCACGGCGTCAAATCAGCGCCATAGCTCGATACGAATTCCTCGAAGTCCTCGACCTCGTCCATGTCCTTACCCACGAACCGGATCGTGTGCGAATCCACGCGCTGCACGGTCCGCAAATAACTGAGCACTTCTGCCGGCATGTAGTTCTTAAACGTAATTTCCAGCGTTACCGGAGTTTTGATCACGTAGGGTTTGAAATCGCGCAGCCGACTCAATGCGGATTTCACGCCAGCGGATATTTTCTCGCACGAAGCCGCCGGCGTTAGCGTCTCCGCGGAATGAAAACTGAGCGACTTCTTTGTTTCTACGGTTTCGATATTTCCAAGACGTGATTTGATCTCTTCCACGGCGGCGTCATCGCCGGAAGCGAAGATCACCGGTACTCCCTTTGCTCCAGCGTACGCAGCGTTGAACTCTCCTTCCGTCACCGCATTGCCATTCAGGACCACGCGCGCGTAATGGGCGCTCGAAAATGTATGCGCGCGAACACCCTTAGGATTGCTAGTGGATGCGTGATAGCCGATGAAAATGGCCGCGCTGAAGCTCGAATCCAGTCCAGCCATCATTCCTCCGTGCCGCGGCCAGGCCCGCACGATGCGGACATCCTTCGGAAACTCTTCGATCAGCAAATTCTCCCCGTTTCCATGCGAGTCGCTCACGACAATCTCGCCGGCACCCGCTTCCTTCGCCGCCCGCACAGCCGCCAGCGTCTCGTCCGTCATAAAATGCCGGAAGCGCTCGTATTCGAATCCGCCAGGAAGGAGTTGATCCGCGGTCACAACACCGGCCACGCCTTCCATATCGACCGAGATATACACCTTCAACTTTCTCGCTGAGTCCGAAGCAGATTGAGCCGATGCTCGCGGTGCCCCAATCGGAGCGAGCAGAAACGTTGCACCGAGAAACAACAAACGATAGGCAACCCGCGACTTGGAACGCACCATGCAATACCTCTCTATTCGTTTGCTGATATTGGCTTTGATCAAGAACGCCCGCCTACTTCTGCCCAGCCGCAGAAACCGATGGAAACGCGAGCGCAACTTCCCGCGCAGCAACAATCGTATTCACATGAATCCGAATCGTGTCTTCAACGCGCCGCGCATATCCCCCGGCCAGAGCGGTCGCAACAGGAATCCCCCGCCGCCGCACCTCTTCAAACACTCTGCGGTCACGAGTCTTCAATCCGTTCTTGGTCAGCGACAATCCACCAAGCTGGTCCTCACAAAACGGATCCGCCCCGCCAACATAAAAAAGTATCTCCGGCTGAAATCCGTCCAACGCGGACTGTACCGCCGGAATCAACGCGCCAAGATATTCGTCATCGTCAACGCGGTCCGCCATCTCCAGATCTACATCCGAGGGCGGCTTGAAAGCCGGATAATTATTTTCCTGATGGATCGAGAGCGTGAAAACAGATGTGTCATCAGCAAAAATCGCCGCCGTCCCGTTCCCCTGATGCACGTCCGTATCAACAACAATGGCTTTTCGAATCGCTCCATCAAATTGCAGCCTTCGAATCGCCACCGCAACATCATGAATCGCGCAAAACCCCTCGCCATGCCCAGGGTAAGCATGATGGAACCCGCCGCCCAAATTGCACCCAAACCCATCGCGTAAAGCCGTTTGTCCAGCCAAAATCGAGCCGCCCGCCGCCAGCCAGCACGCCTCCACCGCCTCTCTTGAGAAAGGAATCTCCAGCTTCATGATCTCGCTCGCGGTAAGCGTGCCTGTCTTGAGCTTGTGCACCCACTCTGCGGTGTGCACTCTAAGAATGTCCCCGTCCGCCGCGGGATCTGGCGTTAGGAAATCCTCGCTTGCCGCGATTCCTTCTCGCAGCAGCGTCTCCGCAATCAAGTGAAATTTTTGCGATGGAAAAACGTGCTCGCCTAGATTTAGGTCGTAGCCTTTGTGATAGACCAGTTTGAATGGCAGCATGGGGCCAAGCCGCGAGTTTCCAGTATTCCAAATCCCTTCGTAGGGCACGGCATGCCGTGTCCTTCTTCGCTAGCCCTATCCGCTAGTTCTCGCGCTCAAGAATAAAATCCGGCAGAGTCAGCAGCGCCCGCGCATACTCCGAATCGCCGCGCCCTTCCAAACAAGCCTTAGCCCTGCGCGCATACTCATGCGCAAGATTCCGCGCCCGCTCCAGCGCCCCGGAATCATGTACCAACGAAACAATCGTCTCCGCCCGAACCGAATGAAACTCTTTCTCCTCCAGAACCCGTGCCACCAACCCGCGCGCATCCCGATGCCCGTTATCCATCGCGTAGATCAGCGGCAACGTAACTTTCCCTTCCTTTAAATCGCTCAACACAGGTTTTCCGAGCTGCTCGGTAGACGCCGTAAAATCCAAAAGATCATCCACCAACTGAAACGCCAACCCCGCATATCGCCCGTAATCGGCCAGCGCCTCTTCGTCAGCGCCTTCAAATCCGCCAAGCACCGCACCCAATCGCGCGCATCCGCTAAAGAGACACGCCGTCTTATACGTCGCGAGTCGCAGCGCATCCTCTTCCGTAACGTCGATCCGCCCAATTTTCGCGAGTTGAATCAACTCGCCTTCTACCATTTTCTGCGTAAGGTCGATCAGAACGTCGAGAATGCGAAAATTTCTTTCCTCGAGCGCCATCTGAAACGACTGCATGTACAGCCAATCCCCAGCGAGAACGCTACGATGATTCCCCCAACGCGAATTCGCGGAAGGCCTCCCACGCCGTGTGTCCGCGCTGTCGATGACGTCGTCGTGAATCAAAGTAGCGCTATGAAGCAGCTCCACCACAGCAGCGAGCCGAATCGCTCCCGCGCTGCGACGCCCAGTATACGCATTGCAAAGAAGCAAAAGCGCCGGGCGCAGCCGCTTCCCTCCTCCGCCAAGAAGATAGCTCGTAATTTCCGAAACCGGCTCGAAGGCGCCAGCGCTCTGTCGCGCGAGTTCTTCCTCAACCAAAACCAAATCGTCCCGCACGAGATCAAAAATCTCTTTGGCAGTAAGAAGCGCGATAGCCTTCCTCCCTTGGCTTGCAATCATCTTTGGGACTCCGCAGCCGCGGACATGGACGGCTGGGAAAGGTGGAAGAATCGCCGGAAATTCCCTGCTGTCCTGGCGGCGAACTCTTCCGCGGGTAAGTCTCTCACACTAGCGAGCGTGCGCGCTACTTCCGCCACGAATGCAGGTTCGTTGCGCTTCCCCCGGTAAGCCTGAGGTGCAAGATACGGAGAGTCCGTCTCAATCAAAATATTCTCAAGCGGCAAAGCCTTCGCAACATCCCGAAGATTCTGTGTTTTCGGATAAGTTGAATTCCCCGCAAAAGAAATCAGAAAGCCCATGTCGATGCTGCGCTTGGCATCTTCGAGCGTGCTCGTGTAGCAATGTAAAATCCCGCCAAGCCCGGTTGGACGCCAAACTTCCTCAATCAATCGCAAACAGTCCGCCCACGCATCGCGGCAATGAATGATGATCGGCAATTTCGCCTGCGCCGCCAGCCCCATCTGATCGCGAAACACGCGCTCCTGCACATCCCGCGGCGAATGATCGTAAAAATAATCCAGCCCAATCTCGCCCCAAGCAATCACCTTCGGATGTTTCGCAAGCCGAGCCAATTCATCCAGATGCGCCTGCGTCACATCGCGTGCCTCGTGCGGATGAATCCCCACGGTCGTGTAAATCCATTCGTGCGCCTCTGCAAACGGCAAAGCCGCATCCAATTTTTCCGGCCCCGGCCCCGTGCCAATAGCCAGCAGGGTAGTTACGCCCACCGCCCGAGCCCGCTCCAACATCGCATCGCGATCCCCATCAAACTGAGAATCATCAACATGCGCATGTGAATCAATCAGTTCCATGTTGTAGGGGCACTATACATCGTGCCCTCTTCTCGGCCCTTCACGCAATTCGTGCGCGGCACCATCACTTCAACCGCGCCCCAATCTCCACATCCTCATCCGGAAACCCCGCCAACACCGGCCGTCCCTCCGGCCCAACCGACGCCGCCACAATCATCCCGTTTGACTCCACTCCACGCAGCTTGCGCGGCGCAAGGTTCACCACCACCGCGACTTTGCGCCCGATCAATTTCTCCGGTTCGTAGAACTGCGCAATCCCCGCGCAAATCTGCCGAATCTCCGTCCCAATATCCACAGTAAGCTTCAGCAGCTTGTCAGCGCCGACAATGCGCTCGGCCGTCTTGATCTGCCCGACGCGCATCTCGACTTTCGCGAAATCCTCGATGCCGATTTTTTCTGCGGCCGCAGGTGCTGTAGCCGCAGCAGCGGCCGTTCCTGCCACAGCGGGCGCAGCTGCCGGTGTTGTCGCCGCAGCCGGTGAAGGTGCATTCTGTGCTTCTTTTTCCATGGCTTCCATCCTCTCGATTGCTTCTGCTTTTTCAATTCGTGGAAATAATGCTTGAGACTTGCCAAGCGCGATGCCTGGCGCAAGCTGCCCCCATCGGAGACCGTCCAGATCCATCGCGCCAAGCGTCCCCGATTGTCCGAGCAAGGCCCAAACCTTCGACGTGCTTTCCGGCAAAACAGGATGCGTGAGCACGGTCACGACGCGTAAAACCTCAGCGGTTGTCCAAAGCACCGTAGCGCGCCGCTGCTGATCGTCTTCAGATTCTCCGAGCGACCATGGTTTCTCCACCGTCAGATACTTGTCCGCCGCGGAAATCAAGGACCAAATTACTTCGAGCGCCCGCGAGAACTCCAGCTTTTCGTAGTGCTCCATCACTTCGCCAATCGCCGCCTGCGTTTTCTTGGCCAGCGCGCTGTCTTGCGGTTGTAGTGCACCGGGCTTCGGAACTTTCCCACCACAGTTTTTCTCGATCATCGCCGCAGTGCGGCTGGCGAGATTGCCGAGGCCATTCGCTAAATCGCTGTTGTAGCGCTGAACGAGCGCGTCATAGCTAAAGTTGCCGTCCTGCCCAAACACCGTCTCGCGCAGTAGATAGTAGCGAAGCGCGTCCATCCCCAGAACGTGCACAATCGGCCGCGGCCGCACGACGTTCCCCAACGATTTGCTCATCTTCGCGCTGTCCATCAAAAGCCAACCGTGCGCCCAGATTTGTTTTGGAAGCGGCAAGCTCGCGGCCATCAAAAACGCCGGCCAATAAACCGCGTGAAAACGGATGATCTCTTTGCCGACAAGATGAAGATCGGCGGGCCAATATCCGAACTTCTCGTAATTCGGGCCGCCGACCGCGCTCAAATACGCAGTCAGCGCGTCAAACCACACATAAAGAACGTGCGGCTCTTCCCCCGGCACAGGAATGCCCCAACGAACCGTCGTCCGCGTGATGCTCAAATCCCGCAGCCCGCCCTCGACGAAACTCAGAACCTCATTCCGTCGCGCCTCCGGCTGAATAAAATCCGGATGCTTGGCATACCAATCGAGCAGCGGCTTCTGAAACGCGGAGAGTTTGAAAAAATAGTTAGGCTCGGTGACCGTCTCTGTCGGGCGCCCGCAATCCGGACAATTTTCGCCAGGCTTCACGTCCACATAGGCGTTGTCGTAAATGCAGTACTGGCCCGTGTAGTGCCCCGGATAAACGAAACCATTCTCCCGGCACAATTTGAAAAGCCACTGCACCGTATGCGCGTGCTTCAAATCGGTCGTACGAATAAACTCATCGCCCTGCACGCCAAGCTCATCCCAAAGCGCCCGCCACTGCGCCGCCATCTTCGCAACAAACTCGGATTCCGGAATGCCCGCTTTCTTCGCAGAGCGTTCGACATTGACGCCGTGCTCATCCGTACCCGTTGTCAACACTACGTCGTACCCGCGCATCCGCTTGTACCGCCGAATGGTGTCGCACACGATCGTCGAATACGTATGCCCAATATGCGGCAACCCGTTCGTGTAGTAAATCGGCGTCGTCAAATAATATTTTGGTTTCTCAGCCATTTTCCTCTACGCAATCTCTGTGTCCCGCACAACTCCGCATTAATCTCCGTTTTTCCTTATTTCTTTACGTCATTACTTCTTTACTTCTCTTTCCTACCTCTTCTCTGTGCCCTCTGTGACCTCTGTGTTAAAATCCCACTTTCACCCCTTCTCATAACTCCGCATTGCCTCCGCAATCACCCGCTGCAAAGGCACATTCTTCTCCACCGCCAATTTCTTGCAATCCTCAAACTCCGGCGCAACATGCAAAATCCGCCCATTCACCCGCGACACTTTAATCCGCACATCCCCATAATCCGTAGCCACGTTCACCCATTCTCGCGGCAGCACCCGCCGCTGCGCACGATAGCTGCGCGCACCAAACGTAGTCGTTTCGGCAAAAATTAACGCCATCACTTTATTCGTGTCTTGCGGTTTGCACAAAACCGTCAACAATGTCCCCGGCCGGTTCTTTTTCATCTGCACCGGTGTCGTATAAACGTCCAACGCTCCCACCGCCAGTGCTCTTTCCAAAAAGTAACCATAAATCTGCGGGTTCATGTCATCAAGATTTGCCTCGACTACGGCAATCTCTTCGTCGAACCCCGCAACGCTTTTCTCCGCCGCCTCCCCAACCATGAGGCGCACAACGTTCGGCTGCCCCTCAAGGTCCGCCGTCCCCGCGCCATAGCCGATTGCCGATACGCTCATCGGCGGTTGTGGCCCGAACGCATCGCAAAGCGTGGCGACGATCGCCGCACCCGTCGGCGTCACGAGCTCCTTCTGCACGCCATTAGAATAAGTCGGCTTACCTTGAAGCAAATTCGCCGTAGCTGGCGCGGGCACCGGCAAATCCCCATGCGCCATCTTCGCCGTCCCGCTGCCTACGTTCAAAGGCGAGCACGCGAACCGCTCAATTCCCAGAGCATGAAACCCAATACACGCCCCAACAATGTCCACAATCGCATCAACCGCCCCAACCTCATGAAAATGAATCTTTTCCAGCGGCACGTCGTGTACGCGAGCTTCGGCTTCTCCAAGTTTCTGAAAAATGGCGGCTGAGCGATCGCGTACCACCGTCGCAAGCTGCGATTTCGCTAGAATCTCCAAAATCGCGCTGAGCGACCTGTGTTTCGACTGATCCTCAGTCTTTACTTTCACATACGTCGCAGCCATGCCGTTCTTCCACACCTTTTCAGCAGTCAGTTCCCAACCTGGAACTTGCAAACCGCGCAATTCCGAGCGCAAATCCTCGACTGCGCAGCCGGCATCCACCAGCGCACCGAGCGTCATGTCTCCACTAATCCCCGAAAAACAATCAAAATAAGCCAGTTTCATTGGAATTCCGCCGCCGCGAGAACCGCCCATTTTCCGTAAGTTCCGTTGGGATGATTCGATACTATCGGCGCAGTCTAAGCGTGTCAAACGAACCGCATTCCTGGAGGTGGGCCGGTTTGCATTGCCCCTGCCTGAATCCTCCGGTCTTGGACGTATTGGCGCAGTTTGTTAACAGATGATCGGACCGTTGCGTCTTGCATAATCTGTACCACGAACCGAATATGTTCGGGAGCGACGAGGAAGGAGCTGTCTATGACTCGACAGACTTGCGTTGCGATGCTGCTGGTTTTGCTCGCGTGGGCGCCGACTAGAGCTAAAGCCGGGCCGCAGTCCGCAAGAAGTGAAAAGGCGAATAAGTCGGCGGTCGCGACATGTCCGGTGACGCTCCCTCGTAGCGCGCGCTCGTTTGGGAAGCGTATGCCTGGAAGCGATGCCATAAGTCTTTTCGAGCCCGGGACTTCACATTGGAAACCAACTCTATCTGTTGGGCTCTGGCCGGATGGCACCGTAGTATTTCAACCGGGCGGACCGGGATCTATAGAACCGGATGGCTCGTTAAGCATGAAGTTCGCGTGGACCAGAGGAGCAGGACTCCGAGGCAAGCTGACCATGCACGGCAAAAGGCTCGACGCACCAGCACCACCCTTGCGCGCAATCATTCCAGAGGGCTACGGCGATACCGGATTTCAAGCCACTGGACTGATCTTCCCGACGGAGGGATGCTGGGAAGTTACAGGCGAAGTCGGCGACACCCGTGTGACTTTCGTAACCCGAGTGGTTAAGCTTGGAGAGCGCAAGTAGAGGGCCGCTATCTTGCGATCCGCGGGTGCTTGTTCCCTTTTTCCCATATCTATCTGACTGGAAACAAACCATTTGTCAGTAATTACTTGACAACTATGACGGTTATGTTATAATATGCATCCGATGGGCATGGTTCGCCCTGCTTCGCTACAATGTCTCCTCGCCACGTCGTCCTCTCTGAGTCCCGTGGCATCAACACACCTCGATTCGTTGCTGCCATTGCACTCGTAACCCCTTTGTTTGCCACTCTTACGAATCACCCGCTAACAACTTCAAAACACGCCACTTTAACCCTATTATTTGCCACTCTTACGAGAAATGTT
>Ga0209736_1000542_pt1 | contig 11989 bp, 9 predicted proteins | sample BlaSpr_A8_Ref_M3_FD_187992 | JGI IMG/M metagenome (GOLD analysis project Ga0209736, IMG submission 187992) | Forest soil microbial communities from Thunder Bay, Ontario, Canada - Black Spruce, Ontario site 2_A8_Ref_M3 (SPAdes) (version 2) | ecosystem: Environmental > Terrestrial > Soil > Boreal... | reverse complement strand
TCGGAAAAGTCGGAGTCCCAGACTCCATTCTAAAAAAGCCCGGGAAATTGGACGACGAAGAATACGCTCTAATGAAGAAGCATCCGGAATATGGCTGGGCAGTTCTGCGCATGCTCCCGGGATTCGAACGCGCCGCGCTCGACATTCTCCACCATCACGAATCTTTTGACGGTAAGGGTTATCCAGCCGGCTTAAGAGAAACGGAAATCCCCATCGTCTCTCGCATCGTCACGGTCATCGATGCTTTCGATGCCATGGTTTCCTCGCGTCCTTACCGCAAAGGCCTTCCACATGAAGAGGCCGTCCGCCGCCTCATTCAGTGTAGCGGCACGCAATTTGACCCTGTCGTCGTGCAGTGTTTCTTGTCCTTCGCGCAAGCAGAAATGGATACCGTGTTCGCCGCCGCGGGCACATCCGTCTCCTCAGCCTTATAAGCCTTCCGCGCACGAGAAGCGCCGCACAGTTATCCCCGCCTGCGGTCGTCCATCCTTTGGAGTGCGGCAGCCCCGCTGCCGCTTTTGTCAGCAACTCGCACGACTATGTATTTGGCGAGGCTCAATAATTTCAGTTTTCGCCGGCGCTGCTGGACAGCGCTTCAGATTCGTTCACTTGCTCCAGCCGCATGCGTGCAGTCACCAGTTTGATCTCGTCATAGCTTATTTCCGGCGGCAGCGCCTCTTTCAATGGCTTGAGCCTCCCTATTCCTAGCCGCCTGCAGGCCTCTTCAATTTGCGCTTGCTTCCCTGGCCCAATCCAATTCGGCTGAAACTCGATTTCCCCATTTTCCAAAAGCCTCACAACTAACTCGACGACGCTTCCAACCTGTCGCCCCCGCGCCTTCGCAATCTCCTCAAACGTCCGCCCCTCCCCCAATAACCTCATCGTCTCTTCCGCAGGCTTCGCTTTTTCCTCCTCCTGCTTCACCGCTCTCGCCCCGCGGCTAAATTCCGCAAGCGCGTCCAAGATGCCCTGCCCATACATCTCCGTCTTCTTATCGCCGAACCCGGAAACTCGTCGAAGCTCCCCCAAGGTGCGTGGCCGCACTCGGCAAAGCTCGTCGAGCGACGTGTCATGCATCACGATGTAAGCGGCAGTCCCGCGTTCTTTCGCCGCCGTCCGCCGCCACTCGCGAAGGTAATCGCGCAACTCAGCATCGATCCCCGCAGCCAGGCGGCTGGCGCTCGGATCCCCTGTTGAAATCCGTGTCGGCTCTCGTCGAATTTCCTTTGCTTGATAACCCGCACCGCCAAACGCTGCCGCTGCTGCCAACCGCTTCGTCGCTTTTTTCACCGTCGCAGCCGCCGCCAGCCACTCCGGCTCTCCCACACACACATCGCAAGCCCCGCAAGAATTCCATTTCCGATTCTCGCCGAAATGGGAGCAAATCTGGTTATGCCGGCACGCCCGTGCTTCCACAAACCTCCGAATCTCGTGATACCGCTGCCAAGCGCGCTGCTTCTCCGCCTCGTCGCTCAACTGCTCCACGAAGTACGTCAACAATCCCACATCGCGCTTCTGCCAAAGCAAAATACAATCCGCCGGTTCGCCGTCTCGCCCGGCCCGCCCCGCTTCCTGGTAATATTGTTCGATCGATTTCGGTAACGACAGATGAATCACCGCGCGCACGGCCGCCTTGTTGATCCCCAATCCAAAAGCAATCGTCCCCACTAAAACGCGCACTTCGTCCGACATCCAGCGCTCCTGATTACGCCGCCGCATGTCACTTTCCATTTTCCCGTGATAAGCAATCGCCGAGATTCCCTGCTCCGCCAAAAAATCCACCGTCTCTTCCACTCGAGCAATCGTTGGCGCATACACGATCACGTTGCTCTCCGCATACTTCCGCATCGCCCGAATCAAAAGTTCAGACTGCGTCTTTCCCACGCATTCCTTCACGATGTACTGCAAATTCGGCCGGTGAAAGCTCGCGATGTATTTATCCGGCTCTCGCAGCTTCAACTGCTCGATGATGTCGTGCCGCACCCGCCGCGTCGCGCTCGCCGTAAACGCCGCAATCGGCAGCTCCGAAAAATGTTTCCGCAACGAACTCAACTGCCGGTATTCCGGCCTGAACTCGTGCCCCCACTCCGAAATGCAATGCGCTTCATCAATCGCAAAAAAAGAAACAGGAACTCGCCGCAACCACCCAATCGTATCCTCCCGCGCCAGCCGTTCCGGCGAAAGATACAAAAGCCGGTACGCCCCTTCGATCGCCTTATGCAAAACCCACGACTGCACGTCCCCAGCCAGCGAACTATTCAGCAACGCCGACGGAATCCCCATCTGCGTCAACTGCGCCACCTGGTCCTGCATCAACGCAATCAGCGGCGACACCACAATGACCGTCTTCTCCTGCAAAATCGCCGCCGGCAGCTGATAGCAAAGCGACTTGCCGCCGCCCGTCGGCATCACCACGCAAGTGTCCCGCCCGCAAAGCAAACTCCTCACAATATTTTCCTGCAAAGGACGAAACGCGTCGTAACCCCAATACTGCCGCAGTGCCCCCAGCAGCTCTGTGCCTGAACTCATGCAGAGAGTATAGATGCCGATTCAAGCAAGGTCCATGCAGAGATGCCTCCACCAAGCCGCTTTCGCCTAAGAGCTCCCAGGTCCCTTCTCAACCCTTGTGAACCTTCGCCTACAACCTGCTCCCCGGCCATTCAGACTTATCTCTTGACAATATTGCGACAAGGGCGTAACTCAACATCCGAAATCCATGCTTTCAACTCAAAGCGGCGGCAAACAAGCTTCTACGACTCTGCCTCCCGCAAGGCATCTTTCGCAGTTCAAGCAGTTCAGGATGATCGAGATGGAATCCCACTTCCCTCTGGAGGATTGTCTGTGACTTGGAATCAAGTTTATGACCCCCTGGGCCATTGGTGGCTCTCCACGCTGGTTGCCGCTCTGCCCGTCGTTGTCCTTCTCGGCCTGCTAGCCGGCCTCAAAGTCCGCGCGCACCTCTGCGCCGTCGCAGGCGCTGCCACCGCGATTCTCTGCGCCATCCTCGTCTTCCACATGCCCGCGCAAATGGCCGTCAGCAGCTTCCTCTACGGCTCGGCCTACGGTCTCCTCAAAATTGTCTGGATCGTCATCGCCGCCGTCTTCCTCTACGACATCTCCGTCGAGACCGGCCAGTTCGAAATCATGAAGCAGTCCGTAGCTGCGATCACCCCCGACCGCCGCCTCCAACTTCTCCTCGTGGCCTTCTGCTTCGGCGCCTTCATCGAAGGCTGCGCCGGATTCGGCGCACCGGTCGCCATCGCCGGCGCTTTCATGATCGGCCTCGGCTTCAAACCCTTTCACGCCGCCGCGCTCAACCTCATCGCCAACACCGCCCCCGTCGCCTGGGGCGCCATCGGCACCCCCGTCCACGCACTCGCTTCCGTCACCGCCCTCAACGAAAGCGACCTCAGCGCCATGATTGGCCGCATCCTTCCCATCACCGCTATCATCGTGCCCTTCTGGCTCGTCCGCGCCATGGTCAGCTGGTCAGAAACCTGGGAAGTTTTTCCGGCGATCCTCGTCGTCGGCCTTTCCTTCGCCGGCACCCAATTCTTCTGGGCCAATTACATGGACAGCAATCTCGTAGACATCGCCGCAGGCGTAGTCTCTCTCGTCGCCACGATGCTTTTCCTCCGCGTCTGGAAACCCAAGCGCATTTGGCGCTTCGAAGGCGAACGCGAAGAAGACGCCGCAAAGGTAGCCCGCAACGAAGTCGCCAAGCACTACACCGCCGGCCAAATCGCCAAGGCCTGGCTCCCGTTCGCCATCCTCTCGCTGTTCGTGCTCGCCTGGGGCCTGCCCAGCATCAAGCTCGCCATGAATAAAGCCACCACGCCCGCCTTCACCGTCGTGATGCCCGATGGCAAAAATCGCCCCGGCCCCGCAGGCTGGGATTGGCCGTATCTCCACGCTAAAGTTTTCCGCACCGCTCCGGTAGTCGCCAAACCCGCCCCCGAAGCCGCCCGCTTCGATTTCAACTGGCTCACCGCCACCGGCACCGGCTGCTTCCTAGCCGCTCTAGTCTCCGGCCTAATCCTCGGACTCGGCCCCGGCAAAATCATAAAAATCTTCGGCGGCACACTCTTCCGCCTGCGCTTCGCCATCATCGCCATGACCTGCATGCTCGGCCTCGGCTACGTCACGCGCTACTCCGGCATGGACGCCGTCCTCGGCCTAGCCTTCACGCGCACCGGCTGGTTCTTCCCCTTCTTCGGCGCCTTCATCGGCTGGCTCGGCGTCGCCCTCACCGGCAGCGACACCTCTTCCAACGTTCTCTTCGGCGGCCTGCAAAAAATCACCGCCCAGCAGCTCAACCTCAGCCCCATCCTCATGTGCGCCACCAACAGCGCCGGCGGCGTCATGGGCAAGATGATCGACGCCCAATCCATCTGCATCGCCACCGCCGCCACCAACCAAGTCGGCCAAGAAGGCTCCATCTTCCGCTTCGTCTTCTGGCACTCGGTAGCCCTGGCCTCCATCGTCGGCGTCATCGTCATGCTCTACGCCTACGTCTTCCCCCAATTCATCCCCAACGGCCTGACTTTCATCCACTAGCATCCACCAAAACTAGCTTGCAAGTGTTTCTGTGGAACGTTGATCGTAGTGCGTTGATGACCATTGCATGAGGAGTCCGTAAGATCAAGACATGTGGCCACACGACTTCGTCTTTGTTGTCGTCGGTTTACTTCTGCTGCTACTGATTTGGTACCTTCGCGGAAAGAGGCACGGCGCCCTATTTGCTCAGCTTGCGCCGTTGCTTGATGCTCCCCCAGGCGAAATGCAAGTTGCGGGACCGATTCGCGGTGGCGAGGACCACGTCCAAGGTAGATACGCAGGCCGTGACCTAGTCTTTGCCCTCAAGGAGCCAGTCCGGTGTCACGAGGTATCGCAATTTCGGGTCATACTGGGAAGCGCAACAAATATGCCGTTCCTAATCTCCGTCCAGAAACGAATGCTCTTCGGAATAGTCGGCCAGATTCAGAGGGGCAGTATTGTGAAGAGCGGCGACGAAAAAATGGACAAGACTTATCGGGTCACGGAATTGACAGCTCTGACGGGCACGGGCCTAGTGCAAAGATTGGTCGGTGCCTCGAAGACTTCAAGGGACTTGGAGGACCACCTGCAGAGTAGGTTGAGATCTAGGCTGCGACTCCCAGAGACGCTCGCCAGGTTCGAAACGCTGTTCAGTTCTTGTGGCGTGGATTACCTCGCTACGCGAATCGAATATCCCGTGAGCATCGAACTGCCGACCTCAAATTCGGGACTCACGGTCGTACTGCGCCATTATTCGAAAAAGCAGCTAAGGTCAGAAAATGTAGGGCGCATTCTTGAAGAAATGGACGGCCTTCTTCGGTCTGCTGAGAGCTTTCGAGAACCGATACCCGCGCATCAATCGAGTCATTCTTAGAATCTTTCGAGAGGATTGGGGCCGACTGCCGATTGATTGCAGAATCACAAACCCGCCCATTGCTCCCAACTCCCCATCCTTCCCCCGCCGTAGTATCCTTTCCCCCAGCCGAACATGAACGCCTCCCTCCTCTCCGAACTCCGCGCCATCACCGGCGCCCGCGCCGTCATCACCTCTCCCGAAGAACTCCACACCTACGACTCCGACGCCCTGACAAATTTCCGCGCCATGCCCCAAGCCGTCCTCCTCCCCTCCTCCACCGCCGAAGTCCGAGCCATCCTCCGCCTCTGCCATCGCGAACGCATTCCCTTCGTCGCCCGCGGCTCCGGCACCGGCCTAAGCGGCGGCGCGCTCCCCGTGGAAAACGGCATCGTCATCAGCCTATCCCGCATGAACCGCATCCTGGAAGTCGATCTCCCTAACGCCCGCGTAGTCGTCGAGCCCGGCGTCATCAATCTCGACGTCACCGCCCGCGTCCTCCCCCAAGGCTATTTCTACGCCCCCGACCCCTCTTCTCAATCCATCTGCAGCATCGGCGGCAACGTCGCCGAAAACTCCGGCGGCGCCCACTGCCTGAAATACGGCTTCACCACCACGCACGTCCTGGGCCTCGAAGTCGTCCTCCCCGACGGCACCCTGGTCCACCTCGGCGGCAAAACCCTCGACACCCCCGGCTACGACCTCCTCGGGGTATTCGTCGGCTCCGAAGGCACTCTCGGCATTGCCACAAAAATGATTCTCCGCATCGTCAAGCGCCCCGAATGCGTGCAAACCCTCCTCGCCGCCTTCCCGAGCACCAACGAAGCCGGCGCCGCCGTCAGCAGCATCATCGCCGCTGGCATGCTCCCCGCCGCCATCGAAATGATGGACAACCTCGCCATCCAAGCCGCCGAAGCCGCCGTCCACGCCAACTACCCCAATTGCGGCGCCCTCCTCCTCGTCGAGCTCGACGGCCCCATCGCCGAAGTCGAATCCCTAATGTCCCATGTCAACGAAATCTGCCGCGCCCACGCCGCCTCCGAAATCCGCGTAGCCCAATCCGACGCCGAGCGCGCCCTCGTCTGGAAAGGCCGCAAAGCCGCCTTCGCCGCCATGGGCCGCATCTCCCCCAACTACATCGTCCAGGACGGCGTCATTCCGCGCACCGCCCTCCCACAAGTCATGAGCGAAATCGGGCGCCTCAGCGCCGAAGCGGGCATCCGCGTCGCCAACGTCTTCCACGCCGGCGACGGCAACCTCCACCCACTAGTCCTCTACGACGCACGCATCCCCGGTCAACAACACGCCGCCGAAGCCCTCTCCGCCAAAATCCTCGACCTCTGCATCGCCGCCGGCGGCTCCATCACCGGCGAACACGGCGTCGGCCAGGACAAAAAATACGCCATGTCCAAAATGTTCGCCGAACCCGACCTGGCCACCATGCAACGCGTCCGCTGCGCCTTCGACCCATTGCAACTGAGCAATCCCACAAAAGTTTTTCCCACACCACGCCTCTGCGGCGAAAAACCCGGCGAATACACTCCCCATCCCGCCGAAATCTCCGGCGCCGCCGACCGCTTCTGATGTCAGTCGTTAGATAAGAGCTGAAAATAGTCGGACAATTTCCGACCACCGCGGTTATCAGAACTTAGCCGCTAATCACTGTGTATTCGAACGTCGGCTTACTTTACTCCTGAGCCCTTCGGGGCTTCGGGCAAGGAGACTACCGGGTGGCCCTTTTCATCCCGCATGAGAAGATGAGGAGCGCCGTTCGTATCGAGATAAAGAATTGCCCGGCTTTCTCCGCTCGCGTCGTTGAAAGCAATGCCATTGCCAAATTTGGGCATGAAAAATAAGCAGTTACGCTCCGTTTTTGCATCGTCGAAGCAAAGATTCATACTACCGTCGTCGAGCATCCCGATGCCGCCGCGTTCATTGCCTGCGGCATCGTTAATGATCATGCCCGTAGCCGAGCTGCGTCGCTCCTTGGTCTTTCCTTCGAAGATTGGGTTTGGCAGTGGCGCCCCCAAAACAAACCTCACGACGCCGCTGGAATCTACAATGGACAGAGAACGCGCCTTTAGGTTTTCTTGTGGTGCCTGAACGCTTTGCCAGCCGGCCAAGAGAAATACAGCGAATAGCACCAACACACCGGCGAGAAAACGTCTTTGTTTCCGTTCCAAATGCTCGGCGCGCTTTTGCAAATTTCGGACCAGCTCTTCAAGTTCCATCCGATCCATTAGTCCTCCAAGGGCTGCGCCTCGGACCAATTGTTCTGCTTGTAAATTTCCACATGGTGAAAACCGATTTCGAGGCGCGACCTAAAGAGGAATACGTATCCGCCGTGGTTTTATATCACGCGGGTGCCCCGGCCTCGTTTTTTGAGGCTGGGCCTTCGTTTCACGAGCGCTTATCTAACCGCTCTTCCAATACTACAGCCACGGTGTCGCCTGCTTCTTTCCCGATCGCTTGGCGTATGTCTGCCCTTACTGGCAGCATATGCTTGCCGTCGCCCATCGCCATAAACGAACTCCGAAATGGATGACCATCGATTTTGCCTCTGACTTTCACCAAGCCACGAGTTCCAAAAAACTTGACCGAACCGGGCCAGACCACGTACGTCCAACCACCTTTAGCCCTGCTTTTTTGTAATTTGGCGCTGAATTTTTTGTTGAGCATGATTTTCGAACATTTCCCTCATCGTTTCGACGCTTTAGACCCCAAAACTTTGAACTCTTCAATCTCCTCGTCTCCCACGTAACATTCTCTACCCACAATTCGCACCAGTCCCCGCAGGAAATCAAATTTTTGACCTCGACAAAAACTGTCTTTTGGCGTAGAGCGTTCATTGGGTAATATTGTGCCTCGCTCTCCGCGAGAGTTTCCCGTAATCCAATTCTTTCCCTTCGCGCAACTTAGTATGTCTATCCATCTGTGTCCAAGGATCGCTCGTTCTTGGAAAGCTTCACGTTCTCAAACCGCTGCCAGAGACGCGCGCCATCGGCAGCGACTCTTGGTGTAGAGCCATCCATTTTTCCTTTATCTATGACGAGGCTAAATTCTCACGGGAGGACCGGCAGGACCTGGGGCCTGCACAGCGCCGCAAACTGCAAATCCGAGAAACTAAAATCCAATTCACTCTATCATTCTCTGACAGAATGATAGAGTGATATAAACGACTCGGGCGTTACCGTGGATCTCGCGCCTCTCATTTCCCTATCTTCTTTATAATCAACACTTGCAAAAGTGTATCAATCTAAAGGACTTTAACTACCTTTAGAATGAACACTTACAAAAAACATAGGGGAGGGGGGTAAGTTATTGTTAGCCAGAAACACGGCCATGGATTCACCACGCCTCCGACCGACCTGAATCCACAGTGTTATTGGCGACCCCGACACACAGTAGTACCTCCGCTCTATATCAAGCTACATAGCCACTCGGGAAAATAGCAGGAGTTTAGAAAATTCTGGTGTGTCGATAACCGCGATGAGTCAGTGGTTCCCGGGTCCCAAGTCAAGATTGAGTCGGAGGTCCCTAGTGAAGCCTTTTGGAATGTTGAAGATACCAATGATTCTGGTCGGCCTTGGAGCCGCCTTGGTCCTCTCACCTGCCTGCAAAGCGCAGGAAGTGAGTCCGGACCATTTCACAGATACCGGCGTGCAAGATGTCTACGAAGGCACTCCGGACAAGGTCGCCGCGCCAAAGCAGAAACCGTCCACTTCGCAAGCGGGCGCGCGCCAAACAAACTTAGCCGCGACACTGCAACCCGCCTCCAAGCGCGCCCCGTTATCGGCTGCGCAACCTGGCCCCCAGGCGGTAGCCGACAAGCGCAAGCCCGCTCCCGCCACACTGCCAAAACAATAGTCCGCGCCGTCGGCGGCGCGGTCGCCTGCTACTGAGCGACAACTTGAACTTCGGGATAGGGCTGAGACGGCTTGTGAAGCAAGCCAGCTGGTGCATCCTTCAGATACACGTCGAAAAACGTATGCACATAATCGGCAGTAATGGCGAGCCCGCGGCGCCCGTCCAGGCTGCCGACTCCCAATAGGCGCATCGCCCCGATGACGTAATGGCTTTTCACCAGCATCTGGTCGCTGAAACTAAAGTGATTTGCTCCGCGAATCGTCAGGAACAGCCGTCCGCTCGGAAGCCGGTCGTAAATCGATTGCAGGTCCGCATGGATCTGCCTGCTGGCCGGGTCATCCATTTCGCGACTGTGATCGCTGAGAATAAACAGGAAAGGCTGGTTGAGGCCTTCCTGCACAACGCTGCCATACGGAGCGCCATCAATATCGATCCCCGCCTTGCACCGCGAATCGTCATGACAGAATTGCAAGGCCTGTGCGCCACCGAACGAATGTCCAAACATGCCGAGCCGCTGCATATCCAGCCGGCCCGTAAATTTGCCGGATGGATCAGCGGCGTTCAGTTGCTCCAGTTGGTTCACCACAAATTTCGTATCGCTGGTCCACATAGGCAGAAGTTTGTTGATCAGGCGATTCGCCTCGTCGGCTGACATATTTTCTGGATCGTTCGCCGGAGGTCTGCTGACGACGCGGCCGTCCGGAAGGACGACAACGAACGTCCTGTAAGGGGCGTCGAATCCCACGACGATGTAGCCATGACTTGCCAGATCCTCAGCGAGCGTCGTGAAGTCCGTGGTCAAAGCTCCGCCGCCAGCACGCATGATCACCACTGGATAGGAGCGCTGCTCCGACGAGACGTCCGGATCAGATGTGCTATGGGTCCGGACCAGCGACGAATCTCGCGTAAGGAATTGACTCATCAGAACGCCGGAGTGCTGCTCGATAGCCGTCCGCCACGGCGCGGGCAGATATTCCGCCGGCGCGGCAGATGTCCCAGCCGCCGACGGGTACCAAATCCAAACCACGACCTCCCGTTTCGCACCTGGAGACGGCGCCAATTCGTCTGTCTCGGCGTTGTTGACCCACGCGTACGTCGTTCTCCCAACGGTAAAGTGGCCACTGGGCTCCGGCAACGTGATTTCTGTTTTATGCTCGCGCCGAAGCAAACCGAACAGCACCATCAGTCCGACGATCGCGAATAGAGCCACTGCCGCGATGCTTTTAAGAAAGCCCTTGATAAGGCGCTTGGCAAACGAGGAAGACTTTCGGACGCCGTTTGGCAAATCGGGGAGAGTGCGAGACTGCGACATGACGCTATTCTACAGAAAGTACTTTGAATTGTAAAGTTAATCGGGACGCGTCGCCACCCGTGAGAGCCCCTCGCATTACGATTCCTCGCGGATCAGTGATTTCACTTGTGTAGAGTCGAGATGTGGCGCGGTGGGTTAGGTGCGGCCTATCTGTTGCCGGCCCTTTCGTCTGCCGGTGCCTCAATAGCCTCGCCATACTTCCGTTTCCACATCCCGCTCATCGAACCGGATGTGCAGATTTACCGCATCCGGCTCTCGGAGAAGACTCACACAATCGCCGAAGCCATTGCCTGTGACGCTGTCTGCAACTTCTGAAAACAACGTGGGAGTTGTCAGGCTCATCGCCAATCTCCCTTTCTGTCGTTGCTTCTTGCGTCCGCCTTCAACTGGTCGGGTAGGACCGTGGCGCGTAGCGGGCTTCGAATGATGCCGACGTTTCCACCGTCCCCCCTATCAACCGTACGGCGGGTTTTCCCCAGTACGGCTGGAAGGTTGGCCTTTCAGGTAGCGCCTTCCCTCATGTCGCTCAGGTTAAGCATGCACCAGGCATACCCTGCACATCACGTAGGTTTGCGTCTGCCCTTCGTGCACTCCGTGGCCTCCTCTGGTGCCCCGCTCTGTGTCGGGACGATGGACTCGGTGGTGCACCGCCATTCGCGGAGTTGACTCCTCTACCCCAGAGGTCCTCGCTCCGGGCTGGGTTCTATTGTCCCAGCCCATCTACGCTTACTCGACCTCATCCGTCCCACTCGCAGGCACATCCCGACTTCGCCGCTTGGCGGTTTATACCGGATGTCTTCGCTGTGCTGGTGCGCCTAGGCGACCCGCGAGTGGTTCCGTGCTTTCACTGTACGTTCCTTCTCGGCATGCCGTCCTCTACGGCCACGGGGAGTCCATCGGCTGTACTTACTCAGTCCTTCACCGATGACATGGGCCTTCGCCAAGAGCCTACGGCTCGGCACTCCCAAAGTTGCCCATCATCCGCTTCAGACGGGCGGAGGGTTTTCGCGGCTTCACTGGTTCGCTTTCGCTACGGCCTGTCGAGTTGCTTGTCTCCCTGGCGGATCTGACCGGGGTCTTCCCCAGCCAACGGAGACTTTTACCTCCGAGCTTTCCAACGGGTCGGTCACCCTTCCCGCGGTCGGATATAACTACGGTGGCTACTGAGCAAACTCCACCGATGGGACTCTCACCCATTGGAACGTCAGCTAGCATCGCTGCACAGGCCCCTTCCCTCCACCGGAGTTACCCGGCTTCCTCGGTACTGCGAGCCTCTCCGCCATCCCAGTCAGCCCGGCCTTTCTCTCGCGAGTTGCCAGTTGATCCGTACCGCGATCACCGCTGGGACTTCCCGTGTTGCGCACGGTCCACTTTGCTTGCATGCCGTCGCTAATACCCCGGCAGGTTTGCTGGAACTTGTT
>Ga0209736_1000541_pt1 | contig 11998 bp, 10 predicted proteins | sample BlaSpr_A8_Ref_M3_FD_187992 | JGI IMG/M metagenome (GOLD analysis project Ga0209736, IMG submission 187992) | Forest soil microbial communities from Thunder Bay, Ontario, Canada - Black Spruce, Ontario site 2_A8_Ref_M3 (SPAdes) (version 2) | ecosystem: Environmental > Terrestrial > Soil > Boreal... | reverse complement strand
ATAATGCCAAACAGCGCTGCTCCTGCCGCGCCTGGGTCATTGTCCAGTTCCGGGCCAAAAACCTCCTGATGGTTCGCGAATTTGACATGAAGGACCATCTGTCCGATGATTTGCGCGATCAGAAACAGCACCACTACCGTCCAGATAAGCCAGCGGGGCACGAGCTTGAATTCCTGCCAGAAGCGCAGCTTTTCTTTCTTGCGGCGAAAACGAATCAGCCGCATCTTCTCGCTGAAGGAACTCTTAATACCTTGTGGATCTTCGATCATCGATTTCCTCATTCAGTGCTCGATTGACGCGCTCGCTTAATTCTCTTGCCGCTTCCAGGCCGACCCGCTGCTCCGTCCGGCGTTTTCCATCAGCAAAATGACCGCGACCACCGCCGCGGGCAGGGCCCACCAAAGTCCGAAGCCGAGTTCCCACATAACGTTGGGCACGCCCATGCGGTGGCCGACCCATTCGAGACCGCGCCAGACGTAGGGCGCTGTGGCCGCGCCAAAGGCCCAGGAAATTCCGCACGCCGCGTAGACCATGCGCCAGCGAGGCTCGCTGCGCAATTGCTGCGCGCGCAGGCGAACACGAAATTGCGTGCGACTGGCAAGCCCTGGCGGCAGGGGCACGCTGAGGCCACGCAGCGAACGAATCGCCTGCTCGGCAGCGCTGGCGCGTGCGGCGCAGTCTGGGCATTCCGACAAATGCTCACGCAGCCAGAGCTGCTCGGCTGAGGAGATTCCTTCGACGCGCTCTTGCGCGATCAACTGTTCCGCGCGGGCGTGGAGTTCTTTGCTCATGCCGCTTCTCCTGCCAGCAATCCCCGCAAGTCTTCGAGCCCACGGTAGAGCCGCGACTTTACGGTGGAGAGCGGAGCGTTCAGCACGGTAGCAATCTCTACGAGGCCCAATTCTTCCTGAAAACGCAGCAACAACACTTCACGATAGATCGCCGGCAATTTCTCAACCGAGGCCTGCACGGTGGCCTCGGATTCGTGCGCCAAGAACTGGTGCAAAGGCGACGGATCATCGTCGGGGAATTCCATGGGTGCGCCTTCGTCGGGGTTGGTGAGGGCATCGAGACTCTGCGCTTTCTTTTGGCGCTGCCAATCGATGACCAGGTGCCGACCGATGGAGAAGAGCCAAGCCTCGAACTTGGACCTCCCGTCGTACTGATGACCGCGTTCCAGCACGCGGATCCACGTCTCCTGGAAAAAATCCTCGGCACGCTCGCGGTTGCCGGTTATGTACATAAGATAGCGGAACAGCCGGTATTGATACTGCTCGATCAGCGCATCGAGCAGTTCCGGGTCGCGGCGTTTCAGGCCCAGGGCCAGGGACTTGGTGTCGTCGGCCATGAATGTCGAAAACAGCAGGGAAGCCGACCCTGTGAGGGCCGAAGCTCTAGCCGGCCCGCTCAGGGCCGCATACATAGATGTCGCGCTCATTCTAAGCTGTATACGGGCAAGGCGGGCAAAAAGACGCATGCACCGAAGCTGCCGCGGCAAAGTCATAGTAGACTGGCTTTCCCAGCTGACGTTCCTATCTCCCGCGACGAGGTCGCCAGGGTTCCTGAACCGAACGCCTCGCAGAAGTAAGGAAGGCTTGAAATGGCTTCAGCTTATCCCATTCCAGAAGATCGAGGCTCCGTCGTTCTCTTGTGGTCCGGCGAAGATACGGCTTTGCACAGCACTCTGCTGGAGCAACTGGAATTAGCCGACATCCGGTATTCCGATAAGACTTTGGGTGACGACGAGGTCGCACCGGTTGCCGATCCTTTGCCAATCGATTTTAAACCGCGCTTCGGCTTTGAAGTGGCGGTGCTCTCTGCCGATCTCCCCGCGGCACAAGCCATTCTGGAAAAGCTACTCAATGAAGAGCCCGCGGATATGGAGATTCCGGCGCAAGACGAGGCGCCCGGCGCGGAGCCGACTCTGGTTTCCGCTACCGAATTGCATCCAACCGTTGCGGTTTGGTCCGGTACGAGCGACCGGATTGCGGAATTCCTGACTGCTTCCCTTCAGGAAAACGAAATTCCCATCCATCTGGAAACGGCCGGCGATGTGACAAGTGTCATGGTCTCCGCCGCTAACGAAGCGCGCGCCCGCGAAATCGTCCGCGAAGTTGTTAATGCGGCGCCTCCGCAGTAATCCGGCGTTTTCTATGTGACCCTCTGCGATCTCAGCGATTCTGCGTTATTCTTTTGTTTCTACTGATTTCGTCTGTAAACTTTCGGTGTCGGATACCTCGGAGACTCTCTTTTGTCGATTGATTCCATCAAAACTGTGGCGGTGCTGGGCGCGGGCACGATGGGGAACGGCATTGCGCATGTGTTCGCGCGGGCGGGGTACAAGGTGCTGCTGCGCGATGTCGAGCAGCGGTTCCTCGACCGTGGGCTGGACACCATCGCGAAAAACCTCGATCGCGAAATCAAGAAGGGCAACCTCGACGCAGCGGAGAAGGGAACTGTGCTCTCTCGCTTGGTCCCGGTCACGGACATGTCCACCATCGCGAACGCCGATTTTGTGGTGGAAGCCGTGCCGGAAAAGCTGGAGTTGAAGCGGCATGTGCTGACGGAAGCAGACCATCTGGTGCGGGACGACGTAATTGTCGCAAGCAATACTTCGTCCATCGCGATTACGACGCTGGCGGCGATGACCAAGCGACCGGAAAAATTCGTGGGTATGCACTTCATGAATCCGGTGCCGGTCATGGCGCTGGTGGAAGTAATCCGCGCGCTGCAAACCAGCGATGCCACGTTTGCCGCGACAATGCAGCTGGCCCAGCGGTTGGGCAAGAAGCCGGTGGCAGTCAACGACGCGCCGGGATTCGTGTCGAATCGTGTTCTGATGCCGCTCATCAATGAGGCAGCCTATTGCGTGATGGAAGGCGTAGCCACGGCGGAAGCGGTCGATGCAGTGATGAAGACCGGCATGAATCATCCCATGGGTCCGCTGGAGTTGGCCGACTTTATCGGCCTGGACGTGTGCGTGGATATCATGCACGTGTTGCACGATGGCCTGGGCGATCCGAAGTATCGCGCCTGCCCGCTGCTGAAGAGATACGTCGCCGCGGGCTGGCTCGGCCGCAAATCCGGCCGCGGATTCTATACCTACGACAAACAATGAGGCGCGAAATAGTATTTGCTTTTTGTTCGCCCTTGTGCTATTTTCCTCTTCGCGTTTTCAACAGGTGCTTGGCATGACCCCTTGCCCCAAAACCGAAACGTGTCATCCTGAAGTCCGATCAGGGTGTCCGGACAGGATCGCAACGAGTTCTGGCAGAAGGTCGGCCGGCTTCTAATGCATAGCCAAAAAGAACATGGCGTTTCGATAAACCAAATGGTAAACTCCCTGTTCCGTTATGTCTCCGACGGCGGACGCTTCCATGGCGCGGGGACTTAACTGTCGGTTTTGTGTTGCGACTTTCCTACATTTCAGCGAGGTGTGACATGGCAGACGATAAAGCAAAAATGCTCGAAGCAGCGATAGCTCAGATCGAAAAGTCGCACGGTAAAGGCGCGATTATGCGGTTAGGTAGCCGCGATGTGCTGGTGCCGGTCAGCGTAATTCCCACGGGCTGTTTGTCGCTGGACGCCGCGCTGGGTGTGGGCGGCTTCCCGCGCGGCCGCGTAGTCGAAGTGTACGGCCCGGAATCGGGCGGCAAGACGACCATGACGCTACACGTCATAGCCGAAGCGCAGAAGCTCGGCGGAACGGCGGCATTCATCGACGCGGAGCACGCGCTCGATCCGGTATACGCACGCAAGCTCGGCGTGGACGTGGACAATCTTTTGGTATCGCAGCCGGACAACGGCGAGCAGGCCCTGGAAATCGCCGAGACGCTAATTCGCTCCGGCGGCGTTGATGTTGTCGTGGTGGACTCCGTAGCCGCGCTAGTCCCCAAGGCCGAGCTCGAAGGAGAAATGGGCGATCCGCAGATGGGTCTGCAAGCGCGGCTGATGTCGCAAGCGCTGCGCAAGCTCACTGCCATCGTCTCGAAGTCGCGCACTTGCCTGATTTTCATCAACCAGATTCGCGAGAAAATTGGCGTCATGTTCGGCAACCCGGAAACGACCACCGGGGGCCGGGCGCTGAAGTTTTACGCTTCGATTCGGTTGGATATTCGGCGCATTCAAGCCATCAAGGAAGGTGATCGGGTGATTGGCTCGCGCACGCGCGGCAAAGTGGTGAAGAACAAAGTGGCGGCGCCATTCCGCGAAGCGGAGTTCGATATTCTCTACGGCGAAGGCATCTCGCGCGAAGGCGATTTGATTGACCTCGGCGTCGAGGAGGGCTTGCTCGAGAAGAGCGGCACCTGGATCAGCTTTGGCGGCGAGCGCATGGGCCAGGGCCGCGAAAATGCGCGCGTGTTCCTCAAAGAAAACAAAGACATCCGCGAAAAGCTGGAGACGGCGCTGCGCAAGAAGCTCGAAATCGCACAGCCCGGCAATTCCAGCGCAGCATCGTCGGCCGCCAACGGCCACGCCCCAGCGAACTCGCAAAGCGACAAGGCGCCACAAAAAGCTGCCGCAGCGGCCGCATCGCAGACCGATGCTAGGCGTCCGTCCCGCTAATACGGGTACTGCGCACGGAGCCCAGACTTCGTGCTTCTTCACTTTCCTTTTTCGGGATATTCGATGTGCAGAGCCGATAAGTCCGCCAGCATTACCGGATGAATCTCCGGGGCCAGGCGGCCGCTTTGCACCATCTTGTCGCTTCGCACGATCTTGGTAGCTTCTTCGAGCGACGACGCGTTGATGATGGCCATACCGGCGATGCGTCCTTCATCAACAGCAGGTCCGACCACAACAAACTTGCCTGCTTCCACCTGCTCACGAATGAACGCCAGATGCTCCTGCATCGCCGGGTCGGCGAATTGAATCGGCGTCCACTTGTCGGTCTTAGTCATCAAACACAAGAAGTACTGCTTCATATTTTTGGGAAGGTTCGCCGACTGTGGCATTTGGCCAGGCGTTTGCGCTACCGCGGCGCCTGCGAGAAGGAGCAGCATGGCGAATAGGCCGGTCTGAACCGATTTGACGATACGATCGCGTGTCATTTTGAATTTTCCCATTACGGATAGTTTCCGATGAACATATGGTTTCACAACTTCGAGCAAAGTCCCAGGGAGAACCTCAATGGTGGACTTTCGAGCCTTGCCCGTTCCCTCCGCGACGCCTCGTGCTCTGGACCTCCTCGGTCCCCGGCGCATCTTCAGGTAAAGTAGTTCTTCGGTTCAAGGTCTGACGTGGCCGCATCTCGTTTCAATCTACGCAAGTTGTGGCGCCGCCTCTCGCGCCCGGATCTTACTGCCATCATGCTCTTGCTGGCGGGGGGTCTCGCCTATGTGATGGACGTCAGCGGCCGGGCCTTCAATTTCTTGAGGTATTTCGCCGTCCTCGCAGCCATCTACCTCCTCTTCCGGTTGATGGCCTGGGGCCGCAATCGCATGCTGTGGAGCTTGCGCAATCGGCTCATAGTCGCGGGACTGTTTATCGCCGTTGTTCCTGTTTTTCTGCTGATACTTCTTGCCGCTCGTTCTGCGAGCATTCTTTATTCGCAGCTCGCGTCTTATCTTCTTTACGAAGATATCCAGCGCCGTAAAGACATGCTTGCGGACATTGCCGCGCATATTGCTGCCGCGCATGGGACTCTTCCAGCGGGCGTCAGCGAAGCTGAATCGGAGCGTGTCCTGGCGGCACAATCACATTCCGTCCATGACCGCGAACTCCCGGACCTGACCATCCAGTTTTCCAACGACCCAACTCTACTGGGGAAAATCTCGCCCAATCGTCAGATCTTTGCCGGATTGGTTCAGCAAGACAAGAAGCCTTTGCTTTCCATCGTTAGCATTCGCGCCATGCAGGAGACAAAGGGCGTCCGTATTGTCACTCTACGTGTGCCGGTGAATGAGGACTTTCTCGCCAGCATCGCGCCCGATATCGGAGCCATTCAGCTCAACTTAATGCAGCGCTACACCGGCGGTGCTCATCAGGGCGTGCTGTACACCACCAATGGCGTGCAGTACGAAATTACGAAACCGATCGTGGCCCGAAGCCGCTTTCTCCAGCCCGCGCTGCTGTGGATCGATTCTCCGGTGGACGTGGTCTCGCGCCTCGACTCCACGTATGTAGCATCAGATGGCACGATCGAGCCCACGCACCCGGTGCTCGCCGTTTTCAACGCGCGGCCTTCGCAGTTGAGCAGCCGCATGTTCGGTTCTCTCGGCGAACTCCGAGATACCTACCTCATCGCTTTTGTTCTGATTCTGATCGCTTTCGTAGTTATTTGGGCCGGCGCCTTCATTACCGGAATCGTCCTGACGCGGCAAATCACCAAAGCCATCGACGATCTGTACAAAGCCACGCAAGATGTCAAGCGCGGCGATTTGAGCCACCGCGTGCGCATTGAACGCCGCGACCAGCTCGGCGTCCTAGGCGAATCGTTCAACGACATGATCGGTTCCGTCAGTACCTTGATTCAGGAGCAGCAACAGCGCCAGCGCCTCGAAAATGAAATTTCCATCGCTCGCGAAGTGCAAGACCAACTATTTCCGCGAATCTTGCCACAGGTTCCCGGCGTCGAGATTGAAGCCATTTGCAAAGCGGCGCGCGAAGTCAGCGGCGACTACTACGATTTCATTCAACTGAGCCCCACCCACCTGGCCATCGCCATTGCCGACATTTCCGGAAAGGGAATTTCCGCCGCGCTTCTTATGGCCAGTTTGCAAGCTGCATTGCGCAGCCAGGTGCTCGTTCCTGGAAGCGAAACCATGAGTACCGCGGAGCTCGTTTCTCGCCTTAACAAGCATCTGGTGCGCAACACTGGCGACGACCGCTTCGCCACTTTCTTCATCGCCGTGTACGACTGCGCAACGCGCAATTTGCGCTACACCAACGCCGGACACCTTCCCTCGTTTCTCATTTCCAAGGATTCCGCGCTGCATCTCGACAAGGGCGGCATGGTCCTCGGCGTAGTCGAGGACTACTGCTACGAGGAAGGCGCTGTGATTGTGCCGCCGGATTCGCTCCTGGTCGGCTACAGCGACGGTTTAGTCGAGCCGGAGAATGTCTACGGCGAAGAATTCGGAATTCGCCGTTTGCAGCAAGCTGCGGTGGCCGTACAAAATGGCTCGCCCCAATCGGTAGCCGAGTCGCTGATGTTCGCCGCCGAAGAATGGGCCGGTACGCCCGAGCAAGCTGACGATATGACGGTGATCGTCGCCCGTCTCCGTTAACGTGCCAGCGCGTGAACGGCGTGCTCGCTTTCGGGGGCGCCCGCAAGGACTGCGCTATACTGACATGCTTTCCCAAGAATACGTTCGAGGAGAGGAATGTCCCTTCGCAATCGTGTGGCACTGATTACCGGTGGCAGCCGCGGAATTGGCCGCGGAATTGCCGTGCGCCTGGCGCAGGATGGCGCGCGCGTGGCCATCGCCTACCGCTCGAATAAGGCCGCCGCGCAGCAGACCCTGCTGCAATTGCAGACCAGCGGGGCGGATTGCGTCGCGGTCGAAACCGATGTCAGTGATGCGCCTCGCGCCGAGCAACTACTCCGCACCGTCGCGGACCGCTTCGGAAGAATCGACGTGCTAGTCAACAACGTCGGCGACTTTCGCTGGGGCACGCTGGCCGAATCCTCACTCGAAGATTGGCAGAGTATCTTTTCATCGAATCTGATGACCGTCCTGCACATGAGCCGCGCTGCGTTGCCGCTTATGCGCCGCGGACGCTGGGGCCGCATCATCAATCTGGGTGCCGTCGGAGCCGAGCGCGCGTTCGGCCAAGCGAAAATTTCCGCCTACGCCGCCGCCAAAGCCGCGGTAGTGGCGTTGTCGCGTTCGCTGGCCCTCGAAGAAGCCAAAAACGGCATCACCGTCAACGTCGTAAACCCTTCCAGCATCGATGAAAAGGAGCTGACGCTCAACGAGGCGCGGCGCATCCGCGATGCGCGTTTCCCCATCGGCAGGCCGCCCACGGCTGAGGATGTCGCCGCCACCGTTTCGTTCTTTGCTTCCGAGGAAGCCGAATATGTTACCGGCCAGGTTGTGAACGTCAGTGGCGGCTGGATGCTGTAGCGGCCGCGGACTTCCGTGAGCGCTTTTAGATTTTCTACTGTGCGGTCATTCATATGAAAGTCCTCACCGCCGCCGAAATGCGCGAAGTCGACCGCTTGACCTCCGAGCGGCACGGCACGCCTAGTCTGCAGCTCATGGAAACCGCAGGCCGCCGCGTGGCCGAAGCTTGCCGGGAGATCGTCCACATAAGCGAACGCCATCCGCGAAAAATATCCGTGCTTTGTGGAAAGGGAAATAACGGCGGAGACGGTTTGGTCGTAGCGCGACATTTGCAGGCCGCCAATGCTCTTGTCAAAGTCTACCTGTTCGCGAAACCCGAAGAACTGCACGGCGATGCCGCGACCAACCTGCAGCGCTGGTGCGAAGCCGGCAACGATGTAGTCCCTGTTCTCGACGAGACCGCCTGGAGAACGGCCTGGCCCGACGTCGCCAGCGCCGATGTAATCATCGACGCGATTTTCGGTACCGGTTTTCGGGGAGCCGCGAGCGGCGTCATCGCAAGAGCCATTGAAGATATCAATCAGCATTCGCAGCGCGCCACATCCGCGCGACCCTCTCTTATTCTCGCCGTCGATACTCCTTCCGGTTTGCCGTCAGACGGCCAACCAGCCGCGGGTGCGCTGCTGTATGCACACCGAACGGTTACGTTCACCGCACCTAAGCCCGGCCAGTTGATTTCGAAAGATGCCGTCGCAGTCGGCGCTCTCGAAGTGGTCGACATCGGTTCCCCCGCGGTGCTAGTGGAAGAAATTGGCAAGAGCAGCTTGCGATGGAGCGAGCCCACGGAATTTTCCGATTTTCCGCTTGTACGCACGGTGGATTCTAACAAGGGTTTGTATGGCCACGTTCTGGTTGTAGCCGGCTCGCTCGGAAAGAGCGGCGCAGCCGTTATGGCCGGCTACGCAGCGCTGCGCGCCGGAGCAGGCTTGGTCACCGTCGCGACGCCGGATATTGTGTTTCCCATCGTCGCCTCCGCTCACCCCGAATATATGACCGAGTCACTGGCCGCAACCGAAGCGGGTACGGCATCCCTGCAAAATCTCACCGATGATCACTTCTCGCAAATCGAAGAAGGCAAAACCGTACTCGCACTCGGACCGGGTCTCGGCCTGCACGCGAACACGCAAGACTTCATCCGCAAAGTCGTCGCACAAACCGAGCTGCCCGTGGTGCTGGACGCTGACGGCCTGAACGCCTTCGCCGCAGCCGCCGACGCTTTGCGCCAGCGCCACACAAAATTTCTCGCCATCACCCCGCACCCGGGAGAAATGGCGCGCTTGCTGATGAGCTCAGCGAAGGACGTGCAGGAAGACCGCGTCGGCGCTGCACAACAAGCCGCGAAAAGGTGGAACGTGCACGTCGCCCTGAAAGGCTCGCACACGGTGATTGCCTCGCCGGACGGGGAAATCTTCATCAACACCTCTGGAAACCCCGGCTTAGCGAAAGGCGGCTCGGGCGATATCTTGACCGGATTGCTCGCGGCGCTGACCGCTCAATTAAAAACCAAGGACTGGACCCGCACGCTCGCGCTCGGCGTATACCTGCATGGCAAAGCCGCCGAACTAGCCGCCGCGGCAACCGATGAGTCCGGCCTCCTGGCCACCGACGTTGCCGCCTGCATTCCCAATGCTCGCCATAAACTTCTACAGGAGCTACAGCGGCGTGACTGAAGAAGTCATCACGCATTCCGCGGAAGAAACCACCCTGTGGGGCAGGGAATTCGCTAAACGCCTGAAGCCACCAGTGCTCCTACTACTGACCGGCGATCTCGGCAGCGGAAAAACTACTTTGACCAAAGGCATCGTCGCTGGGCTGGGCGCCGCCAAGGAAGACGAGGTCACCAGCCCAACCTTTACTTTGGTTCATGTCTATGGAAACACCGACAAGGTTTACCACGGCGACCTGTACCGCATCGAATCTTTCCACGATTTCGAAACCCTCGGTCTCGAAGACTTGTTCGCCAGGCCAGCGGTGGTAATCCTCGAATGGTCCGAACGCTTCCCGTTGACCTCTCCTTGGCCACAATTCCGCCTCAAACTTGAACATCTAGGAGGCGACACCCGCCGCATAGTTACGAGTGCGTAAGAAGCCCCACAATTTGGGATGGCGGCGCATTGCCGCCGCTTTTGCCTCCGAACCAACGCAGCGGCGTGCAGGAAAACTGGGAAACAAGGACGCCCGACACCACTTGAGTCCGTTACCCTATAACTCTCTGGCCACCCATCCCACGCGAATCCTTGTTCCAACCTTCCTTGCCTGCTACGTTCACTACAGCCCTTCTCGCGAGATGAATGGTGAACAATTCTCATGTCTAGCGCGAACGAAGCGGCCCGGATCGAACTAAAGAGCTACAACACCACGATCCCCATGGGCTCGCTAGCTATCGGTGTGGACAACATCCACCACGATGTCTTCCTGAGCCCCAAGTTCGTCCAAGCAGCTCGTGAGTATCTGTTCGATCTTATCCGCCAGCACACAAAAGGATCCTATGTCGCCGGAACCGAGCTGCGCGCCGTGCGTGGCCCGGATCACACCACATTCCGGAAACTGCTCACCGACTTCATGCAAAGTGCGGTCACCCAAGCCAAGTTTCACAAAAATATTGAAATTGACTTCTTGTTCCGCCTGTCTCTCTTAAAATTTCTAACCCTCGAAATCGGTAATCAGTTCGCCAACCTCATCCTCGAGGGCAAGGAATGGGTTCGCAAGCGCGGCGAGCATTTTGAGCGCAGCCAGGAAGCCCATGTCATCAAGGCCAAACTCTCCGAGCTGCAATCGGGACGCCGCGCGGTGATCCGCACCGTCGGGCAGCAAGTCGCGCAGATGGTTGTAGACGCCGAAGAGAACGTGGTCTGCAAGGCGCGGCGTGCCTTGTTTGGTGAGGACTTTGCACCTCTGCAGGAATTGCTGAAGAACCGGCTAATTTTCCTCGATGGCGGCAAGGACGATATCTTTTTTCTCGAGCACTATATTTTGTTGGGGAACTACGTGCGCGATCCGGATCGTTTCGAAGTGATGGACGCCCTTTTTAACGAATTCCTGGTGGAAGCCGGTCTGAATATCAGCGAGGATCCTGCGTATACCGAGGCCAGCCAGGCGCACGCCGCCTTGCTAGAGCAGGCCCAAGGCATGCGCGCCGAAATCGCCAACCTCGAAGAGCAACGCGAAGCTCTCAGCAAGCGCCTCGATCGCGGCGTCTTTTTGAACAAGTTCCGCAGTTCCTCGGGCGCTTCCGACGCACAAGCTTCTCTAACTGACGTCGAGCTTCGGCTGAAGCATCAAGAGCTCAAACTCGAAGAATCGGGACCGCAAATTGATGCCACCAAACAAAAAATTGATTTCCTGCTCAAGGACCACAAAGGTCGCATCGACGCCTATTTGAACGAGCCTGAAAACGCGCAACGCATGTTCGATCCCTTGTTTTCTTCCGAGGCTGGACGTACGCTGCGTGCCAAAATGCTCTCCGAACTTCTCGACCGCCTGGAGCAGCAGGAAATTCTGTTTCACGTACTTGCCAGCTATGAGATTCGCCTGATCGCGTCAGATTACAGCCCGCCCGTGCACTTGCAGCAGCTTCGCAAGGCGCTAGTTTCGAAAGAAGAGTTAAAGCGCGTCGAGCAGGTGTTGAAGCAAGTGCCCGCCCGCAAACTCTCGTTGAAACCCATCGAGGAACTGTCTCGCAAAATTCACCGCTATTCCCGCGAAGAAAAGCAGGCCCTGGTTCTTCGCTTCGCCGTCGATTTCTTGCGCTTAAGGCGCGAAATCCGCGATGCCGAGCATCTCACCGCGTGTATGGAGCGCATCAACCTGGTTACCACCGAGCAGGCTCGCGATCTTTCTCGTCTTAACAACCGACTCTACGAATGCGTCCTTCAAGACGAAGTCAAACCGCAGCAGGACCAAGTCGTTTCTCACGTCATCATCAAGGC
>Ga0209736_1000540_pt1 | contig 12003 bp, 11 predicted proteins | sample BlaSpr_A8_Ref_M3_FD_187992 | JGI IMG/M metagenome (GOLD analysis project Ga0209736, IMG submission 187992) | Forest soil microbial communities from Thunder Bay, Ontario, Canada - Black Spruce, Ontario site 2_A8_Ref_M3 (SPAdes) (version 2) | ecosystem: Environmental > Terrestrial > Soil > Boreal... | reverse complement strand
CTGTTCTATTGACTTCCACTCACGTAGAACTTGAAAACGTCGCGCATGCTGCCTGTTCCGGTGCGTCGAATCTTACCAGCGGAAAGCGATTCGCCTATCGCGATCACCTCGGCTCACGTCAAATACCTTTGGCTCGTTCTCATCGTCCGTCTTCCTCTATTAGAAAATGTACCCAATTGAGCAGACTTCCAAGGGTCTGTTGTCGCATCCTGTCCGAATGAAAATCAAGGAACTGACGCGCAAACAGTTATCCTCCGTCCCCTGCCCCACGTGCGGTGCACCAGTTGGAAAGCGTTGCCTACTCATATCAGGTGCCCCGCGCTCAGCGCCACACGTAAACCGGAGGCTCTCCGCGGCTGAGGCAATTGAAACGAAAAGAATTGCCCGAGGTGCTGGAAGTCGATAGATCCCTTTCGACCGACAATCCGACGTGCAGTAGTAAGCCCTGTTGCCAAGTAATCTGGAAGTTGCCGCTTTACGGTGACCGCGAAAGTTGGCTTACTCGTGAAGGACAACACTGAGGAGGGAAGAGTCGACGTGGAGACCGTCATTGTTGTATTGAATGAAGCCGAGCTTCCTGAATTTGTTCATGAAGAAATTCACCCGCGAACGCGTTGTGCCAATCATTTCCGCCAGCATCTCTTGCGATACTTTGGGAGGCATCTTTTGCGGTTGGGGTTCCTTGCCGTAGCGAGCGAGCAGCAAAAGAGCGCGGGCCAGTCGTTTCTCGCTCGAATTGAAAAGCTGATCGATCAAATCCTCCTCGATTCGGATGTTACGTGAAAGCATATAAGACACGAACCGGTCGGAGAAAGCATGTTCAGCATGGAGCACGCGAATCATCTCGTTTTTTTCAATAACGAGTAAAGTCGTGGGTGTAACCGCGGTCGCTGTCCCCATTCGAACAGACTGACCCGCCATGCCTCCCTCACCAAAAAAGTCACCTGGTCCCATAATCGCCAGGACCGCTTCTTTGCCGACCTCATTAACAACGGAGAGCCTTACACCGCCCTTTTGAACGTACATCACTTTCGTAGCGGGATCACCTTGAGAGTAGACGACCTCCGCTCCCCTGAACTCTTTAACTTTTCTCGCCACACCGGCCGAATCGAGAAAAGCTTGGGCATTGAAAACGGGCACCTTTAAATCTTTGAGTTTTTTGACCATCGCAGCCAAGCGAGCCCTCAAACCCAACCTAACTGCGAAGGAGGATTACTGTCTGTAGGGTATGCAACAGTTCGAACGTGTCGTGGGACAGCCGAGAAGCAGGGAGTGTCGCTGTCTGTCTGAGACCTGCCACGTAAGTCCCGATTAGCATCGACTGCGTCTTCGACGCGTCGCTAGTGCCAGAAACTTGTCTAGAGTTGCCCTGTTTGTCAGTGTAATCCCGGGATTCGATTCGGCAAGCTAAGGCCGATATACGACATGGCGCTTCGTGCCCGACGATTAGCATGGCTCCGGTACTGGCGATCACTAGTCTGGTGGCAAGGATCAGGATGTTCACGGTCCTTTGACCCCGTTGGAGAGTTTCTTAAACCATTCGTCACCGGGCCGGACCGAATCCCTATTTTCACTAAGGAGAACAGGGATGAGGACGGACAAAAAGCTGTGGCGAAATCGAAAAGCGAAGAAGGAACTCGCGCGGCGGTTGCAATCGGAGAACCCCGGTCTGGAGGTGGTCCATGCACATGCCGCAGGAATCGATGTGGGCAACAGTGCCCATTACGTGGCGGTGCGACCAGACTGCGATCCCCAACCGGTGCGCCGGTTTGAGTGCTTCACCGCCGATCTGTACCGCTTAGCCGACTGGTTGCACAGTTGTGCTGTGAAGACTGTGGCCCTGCAGTCGACCGGGGTGTATTGGATTCCCCTATACGACATTTTGGAAGAACGTGGGTTCGAAGTTTATCTGGTTAACGCGCAGCACACCAAGAATCTGCCCGGGCGGAAGAGCGATGTGCAGGAAAGCCAATGGCTGCTGAAGCTCCACACCTACGGATTGTTGAACAACTCGTTCCAACCACCTTCCCAGATTCGGGTTCTGCGTACCTACTGGCGGCAGCGGTTACAACACGTCACCGGAGCGGCGACCTGTGTGCAACGCATGCAGAAAGCGCTGACGCAGATGAATATTCAGCTCGCGAACGTAATCAGCGACCTGAGTGGAGTGACCGGACAACTGATCGTACGGGCCATCATCGGCGGGGAACGCGACCCGCACAAGCTTGCGGAACTCAGTCATCCCCGGATTCAAGCCAGCCGTGGGGAGATTGCCAAAAGCCTAGAAGGCAACTGGCGCCAGGAACTGATCTTTGTGCTGCAACAGGAACTCGAAATGTATGACACCTACCAGCGACGGGTGGCCGAATGCGACCAGCAATTGCAGAAACACCTGCGCGCTTTTGCCGATACCGTCCCGCCGCCAGTGGAGGAAGTACTGCCTCCAAAAAAGAAGAAGAAACAAAACAAGAACAATCCACACTTCCATCTCGCCGATGAACTGCAGCGCATTACCGGAGTGGATCTAACGCGCATCGATGGCGTTGATGTGATAGTGGCCCAGACGCTCGTCAGTGAGGTGGGACTGGACATGAGCCGATGGAAAACCGAGGCGCACTTTGCTTCCTGGCTGGGACTCTGTCCAGACAACCGCATCAGTGGGGACAAAGTGCTCGCACGAGGAACCCGTCACGTACTCAACCGCGCGGCCAACGCACTTCGCCTGGGAGCCTCAACCCTACTCAAAAGTCAAACGTACCTCGGGGCTCAGTACCGACGCTTGCGCAGCAGGCTTGGCGCCCCGAAAGCCATCACCGCTATGGCCCATCGGCTCGCCCGACTGGTCTATCGCATGCTCAAGTATGGTCAGCACTACGTCGACAAAGGTGCGGAATACTATGAGCAAAGAAACCGCCAGCAACAAATCGAGTTCCTCAGGAAGAAGGCCGCTAAACTCGGCCTGCAGGCCACACCAGCTCATGCTTGAAACTATCATTAAGAAGTTACTGGAGAGTCGCATTACCGGACATCTGGTTTTTGCTGGAAATCCGCTTCTCCGGTAACGGGACTATACGTCCAAGTGCCGCGACGCCTTGCTTCGATTACTTCCCCGAACGCGGTTTCGGGATAACTTCCGTGTAGCCGACCACTCTGGAAGAATCGGGAGAATTTGTACTGCGGTCATGCCTGCGTGATGCTATGTCATCTGATCGTGCCCCAATCGATTACAATTCCTTGAATGGCGCCATCTACTTCGTCCTCTAAGAAAAGCACCACACCACCACCAGTATCACTTGCCACCTGCTGGGACAAAGGCAAGTGGCATTTCGAGGCCGCGTCCTTTCCAAGCGCTTTGCCACGGAGCGCGGGATGGGGCCACATCGCTGCCGTGCCGCGTTTCCTTGACGAGCGTGGGCAGCTTACGGCTGCGGGCAAGAAGGAACTCGCGCAAGCGGACGAAGAGATTGCGTTGCTGAGCGAGCAGATTAAACCCGGTGCGAGGGCGTTTCTTGATCAGAGTTACGAGGCGTACTTGAGCGCGATGGAAGGTTACGACCAGCCTCCACCGGTGCCGGTGCTTGACTCCGCATGGGATGCATACACAGCAAAGTACGATCTGTCCAAAAGACCGCGGGCAAACGCCTACCAGCAACTCCTGCTGGACCACGCCTACGACCGCACGGCGGACGCCTTGCTGCGTGCGCTGGATCGCAAGCCCGATCTTGCAACCGAGTTGTGTGCAGCGCTAGCCGATGTCCCATCAGCGGATCGCGCGTTGATTGAGGCCACGCTTGCAGCCCGTGAGGGCGACCCAGTCCGCCTTTCGGCCTCATGGCCCGACCCCGGGGCGTTGCTGTACGCGTTGCGCTATCTGGACGCCCGCCACCATGCGCTACCGCGGTTGCGGGCGGCATGTCTTCTCGCGGATCGGCTGGATGCGGGCCACGCACACACCATCCATTTGGCTGCACTGGTCTACGCGGTGAACCTCGGCGCGACTCCCGAGGCCGAAGCGGCCTGGCACGCTCTTCCAGAACCTGAGAAGCGTCTGTTGGCGGGTGCCGTGAACTTGCTGTTCTCTGGCGGCCAGGATACTCACCTCGCGCTGTGCGCCATGCGCACGGTAGGCGATACCCAATCGGTGAGGCTGATCGATCGGAGTATCGGAGACAAGCGCGAGGGCGTTACGCAATATGGCGACGGGCACAGCGAGCCGAGCTGGGAGTCGGTTAGGCGAGAGGCTCGCGATGCAATACGACGAAGACAGGGCAGTTGATAACTGCTCCGAGCCGCGAATTGCGTGCAAAATCAGGCCGACACGAAACAGTAATGCGTCACGTTGGGCCCGAGTCACGGGCAAACCTTCCCTAATTCGGTAAGGTGAGGTTTGCCGACCATCCGGGAGTTATTGCCTGGCTCGAATCGAAGTGCCGAGTGGGGCCACCTCTACGCCTTACACATCCGCGCGGGAACGCTCGCACTTGGGACTATAATGACGCCCGCAGATGGCACTGACCTCTGGCACAAAACTCGGTCCCTATGAGATTCAATCTCCACTCGGTGCAGGTGGCATGGGCGAAGTGTATCGCGCCCGTGACGCGCGCCTCGACCGGGATGTAGCCGTCAAAGTTCTTTCGGCGAAGCTCTCCTCTGATCCGGCTTCGCGGCAGCGCCTCGAGCGCGAAGCGAAAGCTATCTCTAAGCTTTCTCATCCGCACATCTGCACTCTGCACGACATCGGCCATCAGGATGGCGTGGACTTCCTGGTTATGGAACTGGTCGAAGGTGAAACACTGGACCAGCGCCTGACCAAGGGGCCTTTGCTGCCGCCTGAGCAGACCCTCCGCATTGCGGCTCAAATTGCCGGAGCACTCGCCAAGGCCCACAAATTGGGTATCGTTCACCGCGATCTCAAGCCATCCAATGTCATGCTGACGAAAACCGGCGCCAAGCTGATGGATTTCGGTTTGGCGAAAGAGTTTGGCCCTCCTCCCTTGCCGGATGCACTTACCGCGATGACCGCGGAACAATCGAAATTGACCGCCGAAGGCACCATCGTCGGGACGTTCCAGTACATGGCGCCCGAGCAATTGGAAGGGAAAGACGCCGACGCCCGCACGGATATCTTCGCTCTGGGCGCACTGATCTACGAAATGGCGACAGGCCAGCCGACATTCACCGGGAAAAGCCGCGCGAGCATAATCGCCGCCATTCTTTCTTTCGAACCAGAGCCCATGAAGGCTTTGCAGCCGATGAGGCCGTCGGCGCTGGAGCGCGTCGTTAAGAAATGCCTGGCGAAAGATCCCGACGAACGTTGGCAGAGTGCCAGCGATCTGGCAACCGAGCTGATCTGGATCGCCGAAGGAGGCTCGCAGGCCGGAGAAGCGCCGCACGCTCCAACAAGGAACACGAAATGGCAGCGCGTAAGTTGGCTTTTGGCCGCCACGTTTTTTCTTCTAGCGGTAGCTGGAGGCGCGGCCTGGTGGAAAGCAAGCAACCGACGCCTGCCCCCGATGTATTTCCACAGCCCCGTGCCATTCGCCGCAAACGATCTGGCGCTATCGCCGGATGGGCGCACGCTGGCGATGGTCACCTATTCCACGCAGGCGAACAACTACGTGCTCTGGACGAATGAAGTCGGGGGCCGGCAGACCAATTCGTTGGTTGGGACGCAGGGCGCGTCCTACCCATTCTGGTCGCCGGACGCCAAATTCATCGGCTTCTTCGCTGACGGCAAACTTAAGAAGGTCGATGCGTCAGGAGGGCAAGTCCAGGTGCTGTGCGATGCGCCCAACGGGCGTGGTGGCACGTGGAATCGGGACGGCGTGATCGTGTTCACTCCTGACGGATTCGGAGGGTTGTTCCGCGTGTCTTCCTCGGGAGGCCCTCCTCTTGAAATGACCCAGCTGGACGCCGCACGCTTTGAAACCAGCCACCGCTGGCCGGTGTTCCTACCGGACGGGAAGCATTTTCTTTATCTGGCAGCGAATTTCGCCGGGCGGTTAGAAAATAACGCGATCTTCCTAGGCGCGCTGGATTCGCAGGAAAGACGCTTGCTGGTTAGCACGAGCGCGAACGCTGCCTATGCGGAGCCAGGCTACCTGCTGTACCTGCGGGACAAGACGCTGGTGGCGCAATCGTTCGACCGGCGACGCTACGTTTTGAGCGGCGAGCCGCACACCTTGAGCGACGAAGTGCTGTACTTCCCCGTGGTGGACAGGGCTGTTTTCAGTGTTTCCAGCGGGGCCGTTCTCGTCACGCAAACGGGAAAGGGCGCGTCCCTTTCGCAGGTGACATGGTTTGACCGCAGCGGAAAGCCGGCGGGCACGGTCGGGATGCCGGGGACGTACAGCAACGTCCGTCTCTCGCCGGACGGGCGCAGGGTCGCCGTGGACCAAACCGACCCGGACGGACGAAATGTTGATATTTGGATCCTTGAGCCAGACCGGGGTGCGACGACGCGGCTGACGTTCGATCCGTCGTATCATGCGACGCCTATCTGGAGTCCCGATGGTAAGCAGATCCTGTTCAGTGTGAACCGCAAGCTCGGCTTCCAGCTTCATCTGAAGAATGCCGATGGTTCCGGCTCTGAGGACGAGGTGGCCGACTTCGGCACCCTTTCGTCCATCAATCCCTGGGACTGGTCGCGCGACGGCAAGTATGCGCTGGTCAGGAAGGCAAACGAGCTGTGGTACCTCTCCTGGCCGGAGCGCGTAGCCAAGCCGCTATTGCAGGTCAAGTGGACCGTGCGGAACGCTCAGTTTTCCCCCGATGGCCGATGGATGGCCTACGCTTCGAATGAAACCGGGAGGATGGAGATCTACGTGTCCCCCTTCCCGACTGGCAACGGCAAATGGCAGGTGTCGAGCGCGGGAGGAGAGGAGCCGAGATGGCGCCAGGATGGCAAGGAGTTGTCCTACCTGTCGGCGGACGGAAAGATGATGGCAGTGCCGGTGAAGACCGGCACCAGCTTCGAAGCCGGCTTCCCGGCCGCGCTGTTTCAGACCCACCGGCGGCAGCCGGTTTCTGCGCAGGACGTCTTCTCCTACGACGTGAGTGGCGACGGGCAGAGATTCCTGATTCTCTCTAAAGTGGACGAAGCCAATCCCGCTCCACTCTCTGTCCTTCTAAACTGGGCTTCCGAAATCGAGAAATAAAACTGTCTGTGTGCCAGCCAGCGTCTTCGGGCAGCTATCCCGCCAAATTCGCCGGCAACGGGGCGGCGCGAACCCTCCTCAGTTCCTGCATTCATGAAAGTCGTTTGAAGGGACTGTCGAGATTGCCTAAAACCACTTGGACGAAGTTGGCTTACCGTATCTGTGGTCTCGGCTAGTCACTTGGTGATTGTTTCCGAGTGACGGGCAAACAGGAAGGAACCGAATTACTTCTCGTTTGCCGACAATCCGATAAGTGACCTGCATCCCAGGATTGTGAGTCCTGATGGCGATTTAAGGCCAGCTTATGCATGCCAGGGCAGAGTCGCCCACACGAGCAAAGGCGGCTGGTGTGGGCAGTCGGCTTGGCGCACACCCCAAAGACTCTCTGTGGCAAGCTTCTCGCCTGTTAACCTTTATCCGCCCTCCATCGTATTAGAACCGAAGGAGATCACATGGATCCGATGCTTCAAAGCCAAGCACGAGAATGGCTCATGATGCTGACAATGTGGGCATTTTTTGGATATGCCCTGTACCTGATCGCGGTCACACTTCGCCGCAAACAGCGGAACGCAATGCAGCAACACGTGCTAGACAAATTTGCTTCCGCGAAGGATTTTGCCGATTTCGTGCAATCGCCTGCCGGGCAAAAATACGTGATGAGCTTCGCAGACACGGCCACCAGCTCGAAAAGCGCCATTCTGAATTCCGTACGCACCGGTGTGGTGCTGCTGTTTACGGGCATGGGGTTTGCGTTCGCGAATTTCGGCAACGCATCGCTCTTGCCTCTGCGGATCGGCATTGTACTCGGCTGTCTGGGAATCGGCTTCCTGATCTCCGCGGCAATTTCATTTTGGCTGGCCAGAAAATTCCAGCGAGAGGCAAAGGAGTAGCACCTTTGGTCGCAGACGTGACGCTGCGCTACCTGACGATGGCTGAATCGCGTACCGGCGAGCGGAGTAGCCAGCCCGAGTTCGAGGCTTTCTATCTGCGCACCTCGCGCCTTCTTCACGGCTACCTTTGCCGCTTAAGCCGCGATCCTGCCACCGCCGACGAAGTGCTGCAAGAAGCCTACGTTCGCTTGATCAACGGACCGGACATGGAAGACCAGGTGCGCAAGGCCTACCTCTATCGCACCGCAACTAACCTTCTGCGCGATCGCTGGCGCAAACAAAAACGTGAACGAAAATATTGGCAAACGGAAAATTTCTCAGAAGCCGTTTATCAAAACTTGGACATGCCTCTCGACGTGTCTTCCGTCTTCGAAAAGCTAAGCGCGGTGGACCGTGCAACTCTCTGGCTCGCTCATGTCGAGCAGCTCAGCCATCGGGAAATGGCTGCCATTCTCGGGATGAAAGAGAGGAGCATTAGAGTAATTCTCTTCCGCGCGCGCGCCAAAGCCCGCGAGTTATTCAAAAAAGTAGGATTGGGGGTTTCTCACCATGAATGACTCTGACCTCGATGCCATTCTCAAACTAATGGCCACGGAACATCGGCCGCAGCTTCCCAGCCCTGGCCTGATCTGGTTCCGCGCACATATCGTCCGAAAAGCTTGGCAGAAGGAGCGCATTGAGCGCCCTTTGGTGATGATGCGCGGGTTCGCCCGCCTCACCGGTGCTGGGGTACTCCTCTTATTGGTCGCCGGCAATTGGGGACAAATGCAGGACGCGATGGATCACCGAAGCTGGTTCCTGTTGCCATTGCTTCTTCTGACCCTCACCGCTTCGCTCGCATCTGGGGCAATACTTCTCTGGTCCCAGCAAAGCGGTGATAAGAAGGAAATCGCAGCGCGCCAGGAAGGACGTCAAGGTGACTAAGGGAGGGAAGAGTGTCATTTTCGCCGGTGCTACCTGTTCATATTTCTGCCGGCAATCCTGGAAACTATCGGGCTCCACGGCACTGTTCGTTTGCCGTGTTTAGCAGGAGGGCACTATGAGTCGAGAACGGGCGCTGAAGGTTGTGTTGGTGTTGGTGGGATTAGCTTTTTCGGCTGGCGTTTTTCTCGTGGCGGAGTCTTTATGGCACCAGAATCAGACGATGTATACCTTTGATATGATGCTTAGCCTGTACGTCACGCTCGGCATTTTTTTACTGCTGGCAGCCCGTAACCCTTCGGCAAATCGCAGCCTGATCGCCTTCACCGCATGGTCGTGTTTCGCTCACGCTGCTGTTATGGCGGTGACGTCATTCTCGAAGGGGGGCTATCGCGGAGACCTGTGGGGCGTCCCTGTGCTTGGCATTATCGGCGTAGCCCTGATCGTGCTGGCTCCGGCAAAGCAGTCAGGCGAGCGGGTATCGGCAGCTGTTGTGTAGGCTCGCACTCAAGAGCGCCATGCACGCTTGATTCAATCGCTCGATTAAGGAGAAGAGTATGGGCGCAGATGAAATGACGAACCGAATTGCAGAAGGGTCGCCGCGTTTCAAGGCCAGGATGGCGGGTGCCTGTCAACTGCTCGAAGCCATTACGGCCACATTCGGCCAAGTGATCGTTCTCAACAAGCTTGTTGTCTCCGGCAATGCCGCGGCGACAGCGGCCAATATCCTGGGACACGAGCGGTTATTTTGGTTGGGGTTCGCATCCTCCCTCCTCGGGGTTGCGTTCCATATCGCCTGGGCGCTTCTCATCTATGTGTTGCTTAAACCTGTGAACAGGACCCTCTCTTTACTCGCAGCGTTCTTCGTTCTCGTGTGCTGCGCTATGCAGGCACTTACCAGCCTCTTCTACCTCGCTCCTCTGGTCATCCTGCAAGGCAGTAGCTCCTTGAGTGCATTTACGGCGGAACAGTTGCAATCACTGGCGATCATGTTTCTCAAATTGAATTCTTACGCCTTCCAGATAGACCTGGTGTTCTTCGGATTCTGGTGCATCCTGACCGGCTACCTCATTTTCAGGTCCACCTTCCTGCCTCGAGTTCTGGGGGTATTCGTGATGATCAGTGGTTTGGGTTGGGTGATCTATCTGTACCCGCCGCTCGCATATCGTCTGTCCTTGGTCATCGCTGCCGCCTCCGCCCTCGGGGAAATACCACTGGAGCTATGGCTCATCGTGATGGGCGTGAACGTTCAACGATGGAAGGAGCAGGCCAGCGCAGCGGGGATGCGCACATGAAAGCCGCCGTCCACAGAAGACACGGGGTACTCTCCAGGAAACAAACCCGTAAGTCGTTTGTTCCTGTCACCACTGACAGCGCCTCGCTGTCCCCTGCTCGGAAGTAATCCACGTGCGTGGTAAACGTATTTGCCCTGACAGCCATTTGGGGCGTTTTCCCTTTCAGTGCCTGATTGCGTCGGCTTGTAGGAAGTGATCTCCGTGCTTGGCATCGATTCTGGACGGATGACGGGCAACTCTTCCCCAATCCTGTAAAGGAAGGGTTGCCGACAATCCGCCCACTATTCTCGATCAGACGGTAGGCATCGTGCCGCCATCAATGATGTAGTCTGCACCATGAATCGAAGCTGCACGATCGGATGCCAGGAATGCCACCAGTTCGGCGACTTCCTCCGGCTGGCCGGGTCGGCCGATGGGAATCCCTCCGATCATATTCATGATTTGCTGTCGAGCAGCGCCCTCGCTGATACCGTTGCTCTGGCTGAGTTGCACAATCATGCCGTGTGCGCCCGAAGTCTCGATGAATCCAGGCGAGATCATGTTGACGCGGACGCCCTTCGGGCCAACTTCGTTTGCAAGGCCCTTATTGTAGGTATTGAGAGCACCTTTCGCCGCAGCATAAGCAAGTGTCGCGTCATAGAGCGGCAGACGGTGCTGGATGGACGAGATGTGAAGAATGACACCTGATTTGCGTTCGATCATACCGGGCAGGAATGCTCGGTCGAGACGAACGGATGCCAGCAAGTTGACGTTGAGCGCCTTCTGCCAGTCGTCGTCAGAGAGGGCCTTATATCCGCCGTTCGGAGCATCTGACCCTCCGACATTGTTGACTAAGATGTCGAGCCCAACCCACTCCCGCTGAATGCGGCTGATTACTTCTTGCACGCCTGCAGCCGTACCGATATCCGTCTGCACGAATAGAGCAACTGCCTGCCCTTCCGGCAGCGGCGAGCGTGCAGTCGTTGCGACGGAAGCGCCGCTCAGAGTAAAACGGCGCACCATCGCTTGTCCCATGCCCTTTGTGCCGCCGGTTACTAGAACCCGCTTGCCCTTAAATTCATCTCCTGAAACTGGGAAAGGGTATGTCATCGTCATGATCGAATCTCCAGTGAAGCAATCTTGTCGTTGGAAAGTTTGAAGATGTGGTTTAGTTCAACAGGGCTCCCAGGAAACTCACCGGTGAGTCGGGCACGCACGGTCACCAAGTCTCCGTACGTTTGAACGTTAATTGTCTGCAGGACGTATCGGTATTTCGCGTCCGCCGCTTGCTTCCATTGGCGGATCGAGTCACGACCGTGATAATCCTGCCCCTCGTCGTGGACAGTGCCATCTTCGGTGAAACAACAGGAAAGCGCGTCAGCGTCCTTCGCTTTTTCGGCGGCCAGGTATTCAGCGACTGGTTCGGGCAAATCAAGAGCCATGCTGTTCTCCTCCGGGCAATTGCACAGCCAGAAGTTTCGCAGCATACTGGCGAAATAGGAAGTACGCACGAAAAAGTGCGTTAGGAGAAACGCGCATGCCGAAACGCTACACGCCCACATCCGCCGCCGCAGACGTAGAAGCAGCGCTCCGTCTCTTGGAAGGAAGATGGAAGCTCGTGATTCTGTTCCATCTATTCGGAGGCAAGGTGATGCGCTTTTCCGATCTGGAACGGGCGATACCCAACATCACTCAGAAAATGCTGGGGCAGCAACTCCGCGGCTTGGCAGCGGACGGAATCGTTGTGCGGACGGCCTATGC
>Ga0209736_1000539_pt1 | contig 12026 bp, 12 predicted proteins | sample BlaSpr_A8_Ref_M3_FD_187992 | JGI IMG/M metagenome (GOLD analysis project Ga0209736, IMG submission 187992) | Forest soil microbial communities from Thunder Bay, Ontario, Canada - Black Spruce, Ontario site 2_A8_Ref_M3 (SPAdes) (version 2) | ecosystem: Environmental > Terrestrial > Soil > Boreal... | reverse complement strand
CGCTAACAGATGTAAGTGCGAAAGGCATTCACAGCCTTTGATCGTTTGATGCTTAAGAATTGAGGCGAATTGATTAAGAATCCCTTGAGATCATCGATGCTGCTTCTCTGGGCGGTTGCTTCGCGGAGTGCGTGGTGGGCCTCCACAGCCGGGATCGAACTTGCCCCGGCCGCATTCTCCAGTTGCGGACTGGCCGCCTGGCGACGCAGTGCTGATCCCATCCGTCTCAAGTTAATTCCGTGCTAACAGGGAATTTTACAGGCAGTATTTCGATACTGAGCCCCGAGACGCCAATTTCGTTGCCTAAGCCGGTCCGTTCTCTCCTGTTCAGACGGCGTTGGCAGGCGGCTCGACGAGCAGGCTCATTCCGGCCGCTTGCCGGCCATCCAAGTCGCAAGGACATCGAGGTTTGTTGCTAACGCGACGATGTCTGCTCGAGCCCCGGCACTTAGCGTACCGCAATGGAGCTCGATTCCCAAAAACCGTGCCGGGACAAGCGATGCGGCGCGAAGCGCATCATCGAGGGGAATCCCCACGAGCGTTACTGCATTTTTGACGGCAGATGCCAAGTCGAGATGAGCGCCAGCGAGCGTTCCGTTTTCGGAGACCAGCCGCCCGCACCGCAGCTGGATCTGACTCCCCATGAGTTCGAAATGGTCTTGCTTAGTGCCAACGGTCGGCATCGCATCACTGACAAGGGCAATGTTGCTCCGATCTTTTGCTGAAAAGGCCGCGCGTGCAACGAGCGGATCGACATGGATACCGTCGAGAATGATGCCCGCGGTGAGACGTTCATCGGTAAGGGCCACGCCAACAATACCAGGCACCCGGGCGCTCATGGCGGGCATTGCATTGAAGAGGTGTGTAACTCCGCTGAGCCCCTCGTCGATTGCCGTTGTCAAACTGTCGGCAGCCGCCTCGCTGTGACCGACCGACACCCGAATTCCGCTCGAAGCGAGCGTCTTCACAAATCCCGCAGGTACGCATTCCGGCGCCAGAGTCACCATGGACGATCCGAGTGCCGATAACTCCCCGAGCCAATCCAGATCGTCGCTAGTCGCGGACCGGATACGGTCGTCCCGATGAATCCCCGGGCGCGAGCGGCTAATAAACGGACCCTCGAGATGAAGACCCAGGATTCCGTCGGCGCCGTCCAGTGATTTTGCGGCAACAATTGCAGCCGTCGCCTTCGCGCGGGTATCGCTTATCAAAGTAGGTAAACAGCTTGTGGTGCCGTACCGGCGATGTGCTCGAGCAATGGCGCGCATCGCCTCCGGCGTTGGTTCATCGTTGAGAAGAATGCCGCCGCCACCGTTGACCTGCAGGTCGATGAAGCCGGGCGCAAGCACCGTCCCGGGCGGCATAACTTCGGTTGGCCAGTCATCCATACTCTGACCACGCGGCGCGATGCCCTGAACCACCCCACGATCGATCAAGATGACCGCATCATTGTGCCATCGATATCCATCGAAAATACGGTCAGCCGCAACTGCCAACCGGGGTCTTCGGGCGGGTTCGGCTGGTTTCAGACCCATCGCCTCACTTCCTCACTGGCCGGTTTGGTGGGCCTCAATCGATCCGTTGGCCGAACTACAGGATGCACCGGCGCGCAGGCGGGTATACTATCATGAGCGGAACTCAGGGACCTAACAAACGTTCCGGAAGGTGAAGCCACAACGTTTGCGCCCTGAGCATCGCCATTTTTCGCGAGGAAGTGGATGAGCAAATACGATTCGTCGGATTCCGCTCAGTTCTATATTGGTGTCGATGGCGGTGGGACTAGTTGCCGAGCCCGCATCGAAGATGCGGAAGGTCGTCTTCTGGGTCAGGGTGCCGCCGGGCCTGCTGCAACGCGGTTCGGCGCCGATAGGTCGATGCAGGCGGTGCGCACGGCGAGCTTGGCGGCGGCAACCGACGCCGGTCTGCCGCCGACCGCTCTTGCAAACACCAGCGCCGGCGTGGGATTGGCTGGAATTGATCGTAAAGGGGCCCGTGAAGCGCTTCTGAACTTCCCACAGCCGTTTCGAAACATCGTCTACGCGACTGACGCGAACGTTGCTTGCCTGGGAGCGCATAGTGGCCGCGATGGAGGCATTGTCGTTCTGGGCACCGGCAGCGTCGGCTTCGCTCGGGTGAAAGGCCGCGAGCTCCGTATCGGAGGCTACGGATTCCCGATCTCCGATGAGGGCAGTGGTGCCGATCTCGGACTGCAGGCCGTGCGGCTCGCCCTTCGCGCATACGATGGCAGGGTCAGGCCGACTTCCTTTTTGCTCGAAGTGATGGAGCGGCTTGGGCCTGATGCATTGACGTTGGTCGCGTGGGCCGAACAGGCGACCGCGACAGAATATGCGAGCTTGGCTCCAGTTGCCTTAAGCCACGCAGAGGCCGGTGATCCGTTCGCAGGAGAAATTGTCGCCGAAGGCGCCCGGCATGTCGACGTGCTCATTCGTTCACTGGTTGAATTCGGTGCGCCGCGTATCTCGCTGCTTGGGGGCCTGGCATCGCGTCTGGTTCGCTGGCTCTCGCCTGACGTCCTGCATTTTCTTTCTCCGCCTGAAGCTGATGCGGTTGCCGGGGCCCTGCTTTTGGCCCGTCGCGAAGGACGCGCACCAACAGAGCCGAGGCGGCAGAGCAAGGTACGCAGATATGCTGACTGAGCACATAAGTCCGCGGTTCGTCGACCTCGATTCATGGTCCACCAGCGACATGATCCAGGCCATGTATGACGGCCAACTCGTCGCTTGCGCAGCCGTAAGACCAGCCCTGCCGGCGATCAATGCCGCTATAGATGATGCGGTGTCGGCCCTTAAGCGCGGCGGTCGCCTGGTTTACGTAGGTGCTGGCACTTCCGGCCGCATCGCCATTCAGGATGGCGCAGAGCTTGGTCCGACATACGATTGGCCAAGCGATCGGATCGTTTTCGTGATGGCTGGAGGAATGCAAGCCCTCGCGCACAGCGTTGAAGGTGCCGAAGACAACGAAGCGAAAGGCGCAGAGGCTATCGCCCAGGCTGAGGTTCATCAAGACGACGTTGTCATAGCTGTCGCAGCGAGCGGCACGACGCCGTTCACTGTCGGGGCCCTGCGTTCCGCAGGAGCGCGGGGGGCGCTCTGCATTGCGGTGGCGAACAACCGAGGCGCGCCGCTCTTTGAACTGGCGCGCCATCGTATTTTGATTGAGACCGGCACGGAGGTGCTCGCAGGCTCAACGCGGATGCAAGCGGGAACAGCGCAAAAGATCGTCCTCAATCTCTTTTCTACAGCCGTAATGGTTAAGCTGGGCCGGGTCTATCGGGGCCTGATGGTAAGCATGCGCGCAAGCAACGCGAAGCTGCTTCGTCGCGCAGAGATCATCGTTGGCCAGATCGTGGGATGCGATGCGACTGATGCTGCCAAATTCGTTCAACGCGCGGAGGGCGACGTCAAGATTGCCGTGCTCCTCGGTCTAGGATGGGAACAAACCGAAGCCATAGAGGCATTGCTCAAGCACGAGGGCAATCTGAGATCAGTCATCGACGAGTTGGCTCATGATCCAACATGACCGGGCCCAGACGGCCATGGCTGGAGAGATCCGGGAGATCCCGCTTACAACCGAGCGCCTTCTGGCAGAACATGATCGGGTTGCAGCTGTCGCCGATCGCATCCGCCGAGCCAACCCGCGCGTCGTTGTGATTTCCGGCCGTGGCAGTTCCGGAAATGCAGGAACTTTTCTACGCTATTTGTTTGAAACTGGCGCGGGTTTACTGGTTTCGACGTCCGCTCCCTCGGTCGTAACAACCTACGGACGATCGATCGACATGCGCAACGCGGTTTTCATCGTCATATCGCAATCCGGTCGCAGTCCCGATCTTGTGACGGGAGCGCAAGCGGCCAGAAAAAGTGGAGCGCTGACGATTGCAATTGTAAACGATGTGACGTCGCCGGTGGCTCTGGCCTGCGAATTGACGCTGCCCGTTGGGGCCGGCCCAGAGCGCGCCGTCGCAGCTACCAAATCTGTTGTACTGTCGATGGTCGTAGGTGCGCAGCTTATTGCATCGCTGACCCGCGATCATGCTTTGAGCGAAAAGATCAAACAGCTTCCGCAAAGGTTCAGTCACGCGCTGACCTGCGATTGGTCAGCGTGGAGCGCCAGCTTCGCAGCAGCACGCGCTGCGTTCGTCATCGGGCGGGGATTTGGATTAGGACCGGCGCGCGAGGTCGCGCTCAAGATCGCCGAAACGATGCGGCTACCGACATTAAGTTATAGCGCGGCAGAGGTAAGGCATGGTCCACTTGCTTCTGCCAGCGCTGAAACTCCCCTCCTCGTGTTGAGGCAGAACGACGGATCATCTGCCATGGTCGATGCCTTGATCGCCGATCTTCGTGCCAGAAAGCTGAATGTCTTTTCCGTAGGCGATCCAGGCGGAACACTTCCGTGGATCGGAAATGACGATCCAATTTGCGATGCGATTACGATGTTGTTGCCCGCCTATGCTACCATAGAGCAGGCTGCGCGGGATCGCGGTTTTGATCCAGACAATCCACCAAATCTAACCAAAATAACGGAAACCCTGTGATGCCCGCACGGCGTGCGCCGATTCATGGTCCGCCGCACAAGGGGGACCCGGGCACGACGGACGCCGGGCTTAATCCGAGCGGCAGTCTGACGATTTGCTGGCCGTTCCGCCATCCGTCATTCGCGCCTGATCGTACCGGTCTCCATCAGTCGCCTAGCGCATTTCCGGCAAACCTCGTCAAATGCCGCAGTCGCCGTCCAAGGCTACTTCATGATATATGGCCAATATACGCTTGGGATGGGTGGACGTCACGATGGGGAAGCGTTACGTCGGCCAATGGGGAACGTTTTGAAATCGAAGAGACCAACCAAACGTCGTTCTCGCGTGAGCCAGGCTGAGGATGGCACGCTGACGGATCGCGCCTATCGCGAGCTCGAAGAGATGATTGTCACGCTGCAACTATCGCCGGGAACGATATTGTCGGAGCAGGCGCTGGTCCTGCGCCTAAAAATCGGCCGAACGCCTATCCGGGAAGCCCTGCAGCGCCTCGCCAGGGACGGCCTCGTTGTGATCATGCCGAGGCGGGGCATCATGGTTTCCGAGATCAATTTGCGGCTGCAACTGCGGCTGCTCGAGGTGCGGCGCGAGTTGGAGCGCCTGATGGCGAGCTTGGCGGCCGAGCGCGCCACCCCGGATGAACGCCGCGAATTCGCCGATGTCGCGGAAGCCATGCTCGCCGCCGCCGCCAAGGCCGACGACATCGCCTTTATGCGCCTCGACCAGCGTTTCAACATCCTGATCGGGACCGCCGCCCGCAACGAATTCGCCCGTCGCTCCATGGGTCTGATGAACGCCCTCTCGCGCCGGTTCTGGTATCAGCATTACCAAGAGGTCGCGGACCTGCCGCTGGCCGCCAAGCTGCACGCCGCGGTCGCGGAGGCGGTTTCGCAAAAGAAGACAAAGGCGGCCGCGACCGCGTCGGATCGGCTGATCGACTACATTGAGGATTTCGCCCGCAAGACGCTCGATACCTGAGCGGCTTCAATCAAACATGATGACGCTGCGAATAGTTTCGCCGCGCTTCAAGGCGTCGAACCCGCCGTTGATCCCGTCCAGCGTGATACGGCGCGAGATCAACTCGTCCAGCATCAGGGAGCCATCGAGATAGGCACGCGCGAGCAGCGGAAAATCGCGTCGCGGGCGCGCGTTACCATAACTAACGCGGCGGATGCGTTTCTCCTGCATGAGAGAGCCCCAGCGAAACGAAACATCCTTATTTACGTCGATCTTGCCGAGCCAGATAACCTGGCCGCCGGGCCGCACGGCCTCAGTAGTCACCCGAAAAGCCGAGCCGCTTCCGGCCGCCTCGATGATGGCATCGACACCGCGGCCGCTCGTTTGTTTTTTGGCGGCCGCCACAGCATCGTCCTTCGCCGCATCCACCCCAAGGGTCGCGCCCATCCGCTGGGCGAGTTCAAGTTTTGCGGGATCGAGGTCGACCGCAATAATCGCACCTGCACCCGCCAGCCGCGCGCCTTGCACCGCCGAAAGCCCGACCGCGCCGCAGCCGATCACCATCACGGTATCGCCGTGCGCGATCGCCCCCAGATTGAGGGCCGCGCCGGCGCCGGTCATGACGCCGCAGCCGATCAAGCACGCGCGATCGAACGGAACATCTTTTGGAATGGGAATGGCCTGTTGATCTGACACAATGCAGTATTCGGCGAACGATCCCAGAAACATCAACTGCTGAAGCGGGCGGCCATCGACCAAGGCCGCGCGGCTTTCGCCATCGAACGGCAGAGCCTTCGGTCCCTCTGCGAGATATTGCTCGCACAAGATCGGGGTGTCGCGGTCGCAGTAGAAGCAATGGCCGCAGTGCGGATTCCACGAGAGTACCACATGGTCACCGATTTTCAGCCCGAGCGCGGCGGGGCCGATCTGCTCGACGATCCCGGCGGCCTCGTGCCCGAGGACGATCGGCATCGGATAGCGCAGTGACCCCTCGATCACTTCGAGATCGGTGTGGCACAGTCCGGCCGCGCCGATTCGAACCAGCGCGTCGGTGGGCTTCAACCCCGTCGCCGTGATGGTTTCGATCGACATCGGCGTTTGCGCGGCATGCAACACCGCGGCGCGATACTGGAGGGTCATCAGGCAACCGTCTTACCGGAAAGCGCAGCCAAAGCCTGGCCGATGTCAGCCGAAGTCATTTCCCATTCGTTACCGAAATTCGCCACGACGGCGCGCATAAAGGGCTCTACACAAGCTTTTGCTTTGTCCTTGTCGCCGAGATGATCGATCAGCAGCGCCAGCGCGAGCTGGCGCGGCTCCGGCCCCTCATAGCTCCACTCGAAGCCATTCCTGGTGAACTCCATGACATCGACGCAAGGGTCGAGTGGCGCGCCGTCGACGGTCACTTTCACGCCATCGATGGTTCTGTCTCCCACATAGCGCTTCATTTTGTTCTCCGCTTCCGATCCGGATGCTTGCCCCTCACGAGGCGACCTCGATCTGGCCTGCGATCACCCGCATGACGTCGCGGTCCTGATAGGCCTGCGCCAAGGTACCCGAGAACATCACCTCGCCGCGCTCCAGAACATATATCCGATCGACGTAATCGGGAATGTGGTGCACGTTGGATTCCGCGATCAGAACACCTTTGCCCATCGCGCGGATCGAAGCGACGCCCTCCGCAATCAAGGGAATGATCGCCGGCGACAGACCTTCGAATGGTTCGTCGAGCAGCAGCAGCTTTGGGTCAAGCGCCAATGCCCTGGCGATCGAGACCATCTTGCGCTCGCCGCCCGAAAGCTGGGCGCCGCCGCGTGCGAGGTATTGGCGCAGTTTTGGGAATACCGTGTAGGCTTCTTCGATGCGGGCGCCGGCCGGACGACCGGAAGGGCGCGTCCAGGTCGAAAGCTCGACATTCTCGGCTACGGTCAGCCCGGTATAGACTTCGGACTCTTCGGGTGAAAAGCCAATGCCGCGTTGCGCGATTTGCCAGGTCGGCAGCTTCGTCAGGTCGGAGCCATCGAAGTTGATATCGCCGGAGAGCGCGCGACGATAACCCATGATGCTGCGAAACGTTGTAGTCTTGCCAGCGCCGTTGCGCCCGACGAGACAGACAAGTTCGCCGGCCGCAACCGACAGGCTGATGCCGTTGAGGATGCGACTGCCCTCGATGTCAACCTTCAGGTTCGACAGATTAAGCATCATGAGGTCTTTCTCGGGGTTTGCGGGCGCGTTCCTATCACCGCCCTGATCAGGCTCGGGTTCGTGAAGAAAGCGTCGGGAGGCATATCGGCCAGCACAGACCCTTCCTGCAGCGCGACGATGCGATGCGAATACCGCTCGACAAGATCCATGTCGTGCTCGACCTGGACGATGGCACGCACACCTGCCGCTCTTGCCGCCGACACCAGAACCCCCATAATCGCATGCTTGTCGCCGGTCGAAACGCCGCTCGTCGGCTCGTCCAGCAGGATAACGGTGGGATTGAGCGCAAAGGCGCTCGCGATATCGAGCAATTTCTTTTCGCCCTGCGACAGCGTCGAAGCCACTGTTTCAAGCCTGGCGCGCAGGCCCAGAACTTCCGCGATACGCTCGGCGTCGGCTTGCAGCGCGTCATCGCGCTTCAGCGAGCGAAACGGATTGCCGACGCGGCGCAAGCGGGACGCGACCGCCACTGCCAGGGTTTCGCGCACGGTGAGTGCCGGAAAGATGTTAACAAGTTGAAATGCGCGCGACATTCCTAGTCTGGCGAGTTCGACTGGCCCGATCCCGGCGATATCGCGGCCCATGAAGCGAACTTGTCCGACCGTCGGTCGCAGCAGACCGGTCACGACGTTGACCAGGGTGGTCTTGCCGGCCCCATTCGGTCCAACGATGGAGATAAATTCGCCGTCGCGGACGTGAAAAGAAACATTGTTTAGCGCCTTGAACGCGCCAAAGGCTTTCGTGACGTTGATGGTTTCGAACAGCGGCGCTGTATCAGCCGCGCGGGCGGGCTGCATCTCATCGCCCTCCATGACGCCGGTTAACGAGAGCCTCGATTGTGCCTGACAGGCCATGCGGCATGAAGACCACCAGAAACACCAGCACGCCTCCCATCACAAAGCGCCAGTATTGCGTGATCGACATCACGAAATCCTGCAATACCACAAAGACCAGCGCGCCAATCGCCGGACCGGCAAATGTCCCGCTGCCGCCGAGCACCGCCATGAACACCAGATTGCCCGAGTGGGTCCAATAGGCCAATTCGGGATCCGCCAGTCCCGTGGTGACCGCCAAGATGGTACCGCCGATGCCGCCATAGACCGCCGAAATCACGAACGCCGTCAGCCGCATGCGAAAAACCTCGACGCCAACATAGGCCGCCTTGCCCGCATTCTCGCGTATTGCACGCAGATGCAGGCCGAACGGCGACTGGGTGACGCGCCACATCGCAAGACCGAGCAGCGCAAACAACAGCAGCGCATAATAGTAGAACGGACCCGTCAGAAACGCCGTCTTGCCGCCACGCCATTCCATGCCGAGCAACAACGGCCGCAGCACCCGCATACCCTGGTCGCCGCCGGTAATGCCGTAGAATTTAAACAGAAAGGAGTGAAACAGCATGCCGAACGCCAGCGTCAGCATGCCGAAGAAAATCTTGGTGTAGCGAACGCATAATGCGCCGATCGCCAACGCCACCAGCCCGGACGCCCCCGCCGCCGCCATCAGCAACAGCTCGAAACTGAGAATGCCGAATTTCGAAGTCAGCGCCGCGGCCGCGTAGGCGCCGACGGCAAGAAAAAGCGCGTGCCCGAATGACAACAGTCCGGTGATGCCGAACAGCAGATTGAACCCGAGCAGCGCGATGCCGTAGCCGATGAACGGCAGCATCAAAAGCAGCGCGTAAGGCGAGGCAACCAACGGCATCAACGCCATGAAGACGATCAACCCCAGCAGCAGCCACAATCCGTTGGGCCGGGGCGCCAGCCGCCGCGGAATTGCCTGCGGAGCGATGTCGATCGAGGGATGGCTCACGCGGCTACCTTCCCGAACAGGCCGGCGGGCCTCAAGATCAGTACGACGACCACCACGAGATAGACCGACAACATCTCCAATTCGGGCATCAGCGAAATTGCTGCCGCGCGCATCAGTCCCACGATAAGCGCGCCAACTACTGCGCCGCGCATGCTGCCAAGCCCGCCAATGACAACCACCGCGAAGGATTCCACCACGAGGTCGACCGCCATATCGAGCGATGCCGCACCGGACGGCACCACGAGCGCGCCCCCAACCGTGCCCAGCATGCAGCCCACGGTGAAGACAATCGCGAATATTTTCGAAGCATTGATACCGAGCCCCTCCGCCATATCGCGGTTTTCCGCGGTGGCGCGCACGATACGCCCGGTTTTGGTCCGCTCGAGAAAGAGCCCGAGTCCCGCCGCGATGGCAATACTGGCAGCGATCACAAGCAGATTGTAGGTCGGCACCCGAACTCCCAGCACCTGCGCCGTGCCGTAAGCAAGATAGACGTTGTCCATGGTACGCGGCGTCGCGCCCCATAAATAGCGAAACGCATCCTGAAACATCAGAAGGAAGCCGAAAGTGATCAACAACTGATAGCTCTCGTCGCGGCGATATATTGTGCGCAAAACGCGCTCGATCGGCAGTCCGACGAGACCGATCGCCAACCCGGCGACAATCAGGACCGGAAAGAACAGCAGCGGCGGCATGCCGAGCTTGATGGCAATGCCGACCGCGGTAATTCCGAAATACGCTCCCAGGGCGTAGAATGAGCCGCATGCCAGATTGACGATCTTCTGCACGCCGAACACGAGCTGCAGCCCGGCGGCGACAAGAAAGAGCACCGCGGCGTGGAATGTGCCGCCGAGGAAGACATCCACAAGTTCGGTCATCCTCAGACCGGCATCTTCGCGGTCTTGATCCACTCCCAGAAATCGGCGCCAGGCGGCTTCTGCAGCTGTTCAGCCTGGAAGGTATCGATCGAGGCCAGAGTCGGGAAATCGTATTTGTTCGTGTTGGTGGACGGGCCTTGATAAAAAACCTGTTCGGCGATCTTGTCCTTGCGAAAACGGCCCTTGCCGCCAAGGCTTTCCACTTCAAGGCCAGGCATCGCTTCTGCCACCTGCTCCGGCGTCGGCCATTTGCTCGCCGCTTTTTGCGCGGCTTCAACGCCCGCCTTATAGGCGGCGAGCGCAAAATATGCCCTGTCCGCTTCCCAATGCGGCGCTTCCTTGTAGCGGTCCATGTAATCCTGAACGAATGCCTTCTGCAGCGGCGACGCTTGAGGATGATCGAAATACAACGTGTTGTGTCCGAAGATAATGCCTTCCGGCATGAATTCCTTTTTGAGTTGATTGATCTGCCATCCCGCTGCCGGCAACACTATTTTGACGCCGTCGAACAGGCCCGCTGCATGGCCCTGCTTCATGAACACGGGCAAATCGGCAAACAGCATTGAGGAGAAGATGAGATCCGGCTTGGCGGCCTTGAGGGCGGCAATATGCGAGGTCAGGTCCATTGTGCCGACCTTCGGCCATTGTTCCGCGACGAACTCCGCCTCCACCCCGTAGCGTCCCAGGATTTGTTTGAAGGCTTCCCAATTGTTGCGGCCATAGGAATAGTCTGGGTTGATGCCGGCCACCCGCTTGAACTTGCCCTTGAAGTACTTGATCGCCAGCAGCGATCCCATCACCGCTTCGCATTCATTGTCGGTCGAGCGGAACACATAACGCGGATTTGCCATCGTCTCCTTGACGCCGTCCTGGGTGGTGCCATCCCACATCACGAGAAGCGCCTGCTCCTCCTCTGCTACAGGCGCGACCCCGAGACTGACGCCGGTCGAGATCAATCCGTGCACGGCCTCGACCTTTTCTTGCAGGATCAAACGTCGAAAGCGCTCGATGGTATCTTTCGGATTGGTCTCTTCCTCGAATACCAGTTCGATCTTGCGTCCGGCGATGCCGCCATCCTTGTTCATCCGCTCAGCCGCCCATTGAACCGCGCGAATTCCACACTCGCCGGCGGTACCGGCGACGCCAGAGCGTGGCGCAATGATTCCAATCCTGAGCGGCTTATCCTGCGCCAAGGCGGCCGCGAATATCCCCGGCGTGGCAATCGCCAGGACGCTGGAACCTGCGAGCTTGGAAAAATTGCGGCGCGTCAGCTTCATAGGTGCCTCCCGTGATACATGCGCATCTGTCGCGCGCTTGTTGGCATACCATAAATATATCAGCGACATCGCAGCAAGCGCTTTTTTCGGGCAATGTCGGTCTGAAAACGATTGCTCTGCTAATAGACCGGTGATATATCAGACGCTGTAGCCTCGCGAGCGACGGAGACGGCGTGATGGAATTATCATCGAGTCCAATGACGGAGCGGCAGCGGAATTACAGGGCGACGTATCGTCACCGCATCGCGGGCTGGTACAATGGCTGGCTCCATGCCTTCGTCATTTACGTAATTGGTTTTACCGCCCTGTCGGTTTATTTGGCCAGCATCAGCGGCTTACGCTGGT
>Ga0209736_1000536_pt1 | contig 12091 bp, 9 predicted proteins | sample BlaSpr_A8_Ref_M3_FD_187992 | JGI IMG/M metagenome (GOLD analysis project Ga0209736, IMG submission 187992) | Forest soil microbial communities from Thunder Bay, Ontario, Canada - Black Spruce, Ontario site 2_A8_Ref_M3 (SPAdes) (version 2) | ecosystem: Environmental > Terrestrial > Soil > Boreal... | reverse complement strand
TCCCCCGCCAGCGCTTCAATGAGCTGGTGCGCAACCTTGATTTCAGCCTCTTTAATCTCGACATCCGGAGCGCCGAACGACTCGACCTCGCGAACTTCCTCCGCATAGTACATGGTGTGCAGCATCATTCCACCTTTATGCGGGCGCAGGAAAACGGTGTATTCGCGGTTGTGCATGGTGAGTTTGGCGATGGCGACATACTCGCTCTCCTCCAGCGCCTTGGTGAGGAGCGCGTAGGGGCGGCGGCCGGCTTCATCGGGAACCATGTAATACGACGACTCGAAGTACACGGGATCGACTTCGCTCGTCTTCACGAATTCGAGGATCTCCATCGTCTTCGCGGTCTTCGGCTCGATCTTCTTAATTTCTTCCGGCTCGATGATGACGTATTCGTCTTTGCGGTACTCGTAGCCCTTGACGATATCGCTACGCTCGAGGACCTGGTTGTCCGCCGGGCAAATGAGCTGCTGCTTCACCCGATGGTGATCGGTGCGGTGAAGCTGGTTGAACGAGATGCCGCTGCTGCGCGCGCCCGAGAACAGGCGCACCGGCATCGAGATTAATCCGAACGTAAGATAACCAGACCAGACTGAAGCCGCCATTTTAGTTTCACCCCAAAATAGAGACGAGGCTTGCCTCGTCTTTCCAAACGCGTCGCACCGCGTCGCTATGAGATTCCTCAGATGCCAGAATCCCGCCCAGCGTACAGAAGTGTAGCCTAAATGGGTGGAAGTTGCCGCCGCCAGATTACCGGAGAATCCAAAGGTCAAGCACTACATGGCGCGGTCCACTTTTGCCGGACACCGAATATAGTGTTATCGAAGGCGGCTACTGCGTTCCAGCCGTCAGATATCAGCTCGCGGCCAATAAGCTGTCCGGGACGTGAGATTCTACTGATAGCGGAGAGCTGACAGCTGGCACCGAAGCTGCCCCCAACCATGCTGACCTCTTTTGTAGGACACGGCTGGGCCTCGTCCCCGGAGCGGCTGGCAATCGCCGCGACGGTGACGCTGGCCTTCGCGGTACTGGCTCGCGCCCTGCACGGCGTCAATCGATCTGGAGCTCTGGCAGGCGGCTTCGCCTGTTTCCTGCTTTTTGCCGGCGCTGGCCCCGCCGCTTTCGCCACGCTCACAGCGCTGTTTCTGATGACTTCGGTAGCCACTCGCCTGGGGTACCGCCGTAAGCTGGCTCTCGGGCTCGCCGAGCGCCGGGAAGGCCGGAATGCCTGGCAAGTCCTGGCCAATCTGGCAGTGGCCGCCCTCGGATCCGTTGTTTTTAGCGCTACCGAAGACCGGGTTTGGTTGATCGCTGCGGTGGCCGCTCTCGCCGAAGCTGCTACTGACACAGTGGCCAGCGAAATCGGGCAATACAGCGGCCCCGAGGGGCGAATGATTACGACATGGAAGCGCGTCCCTGCAGGTACCGACGGCGGCATTACGATTCCCGGAAGCAGCGCGGGATTGGCCGCCGGTCTGGTGATTGCGGCCGTCGCAACGGTGGCCGGGATGCTTCCTCAGGCCCAGCTCTGGATTCCGGTAGCCACCGGATTCGCCGGAATGCTAATCGACAGCATTCTCGGCGCCACACTGCAACGCCGCAGATGGATCAACAACGAGGCGGTGAATTTCTTAGCCACCCTGGCAGCGGCTGCGCTGGCCTATGCCATCTCGGTGTTGTCGTAGAGACGCGGCTTGCCGCGTCTTGGACCGTACCGAACATTCGGGAAGCAGCACGCAGGAGACTGGGCGAGCCCCGTCTCTACGGGAGGTTTTCGGCGGTTACGTCCGCTGCTTGACCCTGTCGAGCAGCATGAAGACCAGAACGCCCAGCAGGGCATTGGCCACGCCCGACAACAATTCATGCGGCCAAGTCCACGCCATGCGCAACCCGACCAGGCCGCGGGAAATCATGAAGTAGACAACTTCGTGCACCGCGTAGAAAACAATCGTGAGCAGAAAACGAGCGCCGGCATGTTCCACGTCCAGCTTGATCCCCAGCGAGGACGCGCCGAATCCCACCACCGTCTTCGAAATTCCGTAGAGCCCGATGGGATGATGAGTAAGCGCGTCTTGCAGAATGCCGATCACGCTGCCCGTGAGCAGCCCAGCCAGCGGACTGCGCCGCGCGGTCGCAAACCCGATTGTGACCAGCAGCGGAAGATCGAAGATTGTGAAAAAAGGAAACCGCAGCGGCAGCCACGCCTGCAGGAAAACGGCGGTCAGCGGAATCAGAGTCGTCGCAGGAATACTGAAACGATAAACCTCAACCTGCTCTCCCGATGTATAAGTAATGGCCACGTTAGTGCGGACTATCCTCGACGGCGGGTTGCGGTTTCGGTGTCTCTGCTGCCTTCACAGGCTTCGGGGAAACTTTCATCGCAGGCGTTCCGGTCGCTGTCGCCGCATTTCCGGAGGAAGTCCCCGCGGAAGTTCCCAAGGAAGTTCCGGAGGCGGATCCCGAAGAAGAAGACGGAGAGCTTGCCGTTTTTCGCGCTGCGGGCGCGCCGCCGCCGGCGGAGGCTTCCGGGGACACGGCTTTTGGTTTGGCATCCGAGCTTGTATTCGAGGGCGCTACCGCCCCCGGCGTGTCGGCTTTCACGGCATTTTCCGGCTTGGAAGGAACGGTCGGCAGGCGCTCGGCGAGGATATCGACGGCGCGCGCCGCGCCGGCCTGGTCGGGCTGCGCTTGCCTCTCATCAATCCTTGTTACTACGAGCACTTCTTCCAGCTTGCTGAGATCGGCCGCGGGACGCACGCGAATATTGAGAAAGAGCTCATTGCCCGGCGCAACCTTCGTCACCCTCCCCACCAGCAGGCCCTTGGGGAAAATTCCATCTCCGCCGCTGGTAAGGACCATTTCTCCGGCGGGCACGGCTTCGTCGCTCATCACTTTTTCCAGCACCATTTCGCCCGCTGGCGTGCCGCGCAGTATGCCTTGCAGCCGCGTTTTGTCGAGGATCGCGCCGACTCCACTGGTCTGGTCGTCAATCAAGAGCACCTGCGAAGTGGAGCGGTACACCCGCAGTACCTTGCCCACGATGCCTTCCGCGGTTATGACCGCCATATCGGGCTTGATGCCGTCGCTCTCACCCTTGTCGATGTAGACCGAACGCGATAACTCGCTGCCGCTCGATCCGATGACTTGCGCCGCCATGGTCCGCGAAATGAATTGTTCCTTGAAGGCAAGCAACGCCTGCAGACGCCGCGCCTGGTCGGCGTCCTGGCTCATCCGCACCTGCTCCAGACTCATACGCTCGATCTGCTGCTTGAGATTGCGGTTCTCGGCTCGTACTCCGCGCAGGTAGAAGTAGTTGTGCCAGACGCCACCCGTGGAGGTTTGCACCCACACCAGCACCTTTTCCAGAGGCGTCACCGCGCCCACGGCCCAAATGCGGATCAGGCGCGTCGGTTCGCTGTCGGTCGTCCGCCTGACCTGCACCGCCAAGCCGAGTACCTGCGCGAATAACACTCCCACCAGCACGATCAGATTGCGGTAGCGTCCGAGGACGTCCATAACATCAGGTCTCAGGTCTCAGTGGTCAGGTCTCAAGAAATGAAATTGTCATCCTGACCCTGAGCGCAGTCGAAGGGGCGGGACCCGCTTTTCGGTCGCAGCTCGCAGCCCGCTCTACTCGATCGAAATTTTCCGCAGCAGCTTGAAGTCCGAGAGCATCTTGCCGGTGCCGAGCACCACGCTGCACAGCGGATCGTCGGCGATTGAAACCGGCAATCCCGTTTCCTCGCGGATGCGCTTGTCGAGGTTCTTGATCAGAGCGCCGCCGCCGGTCAGCACGATGCCGCGGTCGCTGATGTCGGCGGAGAGTTCCGGTGGCGTGCGTTCGAGCGCGACGCGGATGGCGTTCATGATTGTGGAGACGCATTCGCTCAGTGACTCGCGGATTTCGCTATCGTCCACCGTGATGGTTTTCGGCACGCCTTCGATCAGGTTACGGCCTTTGATTTCCATGGTCAGCGGCTTGTCGAGCGGGTAAGCGGAGCCGATTTCCATCTTGATCTGCTCGGCGGTGCGCTCGCCCACCAGCAGATTATATTTCCGCTTCAGGTAGTTCATGATGGCCTCGTCCATCTGATTGCCGGCCATGCGCACGGAACGCGAATAAACGATGCCGCTGAGCGAAATTACCGCGATGTCGGTAGTGCCACCGCCGATGTCGACGACCATGTTGCCGCTCGGCTCGGTAATCGGCAGCCCCGCGCCGATGGCTGCCACCATGGCCTGCTCCACCAGAAATACTTCGCTGGCCTTGGCGCGATAGGCGGAATCCATGACCGCGCGCTTTTCCACCTGCGTGATTTCCGAAGGCACGCCGATCACGATCCGCGGATGCACCAGCATCTTGCGGTTGTGCGCCTTCTGGATGAAGTAGTTCAGCATCTTCTCGGTGACCTTGAAGTCGGCGATGACGCCGTCTTTCATGGGCTTGATGGCCACGATGTTGCCCGGCGTGCGTCCGAGCATTTCCTTGGCCTCTTTGCCCACGGCTTCAACTTCGCCGGTGTTCTTGTTGATGGCCACGATCGAAGGCTCGTTTACGACAATGCCCTTGCCGCGTGCATATACCAGCGTGTTCGCCGTCCCGAGATCGATCGCGAGGTCGCTGGAAAACATGCTGAACAACGAACGAAGATTGTGCGTACGCGATGAGCCGTTATGAAATCCGTTATTTGACATGGCAGTATTTCTCTCTCTCGGGAATCCGTCTCACCACTGGAACCTGGGCTTTCCTTAGTTTCCGTGCGAGTCGCTCTCCCCTGGTGTCTTCCATTCTACTTGTATGTTCAGGAGAACCGGGCAGTCATCTGGGCACCGGTTGTTCCAAACATTTCTTCGAACATAATTCTGAAGATTGTTTCTGAACTTTGTTCTGAACTTTGTTCTGAACATCGAATCCTCTACTGAATGACCACTTTCTCCTGGCGGGTGTTTACCCCGCCTTTCAAATTCTGCGCCGTGACCGTGATCAGGCTTTCCCCGTTCGGCAAGGGCGGTGTGAAATAGTGGAACGAACCATCGTCGCCGATGATCGGCACTTCCCTGCCGTTCACCATGACGCGCGCTCCCGTCTCGGTCTTGCCCTTCACTTCGATCACGTGTCCGTGCTGCACAAAAGGATCAAGGTCGAGCGACATCTCCGTTTTTTCCTTCGCCTTGACAATGATAGTAAAGCGATTCTTTTCGCTTTCCACCGATATCTTGCCCGCCGCATCATAAGACTGGATGGACCAATAATAGGCGCCGACCGGCAGACCGGTCACAACCACACTCTGGGACTCAACCTTACGGTCCATCAACAATGACGAAAAATACGGGTTGTGTGAAATGCGCAGCCGATATCCCGCGGCGTTCGTCATGGGCGTCCAGGCAAACTCCACTTCCTTCGACTTCTCCCCGGCGTTCATGAAAACGGGCATCATGTTTCCCGGTGTAATGGGCGCTGGCGGACCGATTTCGGTAGCCCGTTCCATGGTTTTCGATTCGCTATGGAAACTCACCTTTTCCCAGTTCGACAGGTGAACCACCTCTCCATTGCGCTGGATTTCGCCACTGCCTTTCTTTACCAGGATTTCATGCTGATCGTCCTTGGGATTATTGTGCACCATGGCCGACGAATCCGGAGCGAGTGAAGCCTTCGCGCCCGCGACAATCACCTGCGACTTCGAACCCTGAACATAGGTCGCTGTCGTCAGGTCCACCGTGCCGGTCGTGACCGCCACCGACACGTTGGTTTGTTGCTGATCGTTGGCCGAGTTCTCTTCGATCACGATCAGCGAATCCTGTTTCACGGTGTAGTTGGTGCCGTCGTTGAAAACAATCTTGGCCATGCCTTCGGCGCCGGTCTGCACCACGTCGCCCTTTTCGAGCGGGACGTTGTAGTCGGCATTGATCCAATTGTTGCCGTTGCCTTTCCGTACCCGGATCGTGCCATCGAGCGCCGTGAAGTGCGCCTGCTGAGAAACCGCAGCCGACGGCCCCTTGAGCGGAGGCGCCAGTCCCGCTACTTTTTCGAGCAAGCCCGCGGAAAGCTGCCCGGCTGCCTTCACCGTTGAGTCGGTGAATTTCGGAAATGCCACGTGCATGACAGCGCCAAAGATCAGCACCGCACCGATCAAGGCCATGATCACGCTGCGGTACGTCACCGTCTTCCAGGCGACGTAGAGCTCCGGCTTGAGTTTATTCGACACGAGCCTCTGCCAACCTCACTTCAAAATTCTGACAATACGGGATATCTCTCACTCTGTGACCATCATATCCCTGCTGGGATGGGTATTAAAATTGAGTCGGGCATGGAGGGGGTTACGAAAGTGTGACACGCGGAACCAGCGCGGGTCTTTAAGCGAACTTACTTGGACGCCGCCGGCGAGAGTACGTGCGACTGCGCCGACAGCCAGACCGGGAAGGTCGCACCAATGTAGAGATACTGAATAGCGTGGTTATCTTCCCAGGCATCGGCAAACACGCCTCCAAGCAGCACAAACACGATGGAAACCGCGATCGGGTAAGGCGAGGAGGGTATGAGGGAGAGATCAGAGGCGTTGTATATGCGAACCACTTCGGGAGCCAGCGCGCCGACGGCGCCGTAGGCGAGTCTTTGGAAGCTCCACTTGTGTCTGTGAACGCGTCAGCGAAACAGCACATCAAAATATTGGCGAAGGGCCGATGGCAGCAACCCAAAATGAACGATCACAGGATAAACCGCAAGCGCCGCCAATATCGCGGCCAGTACCACACTCATGGAGTTCCGCTCGCCCGCCGAGGAGTCGATTCGCTTGGCTACTCCGCTCATTCGCATTTTGGGTACCTTCTTTTCCGGTGGCGTGGCGGGAGCAGTCGACATCGAATCGGCGCATTTCATTGGATCAGCTTCGGGTAGCAATATGCATCCAACAAACTGGTTCTGCTGGTCGTGCCATCGTCTTGTCAAAACCCCACATTATTCCTGCTGCCATTGCCGGCGGCATTACCCTAGTAACCAACTCCTCAGGTTTGGACGCGGCCCCTTCAATGCCGCATCTGAGCCCAGGCCTAAACCTCACTGCCCCACGCTTGCCCGTCTGCACCCCGGTTGTTAGCATGGAAGTTCTGCACTACCTCCAGGAGGTTCCTATGGCGACCGATACCCTGACCAAGCCGGTGATCGCGGGCGGCACAACCACGACCAAGGTTTTCAAGAATTTCATTGACGGCGAATGGGTCGAATCCACCAGCGGACAGACGTTCGAAGACCGCAACCCCGCCGACACGCGCGAAGTCGTCGCCATCTTCCAGCGCTCGAATACAGCCGACGTAGACGCAGCCGTGGATGCGGCCAAGCGCGCATTCGCTAAATGGCGGCTGGTGCCCGCGCCCCGCCGCGCCGAGATGGTTTTCCGCGCCGCCGAGATCCTGATCGAACGCAAAGAAGAACACGCCCGCGACATGACCCGCGAGATGGGCAAGGTGCTCAAAGAAACTCGCGGCGATGTGCAAGAAGCCATTGACGCCGCCTATTACAACGCCGGCGAAGGCCGCCGCCTCTTCGGCCCGACCGTGCCGTCAGAACTGCCCAACAAGTTCGCCATGGCCATCCGCCAGCCCATCGGCGTCTGCGGCATGATCACGCCCTGGAATTTCCCCATGGCCATCTCTTCGTGGAAGCTGCTGCCCGCAGTCGTCTGCGGCAACACCTGCGTGATCAAGCCCGCACAGGACACTCCGCTCTCCACCTTCAACCTGGTGCAGGCGCTGACCGATGCCGGCATCCCCAAAGGCGTCATCAATATCGTGACCGGCTTCGGCACCGAAGTCGGCACGCCGCTGACCGAGCATCCGGCGGTCCGCGCCATCTCGCTCACGGGCTCGTCAGCGGTCGGCAGAATCGTGGGCGCCACAGCGGCCAAGAGTTTCAAGCACTGTTCGCTCGAACTCGGCGGCAAGAATCCGATGATCGTGCTCGACGACGCTAACCTTGAACTCGCCGTCGAAGGCGGACTCTGGGGCGCTTTCGGCACCACCGGACAGCGCTGCACCGCGACCAGCCGCATCATCGTGCAGAAAGGGGTTTACCGCGAGTTCATCGATCACTTCGTCGCACGCGCGAAGAAGATCAAGGTCGGCAATGGTCTCGACGAGACGGTTGAGATGGGGCCGGCCGTGAACGAGAACCAGCTCAAGACTGACCTGAACTACATCGAGATCGGGAAAACCGAAGGCGCGAAACTTGTGACTGGCGGCAACCGGCTCGACAAAGGTGAATATCAGCATGGCTGGTTCCTCGAACCCACCGTTTTCATCGACGTTGATCCCAAGATGCGCATTGCGCAGGAAGAAATCTTCGGACCGGTGGTTGCGATCATCCCTTGCGACGACCTCGAAGACGCCATCGCGACCGCGAATAACATCGAATACGGGCTATCGTCGTCTCTGTACACGAAGGACGTGAACAAGGCCTTTGCCGCAGTCCGAGATCTCGAAGCCGGCATCACCTACATCAACGCTCCGACCATCGGCGCCGAAGTTCACCTCCCGTTCGGCGGCACGAAGGCAACGGGCAACGGCCATCGCGAGGGCGGCATCGGCGCGATTGACTTTTACACCGAGTGGAAGTCGGTCTATGTGGATTACTCCGACACGCTCCAGAAGGCGCAGATCGATCGGCCGGAGTAGCGAGGTTGAGGATCGCTGTACCCTTCTCAATTCCATACGCCTGGACTCTCGCCTCCCGCAGGCGAGCGTAGCGGAGATCCAGAGCCCAGGCGGATTCCGCCCTCGGATGCTGCACGTTGGTAATCTTGTCTGGGTGCCTTTCGATACCTATTCTTGCTGCATAAGATCGTGATTTCGCAAGCCCCCAGACTAGGACAGTGCGACGATGGCAAGTCTTCTGTGCGGCGGTTGGACCGGTGGCGCACTCCAAAGCGCACTCACTCCTCTCGGCCTGACACTGCTGCTTTTTCTTGCTCTCGTTTCTCCCTCCATCGCCCAGGTTGAGCGGGTGGATAAATCAAACCGGAGAGTCGTCCGGACCAGCGAACCCGACTATCCCAAAATCGTCAAACACGCTCACATTGGAGGCTTGGTTCGCCTGAACGTCACCGTGCTCGCGAGCGGGGATGTGGCAAAAGTGGAGGTCCTCGGCGGCAACCCAATTTTTACGGAAAGCGCAACCAAGGCAGTCCTCAAGTGGAAGTACGCTCCGGCTGCATCGCAAACCAAAGAAGCAGTCCAAATCAACTTCACCCCGGACTAAAGCTGCGGCTCACAAGATCTTCGGACCCCAGATTTTGAAGTGTCAGTCTTGCCAGTCTCAGATTTCTCGGCGCCCCTTGCCTTCTGCGGTTAGAATTTTTGCATGCCTGTGACACAATTCCGCGGAATTGCCCCTGCCGCTCGTCTGGAAAACGTCCGCTACGCCATTCGCGACCTCGCCTGCATCGCCGACGAGGTCGCACGGCAGGGACACAAAATTCTGCCGCTCCATATCGGCGACCCGCTCAACTTTGATTTCCAAACACCCGCCCACATGATTGAAGCCGTCCACCAAGCCATGCGCGACGGCAAAAATGGATATTCTCCTTCCTCAGGTGTCAAGGAAGCGCTCGACGCGATCCGCGGCGAGGCAACTCGCAAGGGTATCACCAACATGCAGGATGTCTTCGTAACCTCGGGCGTCAGCGAGACGGTGGACATCTGCCTGACCGCACTTCTCAACCCCGGCGACAACCTGCTGACTCCGTGCCCCGACTATCCGCTCTATTCCGCGGTTCTGGCGAAGATCGATATCGGACTCAATACCTATTACCTGAACGAAGAAGACGCCTGGCAGCCCGATTTCGACGACATCAAGAAGAAGATCACGCCGCGGACGCGCGGGATTGTGTTGATCAATCCCAACAACCCGACCGGCTCGGTCTGTACGCGTAAAATGCTCGAGCAGATTGCAGAACTCGCGCGCCGCCACAACCTGGTCATCTTTGCCGACGAGATTTACGACAAGCTGATTATGGATGACGACGCCCACGTCGCGATGGCCGCAGTCGCGCCCGATGTGCCGGTCGTTACTTTCGGCGGACTCTCCAAGAACTACCTCGCCCCTGGATGGCGCATCGGATGGGGCATTGCCAGCGGCGAACTCTCCGTCATCAAGCCGTATCTGGACGGCGTGAACAAGCTGTTGCGGGCGCGCCTCTGCGCCAACCATCCCGAGCAGTATGCGATCAAGGCCGCGCTCGAAGGTCCTCAGGATCACTTGCTCGAAGTGAAGCGCAAGTTGCGCAGCCGTCGCGATCTGACCATGAAGTGGTGTGCCGAAACTTCACGCGTGAGTTGTGTGGCGCCGCGCGGGGCTTTTTACGCGTACCCCAGCATCGACATTCCGGAAGGCGACGACGTCTTCGTCACCGAACTCATTCGCCAGAAATACGTGACGGTAGTGCACGGCTCCGGTTTCGGACAGCGTCCCGGAACGAAACACTTCCGCATCGTTTTCCTGCCCGACGAAAAGACGTTGACCGCCGCTTACTCGGCAATTGGGGATTTCATGCGTGAACGGTATCGGTAAGATCGTGGAGAGCCGGGCGTCCCCGCCCGGCTTGGACGGGCGAGACGCCCGTCCCTCCACCGTACCGCTCGTTAGAATCGAATCGTCGGCCCGAATGTCACCCGCAGATTGTTACGGGCTCCATTGTCGAAGTAGATGTCGTCGCCGACTTCCAGCCTCAGACCCACCGGTCCGATGAACCCTTCCACTCCGCCGCCCGGGTATACAGCAAATTTGGCGTTGCCGTTGCCAACCGCTCCCAGAGCGCTCTTGAAGCCGGTGGGGGGGTTCTGGGTATTGGTTGTGAAGCTGATAAGCCCCGCCTTGCCGGTCACGAAAAGGCGAACCGGCCCCGATCCCGTCTGGAACTTGGGACCAAACAGGCCATGCAAAATGTGGGTCTGGGACCGGGCGATTGTCCTGTCGTCAGATAGGTTGTTGTAGCTGCGATCGAAGTCGTAGGCCATTTCAGCTTCGAGTTGGATACTGGGCCGCAAGTTAAAAGCAAGGCGGCCACCGAGGCCAGCGTAATTAAGGCTGGGATCAGTGCGGTCCATGCGAAAGTAATCCACGAACGCCCCCACTTCTACGTGATCCCCTCTTAGCGCCTGGGCAAATACGAAACTCGGACTGGCAAAACAGAAAACGAGCATTGCAGACAAAACAAGACGCTTCATTCTTTCCTCCGTCTCCGCGGTCAGTTGACCAATCGTCAGCCGCGCACTTCGCCGCAAGACGGAGTGGCAAGAGCGATGAAGTGGCGAGGCCGATCTCTGGGTTTTATGATGCGGTCCCGCAGGACGAGGTTGGCACTAACAGGAAGTCCGACGAAATCAACAACTTACTGTAACTTACTGTGAGAAACGGCGCCGGGCGCGGAAACTCAACATGAGATTACAGGCCAGAAATATAGTCCCTAGCTTCAAGAGCGCTCAGTAAATTCCGGGGATCAACGCCGGCACGTTGCGTGCATACTGTTCGAACTCGGAGCCAAAGGCCTGCCGCAGCAGCCGCTCCTCACTTCGAATGCGGATGTAGGTTCCAGCCGCAAACAACACAATCGCAACCAGCAACGGGATCCATCGACCCGCAGCCAGTCCGGTCGCCAACAACATTCCAAACATGCCCGTGTAGATGGGATTTCTCACGAAGCGATAAGGCCCATCCCGAATGAGCGTGTGGCCCTCGACCAGACGGGCGGCCAGAGCCCATTGCTTTCCCAAGCGCCGCGCGGCGGCATTTACCAGCCACACCGACGCAATGGCAATAGCCACAGTCAGCACTGCCAGTCCCCACTCCACCACCCGCGACTCCGAGGTGACCGGCGAGAACTCTCTCTGCTGCAAGGGATAAAACCCGACGCTGAAGTAGGCTACGGCCTGCAGGAACAATCCGATGAGCGAAGTCCGATCGCGTTTCGCTTCCGGGGCTCGGGGCGGACGTTTCCTCAGCCAGAACGTCAGGGCAAATAGCCACCAGCACACGATGACCACGTAGAACGCCGCTCTCTGAGCTACATGCGATGTTTCTGAAATGGCCACTCCTTCGACCCCC